>ENA-OWPF01000079-OWPF01000079.1-human-gut-metagenome-genome-assembly--contig:-NODE-79-length-110038-cov-16.357637_pt1 | contig 110038 bp, 85 predicted proteins | sample MGYA00248261_ERZ651840 | MGnify/ENA primary metagenome ERZ651840 (study PRJEB26924, sample SAMEA4378268) | human gut metagenome | biome: human gut; feature: human-associated habitat; material: faeces... | reverse complement strand
CCATAAAAAAACTACACCCTCCATCTTAGTTGTCTAAGATTTTGGGTGCAGTACAATTTTCCGCTTCTCTTTTTTCTTTTTTTAATTTCAAAACAAACTATCTATTTTTAGGATTTTATGCTAAAATAATAATAAATTGAAAAAATCAAGTGAGGTTTTAAAAATGTTTTTGCCTACAACTTCTGAAGAAGTAAAAAAATTAGGTTGGGATTCTCTTGATATAATTCTTGTTTCAGGAGACACCTATATAGATTCTTCCTATAACGGTTCTGCCCTTATTGGAAAATGGCTTTTAAAAAATGGTTTTAAAGTTGGGATTATTGCCCAGCCGGATATAAATTCTCCAGCAGATATTACAAGACTCGGAGAGCCAAAACTTTATTGGGCTGTATCTGCAGGCTGTGTAGATTCTATGGTTGCAAATTATACAGCTACAAAAAAGAAAAGACACAAAGATGATTTTACTCCTGGAGGAGAAAATACAAAAAGACCAGACAGAGCTTCAATAGTTTATACAGGTCTTATAAAAAGATTTTTTAAAAATAGTAAAACTCCTATTGTTCTTGGAGGAATAGAAGCAAGTCTTAGAAGAATTGTCCATTATGATTACTGGTCAAATCAGCTTAGACGTTCACTTATTTTTGATGCAAAAGCAGATATTCTTTCATACGGAATGGGGGAAAAATCAATGCTTGAACTTGCTAAAAATATTCGTGATGGAAAAGACTTTAGAAATATAAGGGGGCTTGCATATATCTCTAAAGAGCCAAAAGAAGAATATATAACAGTGCCTTCTTTCGAAGAATGCCGTGAAGATAAATTTAAATTTATAGAGATGTTTAATATTTTCTATAAAAACTGTGATTCTATAACAGCAAAAGGATTAAACCAAAAACACGGAGACAGATGGCTTATTCAAAATCCACCGTCAGAAAATTTTTCTTCAGAACTTTTAGATGAAATTTACGGAATGGATTTTGAAAGAGATGTTCACCCATATTATAAAAAAGACGGTGTAGTAAGAGCATTGGATACAATAAAGTATTCTCTCACAACACATAGAGGGTGCTATGGAGAATGTAACTTCTGTGCAATAGCAATTCACCAAGGAAGAACTGTTACATCAAGAAGTGAAAATTCTATTATTGAAGAAATCACAGATATTACAAAAGATAAAAAATTTAAAGGAAATATTTCTGATGTGGGCGGTCCAACTGCAAATATGTATCAGATGGAATGTTCAAAAAAATTAAAATCAGGTGCATGCAAAGATAAAAGATGCCTTTATCCAAAAACCTGCCCTGCTCTTAAACCAAATCACGAAAAACAGATTGACCTTTTGAAAAAACTTAGAAGTGTAGAAGGAATTAAAAAAATTTTCATTGCTTCTGGAATAAGATACGACCTTATACTTGATGACCATCAATATGGAGATAAATATCTTGAGGAAATTGTAGCACACCATGTTTCCGGTCAGATGAAAATTGCTCCTGAACACACAGAAGATAAAGTTTTATCTTTAATGGGAAAACAAGGAAAAGATTATCTGAAAGAATTTAAAAATAGATTTTACAAATTAAATAAAAAACTTGATAAAAAACAGTTTTTGACATATTATTTAATAGCAGCACACCCAGGGTGTAATGAAAAAGATATGATGGATCTAAAAATTTTTGCTTCAGAAGAACTTAAAATAAGTCCTGAACAGGTGCAGATTTTTACACCGACACCATCAACTTATTCAACACTTATGTATTATACAGAAATTAATCCTTTCACAAATAAAAAACTTTTTGTAGAAAAGGACAACGGTAAAAAAGAAAAACAAAAAAATATTATTATTCCAAAAGATTATTCTCCTTCCAAAAATATAAAAAAAGGAATCTCTCAGGAGAAATCTTTTAAGAAAAATAATAATTCTGGAAAAAAATTTAAAAAAAGTTTTAAATAGAGATACAACTGCCTTAGGTATTTTTATTTAATATTAAGGAGGTAAAATGAAACCAATAGTTGCCATAGTTGGTAGACCAAATGTTGGAAAATCAACATTATTTAATAAATTGGTCGGAGACAGGGTTGCCATAGTTGACGACCAGCCCGGTGTTACAAGAGACAGACTTTACAGAGACACTGAGTGGAGCGGAAAAGAATTTGTCCTTGTTGATACAGGAGGACTTGAGCCGAGAAATAATGATTTTATGATGTCAAAAATAAAAGAACAAGCTGAAGTTGCTATGAACGAAGCCGATGTTATTCTTTTTGTTGTCGACGGAAAAGCAGGGCTTAACCCTCTTGATGAAGAAATAGCTTATTATCTTAGAAAAAAACATAAACCAATTATTCTTTGTGTAAATAAGATTGATAACTATCAGACTCAGCAGGAAGACCTTTATGATTTCTGGGCATTGGGATTTGACAATTTAATAGGAATTTCTGCAGAACATAAAACAAACTTAGGAGATATGCTTGACCTTGTAGTTGATTTAATCGACACAGTTGAAATGCCTGAAGAGGAAGAGGGATTAAAAATTGCAATAATCGGAAAACCAAACGCAGGAAAATCTTCTCTTGTTAATAAACTTTCTGGAAAAGAGAGAGCAATTGTAAGTAATATTGCTGGAACTACAAGAGATGCTATCGATACTCCTATTGAGTATGAAGGACAAAAATATGTTCTTATTGATACTGCCGGAATAAGAAGAAAATCAAAAGTTGAAGAAGCTCTTGAATATTATTCTGTTTTAAAAGCACTTAAAGCTATAAAAAGAGCTGATGTCTGCTTCCTATTATTTGATGGAAAAGAAGGACTATCTGAGCAGGATAAAAGAATTGCAGGAATTGCTCACGAAGAAAAGAAACCTATTGTTATCGTTGTAAACAAATGGGACTTAATTGAAAAAGAAAAAAATACAATGAAAGAGATGAAAGAATATCTTCTTGGGGAACTTCCATTCCTTTCATATGCACCGATTGAATTTATCTCTGCTCTTACTGGACAGAGAACGACAAAACTTTTTGGAATAGCAGAAAAGATTTACGAAGAATATATAAGAAGAATTTCAACAGGACTTTTAAATACAGTTATAAATGAAGCTGTTATAATGAACCCTCCTCCTACAAGAAAAGGAAGAGTTACAAAAGTTAATTATGCAACTCAGATTGCAACAGCTCCTCCAAGATTTGTTCTGTTCTGTAACTATCCAGAACTTATGCACTTCTCTTATGCAAGATATATTGAAAATAAACTTAGAGAAGCATTTGGATTTGAAGGTTCACCGATAGAAATTATTTTTGAAAAGAAAAATCAAGAAAAACAGTAAATATATAATAAACGGGCTTTGGAAAATAAATTCCATGCCCGTTTTATTTATATTATAATAATTTCTCTAAAAATAACAATATCCATAAAATTTTTCCAAAAAATAAAAAAAGGCTGTCACAAAAGGCAGTCTAAACTTTCTGGTGCATCATACTGGACTTGAACCGGTGACCGTACGATTAAGAGTCGTATGCTCTACCAACTGAGCTAATGATGCAATATATTTTTATAAAAAAATGGAGCGGGAAACGAGGGTCGAACTCGCGACATTCAGCTTGGAAGGCTGACGCTCTACCAACTGAGCTATTCCCGCAATCTTTATCACAGGTATGATTATAGCATTATAGAAAAAAATTGTCAAATATTTTTTTCTATATTTGACAATTTTTATTTTATAACATTTTATTTTTAGAAAGCAGATAAGTAATAACAATACTTAAAAGTATTGAAATTATAATTACTGCTGCAAAGCCAAAAGGATTTTCAGCAAAAGGAACTGCAACATTCATTCCCCATATTCCCGAAATAATCGTTGGAATTGCAAGAACAACTGTAATTGAAGTAAGTCTCTTCATAACATTATTCAGGTTGTTTGACATTACAGTTGAAAAAGCATCTCTTGTTCCACTCAAAATACTTGAATAAATACTTGCCATTTCTATCGCCTGCTTTGTATCAATAATAACGTCATCAAGAAGATCCAAATCATCAGGATATTTTTTTACAAGCTGCATTCTCATTATTTTATCAAGAACGGCTTCATTTGATTTAAGAGAAGTTGTAAAATAAACCAAACTTTTCTCAAGTTCAAGCAGAAGCATAAGTTCTTCATTTTCCATATATTTTTTTAAACGATTTTCTACAACATCACTTACACGTCCTATTTGTCTTAGATAATACAAATAGTATGATGTATTTCTAAAAAGAAGCTGAAGTATAAATCTTGTCTTTTTGTATGTGAAAAAACCTTTTATTCTTCCTTTTACAAATTCATCAATAAGAGGAAACTTTTCTGTTGTAACTGTTATAATATTATCTTTTAAAACTATGATACCAAGAGGTATTGTAGTAAATGAACATTTGTCTTTTTCACTGTGAATAGGAACATCTATAATTATAAGAAGAATATCCCCGTCTATTTCCAAACGAGATTTTTCTTCTTCGTCCAGAGCTGCTTTTAAATGTTCCACAGGAATATCAAAGGCCTCTTGTATCGCTGCTATATCTTCATCAGCAGGATCTGTAAGATTAATCCATGTATTTTTTTCTCTGAATATTGACACATCTTTTACTATTTCTTCGTCATCTTTGAAATAGATACTTTCCAGTTTATCCATAGGATTAGTTTTAAAAACTTGAATCATTTAGTCACCTTCCATTTTAGAACTCTCTATCATGGAAAGTTGATAAAGAGCCTAGATATTTAATTTTTTAGTTTCTTTTAGTGAAATATTCCGCGGGGAATATGTGTCCATCTAAAAACCACCTCATTTTAATATTTTTATATACCTTAATTATTTTACATTAAAATTTGATAATTGTAAATAAAAATAAAAAAGGAAAGGTTCTCTTATCATTTTTAAATAATAAAGTATCTTTTCTGTTCATATTTCAAAATAAAAATCATCTCATAAAACTAAGCAAAAAACTTAATTTCAAAGATGATTTTATCTTTAATATTTAAAACACATTTATTAAAATAACAAAATGCGGCTAATAACATTGGTGGAGCTGACGGGAATCGAACCCGTGTCCAAAACTAAAAGCACCATAAGCTTCTACAAGTTTATTCTGTGATTAATCTCGTACCACCCAACTGCACAGACACAGACAGATAATACCAGTCTTTAAAATTTCCTCAAAATATCAAGACTCTATCTTGAGTAATCCGTAAATTTGGTTATACCCCTTGGAATTCTCTTAACGGCCTTGAGAAAACCGGAGCAGCTGACTTTATTAAGCAGCTAAAGCGTATTCGTTGTTTCCATCTAAACGATGAGTTTGACCTCTCACAGCGGTCAGCCTGACCTGCTACCTATGACCTCCTAGCCCTGTCGAAACCTTTGCAGCCCCAATATTCAATTTTTTATTGCATTATATTATAGCACTTATTTTTTATTTAATCAATATTTTATCTGACTTTCAGCATTCTGTCCATGTCTCTCTTCTGATCTTTTTTCGCTATACTTTCTCTCTTATCATAAGTTTTCTTTCCACGTCCAAGAGCAATATCAACTTTTACATACCCTTTTGACAGGTGAACATTAAGAGGAACTATTGTATATCCTTTCTGAGTAACTTTTTCATGAAATTTTTTTATCTCTTTTTTATTAAGAAGAAGTTTTCTCACTCTTTTTTCTTCAGGATTATACACACTTCCATACTGCCATGGAACTATTGACATTCCCATAATAAAAACTTCGCCGTTTATTATTCTTACGAATGCTTCTTTTATACTTACTTTTCCTGCTTTTGCAGATTTAACCTCACTTCCTACAAGCTCAATTCCAGCTTCAATGGTATCTTCTACAAAATAATCAAAGTATGCTTTTTTATTATTTGCTAATATCATGTTTCCTCCATCTATATACTAAAAAAACTGTTCATTTTCTTTGAACGGGCAAAGAAAATAAACCAAAAGAAACCCGCTCTGCTGATGAAAAAATTTTCAATGCAGGGAACTATATCAATTAAAAAGAGTTCTTGAAAGAGATTATTAAAATATAAAAATAATTTTTTTATACCATAATCTTTTTCTTTAGCACTCCCCTGCCAAGGCTTTTTTAATCTCTATTTTCTAAGTCCTGTCATAAATTCTTCTGTATATGGTGCAACTTCAACTTCTAGTTCAGCCATATCAGCTCTTACAACAATAACATCAAGTTTATCTCCAAGATTATATATTTCTCCGCTATCTTTATCCACCATTGTATAATTTACTTCATCAAACTCATAATAATGAGGTGAATTTGTTACATCCCACATACATTCAACAAGTTCATCTGTTTCAATAAATACTTTTCTATTGGCAAAACCTGTAATAGTTCCTTTGAAAACTTCACCAACCTTATCAAGCATATATTCTACAACTTTTATTTTTACACTTTCTTCTTCAGCTTTCATTGCATCTCTTTCTGTTTTAGAAATTGCAAGACAGATTCCTCCAAGAGTCTCTTCAAGTTTTTTAATATATTTTTCTTTTGGATAACCATGAAGAACTGAACCTAAAATTCTATGAATCATAAGATCTGAATATCTTCTTATTGGAGAAGTAAAATGTGTGTAATAGCTTGATGCCAAGCCGAAATGTCCTACATTTTCTGGAGTATATCTTGCCTGTTTAAGGGCCATAAGAACCATCTTATGAACTATAAGGCTAAGTCCTTTATCTTTTGAATCTTCTATTATTGTCTGGAATTTTTTAGGATGAATTCCCTCAGCCGAATGAATTCTGTAACCAAATTTTCCAAGAACATCATTAAGAGCTTCTATTCTCTCACTGTCTGGTTTTTCATGTGTTCTGTAAATACTTGGAATTTCCAGCCAGAAAAGTTTTTCTGCCACAGCTTCGTTAGCTTCAATCATAAAATCTTCAATTACTTTTTCAGCTTCTCCTCTGTCACGTCTTCTCAAATATTTTACTTTTTTGTCTTCATCAAGAACAACTTGAATTTCAGGAAGCTCGAAATCAATACTTCCTCTTTTATGTTTAATTTCTCTTATTATTTTAGAAAGTTCAAGCATATTAAAGCACATTTCCTTTATGCTTTCATACTGTTTTGTTATCTCTTCATCTCCATCAAAAATTTTATTTACATTATCATATGTCATACGAAAAGCTGTTTTTATTACAGATTTATATGTATCCGCTGAAACAACTTTTCCATCTGGAGCTATTTCCATATCACAAGTAAAAGTAAGTTTATCTTCATTTGTATTTAACGAACAAATTCCATTTGAAATTTCTTTTGGAAGCATTGGAAGAACTCTGTCCACAAGATAAACTGAGTTTCCTCTTTTTAATGCCTCTTTATCAAGAGCTGTTCCTTCTTTTACATAATGACTTACATCTGCAATACTAACTATAAGTCTAAAATTTCCATTTTCAAGTTTTTCAACATAGACAGCATCATCAAGATCCTTTGCATCTGCTCCGTCAATTGTTATTATTGGAAGATTTCTCAAATCTTTTCTGCCTTGATATTCTTCTTTTGAAATTTCTGTTTTAATATTTCTTGCTTCACTTAAAACTTCATCAGGAAATTCTGGATTTAATCCTGTTCTTTTTATAAGAGCTTCTATCATAACATCACTGTCTAAAGGATTTCCAAGTTTTTCAACAATTTTTCCCTCTGGCTTTCTATCTTTATCTCCCCAGAAATCAATTTTAACAAGAACAAGATCTCCATCTTCAGCCATTTTTAAATATTTTTTCGGAATATATATATCCTGTCCGAAAGAGTGTGTAGGAACAACAAAACCAAAATCTTTTCTTTTTGATAAAATTCCAACAACAGTATCATTTTCTCTTTTTATGATTTTAACAACTTCTCCTTCTCTTTTTCCATCTTTGAAGCTGCTCTCTCTAATTCTTGCAAGAACAGTATCGCCATTTAAAGCTCCGTTAAAATCTCTTCTTGGAATAAAAAATCCCTCTTCTTCCGTATCAACAAAAGCAAATTTATTTTTTACTACTGAAAATGTTCCTTTTACAATTCCAACATTCTCAGGCACATTATATCTTCCTTTATTATTTTTTACAATTTCCCCTGCTTCAACCCAAGAATTTACTATTTCTCTGTTTTCTTTTTTAAATTTAGGAGACCAGCCAAGTATACTGTAAATTTCGTCAAGAGTTAAAGATTTTTTTCTCTCGTTCAAATTCTTTTTTAATTTCTGTAAATCTTTTTCTATGTTCATTTTCTCATCTCCTTTTATTTTTTATAAGATCATCTCTCATTTTAATTGTATCTATATGTATTATACCACCTTTTTCTTTTAAATATTCTATTTTTCTATTAACTTCCATTATTATTCCGCTGTCTAAATCTTTTAACGTTTCTTTTCTTATTTCATCTACACACGGATAATTTCTTCCCATCTCTATTGCATCGCCTATATATACTATTTTTTCAAGAACAGACATATTTTCTCTTCCAATAGTATGATATTTTATAGCATTTAAAATATCGTTGTCTTTTATTCCAAATTCTTTTTCTGCAGCCATCCCACCTGCAAAACCATGAAGAATTTCAAAAAGAGTTTCATATCCTTTTATTTCTGGAACATCTTTACACATCTCTTTTAAAATTTCTATATTTGTTTCTTTCATATAATCGTGAAGAAGAGCAGAAATTCTTGCTTTTTCTATATCAGCCCCATTCTTTTCAGCTAAAATCACACACATTTCCTCTACACCTAAAACATGTTTAAATCTTTTTGCTGAAAGTTTTTCTTTTACTTTTTCTCTTAATTTATCTATATCCATTTTTTCTCTCCTTATTTCTAAAAAAAGCTGTTGTATTATAAAATAGATAAAATACAACAACTTTTATTACTAGATATCTTTTTTATATTTATAATCTTTCAATAAATTTGCATACTTAACTTTTTCTAAATCAGCATTATTTATTAAAATTCTCACACTATCTATCCCACCTGCATTAGTAAGAGAATTTACAAAAGAATAAATAATAAGAAGTTCTGATTTTGCATTTGTCACATTGTCAAAAATCTTTTCTGGAAGATCTAAATATATTTTTTTATCTAAAATATAATAAACAATATCTTTCTTATCAATTTCAGGAACAAAATTTCCTTCTTCAAGTTTTTTCAAAGTTTTAAAAATTGTTGCTTTTAAAAACTCATCTTTAGATTTTACTTTTGGAACTACAATTTCTTCATTTGTAATGCTGTTATCTTTTGGATAAAAAACATATATTTTATCATTTTCCTCTTTTACTGTTCCATCTGTTCTTGTAAAAACAATTTCTGGAGATTTTGCTCTTGCTTCAATTCTGTGATTTACAAATCCTAAGATAACTGCAGCAATCCACATTGCTCCCATTATCATATACATTTTTTCTTTTGTTATTTTTCTTTTTTCAGTTTTTTCTTCAGATGATTTTTCAATAACTTTTTCACTATTTTTAATATTTTTTTCTTTCAAATTTTTAAACATATTTTTCTCCCAAATTAATAAAAATATTTTCTCACATGTTCTGCTATTTTCTGAGCCATTATTTTTTGATTTGTTCTGTTTGTCATTTTTCTGTGATCTTCAGGATTTCTTATAAATCCAAGTTCAATAAGAATTCCCGGACTGCTTATCCCTCTTAAAACAGCAAAGTTTGCTCCGTGAATTCCTCTGTCTTTCATTCTCATTCTTGCAGAAAGATCTCTGTTCAGCCCCTCTGCCAGTTTAATTGATTTTTCCTGATTTTTATTATAGGCTATCTGCCCCATTATCTGCACAATGCTGTTTGCATCTTCACCATATTTTGCACCAACACTGTTTTCAAATTCTGCTATTCTTTCAGCATAAGGAGAAGATTTTTTAGAAAAATAAAATATTTCCATTCCACTTAATTTTGAATTTTCAGCAGAGTTTATATGAACACTTATAAATAAATCTGCACCTATTCCGTTTGAAATCTTGCTTCTATTAGTAAGTGTTATAAATTCATCAGAATCCCTTGTCATAACAACATTAAAATCTTTTTTAAGTTCATCACGAAGATATTTCCCAACTGCAAGAGCTATATCTTTTTCTTTTGTTCCGCCGATTCCTATTGCTCCAGGATCTTTTCCCCCATGTCCCGGGTCAATCACAACAGTATATTGTTTATTCTGGGCATTTTTAGAAAAATCAACAACAACTCTGTTTGGATTTTTTCTTAAAGAAACTTTATGAAATATATTTTTATTAAGTGTCACAAAATATCCGCTGGAAGTTCCATAATCTACTCTCTGAACTTTTTCTATATATTTAGGAAGTCCGTTTCTTGTATTTTTATCTTTTGCTGAAGAATTATTTCCGATATCCAAAAAAAGAAGTCTGTTGTATTCATCATAATCTGCGGAATAAACAGGAGCATCTTCACTCAAATCAAAAACCATCTGTGGAGGATATTCATTAAATCTAACTTTTTCCACCACCGATCCAAACGAAAATATTGTTGCTGCTAAAAACAGCAATACAGCAAATATTTTTTTCTGCATTTTTGCTTCCTCCTGATTTATTCCATAAATTACAAAAAAGAGGACAACATCAAATAAAACTTTCAAGCTGTCCTCTTTAATTTTTATTTAACTATTTTAAAACTACTGCTACTGCTGATTTTCTTATTGTAAGGTTAACTCCTTTGTCAACTCTTACTTGGATATAGTCATCTTCTACTGATGATACAGTTCCTTTTATTCCACCAATAGTTACTATTTCATTCCCTTCTTTAAGAGAATCCATCATATCTTTTTGTTTTTTCTGTTTCTTTTTGTTTGGTAATATCATAAAGAAGTATATAATTGCAATCCAAACAGCAATCATTATGAAAGTACCATATTTAGCCATTATTTCATTCATATTTTTACTTTCCTCCCAGAAATTTTTATATTTTGCTCAATTTAAAGTATATCATAGAGAGAGTTATTTTTCAATCTCCCTTTATTTTTAAAACTATCCTCTGAAGAAATCCTTAAATCTTTCTATAAAACTTTTATTCATTTTATAATTTTTGTCTTTAAGACTTTCATCAAATTTTCTTAAAAGTTCCTGTTGATCATCAGTTAAATTTGTAGGAACTTCTATTATAATTTTTACAAGCTGGTCTCCAGGAACATATCCTCTAGGATTATTTATTCCCTCACCTTTTAATCTAAATACTTTTCCATTTTGAGTTCCTGCTGGAATTTTTATACTTTTCTTTCCTTTTAATGTAGGAATATCAATTTCTCCACCAAGAGCAGCTTTTGCAAACGTAATAGGAATTTCACAGATAATATCATCACCATGTCTTACAAAGAAATCATGTTCTTTTACATGAATAAAGATATATAAATCTCCGTTTGGTCCTCCCTCTGTACTTGCGTCTCCCATTCCAGAAAGTCTTAATCTTTGTCCGTCTTCTATACCAATAGGAATTTTAACTGTTTTCTTAACTGTTTCTCTTTCAAGTCCTGTTCCATTACAAGATTTACATTTCTTTTCAGGGATTTTTCCTTTACCTTTACATTTATCACATTCTTCAACACTTTGGAAGTTTCCAAAAACTGTTCTTTGAGTAACTTTAATTTTTCCTGTTCCGTTACATTTGTCACAAGTTTTTAAATTGCTTCCAGGCTCTGCACCTGTTCCGTTGCAAGTTTTACATTTTGCCTGTCTTCTATAATTTATTTCTTTCTCAACACCTTTTGCCACTTCTTCAAGGGTAAGTGTAACGTCAACTCTTAAATCAGCTCCAGGTTCTGGTCCTCTTTGTCTTCCTCCGCCGAAGCCACCGAAACCTCCGCCTCCGCCAAAGAATGATGAGAATATATCTTCAGCATTTCCAAATCCTTCAAATCCGCCGAAACCGCCAAATCCTCCAGCTCCGCCTCCGCCGTTTTCAAAAGCAGCATGACCAAATCTATCGTATTTAGCTCTCTTGTCTGCATCAGAAAGAACTTGATAAGCTTCATTTACTTCCTTAAATTTTTCTTCAGCTTCTTTTTTTTCTTTCTCACTTGCATTACTGAATTTATCAGGGTGATATTTCATTGCCAATTTTCTATATGCTTTTTTTATGTCATTTTCACTGGCTGTTTTCTCTACCCCTAAAAGATCATAATAATCTTTTTTGCTCATTTTTTATTCCTCCAAACTACAAACTTATTATTAAACTTCAAAAACAGTGATTTCAATAGCTCTTGTATATATTTCTTTTCCGCTTATTTTTTCTATTCCTGTTTTTTCTTCAAGTTTTCCAGAACAGTTATCATAATCAGAAATTCCATTCCAAGGTTCAAAACATACATATTCTGCTCCTGGAACATTCCAGAAAGCTATATATCTGAATCCATCATAGTTAAATCCTAAAACTCTTTTGTCTTTTGTATTTTTTAAATATGCTGTTTTTGAATTTGTATTTTCAAATATTATTGCATCATTTATAAATCTGTCTTTTGATAATTTCATTATATTTCCACTGAAAATATTTTCTTCTTTTCCTGCCGCAATTAAAGCTCCATTTAAAACTTTTGCATTTCCATCTTCATTTTTTTCAAATTCAATATAGTAATCAGAAAAATCCATTCCATCTTTTAGAGGTGCTGCAAATGCAGGGTGTGCTCCAAGTGAAAAATACATATCTTCATTTCCTAAATTTTCAACTCTGTATTCAAGTCTTAGTTTTCTTCCATCTAAAATATATTTCATATAGAAATTAAATTCAAACGGATATAATTTTTTTGTTTCTTCGTTTGAACTGAACACAAATTCTACAAAATTATCCCCTGAAGAAGATAATTTATGTTCATAGTCTCTTGCAAAACCATGTTTTTTTGAAAATTCATAAGTTTTTCCATTATATGAATATCTGTTGTCTTTTATTGCTCCTACAAAAGGAAATAATACTGGAGAAGATTTAGCCCAGAATTTAGGATCTTTCTGCCAAACATATTCTTCATTTGTTTTTAAATCTTTTATGCTTGCAAGTTCTGAACCAAAACTATTTATTTTTACTTCCAAAAAATCATTCTTTAATGTATATTTCATCTTCCATCTCCCTATTTATTATTTTTTTCAAGTTCAAGCAGGTATTCTTTCATTTTTATTCCCCCCTCAGAACTGAAACCTGTCATCTTTCCATTTTTTCCAATTACTCTGTGACATGGAACAACAATTAAAATTTTATTGTCGCCGTTTGCCTGCCCCACAGCCCTTGAGGATTTTGGATTTCCCAATCTTTCTGCCTGTTCTCCATAGGTTATAGTTTCTCCGTAAGGAATTTTTAAAAGTTCATTCCATGCTTTTTTTCTAAATTCAGTTCCTCTTATATCAAGTTTCAAATCAAAATTTTTTCTTTTTCCAGAAAAATATTCCTCAAGCTGTTTCTTACATTTTTCAACTTCGAGACTTTTTTTAATTTCGATTTTAGGTTTTTCATTGCACTGCTTTATAGAACTTATTCCATTTTCCTCTTCTGTTATAATTAGATACCCTATGAAATCATTTTTTATATAGTCAATTCCTTTCATGGTCCTCCAAATATTTCCTCTATATAAAGTAATTGGGAATAGAGAACTCCTCTATTCCCAACTAAATCTTATAACTTAACTGTCATTAGTCTACTATTTCAGCGTCCTCTATATCATCATCTTTTTTAGCATTTTCTGCTCCTGCTTGTCCATTTGCTGCACCAGCTTGTTGTTTTGCTTGAGCTTCTTTGTAAACTTCTTCAGCTAATTTTTGTGCTACTTTTGATAATTTTTCTATTGCTGCTTCAATTGCTGCTTTATCTTCTTTGTCTTTAACTTGTTTTAATTCTTCAAGAGCTGCTTCGATTGCTTTTCTTTCTTCTTCTGTTACTTTTCCAGAGTGATCTTTTAAAGTATTTTCAGTAGAAGCGATTAACATATCTGCTTTATTTCTTGTTTCAACAAGTTCTTTGAATTTTTTATCTTCAGCTTCGTTTGCTTCAGCATCTTTTTTCATTCTTTCAATTTCTTCTGATGAAAGGTTAGTTGATCCTGAAATTGTTACTGTATTTTCTTTTCCTGTTCCTAAATCTTTTGCTGATACGTGAACAATTCCGTTTGCGTCAATATCGAATGTTACTTCGATTTGAGGGATTCCTCTTGGTGCTGCTGGAATTCCTTCAAGGTTAAATTCTCCAAGTTTATGGTTGTCAGCTGCTTTTGCTCTTTCACCTTGTAGTACATTTATTGTAACAGCTGGCTGGTTATCAACTGCAGTTGAGAACACTTGAGATTTTTTAACTGGAATAGTTGTATTTTTTTCAATAATTCTTGTGCAAACTCCTCCAAGAGTTTCGATACCAAGTGATAATGGAGTTACGTCAAGAAGTAATACGTCTTTAACATCTCCCATTAAAACTCCACCTTGAATTGCTGCTCCTGCTGCAACAACTTCGTCTGGGTTGATTCCTTTGTTAGGTTTTTTACCGAAGTAAGATTCTACCCATTCTTGAACTGCAAGCATTCTTGTTGATCCTCCAACTAATAATACTTCATCGATATCAGCTGGTGATAATCCTGCATCAGAAAGAGCTGTTCTTGTAGGTCCTTGAGTTGCTTCAACTAGGTCTCTAGTTAAATCATTGAATTTTGCTCTTGTTAATTTCATTTCTAAGTGTTTTGGTCCTGTTGCATCCATTGTAATGAATGGTAATGAAATTTGAGCTTCCATCATTGTTGATAATTCTTTTTTAGCTTTTTCAGCTGCGTCTTTTAATCTTTGGTAAGCCATTTTATCATTTGCAAGATCGATTCCTTGTTCTTTTTTAAATTCAGATACTAACCAATCAATTATTCTTGCATCGAAATCGTCTCCACCTAAGTGGTTGTTTCCTGCAGTTGCAAGAACTTCAATTACTCCATCTGCAATTTCAAGGATAGATACGTCGAATGTACCTCCTCCAAGGTCAAATACTAGAACTTTTTCATCTTTATTTTTATCAAGTCCATAAGCAAGAGCTGCTGCTGTTGGTTCGTTTATAATTCTTTTTACTTCAAGACCAGCAATTGCTCCAGCATCTTTTGTTGCTTGTCTTTGAGCATCTGTAAAGTAAGCAGGTACTGTAATAACAGCTTCTTTTACTTCTTCTCCTAAATATGCTTCAGCATCTTTTTTTAACTTTTTAAGAATCATTGCTGAAATTTCTTGTGGAGTGTAATCTTTTCCATTAATATGAACTTTATAATCAGAACCCATTTGAGTTTTGATTGAAAGAACTGTAGAAGTTGGATTTGTTATTGCTTGTCTTTTTGCAATTTCCCCTACAATTATTTCTCCGTTATCTTTTATATTTACAACTGACGGAGTAGTTCTTGCACCTTCAGCATTTGTTATAATGCTTGCAGAACCTCCTTCCATTACTGCCACACAAGAGTTTGTTGTTCCTAAGTCAATTCCTATAATTTTTGCCATTTTAATCTAGCCTCCTAATGTATCCTTAAAATTAAATTTTTTATTTTTTTAATTTATAATAAATTATTTCTTACAAACTTTAACCATTGAAGGTCTTATTACTTTTCCCTTCATTTTATAACCTTTTTGAAGTTCCATAATGATTTTGTTATCATCATGTTCTGGACTCGCTTCAACCATTACAGCCATATGTTCGTGAGGATCAAATTCTGCATTTTCAGTTATTATTTCCTCAACACCTTCTGATTTCATTATATCTTTTAAGTTTCCAAGAATAATTTCAACACCTTTTACAAGTCCGTCAAAATCTCTTGTTTGAGATGATGAAGCTATTGCTCTTTCAAGATTATCCATTCCATCAAGAAGTTTTGTTATAATCTTTTCAGCTGCATATTTTCTAAGCTCTTCCATTTCTCTTTCTTTTCTTTTTGTAAAATTTTGGAAATCAGCTTGTTTTCTCATATATGATTGTTTCCAGTCATCAAGTTCAGCTTTTAATTTTTCTATTTCTGCATTTTTATCTGCTTCTCCCGCAGTTTCCTCATTTTCTTTTACATTTTCTGCTTCAGGAGTCTCCATAGTTTCCTTTTCTAATTCCTCGTTTAATATTTCTTTATCCTGTTCTGACATTTTTCAACTCCTTATTTCTTTTTATTTTTATTAATTAACAGTTTTTCACTGTTCACTACTTTTTCAACTTCACTGCTTACATATTGAATAAGCCCCATTGTTTTTGAATAAGGCATTCTTTTTGGACCGATAACACCGATAACACCTTTGGCATCTCCCTGTTTATATATTGAATAAACAAAACTGTAATCTTCAAGCCCTTTTATTGGAAGCTCATCTCCCAAGATTACATTCACCTGTCCTTCTTCAGTATGTCTTGAATTTACCATCTCCTCAAAAATTTCTTTGACATCTTTTTTCTTATTGAAAAGTTCTAAGACATCCAAAACATCACTTACATTTTTATCTTTAAATATGCTTGATGAGTTATCAACAAATAATCTTCCCTCAATATCCTGATAAATTTCTTTTTCAAGATCTGCATATTTTTGGTAATTTGTTTTTATGAAGTTTTCAATCTCATAACTTTTTATACTATTAGTCTCGATTTTTTCATTTAAAGTTTGAGATAATTTTTTTAATTCTTCTTTTGTGATGCTTTCTTCAAGTTTAATTTTCTTTGTAACAACACTCAAATCTTCCGTTACTATTATTGCTAGAATAATATAATTATCTATATGTACAAGCTCGATTTTTTTTATTCTTTCTTTTCTGTAATCAGGCTCTATAACTATGGAAGCATAAGAAGTAAGTCTTGAAAGAAGAGTTGATGTCTGCTGAAGTATATTATCAAGCTCATTTACTTTTCTTTCATATTCAATATTTATTTTATTTTTTTCTTCCCTTGAAAGTTTTTCAATTTTTAAAAGCTCACTCAGATAATATTTATATCCGAGATCTGTGGGAATTCTTCCTGAAGATGAATGTGTTTTTTCTATAAATCCTCTATCCTCAAGATCAGACATTACATTTCTTATTGTTGCTGAAGATAAATCTATATTATATCTTTTTACCAGAGTTCTGGAACCAATTGTTTCTCCAAACCTCAGATAAAAATCTATTATTGCATTTAAAACCAATTTTTCTCTGTCTGTCAACATTCCTTCTCACCCTCCTGTTAGCACTCGTTACACAGGATTGCTAACCACATACATAATGTACTATACTTTTTTTTATTTGTCAACATTTTTTTAGCCACATTTATATATCACTGCTAAAAACTATTTATAACTTTTTATTTTTCAAAATTATAAAACAGTAGCCACCCTATAAAATTTTTTCAAAAAAACAAAAAAACTGTTACATTTTATATATCTGTAACAGTTCTTTTTATAATTTAACTATGATATTCTAAAATATAAATTATATCCTGCTCGGTATTAACAAAAGCAACCACTGTTCCTCCCCAGCAGGTAAATCTGAAACCATCAGCCCCGCATACAGCCATATTGGGCGAAAGATTATATCTGTTTTCAAGATTATACTCTAGATTTAAGAAAAATTCTTCTATACAGTAAGAAACATCTTCTGGCGAAAGTAAAATATCTCTTTCATCATGCCCATAATTTTCTGTAAGTTCATTTATATGACAGAAGCTTCCTGTCTTTTCAAAATAATATTTCGTAAACTCGTAACAGTAAAATGCTTCTGCAAAATATTGAGGGTCCTGTTCTTTAGTAAATCTTGCAGTGTTTTTTATCCACTCTTTATTTTTCTTATAATAATCTTTATAAGAAATCTTATTTTCAAAATATTCCTCTTTATTTTTCTGAAAATCTTTTTTCAAAGCAGAGTAAAGTTCTGTAAAATTTGAGTTTCCAAAAGTTTCTATTTTTCCAAGAAAACGATATTTTCCATCTTCGTATTTAAATCCCCAAAAATGCCTTTCTGAATTTAAAAACACTTTTTCTGGAAACACACCATCTGTTGAAAGAAGATGAACTGTATATTCTTTTCCCAAAATATGTTTTTTTATGCTTAAAAGAGGTTTAAAATAACATTCGAGACTAGGATCGTGAAAAACTTCAACTGCAGGCGGAAAGAAAATTATTCCTCTTGATTTTTCTTCCTCTAATTTTTTTACTGCATTTTTTCTTATCTCTTTTTTATCTGCTTTCGTCAAATCCATAAATTTCACCCCGCATTTATTTAATTTTCAGCACCTAGTAATTTCTTCAATCCTGCTTTCGGAAGGCTCATAATTTCTAAGCCTTTTGTCACACCATACATAAAAATTTTTGTACCATAACCTATATTTTCAGAAGTTGTTACTTCTTTTCCTTCATAAAGATTTCCATTTTCATTTGTATAATATCTTACTTTTGAGTTAGTATATCCCTCTAAGTGCTTCTCTAAAAATAAAGGGCTGTTTACTGAAATTATGTCAAGTTTCATATCCCTTATTTTTTCATCAAAATAATTTTCACGGCAGTATTTAAGTTTTACATAATGAAGTGCATCCATAACATAATAATTTTCATTTTCATTGGCTATTATATGTAAAGTTTTATTCTGCATATTCCATATAATTTCTCCAAGGGTAACAGCTTCATCACTGTATTTCATTATATCTGAATATCCATCTTCTTTTATAAATTTCTTGTAAAACTCACTTGTCATCTTTTCATAACTTTCAAAGTTATAAACTATAAATATCTTATTTTTTCCTTCAACTGCCCTTTCATCATAAAAATAAATTACTTTTTCTTTATCATCTAATATAAGTTCTCTAGGAATCCTCAACTTTTTAGCAATAAGCTCTTTTTCCGAGATATCAGATATGTTTCTGTCAGGTCTGTCACTTGTCATCATAAATCCAACAAGAATTTCACCATCTTTCTGCACAGGTGTATAAATCCCTTGTGTTTTACGCGGCCTTTCAATTATTGTATTTGTACATCCACATAAAATAAATATAAAAAAACAAAATAAAACAACCTTTTTCATAGAAAAGTATCTCCCTGCAATTTCATTATCAATTTTTATACTGATTTTTACATTGATTATCTTTTAAAACAGCTAATAATTATAAAATTTATTATTACTTTATCTATTCTTTAACCTCATCTTTTTTAAGCATTTCTCCAAATACAGAAGTAAGAGATGCAAGGTTTTGAAGTTCAGAAGGTATAATAATTTTTGTAGATTTGCCGTCTGCTACCTTTTCAAAAGTTTCCATTCCTTTAAGAGCAAGAACTTCTTTAGTTGCTCCAGCTTCTTTTAAAGCTGTAATAGCTGCTGCTTTTGCTTTTTGAATCGAAAGAATTGCCGCTGCCTGCCCCTCTGCTTCTTTTTCAAGGCTTTGTTTTTTAGCTTCAGCTCTTAATATAGCCGCTTCTTTTTCTGCCTCTGCTCTTAAAATCTGGGATTTCTTTTCTCCTTCAGCAACAAGAATTGCAGCCTCTTTCTGCCCTTCTGCTCTTCTTATAGCTTCTCTTTTTTCTCTTTCAGCTTTCATCTGTTTTTCCATAGCATCTTGAATTTCTCTCGGCGGAATAATATTTTTAAGCTCTATTCTGTTTATTTTTATTCCCCAAGGGTCTGTCGCCTCATCAAGAACTGCTCTCATTTTTGTATTTATCGTATCTCTTGATGTAAGAGTTGTATCAAGCTCCATTTCTCCGATTATATTTCTTAAAGTTGTAGCTGTAAGATTTTCTATTGCACTCATAGGATGTTCAACACCATAAGTATAAAGTTTTGGGTCTGTTATTTGAAAATAAACAACGGAATCTATCTGCATTGTAACATTATCTTTTGTAATAACAGGCTGAGGGGGAAAATCTATAACCTGCTCTTTAAGTGATACTATTTTTACCACTCTGTCTATAAAAGGCATTAAAATATTAAGACCTACCTGCCATGTTGTAAGATATGCTCCCAGTCTTTCTATTACATATGCTCTTGACTGCGATACTATTCTCACATGAAACGCAAGAAGAATTATTACTAAAAATATAAATATGAAAATAAATATAAAACTCATATTTCCTCCTTTTGATGCTCTTTTTCCTTTTAGCATATTATACTATAATTTTCTTCTCATTTATATCTTTTAATTTATTTTTTCAATTTTTATATATTTTATAAACGTGTTATGAAATATTTCAAAACAGTGTTATGAAATTCATTTTTTTATTTCATTAAATTCTTTGAAAAATATATTGATTTTGAATATTTTTTGATATATAATTACTACTGTGTTTTGTTATAAAATTATTATTTTATTTCATTACTGTGTTATGAAATAAAATTTGGGGGATTGATGGCAAGAAAATTAAGTTTTTCCAAAGAGGAAATTTTAAATGTAGCTTATAAAATTCTTATTGAAGAGGGAATGAAAAATATCACAGCAAGAAATGTGGCAAAGGAGCTTGGTTCTTCCACTATTTCAATATATTCAAACTTTGGCTCTATGACAAATCTTAAAAATGATCTTTCAAGAATGGCAAAAAACAAGCTTCTTGATATTACAAAAATCGAATATACAGAGCAGAAACTTTTAAATATCGGAATAGGTATATGTATTTTTGCCAAAAAAGAGAAAGCTCTTTTCAGATCAATTTTTTTAAGAGAAGATCTTTCAAAAGATTTTATTGAAGAGATTATAACAGATTTAAAAAATCTTATCATAGCAAGTTTTAAAGCTGATGAAAGATATAAAAATCTTCCAGATGATGTTATTGAATGGATGCTGAAAAAAGGGTGGTGGTATGTTCAAGGATATGCCTCTTTAATCTGTTCAGGATTTTACAATCCAAGTGATGAAGTTATTGAAAAAGAACTTCGTGATATGGGATCTGTAATTGTTCATGCTGTTGAGAAAAAATAAAAATAATTTTGTTTGGTTAGTAATTAAATTTTTAATATATTTTAGGGGGACTAATGAAAAAATCTTTAGTAATTTTATCACTTTTAGCTTCTGCAAATGCTTTTGCAGGAAGTATTGATTATCTTGCACAACAAGATGCAGAATATTTTGCACACCCAGCTATGATTGGAAAAGTTGGAGTATCTGGAGCATACTACAACCCAGCCGGAACTGCTTTTTTAGAAGATGGGCTTTATGTTCAGTTAAACTCACAGACTTTATTTAAAACTTATGAAATGGAGACAAAAATTGCTGAAAAACTTAGTCACGAAAGCGATCATCCATCAGCTTTTGTTCCAAGCATTCAAATTGTAAAAAAAGAGGGAGACAGATCTTATTTCTTACATGCTGGAGCTGCTGCAGGTGGAGGTTCTGTAAAATATGAAAATGGAATTTCAGCTTTTGAAGTTATTGGACAAGAAATTCAATTAGGAATAAGAGATACTAAATTATCTTTTAATGGAAATTTTATTTCTCCTTTTCCCAACGCTGATGTTGATTATTTAGGAGGTTCTACTGTTAACGGTTCGTCTTACTATATTAACACAACTTTTGGAATGGCTCAAAAAATAAATTCTAAATTCAGTGTTGCAGGTGGATTAAGATTTATGTATGCAATGAGAGAACTTAATGGAACAGCTAGCTATAACCTTGATTTATCTGGAAATCAAACTTCCGAAAGAACAGAAAATATTCGTGTTGATATAGACTCTGAAAGAACAGGATGGGGAGTTGGAGGAGTAATCGGTTTCCACTACCAACCGACAGAAAAATTAAATATCGGATTTAAATATGAAACAGAGGTTGAATTAAATCTTGATGCTGATGGAAAACTTGATACTACTAAAACAGGAGACTTTAATGGAAGTTTAGGAAATGAAGTTGATGGCGGAATTGTAAATAATATTGATGGAAAATTAGAAGCTCACCCTGTTATTGCTGAATGGTTAGAAGATGACAGAAGAAATCTTCCTGCTATGATGGCTCTTGGAATTTCTTATGAACTTACAGACAGAATTACACTTCTTACATCTGGAAACTATTACTTTATAAAAGATGCAAACAGAAACGGGTGCTACGAAAACTATGACAACGGATATGAAATCTCTGTTGGGGTAGATTATAAATTAAACGACAAATGGACTTTAATGGCTGGATACCAATACACTGACACAGGAGCAAATGAAAATACTTACAAAGATACAGACTATGCACTTGATGCAGATATGTATGGTGTAGGGGTTAAATATACTCCAGACGAAACAAAAGAATTTATAGTTTCTTATGCTTATGTAGACTATAAAAACGGAACTGCTGTAAATGAAAAAGGACATGAAACTACAACATTTAAGAAAGAAGTAAATGCAATAGGACTTTCTGCTACTTTCAAATTCTAATTTTATAAAAAAACTCTTACATATAATTCTTTGTAATTTTATGTGAGAGTTTTTTATTTCAAGGAAGATAAAAAGATTTCTTGACAGTGATAAAATATAATTATATAATTTCAAGTGGAAAACAATAAATAATATGAACTAGAGGAGCTTTAATCGGCTGAGAGGAGATTCGTTCTCGACTCTTATTACCTGAACCGGATAATACCGGCGGAGGGAAGTTATGAAGAAATTTTTTATATTTTTTTATAAAAATAAAACTCTAGTTTATATTAAGCTGGAGTTTTTTTATTTTCAAAAAAGGAGCTGAATATGGAAAATTGTAAAAAATTATCAGAACAGTTAATAGAAAATTCAAAAGTTCATTATTACGGAGCTGTTAATCATTTATTTGTTGAAGAAATGGTAAACGGAACTTTAGACAAAGAAAAATTTAAAAAATATCTGATACAAGATTATGTCTTTATAAATAGTTTTGTTCATTTAGTAAGCTATATTTTAGCATACAGTGAAACTATGTATCAGAAATACAGATTTTCAAAATTTTTAGCTATGATTACAAGTGATGAAAATGGATATTTCATCCGTTCTTTTGAAGAGCTGGGAGTTTCAACTGAAATTTACAGCACTGCAAAATTATCTCCTGTAATGGAAAAATTCCTAAGCCTTATTAACAAAGGTATAGCTACAGGAAAAGAAGATTCTGCTCGTGGATACAGAAACTGTTTAGCTGTTTTAATGTGTGCCGAATCTGTTTACTGCGACTGGGGTGTTAAAAATGAAAATAAATCACCTAAAGAATATTACTTCAACGAATGGATAAAATTACATAATAACAAAGATTTTAGAGAACTTGTTAAATGGCTTAAAGAAGAAGTTGATAATATTCATTTTTCAAATTCAGACGAAGAAAAAGAAATGAAAGAATTTTTTGAAGAAGCATGCAGATTAGAAATTGATTTCTTTGATGAATCATACAAAAATATTTAAAAAGTAAGGGAGGGAAAAATGGAAATCATCTTAAATGGAAAAAAAGTTCCTCTTGAAAAAGAAATGACTGTGTCAGAATTTATAGAAAATCTTGGAAAAGAAAAAAATATGAATCTTTCTGGTGCTGTTGTCCTTATCGATGATGATGTAGTTAAAAAAGTCGATTGGGACAAATCTTTTGTAAAAGCTGGAGCTGCTGTTGAAGTTCTTGCTTTTGTATCAGGTGGATAAGAAGTTGTGTTACTTTCTTTGTACAAAGAAAATTAATGAGCAAATTAAAAATTTAATAAATAAAATTTTTAATTCGTCGGCTCTGCTAGTCGATGAACTTCTTATCAGTCGTTCATCTCCTGCATTGACGAAAGAAAATTGCTCGGCTGGTAAAATTTTTTCCTATTTATTTTGTTTATTTCACTAAAAACAACAAACTCGCTATACTAGAACATGTTGTTTTTCAATGTTCAATTCACTGCATAAATTACGGGAAAAATTTTAATACCGAGATTTAAAATTAGTTTTGAAGAAAACTTTAATATAAAAAACTTGGAGGAATAAAATGGATAAATTAGTTTTAAAAGGACATGAGTTTGAAAGCAGACTACTTACTGGAACAGGTAAGTTTTCTGATAAAAATCTTATAGCTCCTATGCTTGAAGCAAGCAAATCAAATATAATCACTATGGCTCTTAGAAGAATAAATTTTGAAAACCCAAAAGAAAATATTCTTAACTACATACCAAAACATATAACTTTACTTCCAAACACTTCTGGAGCAAGAAATGCTGAAGAAGCTGTAAAAATTGCAAGAATTGCAAGAGAGGCTGGTTGTGGAGATTTTATAAAAATTGAAATCATAAACGATATGAAATATTTAATGCCTGACAATGAAGAAACAGTTAAAGCTACAAAAATCTTAGCTGATGAAGGATTTATAGTTCTTCCATACATTATGCCAGATCTTATCACTGCAAAGAAACTTGAAGAAGCTGGAGCTGCTGCAGTTATGCCTCTTGGAGCACCAATTGGATCAAATAAAGGTCTGCTTACAAAACCATTAATTGAAATGTTAAATGATAATAAAAGACTTCCAATTATTGTTGATGCTGGAATAGGAGCACCGTCTCAAGCTGCTGAAGCAATGGAAATGGGTGTTGATGCAGTTCTTGTTAACACAGCAATTTCAACTGCAGAAGATCCTGTTATGATGGGAAAAGCTTTTGCTATGGCTGTTGAAGCTGGAAGAATGGCTTATCTTGCAAAACTTGCTAAAACTTCTAAATATGCAAATGCTTCATCTCCTCTTACAGATTTTCTTTTCAGAGGTGACAAATAATGGGATTTTATGATGTCATTCAACAATGGAAAGATTTTGATTTTGAAAGATACTTTGCAGAAGTTACTGATGATGATGTCCTTGACAGTATCTACAAAGAAAAACTTACTGAGTATGATTTATTAAATCTGCTTTCTCCAAAAGCAAAAAATCATCTTGAAAGAATGGCAAGAAGAGCTCAGGAAATCAAAACACAACATTTTGGAAATATTATTTCTCTTTATATGCCTATATATATTTCAAATTTCTGTACAAACAACTGCACTTACTGTGGATTTTCTAAGAAAAATCACATTGTAAGAAAGCACCAAAACCTTGAAGAAATTGAAGAAGAAGCAAAAGAAATTGCAAAGCAGGGTGTTGAACATATTCTTATGCTTACAGGAGAAGCTCACGGACTTGTGACTTTAGACTATTTAAAAGATGCAGTTAAAGTTTTAAAAAAATATTTCAATTCTGTTTCAATAGAAGTTATGCCTCTTGAAGAATGGGAATATAAAGAACTTGCTGATATAGGTGTTGATGGTCTTACTGTTTATCAAGAAACTTATGATGAAGAAATTTATGATAAAGTTCATTTATCTGGAAAGAAAAAAGATTATCACTTCCGTCTTAACACTCCTGAAAGAGGAGCAAAAGCAGGGCTTAGAACAATAGGAATAGGACCTCTTTTTGGACTTAGCGAAATTAAAAAAGAAGCATTCTTTGCAGGACTTCATTTAAAATATTTAACAGATAAATATTTAAATTCATCTTTTGCAATCTCTCTTCCAAGAATAAATCCGGCAGAGGGAGGATTCCAGCCTGATCATCCATTGGACGACATAACTTTCGTTCAATTTATGACTGCATACAGATTATTCCAAGTAAAAGCTGATATAAATATTTCTACAAGAGAAATTGCAAGTTTCAGAGACCATTTAATGCACATGGGAATTACAAAAATGTCTGTTGGATCAAAAACAGATGTTGGAGGATATACTGAACACGATCCATCTACATGTCAATTTGAAATAAGTGACAATAGAAGTGCTGAAGAAACTATTCAAGCTATAAGAGATAACGGCTTCCAGCCAATATATAAAGATTGGCAGCAAATAAAATAATCTAGGAGGCTGTTATGAAAATAGGAATTGCCGGATGCGGTGGAATAGGTTCAAATGTTGCCTGCCATCTTGTAAGAACAGGTATAGATTATTTAAAATTTGGAGATTTTGATAAAATTGAAGAATCAAATTTAAACCGTCAGTTTTTTTTCAAAAATCAAATTGGGCTTTATAAAAGTGAAACACTTGCAAAAAATCTTAAAGAAATAAATCCTAATGGAATTTTTGATTTTGAAATAATAAAATTTGACAGAAACAATATAAAAGATTTCTTTTCAGATTGTGACATTGTTGTAGAAGCTTTTGACAAAAAAGAATTTAAAGCTATGCTTATTGAAGAACTTCTTCCAATGGGAAAAATAATAGTTTCTGCCTCTGGTATAGGACACTGGGACACAGAAAATATTAGAACAAAAGAAATCGGAAAAAATCTTATTATTGCAGGAGATTTTGAAAAAGATACTGATGACTATAAAACATATTCTCATAAGGTGGGAATAGTTGCTGCCATAATGGCGGGAAAAGTTCTTGAAAAAGGAGGATATTTATGAGAGAAAGAATAATTATCCCAGAGGGAATTTATGGAATAACAGGAGATAATTTTGCCCACGGAAAAAGCAATCTTGAATGTGTAAAAGCAATGATTGAAGGTGGAATAAAAATTATCCAATATAGAGATAAAACAAAGTCTATAAAAGAAAAAGTGAAAGAAGCAAGAGAAATAAGAGAACTTTGCAGAGAAAACGGAGTTATCTTTATTGTAAACGACCATGTTGATATTGCAATTCTTGTTGATGCTGACGGAGTTCACATCGGGCAGGATGACATGGACCCAAGTGATGTAAGAAAACTTATAGGTGATAATAAAATTATCGGGCTTTCAACTCACTCTGAAGAGCAGGGAATGAAAGCATATCTTAATCCTGATGTAGATTATATTGGTGTCGGGCCGATTTTCCCTACAACTACAAAAGATACTGCTCCTGTGGGACTTGGATATTTAGAATATGCAGTTAAAAATCTTCATCTTCCTTTTACAGCCATTGGAGGAATAAAAGAACATAATCTGCATGAAATTATTTCAAGAGGGGCAAAAAATGTATGCCTTGTAAGTGATATTGTTGGAGCAGATAATATTACTGAAAAAGTTAAAGAACTTCAAAAACTTATTAAATAAAATTTTTACCATCTACCCTTTTATTACAATACAAAAAAGTCAGATAAGAATTAATTTTCCTATCTGACTTTTTCTATTATATATTTGAATATTTATAATGTTTTTTCTTAAAAGGAAGCCAGCATAAAATTCCCAGCACCACATATATTATTTCTACAATTATTATATAATGAGGCCATGGACCAAAAAAATCTAAAGGTGATGAAAAAGCAGGTTTATAATTTATATACATATAGTTTGTTCCTAAAATTTCATTTATTTTAAAAACTATTCCTGCAAAAATATTTATACATACGAAAGAACCTAAAAATCCTTTAAATGTCGGCCTGTATTTTAAAGAAATCATCTGATAAACAACTGTAAAAAGTATAAAAAAATGTGTGATAAAAAAACTTATTCCAACAAAATTTGGAAAAGCTACTCTTGAATCCGGAAATAATATAGCCGCCACTGCTCCCAGAGACCAGAAATATATTATCTGGAAAAGATATTTTGATGGAAACATCATTGTTATTATTGCTAATATTAAAGTTACATTACAAAGATGAATAGGAATCAAATCATTTAATGTTTCTCCATATATTCCATGTCTTATAACAAGTTCAGCAACTTTTATTATAGCCACGGAACAAGAAATTGTCATTGCAAAACTTTTTCTTGAAAAAAACTGAGATGCAAAAAGAAGAATTATGTAAAATAATATGTATCCGCCTATACTTAAAATATGTTCTGTTGAAAAAAGTTCAAAATGACCCATGCTGTCCTCCTGTTTTTTATTTGTGAAATCCCAAATCAGCAGGATTAAAATCCCCTGATATATGATTTATTTTTCCTCCTGCAGCTTCAAAAAACTCTCTTCTTTCTTTTACTTTCATTGCAAGTTCATAAGTCTTAGGAGTTACATTATCTTTTTTTATAAATCCCTTTGACCAATATTCAATTACAAGAGAGCTGTCTCCATAAATATTAAATATTTTTTCTTTAATAGCTATTTCAAGAGCAAAAAATATTCCTGCAAGTTCTCCAAAATTATTTGTTGCTCCTTTAGGCATAAGAAAATTTCCAAATTCATTTATTCTTTCTTGTGGAAGAATTTTGTAAAGAATAGAATTCCCATCTTTTGAAGTAACTCTTACTTCAACTCCTATCCCTCTTCCTGTCCCCGCATCAAAATATATTCCTTCTGGAAGATTTTTTTTAACTTCATCTTTTTTTATATATTCTGCTCCCCCAAGAAGCCATTCTTCAGCTTCATTTTTTGTTTTAAAAGATTTGTAACGGGATTTTTCTCCATGAACAATATTTTTACATATGTCCCAGCTGTCACATATTCCTGTTTTTCCTGAAGAAACTATATAATATGCATAAAATTTTTTAGCCATAATACCTCCATTGCGTATATTTAAGATTATAACTTTTAATCCTATATTTTTCAAGAACTATTATTTTTTCAGACTTTTCATTTATTTATGTTGTCATAATATATAAGATAGTTTATAATAACAATAGTCAAAAAATTTAAAAAATTTTATATTTATTATAGGGGAATAGGGGAATGGAAAAAGTCAGTCTTGAAAAAGGAAGTGTAAAAAAACTATTTTTTAGTTTTGCTGTACCAAGTATTGTCGGTATGCTTATTGTTTCAATGCAGATGATGATAGATGGTTTTTTTGTTGCAAATACAGTTGGAGCTCAAGGACTTGCAGCGATAAATCTTTCAATGCCCGTTATAAGTTTTGTTATGAGTGTTTCTATGATGATATGTGCTGGAGGAGGGGTTTACTGCTCTATTGCTCTTGGAAATAATCAAAAAAGAAAAGCTAATGAAATATTTTCTTTTACTTTTGCAGTTTATCTTACAATACTTGGTAGTTTTTCTTTAATAGGATTTATTTTTATTGATGAAATTATAAAAGTTTTAGGAGCAACTTCTTCACTTGCTGTTATGGTAAAGCCATATCTTTTAACGATGCTTCTTCTAAATATATTTTATAATTTTCCGATTTTTACAGAAACATTTATAAAAATAGCAAATAAACCGCATTTTGTTTTTATAAGCTGTTTCACCTGTTTTACAGGAAATGTTATAGGAGATTACATTTTTATTGTTAAACTTGGAATGGGAGTTTTGGGAGCAGCTCTTGCAACTTGTCTGGCTGATGGAATTGCAGGGCTTATTCTTATGAGACAATATATAAAATCAAGAAGTGCAGTTTCTCTTGTAAAACCAAAAGGAGACAGAAAACTTTTAGGTAAAATTTTATACAACGGAAGTTCTGAAATGCTTACTGTTGTTTCTAGTGCTGTTGCAACATTTATTTTTAATCTTATTCTTATGAAAAGAATAGGTGAGATAGGAGTATCTGCTCTTACTATTGTTTTTTATGTAAATGCTGTAGTCAGTATCTGTCTTTATGGACTTTCTCAAGCACTTCAGCCTATTGTTTCATATAATCTTGGAGCAAAAAGAATTGATAAGATAAAAGAAGTTTTGAGAACTGCTTTTGTAACAGGAGCAGGAATTGGAATTTTCTTTTTTATTGTGATGAAATTAAAAAGTTCTTTTGTTGTTGAAATGTTTTCCAAAGGAAATAAGGAACTTGAACTTCTTACAAATGAAGTTTTAAATATAGTTGTATTTCAATATCTTTTTTCTTTTGTAAATATAACTGCAAGTTCTTTTCTTACTGCTGTGGAAAAACCTCTCGAATCTGGAGTCGTAGCTTTTGCAAGATCTCTTGTTTTTACAGCAGGATTTCTTCTTACTCTTCCTCTTATTTTGGGAAATACAGGTTTATGGCTTGCTCTTCCTGTAGGAGAATTTTTCTGTATGACAGTAAGTGTTCCTCTTATGTTTTTTTCTTATAAAAAAATTAAAACTAAAATTTTGAAAAGCATTGACAAAACTGTAAAAATATAATACTATAAATTAAATAAAATATAATAATTCTAATTAAATATCAAAGGGGAGTAGTTGATAATCACAGTGTCAACAATCACGTTTAATCTTTAGGGTTAATCTGGTGCTGTGAACCTAATTTCACTTAGTAGGTAACGAGACTTTTAATATAGTTTTTTGCAATGCACAAAATCTATATTAGAGGTCTCTTTTTTCGTCTATGCAGGAGAAGAACAACTGATAAGGAGTTCAACGAACTGAGAGATTTCATTTATTAAATTTCTTAGTTTACTCAACATTAAAATAAAAAATAATTTTTAAAAATTTTACAAAAGGAGCATTATATGAAAAAGTATTTTTTTAAACCAAAAGAAGAAGTTTTGAAAGAATTTTCCGTAACTGAAAAAGGTCTTACAAAAGAGCAGGCGGAACTTTCAAAAAACCTTTATGGTGTAAATGAACTTCAAGAACACGAAAAAGAAAAAGCATGGGTTATCTTTCTTTCGCAATTTAAAGATTTCCTTGTAATAATTCTTATTATTGCAGGAATAATTTCCATGATGACAGGAAATATTGAAAGTACCATTGTTATTTTCTCTGTTATTATTATGAATGCAATTTTAGGAACTGTTCAGCACTTAAAAGCTGAATCATCGCTTGAAAGTCTTAGAAATATGGCATCTCCAAAAGCAAAAGTTATGAGAGATGGAGTTAAAATGGAAATTCCTTCTAAAGATGTTGTGGCAGGAGACATTATTTTTCTGGAAGCAGGAGACATTGTTCCAGCTGACGGAAGAGTTTTAGAAAGTTTTTCACTTATGGTAAATGAAAGTTCTCTTACAGGAGAATCTGAAAGTGTTGATAAATTTTCTGAAGCAATAAATGAAGAAAATATTCCTCTTGGAGACCAAAAAAATATGGTCTTCTCTGGAAGCCTTGTTACATATGGAAGAGGGGTTGTCGTTATAACTGCTGTCGGTATGAAAACAGAGCTTGGAAAAATTGCAAGCCTTATGAAAGAAACTAAAGACAAAGCTACACCTCTTCAAGTTTCTCTTGATAACTTTGGTAAAAAACTTTCAATATCAATACTTGTTCTTTGCGGAATTGTTTTTGCAATAAATATTTATCATGGAGTAAATATTCTTGAATCTCTTTTATTTGCTGTTGCTCTTGCTGTTGCTGCAATTCCTGAAGCACTTAGCTCAATAGTTACAATCGTTCTTGCAATAGGAACACAAAAGATGTCAAAAGAAAATGCAATAATAAAAAAATTAAAAGCTGTTGAGGGACTTGGTTCGATTTCTGTAATATGTTCTGATAAAACAGGGACACTTACACAAAACAAGATGACTTCTAAAAAAATATATGTAAACAATACTCTTATTAATACAGAAGATATTAATATAAATGACAAATATCAAAGAATGCTTCTTGATTTTGGAGCTTTATGCAGTGATGCTGTAAGTGAAGGCGGAAAAGAAATCGGTGACCCTACTGAAGTTGCTCTTACAAATCTTGTAAGAAAATTTGACTTAAGCGAACTTGAAATCAGAAAAGAATATCCAAGGCTTTCTGAAATTCCTTTTGACTCTGACAGAAAACTTATGAGTACACTTCATGAAATTGATGGAAAAATTTATATGGTAACAAAAGGAGCTTTAGATATTCTTCTTAAAAGAACAAAATATATCTGTGATGAAAATGGAATAAGACCTGTTACTGATGAAGATATTGTAAAAATTGAAAATGTAAACTACGAACTTTCAAGCAATGGTTTAAGAGTTCTTGCATTTACATTTAAAAACTTCTCTGCTGAAAAAGAGCTTACAAAAGAAGATGAAAATGATTATATCTTCTTCGGACTTATCAGTATGATTGACCCTCCGAGAGAAGAATCAAAAGAAGCTGTTAAAAATTGTTTAAAAGCTGGAATAAAACCTGTTATGATTACAGGAGACCATAAAGTTACTGCTGTTGCAATAGCAAAAGAAATTGGAATATTTAAAGATGGAGATACTGCCCTTAATGGTGTAGAACTTAGTGGAATGACAGATGAAGAACTTCATGAAAAAATTGAAAATATTTCTGTATATGCAAGAGTTTCTCCGGAAGATAAAATAAGAATAGTTTCAGCCTGGCAGTCAAGAGGAAAAATTTGTGCTATGACAGGAGACGGAGTTAATGATGCTCCTGCTCTTAAAAAAGCAGATATTGGAATCGCAATGGGAATTACCGGAACTGAAGTTTCAAAAGATGCAGCTTCAATGATTCTTGCTGATGACAACTTTGCAACAATAGTTAAAGCTGTAGCAACAGGAAGAAATATTTATGCAAATATTAAAAACTCAATAAGATTTTTACTTTCAGGAAATATGGCGGGAATTCTTTCTGTATTCTATGCTTCAGTAGCTGGCCTTGCAATGCCTTTTGCACCTGTACATCTTTTATTTATAAATCTTTTAACAGACAGTCTACCTGCAATAGCAATCGGTATGGAGCCTGGAAAAGATAATGTACTTGAAGAGAAACCAAGAGATATAAATGAACCTATTTTAGATAAAAACCTTTCTGTAAAAATTATGCTTGAAGGATTTTTAATTGCAGTATTTACTATGGCTGGATATTATATCGGTCTTCAAAGTGGAAATGAAAAAGTTGCAAGCACAATGGCATTTGCTATTCTTTGTCTGGCAAGACTTTTCCACGGATTTAACTGCAGAGGCAAAAACAGTATAATAAAACTTGGACTTCTTTCAAATATTTATTCTGTTTTTGCATTTTTAGTAGGCACTTTCCTATTAAATATGATATTATTTAATCACAGCATAGGAAATCTTTTTGAAGTAGCTGTACTTTCAAAATCTCAGCTTGGATATATTTATCTTTTTGCATTTATTCCTACTGTTGTAGTTCAAATATGCAGATTTGTAAAATATGATTTAAAAAATAAATAAAAAAATTAAAAAGAAAAGGAGACAGAGTAATATGAATTTTAAGAGAAATATTCTATATTCAAAAAAATTTATACTATTTTTGTTTATGATACTCTCTTATGCAGTATCGTATGCAGAACCTGTTTCCTCTTCTAATATATTAAAAAAAGAGACAGAAAAAACTTATATTATTGAGACAAATTCACACAATTTCAGTGAATATTATATAGCTGTTGAGAAAAATAATACAGCTGTTCACTATTATGAGGATAAACATGAAATTAATTTTGTATCTCCAAAAATAAAAGATTTTTTCATTGAAAAAGAATGTGAAGAATATTTTAATTTGATTTTTAAAAATCCACTCCATTCTTTTTATATTATAGCAACTGATATAACCCGCTCTATGAGAGATTAAATTTTGTAGCTGTTTTCACAAAAATTAATCTATTTCAATGGGAGGAATATATGGAAACTATGAGAACAACTTTAACTGATGATTTAAGATATGACAGAGCAAGATACTTAAGAAATCTTGAAAGAAGCAGAAATGAAAAATATTATAAGATGGATACAGAAGCTGTGGTAAGCTCATATGCAATATTCTTTGCATATGTAGGAATATGCCTTTTCTATCTTTACCTTTTCTGTAGTTATCTTTTAACTCTTGTATAGAAAAACAAAAGGATTACTGTAAAATTATCTTCAGCAATCCTTTTTTTATTGTCAACTTTTCAAAATTTAAAAATTTACTTTAAAAGATTTCTATTTTAAAATAAAATCTTGGAGGTGTTTTTATATGAAAATTGATTTTAATAAATATATTAATGAAGAGATTACAAAGGAAGAAGCTCTTGCTCTTGTTAATATAAAAGGAAATGATCTTTTATATCTTTTTGCTGCAGCTGATAAAATAAGAAATAAATATTGCGGAAATATTTTAGAAACCTGCACAATAACAAATGCAAAATCTGGAAAATGCTCTGAAGACTGTAAATTTTGTTCTCAGTCAGCTTGGTATAATACAGATACAAAATCTTATCCTATTAAAGATAAAGAAACTTTAAAAAAAGAATTTTATGAAGCTGAAAAAAATAAAAGTATGAGATTTGGAATTGTTGCAGCTGGTAAAAAAATGGAATTTGAAACAGAAGAATTTAATACTGTCCTTAAATTTATAAAAGAAATTACAGCTGAAAATCCAAAAGCAGAAATCTGCTGTTCATTGGGGCTTTTAGGAGAAAAAGAGCTTTTGGAACTAAAAAAAGCGGGAGCTGTGAGATACCACTGCAATATCCAGACTTCACCTGAAACTTATTCTCTTTATGCTGCTACAACACATTCTTTTAATGACAGAATTAAAACCATAAAAAATGCACAAAAAGTGGGACTTGAAATCTGTTCAGGAGGAATTATTGGAATGGGAGAAAGTTTTGAAGACAGAATTAATATGGCTTTCACCTTAAAAGAACTTGATGTTGACGGAATTCCTCTAAATATTTTAAATCCTATTAAAAATACTCCACACGGGGAAAAAGAAATTCTTTCTGCAATTGAAGTTTTAAAAACTATTGCCATTTTCAGATTAATTTTAAAAAATAAAAATATTAAAATTGCAGCTGGAAGAGAAAATATTTTTAAAGATTTTATGGGTTCAGGCTTTCTTTCTGGAGCAAATGGAATGCTTACAGGCGGATATCTTACTGTCAAAGGAAGAAGTATTGAAGAAGATGTTAATTTTATAGAAAATATTAAAAAATTATGGGATTAAATATATATTTATATTATTTTTATGTGAATATTTTTATGAATATGTTATAATTTTTATGAATCAAATATATTTAAGAGGTATTTATTTATGAAAATAGCTATAATCGGAGCTCCTGATTCTGTTAAAAAAGTATATTCTATTCTTTCATCGGCTTATAGAGAAATTAATTTTGTCACTCGTTCCACTGAAAAAATAGATGATATGATAAATTTTATTCAAGATATAGAAGAAAGTGTTGATGGATTTTATCTTACAGGAATTGGGGTTTATTCAGCCCTAAATGAAAAAACAAATATAACAAAACCTGTTGTTTATACAAAAAGAGGCATAACTGGAATTATGAAATCTTTTTGGGAGTTTCAAAGAGGCAACTGTGGAACTTCAATTCTTAAAAATATGAAGATAGGTATTGATGTTATTGATGAAAAAGATTTTCTTGAAACTCTTGAAGAATTTGATATTGAAATAAAAAGTTATTATCTTCAAAAATATGACTATCAAAAAACTGAAGCTGAATATCTAAAAGAATATATAAGAAAAATTACATCAGGAGAAGTTAATTGTATCTTTACTGCCTTTGGATATATTTACAGTGCTTTAAAAGAAAAAAATATTCCAGTGTACAGGGTTCAAGCAACAAACGGCGAAATAAGAAAAGAATTTAAAAATCTTTTAAATAGAATTAAAATGTCAAAAGCTGAAAATAGTAAAATAAGTGTTGAAATTATTAAAATTTTAAAATCTGAAAGAATATCAAATAATATTCTTTCAGATAAACTCCAATTCGAAAAAGAACTTTTATCATATTCTCAAATGGTTGATGGAAATATCCAGACTTTAGGAAGTGATGAATATCTTATTTTATCAAATAAAGGACTTTTAAATGCTCCTGAAAATATTAATACTATTCTTTCAATTATAAAAAATTATTCTTGTAAAGGACTTCACATTTCTATTGGAATAGGAGAGGGAAATACAATCTTCCTTTCTGAAAAAAATGCAAGAACTGCTCTTAAAATCAGCATAAGCAATGGAAATGACAGTATTTTCTTTTCAGATGGTTCTGAAGTAAAAGGACCTTTAATGGAAAAGAGAGAAATTCTTTATAAAAACTTTTCTGATAAAAGAATTTTAGAGATTTCTAAAAATACGGGAGTAAGCACATTATACCTTGAAAAAATAAAATCTATCATTAAAAAACAAGATAAAAATTCTTTCACTAGTGCTGAACTTGCTGAATTTTTAAATATCAGTGAAAGAAGTACAAACAGAATCATTAAAAAAATTATTGAAGCTGGATATGCTTCAGTTGAATTTGAAAATTCTTTTGGAGCAGGTAGACCTAGAAGAAAAACTCAGTTTAATTTCTAAAATATTTTCAGACAGTACAATGTTACTGTCTTTTTTATTTTTTTATTTTATATTTAAAATGTGTTTATTTTCCATTTACAGTCTATTTAAAAAAAGTATATTTTTTGTATTTTATTTATAAAAAATATTTTTTTTTAGAACACTATTGACATTTTTAAAAAAATATAATATACTTCTATCAAATAAAAGTCCTATTAAGGACATTGACTTAAATATAAAATTGGGAGGATAATATGGAACATTTGGATCAATGGTTTTATGCAAAACACCCTTTAATGTGGGCTGTAGCTATTTTTGGAGTGGCTCTTACTCTTATTCAATCTACTCTTATTATGAGAAAATCTATTAAAGCTGGTTATGAACTTGGAATTACAAAAGAAGAAATGAAAAGAGGTATTAAAACAAGTGCTATTTCAAGTATCGGACCTGCAATGGGAGTTGTTGGAAGTCTTTTAGCATTGTTAGTTACTATGGGATCTGCAGTATCTTATGTAAGACTTAGTCTTATTGGAGGATCTAACTATGAAGCAATGGCTGCAAACTTTGGAGCTAAAGTTTTAGGAGCAGAACTTTCTACAAAAATGACACCAGTTGTATTCACAAATGCTTTATGGACAATGGCACTTGGATTATTTGGAACTTTAGTCTTTGTTTTCTTATTTGGACATAAAATGGATTCTGTTAACAATCTTCTTACTAATGGAAGAAAAGCTCTTCTTCCTGCTGTCAGCCTTGGAGCTATGCTTGGTTCATTTGCTTTCTTCAATGTAGACAATGTTTTAAAAATTAAAACTAATCCAAGAGTTGCATTATCTGCAATATTTGGGGCAGTTGTTATGTTTATCTGTCAAAAAATAGGTGATAAAAGTCCTAAACTAACATGGCTTAAAGAATGGTCTCTTACATTTGCTATGTTTGGAGGAGCAATTATAGCTACACTTATTGTAAAATAAAACTAAGGAGGAGATTTTAAATAAATGTTTAATGAAAATCAAATTTATGATAATTATATAAGCGGAGTAACAAAAATTGGAAGAACAACTATGCTTTTAGGAATGGTTGCTACTTTAGCACCAGCTCTTTTAATGACTTTCTATTTTGGATACAATCCTGGAATATCTGCAATCGTTGCAGGAGCAATCTGTCAAATTTCTGTTTCTGGAGCTTTCTGGTTTAGTGAACCTATCAGTTATTATCCTATAGTTGGAAGAGCTGGACTTTATATGACTTTCCTTTCTGGAAATACTGTAAATGTAAGAATTCCTGCAGCTATTTCTGCACAGCAGGCATCTGGGCATCTTCCTGGAACAAATAAAGGTTCTATTATGGGAACTGTTGGAATGGGAGTTTCAGTTTGGGTTTGTGCAATTCTTTTAACTATTTCAATAATTGCTGGAGAAACTTTACTTGCAAAGGTACCAGCTTCATTTATGACTGTTTTAAGTTTAATTATTCCTGCTCTGTTTGGTGGAATTTTCACTCAATTTGCAATTAAATCTCCAAAAACTGGAGTATTTGCACTTGCTGTATGTTATATTATGATGCAGGTTGTTAAAATTCTTCCTGGAAATTTATCTTTCCTTATCACAGTTGTAGCTGTATTCTCATCTATTTATGTTGCTAAAAAACTAATGGATAAAGAATTAAAGAAAAAAGGAATCACTGAATAAAAATAAATTTTTTTGAGAGGTTATCATGAATAAAGAAAGATTAATAAATAATTTTATAGAAATGATAAAAATACATTCTCCTTCAAGAAAAGAAAAAGAATTTGCTGACTACATGGTAAATCTTTTAAAAGAACTTGGAGCTGAAATATATTTAGATAACGGATTTAAAAACTATGGAGGAAATGCTCCTACAATTTTTGCTAAAATAAAAGGAAATATTGAAGGAGAAGGAGTAACACTTGCTGCACATATGGATGTTATCGAACCAAATGCAAATGTAAATCCTATTATTGAAAATGGAATTATAAAAACAGATGGAACAACTACTCTTGGTGGAGATGATAAAGGCGGAATTGCCTGCATTGTAGAAACATTAAGAACTATTAAAGAAAATAATATTTCTCATGAAGATATTTATATTCTTTTAACACCATGTGAAGAATCTGGTCTTCAAGGAGCTAAAAATGTTGACTGGAATCTTGTTCCAGAAAATATAAAACCTGCAAAAAATATGCTTGTTATTGATAATGCTGGAAAAGCTGGAATTATTGCTCATACTGCTCCAAGTAAATATGATTTTAAAATTACTTTTACCGGAAGAAAAGCTCATGCAGGAATTGAACCAGAAAAAGGAATAAATGCTGTATGTTTAGCTGCTACTGCTATTTCTCAAATGAATATTGGACGTATTGATCCTCTTACTACTTCAAATATTGGAATTATAAATTCTGATTCTCCTACAAACGTTGTACCTGATACTTGTTTTGTAAAAGGAGAAATCAGAAGCCATTCTGAAGAGAAAATTTTAGAAATAATAAAAGAATACGATTCAGCATGTCAAAAAGCTACTGAAAAATTATGTGGAACATATAAATTTGATTATGTTTGTGATTTCCCTACTTTAAAACCTAAAGATGATTTAAAATTTGCAAAAGAATTCGCTGATGTTTATGAAAGTCTTGGAGTTGAAACTGAATTAAAAGTTATCGGCGGAGGATCTGACAGTAATATTTTCGCAAAAGAAGGATACAACTCTATTATAATCGGAGTTGGTATGAATAATGTTCATACAGTTGATGAATTTTTGGAAATAGAAGAACTTTATAAAACTACTGAAGCTGTTATTAAATATATTTCCAAATAATTTGAAAGAGGATTTAAAAATGACAAGAGAAGAATTAAAAGAAAGAGTAATAAAAGCTATCGAAGAAAATAAAGATATAATAATCGGAGCTGGAAGAAAAATATATAAAAACCCTGAATTTGGTTATAAAGAATTTGAAACGACAAAAACTGTAAGAGAATTCTTTAAAAATGAACTTAACGTTGAAACTGAAGATAAAATTGCTTACACTGGGTGCAGAGCAAGAATAAACGAGGAAAAAGAAGGGCCGAAAGTTGCAATTCTTGGAGAACTTGACGGAATATCTTGTAATGAACACTGTGATGCAAACGAAATAGGAGCATCTCATACTTGCGGGCATAACGTGCAGATTGCTGGTATGCTTGGAGCTGCTGTTGGTCTTATCAAATCAGGAGTATATAAAGAACTTGATGGTAAAATAGATTTCATGGCAACACCTGCTGAAGAATTTATCGAACTTGCTTACAGAAGCCAATTAAAAAAAGAAGGACATATAAAATATTTTGGTGGAAAACAAGAGCTTATCAGAAAAGGAGCTTTTGATGATGTTGATATGGCTATGATGTTTCACGTTCTTGATACAGGAGATAAAAAAGTTTTAACAGGACCTGTAAGCAACGGATTTATTGGAAAAGAAGTTAAATTTATTGGAAAAGAAGCTCATGCCGGTTCTGCTCCATACGAAGGAATAAATGCTTTAAATGCTGCAATGCTCGCAATAAATAATGTTCATGCTCAAAGAGAAACTTTCAAAGAAGCTGACAAAGTAAGATTTCATCCTATTATCACAAAAGGTGGAGATATTGTAAACGTTGTTCCTGCAGATGTAAGAATGGAATCTTATGTAAGAGCAAGAACTATTGACAGCATGATTGATGCAAATAAAAAAGTTAACAGAGCTTTAATGGCTGGAGCTATGGCTGTTGGAGCAAATATTGAAATAACTGAACTTCCTGGATATCTTCCAATTTTAAGACATGATGATATGGAAAAAGTTTTAAGAAAAAATTTAGAATATATCGGTCTTACAGACAATGATATAATTGAAGGCGGAGATTTCACAGGATCATTTGACTTTGGTGATGTTTCTCACATAATTCCAACTCTTCATCCTATGTTTGGAGGAGTAAAAGGAGCATTACATACTAGAGATTATAAAATAGATGATGAGGAATATGCTTATCTTGCTCCTGCAAAAGCAATGGCACTTACTGTTGTTGATCTTTTATTTAATGAAGCAGAAGAAGCAAAAGATATTCTTCAAAATTTCAAACCTGTAATGACAAAAGAAGAATATTTAGCCTTTATGGAATCAAACGACAAAACAATAAAAGCATAAATTTTAAAAATCTCATATAAATAACCTAAAACCAAGTAAACAAAAAGGAAGCCTGAAAACTTCCTTTTTTGTTTTTACTTTTATTTTTTAAACATAAAATATACTGCACCTATCATACAAATAAAAGCATAAAGATAATTTAATTTTATCTCTTGTTTTAAATATAAAACAGAAAAACCTGCAAAAACTACAAGAGTTATTACTTCTTGAATAATCTTAAGCTGAGCCACTGAAAAATAATTTGCCCCTATTCTATTTGCTGGAATTGAAAAACAATATTCTAAAAATGCTATCAGCCAGCTTAAAATTATTGTAAGAAAAAGATTTCTTCCTGTATGTTTCAAATGACCATACCATGCAAAAGACATAAAAATATTTGATATAAACAACATCACAACTGGTAAAAATTTCATTTTTCTTCCCCTTATCCGTTTTAGTTTCTTTTCATAGCTTTAAGTTTATAACAAAAATAAAAAATATTCAATAAAATTTAAAAAAACTTCATAAACTTACTATCTCATAGAAAATAAAATCTGGTCTCCTGGAAGAAGTTCCAATGATCCGCTGGGAGTCAAATATTCATCTCCACGTTTTACTGAAACAATGTGCATTTTGGCAGAAAGGTGAAGTTCTTTTATCTGTTTGTTTGCATATTCTGAATTTCTTGTAAGATAAAGTTTTTTAACAGCTAGCTCTTCCAATTCATCAACCTCTACTTCAACATCATCTGAACTTTTTTCCTCTTCAAGAAGTCCCAGCCATTTTGCTACATATTTAAGAGACATTCCCTGTAAAATTACAGAAAACACAACCATATAGAAAATCATATTAAACATCATCTGTGCACTATCAAGATTTTCACTTACAGCAAATATTGAAAATATAATCGGCACTGCTCCTTTAAGTCCTGCCCATGAAATGAAAAATTTTTCTTTTTTATCAAGTTTAAAGGGAATAAGAACCAGATATACAACTATAAATCTTCCAACGATTATAACTAAGACTGCAAGAATACTTCCTTTTACTATTACAGAAAGAAGCTGATTTGGAAACACAAGAAGTCCCAAAATAATAAACATTGTTATCTGCATAAGCCATGAAACGACTCTCATATTTCTCATAAAATTAATTCTGTAATCAAATCTTTCATTTCCTATAAATATTCCCATTATATATATTGCTAAAAAACCATTTCCTTTTAATATAGTTGTAAGAGAAAAACAAATAAATAAAAATGAAATTATATGTATAATCATAAATTCTTCTCTTTTTATCTGCATAAGTTTACTTGCAGGAATTGTAATTTTTCCAAATAAAAATCCCATTGCAAGACCTAAAATTATCTGTCTTATTAAGAATATTATTCCTTGAAAAATGTGTACGTCTCCTGAAGTTGCTTTATATATTGAAAGAAAAAATAATATAAGTGCATACGCCATTGGGTCATTACTTCCTGATTCAATTTCTATTATTGTTCTTATTCTCTTTTTAAGTTTTGATTCTCCTAAAATTGACATTACCGCTGCTGCATCTGTTGAAGACACGAAAGAACCAAAAATAAGAGATTCTATAAAAGAAAAGTTCGTAAGAAAATACGTAAAAACTGCTGCTATAACTGCTGTCAGAAAAACTCCTGCTGTAGCGAGCATTCCGCTTGGATAAAGTGCTGAAAGAGCATCTATTTTTTTAGTTTCTAATGCTCCCGAAAAAAGAATAAATAAAAGTGCAAAGTTTCCTATGTTCTGAGCTGTTGCAAAGTCATCAAAATATATTCCCCCTATCCCTTCTGACCCTGCTGCTATTCCTACAAAAAGGAACATTACAAGCAGAGGTACTTGTGCAGTCCTTGCAAGTCTTATTGAACACAGGCTGAAAAATAATAAAATACCGCAAATTAAAATTTTGTACTCCATAGTCCCTAAATCAACTCCTCCTGTATTTTTTCCCTCTCCCTCAGCCTAATTGTATCATAATATCTTCCTATTTTTGAACAAAAAAAAATATTTTTTTATTTTTTGACTAATAAGTCATTTTTTTCTTGACTACACAGTCAAAGTGGTATATAATTTTCTAATATATAAAATATTTTTATTATTTTTAGGAAAAAAAGAGGGCAGGAAATTGTTTAAAAAAGATATTGAAAAAATAAAAAATAAAATTTTAAATATGCTAAAAGAAAATTATAAAAATTACGAAATCAGAAAAGAATGTCTTTCTTTGCTTCATGAGGGGCAGTTTGCTAATGCAGCAGTGTTCAGATATAACGATGGAAGTAATTTAGATATTACAATCAAAGATTTTTCTGGTTCACCATGGCTTGTGAGAAAAACCCTTGGAAGAATTTTTGTAAATATTGAAGGGCACACAATGATGAAACTTGAAAACAATCCCTCAATAACAAAAGGAGTTGTTTTTCTTTCTCCATGCACTCTTGCTTTTAATTTTATTAAAGGAAAAGCTATAAAAGAATTTCAAGAAAAAGAAATTCCCAAAGATTTTTTTATTACATTAGAAAAAAATGTGAAAGAGATGCACAGAAGAAATATTGTTCATCTTGATTTAAGAAATCTTGGAAATGTCATAATGAGCAAAGAAGGTTATCCATATATTATAGATTTTCAATCTTGTATTTCTACAAAACATCTTCCAAAAAAATTAAGAAAAATTTTACGTGCTTCTGACTTAACTGGTGTGTATAAATGCTGGAACAGAAGATGCTCTGAACCTCTTGATGAAGAAAGAGAAGAATTTTTTAATGAGTTTCAAAAAATAAGAAAACTTTGGGTGCTGAAAGGATACCCTGTTCAAAGATTTATAAGACATATGAAACAAAGGTTTTTATAGTTCATTTTCTTTGAACGGGCAAAGAAAACGAACCAAAAGAAACCCACCCTGCTGATGAAAAATAGTTTTATTAATTTTGTTCCCAAAACTAAAATTCATAAACTCGTTTGTCTCACAAACTCAAATATATAAATTTTTTACGTTTTGTTCACTTCATTAATCTCAAACTATTTTTCAATGCAGGGAAGCTCTCCTTTTCTAATTTATAAAAATAAATTTTAGAAGATTGAAAAAGTTTTCGTAATTTATGAAGTAAGCTGAACACTAAAAAATGACATGTCTGAGCATAGCGAGTTTGTCATTTTTAGTGAAGCGAACAAAATAAATAGAAAATCTTTTTCACAGTATAAAATTTTATTTTTATATATTTTCACCACTTTCTTCTATATGAAATACTACAGAATAAACCACAGGGAATATAAATAGTGTAAGTATTGTTGATACAAAAAGACCAAATACTATTGTTGCAGCCATATCTCCATAAAGAGGATCTCTCATAAGAGGAAGCATTCCAAAAATAGTAGTTACTGCTGCAAGGCTTACTGCCCTTATCCTGCTTACAGCTGAATCAATAAGAGCTGTAAATTTATCTTTTCTCAAAATATTTATTTCATATTTAATCTCATCAACAAGAACAATCATATTTTTTATCATCATTCCAGAAAGTGAAATTACACCAACCGTTGACATAAATCCAAAACTTTTTCCTGTTATAAAAAGCCCTGGCACAATTCCTATCATACATAAAGGGAGCATTGAAAATATAAGTGCTGGTATTTTTACACTGGCAAAAAGAAATACACATATAAGAAACATAAATATTACAGGAACAGGAACTGCCTCAATAAGAGAAATTACATTTTTCTTCTGTTCGCTGTATTCTCCATGCCATTCCATAGTATAACCTTTTGGAAGTTCTATACTTTCTATTTCATCTTTAAATTTATCTCTCACATCAGAAGCACTTGCCCCAACAGGTATATCTCCCTGAACAGTCATTGTTCTCACTCTATTTCTTCTCCAAACTTGTCCCTCCTCAAACTTAATATTTCCATTTTTTATAAGAACAGAAAGAGGCTGTGATTCAAGAGTCATTCCCCAGACAGGAGCTTGCTCTAAATCACTTATATCATTTTTATCTTCATCTCTATGTTCTTTTAAAATTACAGAAACAAGTTTATCATCTTTTTTTATACTTCCTATTGGCATTCCCTCTGTTGTTCTCATAATTGAAGTAGCTAAATCAACAGAAGTAAGTCCGGCTCTTTTTACATCAGCTTCAGAATAATTTCCTTCCCAAGCAAAAATTTTATTTCTCCAGTCTGTTCTCAAGTTAAGAACCTCTGGATATTTTTTCATAATATCTGCTGCCTTATCAGAAAGTTTTCTAAGAACCTGTGGATCTGGTCCTGAAAATGCAACTTCAATAGGACATGATACAGGAATTCCATTTGGATATTTTTTTATACTTACAGTTATTCCAGGAAGATTTTTATTTGCATATTCAAATGCCTTTTCACCAATTTTTTCTACATCTTTAACTTTTTTTACATTTAAAATAAGTTCTCCAAAAGCTGGATTCGGCATTTCAGGAGTTGTACACACATAATATCTTGCAGGAGATGATCCTATTGTAGTGGTAATATTTACAACTCTTTCATCTTCTCTTAAATATTTTTCAAGTTTCTTAGCAGCTTCATCAATAACTTCTATTCTGCTTCCCTCTGCTGCCCACATATTTATTGTAAATCCTTTTTTATCTGAATCAGGGAAAAATATTTTAGGAATTGATAAAAATAAAATCATTGAAAATAAAAATGCTCCTAAAACTGCTGTAAGAACAATTTTTCTTTTTTTCATAAGATTATATAAAATTTTTCTACATTTATCATAAAATTTCTTTTCTCTTTCACTGGCTTCTTTCACTGGTTCACTTGTAAGATAAAGTTTACAGTAAACAGGAGTCTGAGTAAGACATAAAACCCAGCTAAGCATCAAAGAAATTCCTATTACCCAGAAAGATGAACCAACATATTCACCAACATATGTAGGCATTAAATATGCAGGAAGAAAAGCAAGAGCTGCTATTGTTGTGGCTCCTAAAAGTGGAAGAGCAGGCTTTTGAGCAGCTTCATAAAGAGCTTTTTCATTTTCCATTCCATTGTTTCTATTTACAAGAACATTATCAACCACAACTATTGAATTATCAACAAGCATTCCCATTGCAATTATAAACGAACCAAGAGAAACTCTCTGCAGATCAATTTTCATAGGAAGCATTAAAATTAAAGTTCCAAGAATTGAATAAACCAAAGCACTTCCTATTATAAGTCCGCTTCTCATTCCCATCGTAACTAAAAGAACTCCCACAACTGTTATTACAGAAAGAATAAGATTTATAACGAAATTATTTATTGCTGAGGTAACAAGCTCAGGCTGATAATAAATTTTTTCTATATTTATTCCTACGGGAAGTTTTTCTTTAAGCTCGATTATTTTTTTATCAATAATTTTTCCAACTTCAACAACATTTGCTCCACCTTCTGGAGAAAGAGAAATTCCCATTGCCATTTTCCCATCAAAATACATTTTTTGTGACACAGGTTCTTTGTATCCTTCTCTTAATTCTGCTATATCTCCAAGTCTTATTATTTCATTTGTGCCGTCTGGAAATTTTTTAGAAAAAATAACAACATTTTTTAAATCTTCTATATTTTTTATTTCATTATTAAGATTTATATTTACACGAAGATTTCCGTAATCTGCTGCTCCGCCTCCTGAAATAAGATTTTCAGCAATAAATGATGAAGCTATAAATTTTGTACTTATTCCAAGAGAATTTATTTTTTCTCTATCAATTATAACTTCTACTGCATCAGTTTGTTTACCAAACATTGCTGTCTGTGCAATTCCATTTATAGAATTAAATTCTTTTAAAATATAATCTGAATATTTTGAAAGTTCAGAATAGCTGTATCCATCACTTGTAACAGCAAGAAATATTCCATAAACAGCTCCATAGTCATCAAAAACTATTGATGGAATTGTTCCTAAAGGCATATTTATCTGTGCATCTGTTATTTTTTTTCTTACATTATCCCAATACTGATCTAGTTCTCTGCTTGGTACAGACTCTTTCAATTTTATTTTTACTTGAGAATAATTAGGTTTTGAAACACTCTGAAGATAATCTATGTTTGGAATTTTTTGAAGTGCTTCTTCTATTTTATTTGTAACCTGAAGCTCAACAGTATGAGCATCCTGCCCAGGATACATTGTAACAACTATTGCTTCCTTTATTTTAAATTCAGGATCTTCAAGTTTTCCTAATTTAAAATATGAAAATATTCCTCCCAAAACAAGAAGAATTACTAAAAATCTTACTACAACTGTATTTTTTATTGAGTAATTTATAAATTTCATCTTAAACCACCCCTATAGAATGTCTCCGACATTTGTTTCTGAAAACGGCTCAAGAAGATTTACTTTCTGTCCCTCTGTAAGCTCATGAACTCCCTTTGTCACAATTTTTTCACCTGCATTAATTCCTGTAACAATAATCATTCCATCAGAATATGGTTTTATTATATTTATTTTTTTTGAATTTACTTGATTTTCATTATAAACCCAGACCATTATCTCTCCATTTTTTTCAAAAAGACTTTCTGCAGGAATTAAAATTTCTTTATTCTGTAAATCTGTTTTAAAAGAAATTTTTACAATTCCATTTGTATCTACTGGAATATTATCTGCTTTTTCTTCAAAAGAAAAAGTTACAGGATAAGCAAGCTTTATTGTTCCTTTTACTTTTCCCACATCAATAAGGTTTAATTTATAATCTTTTCCATTAAAATAAAAACTTGATGATGAAATCTTCTCCATTTTTTCAACATCATTTTCAGAAACACTTATTCTCACTCTGCTGTTTCCTAAAGATGAAATTGAAACAACAGGAATTCCTGCTCCAGCAACTGCACCTGCTCCCAAAAATTTCCTGCTGATATATCCATCATAGGGAGCTTTTAAAATTGTATCACTAAGCTGATTCTTACTGTTTATTTCTCCCTCTTGTGCTGCCTGATAAACTGCAAGATTTGCAAGTTCTGAAGCTGCTGCTGCTTTTACACCTGCAAGAGCTTCGTCATATGTTTTCTTTGGAAGAGCTTTTTCTCTGTAAAGAGTTTCAACCCTTCTAAACTGTTCTCTTGCATTTTCTGCAACAGCCTTTGCTGCTTCGTAAGCATTTTTTGCAGCAATAGTCTTTTCATGAAAAGCTCTCTGCTGAACTTCATAATCTCTTTTATCCATTTCAGCAATTATATCTCCCTCTTTTACATAACTTCCAACTTCTACATTCATATTTTTTATAGGCCCTGACACTCTGAAAGCAAGAGGAGCTTCTTTTTCTGCTGTAACAACAGCAGGATATTCATAAACAAGACTTTGCGGAACAAAAACAGCTTCTTTTGTTTCCACAGGTCTTATAACAGGTTCATATTTTTTTTCACAACCAATAAATGAAAGCAGTATAATTATTCCTGCAATAAACTTTAATTTCATTTTTATTTTCCCTCCTTAAAAGGATCTTTTCCCATTGCAATTTTTAAACTTCCAAGTGCCATTGCATATTGAAAATCTGCTTTCTTTTTCATAGCAAAAGCTGCTTCATAAGATGAAATGGCTCTAAAATATTCTTCATCTCCTATCATATCAACTTTTCTCTCTGCTCTTTTTTGATGAAGACGTCCTTTTTCTCCTTTAAAATTAAGATTTGCTATTTCTCTCATTTCTTGTGCTTTTTCAAGATTTCTATATGCTTTTGCTGTTTCAACAACAACTGTCATAAATTCTTTTTCAAGTTTTAATTCTCCTATTTTTTCTCTTCTCACTGCTTTCTTATATTCATTAATATTTTTAAATCCGTTAAATATACTTAAAACTCCTGTTACATTTCCATAAAGAAAATCTGGGTCAGATAAAATTTCATTGCTGTTATTTATATATCCTCCTCCAAGAATAATTTTCGGAAGAAAATTTGTCACTGCTATTTTTTTCATATCATTTGTTATATCTTTTCCTGTCTCTGCAATTTTTAAAATTTCATTCCCTGAAACTGCACTGTATATACAATCTTCCATTGATGAAATTTCTTCTGGAAAAATAATTTCATCTTCAAGTTCTATTTCTTCCAGAAGATTTAAATTTAAAGTTCTCATAAATCTCATTTTTGCATTTTTTAAATCTCTTTCATTTTCATTAAGAGCATATTCTTTTATTTTTACAAAAGCCTGAGCTTTTTCATATTCCCACGGAAGAACAGCCTCAACTTTTAAAGAAATTTTTACTTTATTTTCCAGTTCTCTAGCTGATTTAAGTTCATTTTTAAGGGCAGCACGTTCTGACTGAAGTGCAAGAATATAATAATATTCTCCCATAACTTGAAGTTCTAGCATTTTTTCAGCAAATTCCTCTACAAGCCCGCTTATTTTCTCTCCCTTTTTTCTGGCACTGTAAAGATACCAAGTTGACGGAACAAAAACAGGAATTTGTGCTGACACACCAAAAGAATAAAAAGATTTATCTACAAATCTTGAATTCATTGATGATGGAATTGTAACTCCAACTTTTCCAAGTAAACCACTTATATGCGGTGGAAATGCATTTGATAAAGAACTTGTATCCACATCTAAATCTATATTATCATCTAATTTTGTATACCCGCCCATAACATTAATTGATGGAAGAAAATTTCCAAAAGCAATTTTTCTGTCAAGAGATGATATTTCTCTTTCAAGAGATTTTACTTTTAAATCAAGATTTCTCTCTTTTGCAATTTCAACTGCTTCATCAATAGAAATTGTTTTCCCGTATTTTTCAAGATACTCTTTTCCTGCAAGAGCTGCCACTCTTTCTTCTGGCTCTTTGGGCTTTGTATTTGAACACCCTGCAAGTACCATCAGACAGAAAATTATTAAAAATTTTTTTCTCATAACCAGTCTCCTTTATGTTTTTTATTCTGCCTGTAAAGATAAAATAAAAATTATAAAAATATAAATTTTATAATAGTTTACTATGCCTCATTATACCACTTTTATTTTTAATTAATCAAATCATGGTGTAATTTTATTATTGATTTTATCATTCTCTATCTATTTTAAGACTTTTAATTTTTATATGAACAAAAGAATATATTTTACAATTTCTTTGTGGTATAATTTTATATATCGGAATTAAAATTGGAGGAATAATATGGAAAAGAAAATTATTTTTCTTGGGGACAGCATAACAGCTTGGAATTCAGAATTAAAAAATATTGAAAATAGTGAAAATTTTGGAGTTCCCGGATTTATTTCAAGAGATATTGTGTGGCAGCTTCAAGGAGATGATGAAGAAACAATTTCTGGTCATACAGCCTGTCTTATGGTTGGAGTAAATGATATTATGATGGGAATTTCCATTGAAAAAACTATTTCAAATATAAAAGAAATAATTGAAATGCTGAAAAAAAGATTTGAAAAAATTATTTTTATTTCTATTCTTCCTATTGATAATGTTAATATGAATAAAAATATACAAAAACTTAATGAAAATATAAAAAACATTGACGGAATTAAATTTTTAGATGTTCACAATTATTTTTTGAATGAACACGAAATGATAGATTATAAATTTACAACTGACGGAGCTCATTTGAGCAATTACGGTTATGAAATTTTAAATAAAGAAATTTTTAAAATAATTTAAGGGGTTTTAATAAAAATGATAATTTGTCCAATCTGCAAAGAAAAATTAATAAAAGAAAATAGAAGTTATAAATGCAAAAACAACCATACTTTTGATATTTCAAAATGGGGGCATATAAATCTTCTTCTTGATAATCAAAAACATAGTAAAACACCAGGAGACGATAAAGATATGGTGCTTTCAAGAAAATATTTTCTTGAAAAAGATTATTACAAAGGTATTTCAGATAAATTAAACGAAACAGTTTTAAAAAATATTAAAAATACAGATGAAAAAATAAATATTCTTGATATCGGGTGCGGTGAGGGATATTACACAGGAAATCTTAAAAATTTTCTTGATAAAAAAAATATTCCAAATGAAATAATTGGGATTGATATTTCAAAAGAGGCTGTAATCTCTGGTGCAAAATCCCACAAAGGAATAAATTGGATTGTTGCCAGTGCTACAAATATTCCTGTTGCTGACAACTCTCTTGATTTTATAATCTGTATGTTTGCAAAAATAATTCCTGAAGAAAAAATGAGAACATTAAAAAAAGGCGGAAAACTTATAATTGTTTCTACAGGAGAAAATCATCTTCTTCAAATGAAAGAAGTTGTTTATGAAAATGTAAGAAAAGATTTTTATTCTCCAATAGAAGATTTAAAAATTTTTAAATATGTTGAGACAATAAACTGCACATACAAAACTTTTATAAAAGAAAATGAGAGTATAAAAAATCTTTTCAATATGACACCTTACAGATGGAGAAGCCCGAGAGTAGGGATTGAAAAACTTTTTTCTCTTTCTGAGCTTGAAATGCTTATTGATGTAAACTTTGATATTTTTGAAAAAAATTAATTAATGTCAATCTGATTTTTTCTTTGACAGAATGCAAAAAATATAATATAATCAAAAGGTTGAAAAATAAAAAAGAGGTTAGTCTGTTATTACAAAAGGAGCCTAAGGCTGATGGCTATGATACTTGTAAAAAAACGGATTAAATATTACGAAGCTGCCATAGTAATATGCTTATTTGATGAGTTCTCAGGGCATACTTTCACGTATGCCTTTTTTATTTGGCAATGATAATAATTTATTTGGAGGTTTAAAATGGCTATCATTAAATTTTTGTTTTATTCTATTCTTGGAATAATAGCATTTTTAGCACCTGTTACCATTGGAGGAGAATCATCAATTCTTATGGGGCATATTAAATCAATTGTTATTGACGGGTATTCTGAGAGTATAAAGTATCTTATTGTTTTTGTTTCTTTAATAACTATAACAGGAACAGTTATAGGAAAATTTAAAAAACAATTTAAAAATCCTGTTCTTCAAGAACTTTTTATCTGCGGGCCGATTAATGGTGCTGTAAGAATCGGAGGAAGTATATTTTTCCTTATGGTTCATTTCGGTGTAGGGCCAAAAGCTGTTCTTGATCCAAATACAGGAGGAATGATGGCAGGAGATTTATTACCGTCTCTTATGGTAACTTTCTGTGTGGGAGTTATTCTTATGCCGCTTCTTACATCTTTTGGATTGGTTGAATTTGTAGGAGTTCTTATTGCTCCATTTATGAGAAAAGTTTTTAAAGTTCCTGGTTATGCTGCTGTTGATGCTATCGCTTCTTTCTTAGGAGACGGGACAATAGGAATTGTTGTTACAGATCAGCAGTATCAAAAAGGGTACTATACTCAAAGAGAAGCTGTTATCATTGCAACTTCATTTTCTATTGTTGGTATATCTTTTGCTGCTGTTGTTGCTGATTTTTTAAAATTTTCTTCAATATTTATTATTTTTTACAGCACAATAGCAATTTCTACTGTTGTTGCAGGAGTTATCATTGCAAGACTTCCTCTTAAAAAATTTAAAAATGAATATTATGTTCAAGGAAAAGTTGAAGAAAAAGATATAATTTCTTTTTCACTGGCTCTTAGAAAAGCTGCTGCTGTTGCTGAAAAAGCTAAAGAGCTTGAAATTATGATTGATTCTGTAAAAAAAGTTGCAGTTTTATATATAACTTTTATTCCTGTAATTATGTTTATGGGAACTGCAGGTCTTATTGTTGCTGAATATACAAATATTTTCAGTATAATTTCAATGCCTTTAATTCCATTTTTACAGTTTCTTGGATTTTCAAAAGAAGTTGCAGAAAGTATGGCACCTTCAATGATAGTTGGTTTTTCAGATATGTATCTGCCGTCTCTTCTTATTGAAAGTGTAAAAAGCGACATGGCAAGATTTGTTATAGGAACTCTTTCATTTGCACAGCTTATATTTTTAAGTGAAACAGGAATGATTTTAGTTGCTTCAAAAATTGGATTTACTTTCTGGGATGCACTTAAGTTTTTTGTTTTGAGAACTATCATCACTTTCCCTGTTATTTATGGAATTGCAAGAATTCTTTTATCTATGGGAATACTTCAAAATTAAAAATTTTTAAACTTTTTTTCATGGGAGAGAGTCTTAAAATTAAAGTAATAAAAATCTCCCCCAATGAATTATAATAAAAACAGAGTTGTTTTTTACAGAGCAATTCTGTTTTTATTTTTAAATTTTTTTAATTTTCTGGATTTTTTTATTTATTTGATATAAAATACATTGTAAATTTTTTAATATTTATTATTTTGGGGGAGGGATTAAAATTAAAGAAAAATCATTTTTAGCACTGGCATTTCCAATTTTCTTAGAACTTCTGCTTGTAAACGTAGTGGGTAACGTTGACACATATATGCTTGGAAAGTTTAGTGACGATGCTGTTGGAGCTGTTGGAGGAATAAGTCAGGTTCTTCTTATTCAAAACTCTGTTTTTGGTTTTATTTGTCTTGGAACAAGTATTCTTACAGCACAATTTATTGGAGCAAAAAAAAATCTTAAAATAAAAGAGGTAATTGCAACTTCTCTTCTTATGAACCTTATTTTCGGACTTATAATCGGAGCAGGTTATGTTATTTTTTCTGAATCAATAATGAGAGGAATACATCTTCCTGAAAAACTTATGGACATTGGAAGAACTTATTTCAAACTTGTGGGAGGAATGTGTGTATTTCAAGCTCTTACACTTACATGTGGAGCTGTAATGAAAAGTTTTGGAAATACAAAACAAAATCTTTTTATAAATGTAGGAATAAATATTTTAAATGTTATTGGAAATGGTATGTTTATTTTCGGTTGGTTCGGTGCTCCAATTTTAGGAGCAACAGGAGTTGGAATTTCAACTGTATTTTCCAGATTTATCGGATGTATTGTTGCAGTTTTTGTCATGAAACATTATTGTAAATTTAAATTTGATATAAGACTTTACAAACCTATTCGTTTTAAAATTATAAAAAATATTTTAGGTATAGGAATACCAACAGCAGGAGAAAATGTTGCTTGGAATATCGGTCAGCTTCTTGTTATGTCTATGGTAAATACAATGGGAATAGCAAGTATTACTGCAAGAACATATCTTATGCTTATATCAACTCTTATTATGACTTTTTCAATTGCTGCAGGACATGGCTCTGCAATTCTTGTTGGACGTCATGTCGGAGCTCATGAATATAAAGAAGCCTATGATACAGCTGTAAGCAGTCTTAAAATTTCACTTGTTCTTGTAGGATTTGTTGCTCTTATAATTACAATTTTCAGAGTTCCTGTAATGAGATTTTTTACAGTTAACCCTGATGTTCTGGCTGTTTCTATGAAAATCTTCAGATGTATTCTTCTTCTTGAAGTTGGAAGAACTTTTAATATTGTAATTATAAACAGTCTTCATGCAGCAGGAGATATAAAATTTCCTATGATTGCAGGAGTTGGTTCTATATTTTGTGTAGCAGTTCTGCTTTCATATCTTCTTGGAATAAAACTTGGCTATGGACTTCTTGGAGTATGGATTGCAAATGCTGCTGATGAATGGACAAGAGGACTTATTATGATGTGGAGATGGAAAAGCAGAAAATGGCAGAATAAAGGTTTTGTATAAAATATAAAAGAGGTGAAATTTATGAAAGCAAAAAAATATCTTTTTAAATTTTTGACACTGTTTTTTATTTTTTCTTTTTCATTAACTTCATTTTCTTCTACTATTAAAGAAAAAAATGAAATAATTAAAATGGTTAATTCAATAAGAGCCGAAAAAAATCTTCCTCCTCTTATAAGTGACAAAAGATTAAATACTCTGGCTGATAAAAAAGCTAAAATTATGGCAGATGAAAATAATCTGAGCCATACTGCAGGAGGATATAAATCTTTTTCTGATATTGTAAAAGAGGGAGGAATTAAATATCTTGCTGTGGGAGAAAATATTGCAAGAAATTGGAAAACTCCTGAAGACGTTATGAAAGCATGGCTTTCTTCAAAAGGACACAGAGCAAATATTTTAAGTGAAAAATTTACAAATATTGGAGTGGGAAAAGCAATAAGTAAAAATGGAGATGTTTACTGGGTGCAGCTTTTTATAAAAGAAAAATAATTATCAAAAATGAAATAAATTTATAGAAAAAAGCGGCTGATAATCAAGCCGCTTTTATTTCAAATTATTTTATTTTTACAAGTTCAAACTCAACAGGCATTGCATATTTTGTTGTCACTTTTACAACAGTTTCATTACCTTTATTTTCTAAAGATACATTTTCTTTTGCTGCTGTTAAACTATATTTTCCTTTTAAAACTAAAACTGATGTATGAGGAATAGAGTCATTTCCATTCCATTTTCTTGAATAGATGTTTACAGGAATCATTTTTCCGTGTTTTCCATATTGTGTAATATCTATTCCTTCATAAAGTCTTAAATCAGGATCAACAAAACTCAATTTTAATTTATTTTCTTTTGGTGCTGCAAGAACCATTGATGGAGTATCCACAGATTTTATATACTTATCATCTTGTAATTCTCCGCTTTCAAAAAGGGCATACCCTCTCATTCCAGAAATTTTATCTTCAACTATATGAGCATTGTAATCTTTTTGAAGGACTTTGTATCCTGCATCTTTTTTAAAGTTTTCCTGTTCTTTTCCTGTTGCTTTTATAAGAACAGCATATTCATAACCTTTATCTTTAGGATTTGTTCCATGATTTATATAAGCAAGTTCATAATTATTTTGTGTAGGTTTGCAAGTTTTATGATTATGAGATTTTTGTAACCCTTTTTTATAAACTGCTTCACCTTTTACTATTTTATATAAATTTTTCTGACTGTCTAAAATAAAGCTGTTTCCTCCAAAATGTTTTTCACTTGAAGTTATTTTATTTTTTCCAAGAGCATTTTGGAATAAAGTTGTATGTGTTTCATGTTCTTTATCATTATTTTCTATGTTGCTCCCTAAAAGAACAGCTCTGTTGTCAAAGAAGAATACAGATTTTCTTGCTCTATGACTTCCATTATATTTTTCATTTTCATGAAGTTTCATTGCAAACATACCATTATTATTTAAAGAGTTTCCTCCTGAATATGTCTCATCAGAAATAAGCATTTCTTCAACACCGCTTTGAGTATCTATTTGAGAAATAGCTGATATTAATTTTTCATCAGGAAGAGCAATAGCAGTTGTTCCTGGATAGTGAGCCCAGCTCCATCCTTCTGATTCAAATCCGCTTTCTTTAAGAGAGTTTTCTAATATTTGGAATGTTCCGTAACTCATATATCTTCCATATAAGTTATTTTTAATATATGTTTCGTTTCCAACAAGGTATCTGCTGAATCCTTTTACTCCTGCAAGCCATTCATTTCTTCTTTGAAGCTGAAGTGATCCCATATTCATTGTCCAAGAACCATTTGGAGCTTCTTCTGGTTTAAATCCAAGTTTTTTAAATTCTTCAGCATATTTTCCTGTTGGAGTAAGTCTTAAATATGCTTCAGCAAGATCTTTATCAACTCCTGTTTCTTTTCCAAAAGCTGCATATCTGAATACTTCATCTGAAATTTTAAAAGTATTTTCAGGGTGTCTTCCGCTAAGAGTTAAAAGCCAGTTATTTTTATTTGAATATACTCTTGTCATAAGTATAGCTTTTTTTACAATATTATATGCATTTTCATCTAAAGCAAATGGTGTATTTCCTAAGTAATATATAATTGGAGTAAGTCCTTGATATGCTCCTTTTGCATAAGCAGGATAATTCTGCATATGGTGGAACATACTTCCGTCTTCTTTAAATCCTCCAAGAAGTCCCGGAGCATAATTAATAGAATTTTTTAAATATCTATTAAGCTGTTTCAATTCTTGTGCTGCTGTTCCATCTTTTTCTAATAACATTGCTGTTACCATTCCTGGAAGCATTGTATTTAAAATATCCGCATTCACACCTTTTATTTCTTCTTCTGGAGTATAGATTATTCCAAGAGCACTGTACCATTTTACCATCTCTCTTGTTTTATCATTTATTTCAGAATTTATAATCGGCTCTCTCATAAGTAATACTGCTTCATAAACTTCTCTCATCTGGTATCCCAAATGGTGAATTGTTCCCTGACCGCTTCCCTTTGTCCATCCTTGATCAAAGAAATATTTCATTCCTTCTTGGAAAATATCAAAAATTTCCTGTTTTTCTTGAGGATTTTCTGTTGAGTTATACATATATGCAAGATCTCTCAGCCATCTTCCATACTCTAATACATATACATCATTTATTCTTGATTTTTCCTTATCTGTAAAATCTCTATAAATAACTATTGTCTGAGGTGTTGCTATTGATTTTGTTTTATATTCAGCTAATTTATCTTTATTTTCTTTTATTATTTTTGGAGTAACTTTTACTGTTTTTAAAGAATCTTCTCTAAATCTTTTTTCAATACTTAAAATTCCTTCTTTTTCTGCTTTAGATGCACTTTTTCTGCTGCTGTTTTCTTCTAAAATATTATAGTTTTTATAAAGAGCCATCCAGTGAGCATTAACTGCTGTATCCGCATCTATATTTACAAAATTAACCTGATTATCTCTTGTATTATGTCTTGGATCTACAAGAACACTTGTTAACACTTGATCAATTAAAACTTCTCCGTCTTTATTTGGAGCATGAAGAACTATTTCATTCATTCCTTCAACTGGAGTTCCAGTCATATCTCTATCATACTGAACCCACATTGTTCTCCAGCCTTCAAAATTCATGTTAAGTTTGAAAGAACATTTAACTTGTCCATCTTTTTTAAATTCTATAAACATTTCATCTTTTATTGGCTTTTTATTATAAATCCACATTGCATAGCTTGATCTTGCTTTTTCCTGTGCTCCTCTTTGGAAAACTTTATAACCTGTATCGCCAGAAATTGTCAAAATATCTTTTCCTTTAAAATTCCATTTTAAAGAATGCTTTCCGTCTTTATATTTTTCTTGTGTTATTGCAATTTGTGAACCTTTTCCTGCTTTTATGCTTTCAGGCATTCCCTCTTCAAACTGATATACAGCTCCATACATATTAACTGCATTCAAAAAAGAGGCAAGTAGTAATAATCTTTTAAATAGAGATTTCTTTTCCATTAATCTGCTCCTTTTTTATCTTTAATGTCTTTTTTAAGTATAGATTAAAAAGAAATAAAAGTAAATCATCTATTTTCTATCATCATTTTTCCAATAAATTATATATATAATCAAATAAAAAAGAAAGAAACAAAAATTTTTCTGCTTCTTTCTTTAATTTTCTATATTTTAAAACTATTCTACTATTCCAAAATACTTTCCAGGAGAAGTTCCCTCGTATTTTCTGAATATTCTTATGAAAGTATTTGAACTGTTGTATCCTACAAGTTCTGCAAGATCTTTTATTCTCAATCCTTCATTTTCCTGCATAAGTTCTTTTGCCTTTTCTATTCTGTAAATACTTAAATAGTTTTTAAAATTATCACCCATAACTTTTTTAAAGAGAACACTTGTATATTTAAAAGAATGTCCTAAATAATCTGCAAGATTTTCTAATGAAATATCTATCATATAGTTTTCATCAAGATACCTTTCAATTTTTATTTTGACACTTTCAATATCATTTTCTTCTTCTATCTTTGTTAACTTGCATATTTCTAATATTTTAGATTGAAATACTTCTTTCAATACCGCCACATCATTTATTGCAAGAATTTCATTTATATTATAATCTTTTACATTAATATTTTCATTTATTTCTTCCAATTGAATAAATATTCTATTTAAAGTATTATAAAGTAAAACTCCAAATTCTTTAATATATTTTTTATCCATAGAACTGCTGTTTTTCTCATTAAACATTTCATCTATTATTCTTTTTACACTTATTTCATTTGAACTTAAAGTTCTTAAAATAAGTTTTGATTCAAGTTCTATTGGATAATAATATTTATTGAAACTATTCTCTTTTATTCTGTCTTGGAAAATAACTCTTTCCTGTTTAAAAATATATTTATAATCTAGTATTTTCTTAGCTGTTCTGTAAGCTTTCGGCATCTGCATTACATCATCATAGACATTAGTCGCTACAACTGTAAATTTAAGATTAAAGTTTCTGTCTATATGACGTACAAGACATTTTAAAACCTCTTCTAAATCTTCTTTTGACAGAAGTTCTTCCATTACAAAAGCAATACTTTTATAATCTATATCTACAACTTCACATATAACTTCTTCTGAAAAATATTTTAAAATAAGTTCTTTTGACATATTGAATTTATCAAAAATATTTTCTACTAAATCAAGGTCATAAATCTCCATTATCATAACCCTGTAGCTTTTAACTTTAAAAATATCCGACTCATCTTTTAAATGAGAAATGTCGCTATGCTCTGATATTCCAATCAAATAATCTTTAATTCTTTTCTTTCTCTGATAGCTTCTCAAAGATGAAAGCCTTGTCTGAAGAGTTTTATTCATTGTTTCTATTTCTTCAATTTTATGTTCTATATACTCAAGCTCTTTTTCATCTTTATTTTTTATATATCCCATTCTTTCAGCAAGCTGTTTCATAGGTTTTACAACAAATGAAACAAGAATCATCACTGCTGCATATAAAATTCCCAGAATGAAAAATACTTTTCCCCCTTCATATGCTATTATCTTTGGAATATTTGTCAAAGGCTGCATATAAAATAATGAAAAATCAAAAGAAGAATCATAGAAAACATAAACTTTTCTTCCTAAAATTCTTGTTTCATATTCTTCATCATTTGAAATTTTATATTTATTTTCTTCTAAAATTTTAACTATTTGTTTTTTTATTTCACCTATTTTTTTATTATAGTTTCCTAAATTTATAAGCTTTCCTCTGCTGAAAACATACCAGTTCTTCTTTTCTGGAATAAGTTCAGAGAAAAATGCCTCTTTATCAAGAGAAATTATATATGTCATAATTTCATGGTTTAATGTCTCATCATCACTGAAATATATATTAATATTTCCATTGTGATAATTCATAAGCTTCTTTCTGCTTTCAATATCCTCAGGGAAGTTCATTTCTTTATAGAAAGTTTTTTTATCAACAGTTCCACGAGGTGTTATTACTGAACTTGATTTATTATCTGTTACATTTAAGTAATATCCCACTTTTCCATAAATTGTATTTCTCTTCTGCAGGTCTTTAAAAAGTCTCAATCTATTATAAGCTGTTTCAAAATTGTCTGAAAGGCTCATAACATAATTTGAAAACTCATTACTGGATTTAAGATCATACAAAGTCATATTTACCATTTCAGATTTTTTTCTTATATTTTCATAAAGTTTTCTTGTTTTTATTTTTGTATCCATATTTATTTTTTCAATTCTGTTATAAGAATTTACTGCAATAATTACAAAAGAAAAGAAAAGCACTGCCAAAAACATCATTTTTTTCGTTTTATTCTTTAATTTTTTTCTGATTGATTGATTTATATCTTTTAACATATGCCGTCCCCTGTAAAATTAATCTTAAATTTCAGCTAATATTAATATATTATACCATTTTTCATTTTATTTTTACAGTTTTTTACAAATATAAAAACGGTTTTCCAATATAAAATATTTTTTATACTGAAAAACCGAAATTTTTTAAAGCCCTGTATTTTCAACAGACATTACGACAGATATTCTCTTTTCAAATTTTTTTCCATTTTCAATTACACCTATGCTGAACCCTTCATTTAAATTATGAAGTTTTTTAGCTCTCATTTTGTAATATCTTTCATTTTCTTTTATCTTATCAAATCCTGCACTTATATCTTTTACTATTTTATTTTCTGAAACAAGAACAATAAGATTTTCTGCTCCAAATAAAGCAGAACTTGTATTGTAATCCCCTACTACTAATATCTGACCTTTTTCTGTTATGTATTCCCCTTCAATTACAGCTATATTTGCTGTAAGAGAATTTCTTTTAATTTCTTCTCCATTTTCTTTAAATCTGTCAAAGAAATTATATTCTCTCAATTTATTTATAAAATCTTTTCCCATCAATTCCCAAGAATCGCCAAGAGCTGTTGTTTTATTTTTATCCAGCAAAGAAAGAATTTTTTCCTGTGCATCTTTCACAGTAAAAACTCTATGGATAAGATATCCTTTATCAAGAAGAACACTGCTAAGTCTGTCCAGTTTCTTCTCTTTATACCATCTTAAATTTTCTTCCATACTTCTACCACCTAGTACCCTAAATTATCATTAATAAATATGATATATGTTTTTCCAAAAGGTCTGTTTCCGCTTTTTACTGCAGAAACAAGGTTGCACATTCTCATGCCTGTTGTACAATCTTCACATTTTCCTGTAAAGTTACAAGGTGTTTTATGATTAAGTCTTTTGGAATTTAAAGGTCCTGCATAGTAAAGTCTTTCATACCCTTCATGAATATCTTTTACTATTTTATTAACACCTGTTATTACTATAACATTTTTTGGTCCGTATGCCATTCCTGCAACACGGTTTCCTCCAGAATCAATCTGCATAAGGAAGCCGTCTTCGGTAACAGCATTTGTTCCTGTTACCAGAAAATCACTTAAAAGTGATTCTCTCATGACTTTGACAGTGGCTTCCCATGTAGGTTGATTAAATCTTTCAAAAAACTTATACTTGTCAGTTCTAAATTTTTTAAGAAGTTCTGTCATATTTAAAGTGACAGAACCTCCCATACTTATAGAACTTCCTTCAGGTATAAGATTAATTGCAGCTTTTTCCGCTTCCGCAGGAGTATCTACTACTTCCACTTCAAATCCGTTTTCTTTTAAACTTTTTATTGTTCTCTCTAATTTATCTTTAATAAACAAAGATTTTATCTCTTCCATAACTTCCTCCGGAAATTTAAGCTCTTATTTTGCTTCTGCTTCTTTTTCTTTAGCTTCTCTTCTTAATCTTAAAGTTTCAGCATTAGCATCAACTCTTTTCTTAGAAAGAGGGTAAACAAGCATAAACATTATTACAACAAGGGTAAATAAAGTTGCTGGTGCAACAGTTGCAAGTCTATAGATTCCATCTAAAACTTCTTGAGTTTGTTCTTTAACTCCTGATTGGAATCCAATTATTGCAAGTGCATATCCAACTAAACTGCTTCCTAGAGCCTGTCCTACTTTTCTTGAGAATGAATATATTGCATAAAGTGTTCCGTCTTCTCTTTTTCCTGTTTTTATTTCAGCATCGTCGATAACGTCAATGATTGCTCCCCAAATTACATATCCGAAGAATGTTACTCCAGAGAATCCAACTGATGCAATTCCAACATAAACCCAAGGATTTTTAATATGTAAGAAACTTAATGCAGCGAATACAACTGCAGCAAATCCAACTGCTATACTTATTGCTTCTCTTTTTCCTAATTTTTTAACTATTAAAGTTACAACTGTTGCCATACTTAAAGCTATTCCAAGTTTTATTGCATTGTATGTTGAAAGAGCTGCAGGCATTTTGAAATAATAAGCATATAGGTAAGCATTTACTCCACCTGTTAAAAGGTTACCGAATATTAAGCAAACTGTACCTCCTAAAATACCTATCATAGCACGGTTGCTGAATATCATTTTAACTGATTTGAAGAATGAAATTCCTTCTCCTTTTGGTAAAGGCGGAACTTTTATACGTTCAGTTGTACAAGTGTAACAGATATAGTAGCAGATTAATGCAACTATTGAAATTCCTCCTGCCATAACAGGGAATATATTACCATTATTTCTGATGAAAACTTGAGTAACACCATTGTTCATTACACGTTCGTAAATGATGATTGGTCCAAAGAATCCTACCATAAATTCACCAACATAAGCTCCGATAGCTCTGAATGTAATAAGTGATTGTCTTTCATCTGGTTTATCTGTAATTGCAGATGCCATTGCTCCATATGGAATATTTACTCCTGTAAAACAGATACTTCCATATAATAAATAAGTAATGTACATATAAATTATTTTAAATGCCATTGGCTGATCTCTTAATGCTGATTGATACATTAAGAAACTTGCTATTGTAACTGGAAGAGCCATTATTCTTATCCATTTTTTGAATTTTCCGTCTCTACCTTGAGGTGTAACGTCAATAATTCTTCCCATTGTAACGTCTGTAAAAGCATCTATAAGTCTTGCTACAAGGAACATTGTTCCTACTACTGTTGGTTTCATTCCCCATACTTGAGTATAGAAAACCATTAAAAACTGGCTTACGAAAACAAGCATTATGTCATTTCCGAAATCCCCGAATAAATATCCTATTTTATCCCTCATACCAAAGGGTCTTACTGATTTAGTCTGTTCCATTTTACTTTACATTCTCCCTTTATTTTTATTTTTTTATTAATCCTACCAATATTTTTTCCATTCAGGTTTCATTATTCTTACAAGAGCTTCCATATAGAAATAATCTCCCCAGATACAACATTCATCTACACCTGAACCATTAGGTTTGCTGTATACTGCTTCTGTTAAAAGTCCATTTGAATATTCAATGTTTTTAGTTGTATATTTTGTAATAAGTGATTTCATTATTGCATTTACTGCATTTTGATATATTTTTTTATCTGGATCTGAATCTGGAAGATATTTTATCATTTCAAGCATTCCGCATACTGCTATTGCTGCTGCTGAAGTATCTCTTTCTTCTCCAGAATTTTCATCAAATACTAAATCCCAATAACAGATATTATCTGATGGAAGATGATTTAAGAAGTAATTTGTTACTCTTTTAAATAAGTCTACAAATTTTTCATCTTTTAAATAGCTGTAAGCTAGTGGGAATCCGTATACTCCCCAAGCTTGTCCTCTTGCCCAAGCAGAGTCATCTCCAGCTCCTTGAGCTGTAACTCCTTTTACAGGATTTCCTGTTTCTGGATCAAAGTAGAAAGTATGATGTGTTGAACTGTCTTCTCTTACAACTACTTTTGCTGCTGTATTTATATGTTTTGTAGCTATTTCTCTATATTTTTGATCTCCTGTCACTTCTGCCGCCCAGAAAAGTAAAGGCACATTTAAGTTACAGTCGATTATTAATCTGTAAGCTGTTGGGTCATTTAAATCTCCCCATGCTTGAATAAATTCACCTTTTTCTTTATATCTTCCAAGAAGATGATTTGCAGCTTTAAGACCAGCTTGTTTTGCTCTTTCGTTTCCTGTAATTTTATATCCTGCAACCACTGATGGAGTGTATAAGAATCCTAAGTCGTGGTGATTTACTGCAACTTTATTAGTTATTCTTTCATCATAGCTTTTTATTTGGAAAGAAGCTGTTTTTCTATATCTTTCTTCTCCTGTTATTTCATAAGCAAGCCATAACATTCCTGTCCAGAATCCACTTGTCCAGTCGTCCCATTCTCCACCATTTAAAATTCCTGGATAAACATAATTTGTACTGCAAGGTCTTGGGAATAAATTAATAAATGTTTTTGTATTTTCATCTATTTTTTTTAATGCTTCGTGTAAAGCTCCAAAAAGCATTTCTTTTGGAAGTTCCACATCTTGTGAAAATCTTTCTCTCATTTCTTTTGTTAATTCCATTTTTTCCTCCTAAAAACTTATTAAAACTCAAACTTATCTTTATATTTTTCTGCCCATTCTCTTAATTTTCCTTCAAGAAATTCTGCTGTTTTATCTTCTTTGCAGTCATTTAATCTTAAAGGATTCATTTGATATGGATCTTTTATATTATCATAAAGAAGTCTTTCTGTTCCGTGAGATATTGTGTAAGCTTTGTTTACAACATAAGTATGTGTTTTTGTTCTTATTGCTCTCCATCCATAAGCAACATTTTCTTTTCCATGTTCTTCAAATTCTTTTATAGCTCTCATTTGTCCTGGATATCCTGACATGATTGCATAGTTTTCTACATCGTCACCATTTAATACAACTTCTTTTAAATCTGTTCCTTCTACAGTTTCAGGAATTGGAAGATTCATAAGAGAAAGTATTGTAGGCATAATATCAACACCATTTAATACATTATCTGTTCTTCCTTTTATAAATCTGTCTCCATATTTTATTAAGAATGGAACTCCTGTTGATTCTTCAAACCAAACATGTTTACTCCATAATCTTTGAGCACAAAGCATTTCTCCGTGGTCTGCTGTAAGAACTATTATTGTGTCATCATAAATTCCATTATCTTTTAAATTTTGTAATAATCTTCCAAAGTTTTCATCTATTCCTGTTACAGCTGCAAAATATTTTCTCATTATTTCTTGATATTCATCATCTGTAAAGTTAAGTCTCGGATTTACTGATAATGTATGATCTGTTACATCAGTAAGAAGTACATTTGGATTTACTTTGAATTTTTTTCCTGCATACATATCAACATATTTTTGAGGAACTAAATCTAGTGGAGTATGAGGCGGATTCCATGATACTACTAATGAAAACGGCTCATTTTTATTTTCATTTATAAATTCTATTGCTTTATCTGTTTCATGTTCAACTGACCATTGATTAATTTGAATCATTTTATTGTCATCATGCCAGTAATGTGGTGCTAAATGCTGGTCATAAGTTCCGTATGAATACCAGAAATCAACTCCATGTCTTCTTTTTCCAGGAGGAGTAAATGCGTCCCAGTCTCTTGCACCTGACTCTGGTGCTTCACAGAAGTTTACTTCTGGACTGTCAAGATGCCATTTTCCAATGTATCCTGTTTTATATCCATTTTCTTTTAAAACATCCATTAATGTGATGTCTGTTTCTCTTAAGGCCACATCTTTAAGACCTGGTTTACAGTTTGTCCATACCCCGTGAGTTACAGGATAAGTTCCTGTGAACATTGTTGCTCTGTTTGGTGAACATAAAGGACAAGCACTCATTGCATTGTCAAAACTTAAAGATTCTTCTGAAAAACTATCTATATTCGGTGTAATAACTTCATCTTTTTCCATAAATCCCATAGCATCTCTACGCCATTGGTCTGCAAAAACAAATAACAAATTTGGTTTTTTCATTTTTTCTCCTCTCTCCTGCTTTCTTATAATTTATTTTTTAATTTTATATTTTACATTTTGAGTATACCTGTATATAAAAAAAATGTAAATCTCCACTATTCATATGGAATATTGCATATATTTTTACGTCGTAATGAGCGGATAACAAACACACGTTTTGTTTTTAAAGAAAAAATCCGCAGAAAGAACTGCGGATTTTAGCTTTTTTATTTCAATTTATCTTCTAACTATAATTTTTTAAGTCTTATATGCTCTGATGAACCATTATTTCTTAAATCAATTTCTATTTTGATTTTTTTATCTCCTGCTTTTGCAGTAATTTTTTCTGTTGAAGATTCTACAAGTTCATATTTTCCATCAATTTCAAAAATTGACTCGTAATTTGCAAGCTGTGTAGGATCACTTACCCATATATCCATAAAATCTTTGTTTTCTTTTATTAAAAGAGAAAGTGTTGAATAAGATTTTATTCCCTCTTCCTTCATAGGAACATCTTTCCAGAAGTGCATTCCTTTTGTTCCTGTTTTTCTATCTCTTATAATATGAGCTTCATCATCAAGTTTAATTATTTCAAATCTTGATGTATCATATTTATTAACATCATCTTGAGAGAACATAGGAAGAATTATGTAAGCAAATCCATCTTTTCTTGGATTTTCTCCATGATTAATATATGCTGTAAAATAATCTTTTGTTATTTCTTCAGGCTGTGACCCGCCAATATCTTTCCAGCTTCCTTTTCTTGTTTCTTTTTTAACTGTAAGCTGAGGAGCATATACTATTTTATACCCTATATTTTCACCTTTATAGTTTTCACTAAAGTTTAATGAAACATTTTTAGGATTTTCAATAACAGTATTATCTTTTATTTCCTGACCATTTAAAATTATTTTACCATTTTTAATTATTCTGTTGTCAATAGTAGTATGAAGTTCTCCATCATTGCTTCTTATATTTGAAGCAGCAACAAACATAGCCCCGTCATCTGTCATGAAATATGATTTTTTCATTCTTGTGATTTTATTCCATGAAATCATATCCATTCCCACAAAAGATTCCTGACCGTTTCCACTTCCACCAACCCAAGCTTTAGGAGATAACATTCCTGTTACTCTTCTTTCACCTGACTTAATTCCTCTTTCATTCTGACTGTTTGTTACACCTGGAAGATGAAGTCTGTCAACTGTCGGCCAGAATTCTGTAAATGTTTCAGAATCTGTTCCATAAATATATGTCATACCGTCTCCGATATACCACCCTTTTATATTTTCTTCATTCATTGTTTCATAGTTTGCCACTCTTGTTGAGTGCATAGAAAGTGCAACTTTTCCTTTTTTATCATTTACAGTAACAGCTCTGTCCATTGCTCCATAAATTTTATTTCCTTCAATTTCCATAACTTCTATATTTTTATCATTCATTATATCTTGAAGAATTTTTTTAACAGTCTGGTTACCGCTGTTTTTTGCTACAACATCAAAAGAATTATTATTTACAATAACTGTCTTTATTAAAGATTTCATTTCTTTTTTATATTTATCTCCTGCTCCGTCTGCAAGAAGTGCCATAGATTTTATTAAATCTTTTCCTCTTGAAAGATCACTTGAACCATTTCTTGAAGTTGATCTTCCGCTTACAGAGTCATTAACTCCTCCGTTAATAAATAAATATTTATATCCATTTATAACAGCTTCATAAACATTATCTATTCTTTTATCTTTTATTTCAAATTGAGTTCCATCTGCAAGCCACATTATTGAACCAAGCCCGTCAAATAAAACTGAAGCATATGTTCCGTTATATGCAACATTTCCATGCTGAATAAATGAGCCGTCTTTATAGAATCCATCTCCCTCTGTAACATATTCAGCAACATCAGCTATAGCTTTTGCCCCGTCCATTACTTGAACTTTATCTTCCATTAAAACTCCTCTTAAGAAAGAAATTATAGAAGTATCTGTTCTGTTTCCTCCTGTTGAAACTCTTTTATCAGGAGAACTTGAGTAAGAAGCTGTAGGACTCATTCCAGAATATTCTGCATAAGGCTGGAAGTATTGAGAAGCCTTTAAATATTTCATTCTTTTTTCACTTGGAATATCATCATATAAAAGAACTATAATGTCATTTAAAGTTTTGGGAATTCCAAGTTCCCACTGCCACCAGTTTCCATTTTCAGGAAGTCCTTCGTGATAAGCATTATCATAAAGCCAATCTAACATATTTATTAAATCTTCTTTTACTTTTGGATGTTTATAATATTTTGTGTTTGGAGTTGCATATGCTCTGGCAACATTTTTTAATTCTTCATAACTTTTTAATACATGAACTCCATTTGCCATATTTGTATAGCCTTTGAAAAGATATGTTTTATTTAAATCCCTGTTTATTTTTTTATATGAGTTGTCCCCGCTTCTGTCATTAGCTGCACAAATATCTAAAAATTCTTTGCTGTTCATTATAAGAATATCAGCTTTTTTAGGAACACCAGACAGATATTCTGCCCAGTCTTCCCTTATTTTTTTATAATCTTCTTTTTCAGATTGACTTATTTCAATTTTTTTATTTTCCTTAACAGATTCTTCTTTTTCCTTAGAGAAAGAAGCAATTGTCAAAGAAAGCATCATAAATATTAATATAGTTTTTTTCATTTTTCATTTCTCCTTTCTTCTAATTAAAAGCTGTAATAGAATCCAATATTAGGTCTGAAAGCATATCCTCTTGTGATATTTCCATATTTATCACCTGAATGGTCTTTATTTTTAGTCTTATTATTAAGGAATATTCCACCAATATTTACAGTAAATCCTGGAGTTACAGGATAATAATAGTTAAATCCATATCTTGTTTCATAAGCTTGGTTTCCATTTGTTCCATCATTTAAATTAGCCCATGAACCATTTCCAAGAGCAATTCTTGCATCAAATCTGAAACTTGCTCCATTTCCAAAATAATAAATTATACTTGGTCTTAATTGATTTACTTGATCATTTTTAGGTGCTTTATTAACCCCATCCGTTATTTTTTCATAACTGTGGTCGTACCAAGTATCTTCTCTATAGAAGTTTGCAATTATTGACCATCTTGGCATAAATCCTGTATAAGTAAATCCAATTTGACTTTCTGTATTCATATCCATCTGCCCTGCTCTGTCACCTTCATATTTATACATAAATACAATGGCACTTTTTCCACCAAGAGTAAATCCATGTCCTAAATCATATGTAAAGCTTGGAGTAATTCTTAATTCATGAGTTCCATTTTTAACTATTTCTCTTGTTTTATTACTTGCATAATAATCTGATTTTCTGGAATTTTCATTTCTATATCCAAAACTCATTCCATAGCTTCCTTTTGAATATGTATCATTCCATCTTGCTTCACCATGATATCTTGAAGCATGACTTTCTCTTTCATCAGATTTGATGCTTCCAAACATATTATTTGTTTTATGGTATGCTTCAAAATAATATGACCAGTTAGATTGTTTATCATTTAAACTTAAAATCATTTTTGGTTTATATTCCATTGATGTTGCAACGTCCCCGCTTGTTGGATGACCATCATCATATTTTGTATAATCATCTACATCATCTGTTTCCATTATAAGTCCAAATGTTCCTCCCCATCTATCTGAGAAAGGTCTGTTATTTTCTAACTTATGAGCAAGAGTTCCAAAGAAATTATCTGCCATAGTATCCATTTTATACTCAAAACCTGCTCCAATCATATCTGCATCATATTCGTCAGAGAACATAGAAGTATATCTTGCATTAACTGATAAACTTTCTGTTAAATCTAAAGCTCCAAATAAACTGTATGAAAATACATTTTCTCTTTCAGAAGTTTCAACTTTATATTCTTTATCAAGTCCTGTAAGTTTTAATCTTTTACCATCTTTTATATCTCCAACTTCTGTTTCCCAGTTTAAATCTGCTCCTATTCTATATTTTCTATCGAAAACATATCCTGTATTCTGCACCATAAATCCTGCACTTGGTACTATTGAATAATATGTTCTTGGATTATATGAAGTTGTTTTAATTGCTAATCCTGTCTCATCTTTAGCAATATCTTTATTTTCATTAATGTTTCCTATCATAATTCTTTCAACATCAACACCAGCATAGAAATGAGCTTTATTACGTAAATCATCTTTTACTGTATAAATAAGAGATGTCCCCATACCAACTGTATATGTTGGATAAGCTGATTTAAAGTTTTCATTTATATCCGCAAAATTTACATTTCTTGTAACTTTATTATGAGTATACACAAAGTTTGCATTTGAATTTAAAGACCATTTATTATTAAATTCGTGATTATAATATCCTCCGAAATATGCCCCATCAAGAGTTGAACTTCCACTTTGTCCTCCATCAAATTTTGCATTTCCTTTTGAACCTCCATAAATAAGTCCTAATTTTCCATTTGGAAGTATTTGTTTTTCAGAAATTCCAAGAACACCTTTTTCTGTATAATCAACATTCATAAGACCGCCAAGTCTGTGGTTGTTATCTATATATGATATATCCTGTGTCCAAGAATTTAGAGGTCTTTTTCTTATATAATCTCTTGTTAAAGCTCTATTTCTCATTGTATTTGTCATTGTTCTTGCATTTAATGCTGCAAAGTCAGCAATATATCCATGAACTCCACCTGACATTTGAGCCATTCCTCTGTCAAATTCTCCTTGAGATAAAAATTCCAATTTTTCTGTATAAGAAGTTAAATTATTTTTATCTAGTAATTCAGAAAATTCTTTTAACTGAGATTTTGAGGCTTCTGTAAATGTCTTTCTATTAGCAATCCAATCTCCACTTTCATTTTTTGAATAATTCCAAATTGCTGTACTGTTTGAACCTAAATAGTCTAAATTAGTTTTATCTATTTTTCCATCTGTCACATCTATCAAAATATCTGTTATGTTAAAAGTTTTATCTCCTTTATCAGATTTAAAACCAAATTTAACATTTTCTAATGTAACTTCTTTTACATCTACCATTGTTCCCAATTCGCCTGCTTTTTTATTGCCTATATTAATAATTAAATTAGAGTTATTTAATACTAAATTTCCTTTATCTACTTTAGGTATAACTTTATTACTTTTGTCAGGGTCATCATATTTATCCATACTTTCTTTGCTTGCTTCTAATTTTGTAGTTGTATCTTTATTATATTCTAAACTTATTGTTGAATTTGATACTTTTATATCACCATCTCTTACTACAACCGCTTCATAGTCATTTATATTCAAGTTACTGTATGTTCCTGCTCCAAGTCCCAGAACATCTACTCCTTTTGCTCCTATTATTTTTCCTGTAATATTACTTCCATCTTTTAAATATACAGTATTATCTCCACCAAGTGATTTTATGGCTTCAGTAGCTCCATTTATAGTTCCACTGTTTACAAATAGACTTTCACCTTTTAAAGTTACTCCTGTTCCCTGTTGGACTTCTATTACACCTTTATTTTCTCCTATAGCCTTATCTTCCAATTTAATTCCAACAGAATTTTTTGATACAAATATTTTAGCATCTTTTTCATTTGTAACTGTTGTTCCTGTATTTTTTCCAAATAATCCACTAGAATAATTTCCTTCAACATAAATTTCTTTATTATTTATTACAGTTCCGCCATTTTCTCCCAATCCACCATTAGAAGCGATACTATCCTTACCATTTACATAAATTATTCCATCATTTTGAGCTTTTCCTGCTTTATATGCTTTTATTCCTGATGAACCTTTAGCTGCGCTTCCTGATGCTTCACCAACAAAAATATTTTCCTTATTAATTACAGTTCCACCACTATAAGCATACATTCCCATTGCACCCTCACCTGAAACTATAATATTGCCATCATTGTTGGCAATTTGTTTATTATTTCCTGATGTTTTTATCCCTACGCTTTTATTACCATTTACATAAATAGTTCCATTATTTTTATCTGTTTTTTCTAATTTTCCATTTGTAACATCTATTCCTATAGCACTTTCTCCATTTACTTCTATTGTACCAGTATTAAAAAAGTTTCCGTTTGCATTTGTTACTTTTATTCCTGTTCCTTGATTGACAATTATTTTATTATTATTATCAAATTCTCCATTACTTACCAATATTCCCGCTCCATTAGAAGCTGTTATATTTATTATTCCTTTATTTTCAGTTTTTCCATATTTTCCATCTTGTTTTATCCCTGAAGTATTTGCATTTCCACCTGAAATTGTTATATCTATATTTTTATTATTTGTAAATGTTCCATTTTTTATATTAATACCAATAGCATCATTTCCTGAAGATGTTATATTTATTTTTCCATTATTAGTTATAGCACCTGTTGATGTCATTTGTTGAATTCCAACACTATTTTTTCCTGAAGATGTTATCTCTATTGTTGCTCCTTCTTGATTTTTTAATTCTCCTTTTAATTCTAAAGCTACTTCTCTTTCTTTTGAAGAAGTTATATTTATTATTCCATTTTGATTATTAGTAATTATTCCTTTCTCATTACTTGTTAATTTTCCACCTGAGATGCTTACTTTACCACTATTTGTTACTGTCCCACCTGCATTATTAAAAGTACCACCTGAAATTACTACTTCACCCGCATTATTAACAGTTCCGTCTGCATTATTAGCAAATTCTCCGCCTGTTATTGTAATTTTACCTGTAGTTTCATTGGTAACTGTTCCACCTTTTTCATTAACAAATTTTCCGTCAGCTATTAAAATTTTATCTCCATTTGTTATTGTTCCAGAATTTTTTAATTCTCCTTTTGATACTTTTATAGCATTATGCTTTTCATCTGCAGAAGCTGCTTTTTCTTTAATTGTTATTGTTCCAATATTATTAAAAACAGAGTTATTCTCATTTAAAACTACACCATTATTTGCTTTATTTATAACTATATTATTATTATTATTAACTGTACCAGCTTTAATATTTATTCCTGTTCCACCATTTATTTCTATTACATTATCATTATTTAATACGGCACTCTCTTCATTTTTATCTTTAGCTGATACAAATACACCTGTTCCACCACTAACTACTATCGTTCCCTTGTCTTTAACATTTGTAAAAGTTCCATTAGTTATTCTTACTCCTGTATCTTCTTTTGGTGCTGTTATTTCTGTTTCATTTAAATGTTTTTTTCCATCATTAATATCATTTTTTACAGCCCCATACCCCACAGTACTCATCATTACTGTCATTACTGCCAGTAAAAATAATCTTTTCTCCTTTCCCATTCTATCCTCCTAGTCTATTATTAATACTTTTTATTAAACGAACTGTATTTTTTTTTACGTTTCATTTTATTTTCATACACATAATATCATTATTCTTTCACAAAATAAATCATTCTTATTCTATGGACAATTTTCCATTTTTTATTTCTCCTAAATTATCATACCTTTTAATAGCTTATTTTTTCATTTTTTTAGACGATTTTTGCAATAAAATTTTTATTACAAAAAACAAAAAACAGAAAAAGCATGGGTAAACTTTTCCTGTTTTTTGTAACTCTATTTATAAATTTTTCAAAGAAAGGCTTATTTATTAACTGACGTTTTTTTAATTTATTTTGCTGTTTAAATTAATCTCTGCCAGTATATATCAAATACAATCTTTAAAGAATTAAATTTCATTTTTGTATCTCTTGGCTTTTCTTGATAACTTATTTTACAAAATTTTTTCTTAAAAATAAATCATTAATATTCTATATGCCTTTTTCTTTCTATATTTTACACAAATTAAATTATATATACATTTTTCTTCAATAAATATTCTTTTTTCTTTTAAATCTACTTTTTCATAAATCTTTCATAAGCCTGTTTCTGAATTTCTTCTGCTTTTTTAAGACCTGCACTGTTAAGACGACGAATATAACTTCCCCATTCTTTATCAACATCTGAAACACCAAGTATACACTTTTGTGTCATCTCTTCAGCTATTGAATAAAGCTGTGCATCTATTTTAGAAAGTTCCATAACTTCCTCTTTTGTATATTTAAGTATAGGCATAGGAGGTTTTACCACACCAGATTTTATATAAAGATCCATAGCTTTTACAGCTTCAGAATCTGCCCACTGCCTTTCATTTTCTCCATCTTGAAACATTCCAAGTCTATATTGAGCTCCTGTTTCTCTAAGAACCATAAGAGGAATTCTTCCTTCAGGATTTTTTAAAACTTTATCTGTAAATTTTGGTTTTCCGTCAACCATAATATAATCTTCACCTTCAATACCAAAATTCCACAATCTTCTTCCCTCTTCTGTATACCAGAAATCAAAATATTTTATTATATCAACAGGATCTTTTGCTGTTTTTGATATTGACCACCCTCCAAGGTAATTTTCTCTTGAAAATGCTGTACTTCTTGTTCCATTATATTCAACAGGAAGAATTACTGAAAAATCAAATCCCGGAATTGCTTCTTTAAGTTTACTGTTATAGTTTCCTGTACTTGAAAACCAATCACACGTAAATCCTCCAAGATTATTATTTAAAACATAATCTCTTGAAGAAGTATCTCTTGTAAAAACTTCTGAATCAATAAGTCCCTCTTTATACCATTTTGCAAGTTCTCTTACAGCTTTTTTATATTCAGGCTGAGCAGGACCAAACACAGGTCTTCTATCTTTTACATACCAGTTATATTCAGCTTCAAAAATATCTGTAAGTGAAGAAATTATTTTTTTAGATGTATTTCCTCTTAAAAATATTGGGATTTCATCTCTTAAGCCGTTTCCATTAGGATCTTTTTCTCTGAATTCTTTTAAAACTGTATAAAGTTCTTCTGCTGTTTCCGGCTCTTTCAGTCCAAGTTTTTTAAGCCAGTCTTTTCTTATATAATACCCTTGAGATGTACTTATACTGTCATAATCATTATAGTTTGGAATCATGTATATATGCCCGTCTGCTGCCACAGCATCTTTTTTATATTTAGGATTTTCCTCCCAGAATTTTTTTATATTAGGTGCATATTTTTCTATTAAATCTTCAAGAGGAATAACTTTTCCGTCTGCTCCAAGTTTTTCAAGCTCTTCAGGATATTCATAAGCAATTATATCTGGAAGCTCTCCTGATGAAAGCATAAGCTTAAAAGCAAGAACTTCATCACTTTGATTTTTAGAAGCTGTCCCCTTAAGTTTTATATTTGTCATTTCAAATGCTTTTTTAAATACAGGAAGTTCTCCATTAAAAGCTTTTCCTAAATGAAGAGCAAATATTGTAAATTCTTTAGGCTTTTCACTTATAACTGCTCCTGATATTTTTCTCTGAGGATTTTCTTTTTTATTTTCCTCTGTACTGCAACCTATAAGAGCAAAAGCAACCATAAATCCTGTCAGAATTTTTTTTAAATTCATCTTATTTCCTCCCTAAAAATTTACAAATTTATTTCATATTTTTTTCCTTGAATAAAAATTTTCAATAATTAAATTTAATAAGATTATAACATCAAAATTATTTCTTGCAAAATATTTTCTTAGATAAAAGAAAAAGAAGAGACACCATAGTCCCTTCCTTTCCGTATATAATAAGTTTAAAGCAGGCTTATCTTAAATCTTCCATAGCTACATGGTCCATATCTGTAAATGTTTGGTTTTCTCCAACCATTCCCCAGATAAATGTGTAGTTGCTTGTTCCTACACCAGAGTGGATTGACCAAGATGGAGAGATTACTCCTTGTTCATTTCCTACGATTATGTGTCTTGTTTCTGTTGGTTCTCCCATTAAGTGGAATACTCTTGTTTCAGGCTGCATGTTGAAGTAGAAGTAAACTTCCATTCTTCTTTCGTGAGTGTGGCAAGGCATTGTGTTCCACATGTTGTTTGGTTCAAGAACTGTCATTCCCATTAATAATTGACAAGATTTACATACTGCAGGGTGAACATATTGGAATATTGTTCTTTCGTTTGAGTTAGCAAGGCTTCCTAATTTAACAGGGTTTGCTTTTTCTATATCAATTTTTACGATTGGATATGTTGTATGTGCTGGAGCTGAGTTTACATAGAATTTTGCAGGGTTTTCAGCATCGTCAGATGAGAATGTTAATTCTTTAGAACCCATTCCAACATAAAGTCCATCTCTTGAGTTCATTTTGTATTCAACACCGTCAACAACTATTTTACCAGGTCCTCCGATATTGATTACTCCAAGTTCTCTTCTTTCTAAGAAGAATTCAGATCCTAATTCTTTACTTCCTTCAAGTTTAACTTCTTTAGTTACAGGCATGATTCCTCCTGCAATTATTCTGTCAACATGAGAATAAGTTAAGTTTGCATCATCTGCAACAAATATAGTTTCTATAAAGTAATGTTTTCTTAATTCTTCAGTTGTGTAGTGTTTTGAATCTTCTGGGTGATTTGCATATCTTACATCTAATTTCATTTATTAATTTCCTCCTAAATATTTATAATTTTTTATTCAATAAATTGTGTCAGCTGTTATTATCTAACTAGCCATCCACCGTCAACTGCTAAAATGTGTCCGTTTACATAATCTGATGCTTTACTTGCTAAGAATACTACTGCTCCCATTAAATCGAATGGATCTGCCCATCTTTCAGCAGGAATTCTTGATAAGATTTCAGCATTTCTTTTTTCGTCTGCTCTTATTGGAGCTGTGTTAGCTGTTTTGATATATCCTGGAGCGATTGCATTTGTTTGAATGTTTAATGGAGCTAATTCATTTGCAAATGCTTTAGTTATACCTGCAACACCGTGTTTACTTGCTGTGTATGGAGGTACAAATTTTCCACCTTGGAATGCTAGCATTGAAGCTATGTTGATTATTTTTCCTCCACCTTGTTTAGCCATTATTTTTGCTACATCTTGGCTTAGGTAGTAAACTGAGTTTAAGTTAATGTTTATAACTGCTTCCCAGTCTGAATCTTTGTATTCAAGTAATGGAGCTCTTCTGATTGTTCCTGCATTGTTTACTAATATATCTATTTTTCCGTAAACTTTTACACATTCTTCAACACAAGCTGTTACTTTTGCTCTGTCTGTTAAGTCAGCTTGGAAGAAGTGAATTTTTCTTCCTTCTTTTTCTACAAGTTCTCTTGTTTCGTCCCATGCTGTATCATAAGTTACAACAAATAGGTCTGCTCCTGCTTTAGCAAGTGCCACAACATATGCTTGTCCTAATCCTGTGTTTCCACCAGTTACGATTGCTACTTTTCCTTTTAATGAAAAGAAATCCATTGAAAATTTGTCTAACATTTCATTCATTTCATTTCCTCCTTTTAAACTTATAATTAATTTTAATTTTTGCATCTCTGAGTTTTTGTTTTTAAATCATTTTACACATAAATTATCACATAATATTCTTCTTTTGTAAATCTTCCGTTTTATATCCACACTTTTCTATATAATATTTTTTATTTCAATTTTCATTTAAATATATTATTTTTAATTGATTTAAAAAGTTTTTTAATAATTTTTTATATACATTCTGCTTTCTCTGTTATCGTCTTTTCTATAAATTATACAGAACGGCTGTGTCTCTTCTTCAGCTTTCCAGTTGACAGCATAGTTGCATTTTTCGCCTTTTAAAATATGCTTGTCTTCTGTTATTGTTGGTATAAATTTTTCTCTTAAATCAGAAATTACTGCATTATTTTTCATTACAACAGCCCACACAAGAGATGAATTCACAGGATTTTCTCCATGCTCTTTCCATACTTTCACAAAATAATAGCTTCCTCTTTTTTCAATTTTGATATTTATTTCTGTTCTGCTGTAAAATATATATGTTCTGCCGTCTATCTCAAGATTTTCTAATTTTACTTTTGTTTCTTTTTCTGTGATTTCTGTATTATCTGCTTTTATAAGAGGAATGTCTTTAAATTTTCTATTTAAAATTGTTGTATATACTTCTCCCTCTCCTGTTATATTACTTTCTGCAAAAATTACACCCCAGCTTACAAAAAACCAAGATTTTCTGCTTGTAAGTTTTTCATTCCAGTTAACAAAATCCATTCCCGCAGCTCCATAGTAATGCCATTTCAAAGCTCCTGCCATATTTTTTTCTGCAAATTTTGTTCTAAAATTTCTCTCTGCATCAATATTTTCCATATCCATTTTTATTTCTGTTGTTCCAGGAATAAAATACGGATCTATATTTTCCCAATAATTTTCATATTGCTCATAATCTTCCTCGTAAAGAAAATATGCTCCATCTCCTGTAAACCAATTTTTTCTGTTATATCCATTTACATTTTCATAATTTCCTGTTTTACTTGAATGCATTGAAATTCCCACAGAATAGTTTTTATTTCTCTTTATAACCCTGTCCATATTATTAAAAACAATAACTTGATCTTTATATTCTTCTGTTTCTAAATCTCTGCTTAAAAGTTCATTCATTTTGCTGCGGAAAAATGGAGATTTTTCATTTTCAAAATATTTATAAAATTTATTTTTTTCTATCTCTCTTTTTACTGTTTTCCATATTTTTTCCTGATATTCTTTTGGAGCTGAAATCCCTGCTAAAAGCATACTATTCAAAACTCTATGTCCTGTTTCATAAGAAGAAGATTTTCTGCTTACTGCTATATCTGAAAAACTTCCGTTAAAGAAAAACGGCTCAAAAGATTTGAAAAGTATTTCATAAAAATTTGTAAGCCCTTTTACATATTTTTCATATTTTGTTCCTTTTATAAGATAAAAAATTTCAGCAGCATTATGTATAATTTTTTCTCCTTCATTTCCAGCATCTGCTATACTTCTGCTTATGAAAGAACCATCTCTGTAAAATCCATCTCTGTCTGTTGAAAAGCTGTCATCTTTATATTCCCATACATCTGAAATAGTATTAAGAGCGAGAATTATTTTTTCTTCGTCCTCTGAAATTATTCCTTTTAAAAAGAAAACTTTTATTGCTTCTGCCAAGTTTGCACCTTTTGAAAATCTAAATTCTGATGAATGGTGTGCAGAATATCTTGGATCTGGCTGAAAATATTCCAATGTTTCAAGAACAGCTTTTAAAACCTTTTCCTTTATTTTGTTTTCTGTAAGAATAAGAATATCTGTTATCATAAGAGGAATTTCTATTTCCGTTCCATAAATATCTCCATAATTTCCAATCTCTTTATTATAAAAATATTCATTTCCATATTTTAATCTCTCTTCAATAAGTTTTAGAAGATCCATATCGCTATAATATTCTGTTCCGTTTGACATATAGGCTTTTGCAAGAATAAAAGTATTTTCATAAAACTTTTTTACTTTTTCTACATCTTGAACTTTTTCATAATTTTCAAAAACTATATTATCATCTTCTATTAAAATTTGTCTTACTTTCTGATTTAAAAAAGTAACCACATCAGGAGGGGTGAAACCATTTCCTGCTAAATATTCCCTTCTTCTATCTAAAATAGTTATTTTTTCAATCATCTTCCTTCTCCTAAATTAATTTATTATTTCTTAATAATTTAATATCATTATTTCAGAAAGTAAGTCAATCATCATTATTTCATATTTTTTAATGTAAATATTTTGAAGTGTTTAATTTTGAAAAATATGTATAGGATAGAAAATTGATTATAAAAAAATACCTGCTGGTAAAAAATAATTTTCACCAGCAGGGTAATTTTCATATAATTAATTTTAGTAATTACTTAAATACATTCTGCTTTCTCTGTTATCTTCTTTTCTATAAATCACACAGAAAGGCTGTACTTGGATTTTAAAATCCCAGTTAATTTGATAATCACATTTTATTCCTTTAACTATATGTTTATCTTCTGTTATTGTCACAGCAAATTTTTCTTTTATTTCTTCAAGAGTCATATCCCCTTTATTCATTATAAGCCCCCATACAAGAGAACTGTTTACAGGATCTTTTCCATGCTCTACCCATATTTTTACAAAACAGCAGTCATCTTTTTTCTCTATCTTTAGATTAATTTCAGTTTTTTTGTAGAACATGAAAATTTTTCCGTCCATTTCTACATTTTCTGCTTTTACTGTTAATTCTTCACCATTAAAAATCTCTCCGTCAATTTTTATTTCTGGAAGAGTTTTAAATTTTCTATTTGCAACAGTTGTATAAACTTCTCCTTTTCCTTTTATATTACTTTCTGCAAATATAACTCCCCAGCTTACAAAGAACCAAGATTTTCTGCTTGTTAATTTTCCATTCCAGTTTTCATATTCCATTCCTGCAGCTCCATAGTAATGCCATTTAAGTCCTGCAGCATTTTTTCTGTCGAGAGGATTTCTTTCTGGATTTCTCTCTGCATCAACATCTTCCATATCCATTTTTATTTCAGTTGTTCCCGGAATATAATTATAGTCTACATTTTTCCAATAATCTTTGTATTGTTCTAAATCATTGTCATAAAGATAATATGCTCCATCTCCTGTAAACCATCCATTTTTATTCTCTCCGTCTCTTGTTTCATAATTTCCTATAAGAGATGAGTGCATTGCAATCCCAACAGCATAATCTTCAGCTCTTCTCATAATTCTGTTCATTTTATTACAGATTACAAGTCTGTCTTGGTATTTTTTTGTTTCAATATTTTTTTCTAAAAGTTCTTTCATCATATCATAGAAATATGCTGATTTTTCATTTTCAAAATATTTATAAAATTCATCTTTTTCAACTTCTGATTTTACAAGTTCAGCTATTTTTCCTTTAAATTCTTCTGGAGCGTCCTGTTCTATAAGAAGAAGTGAATTTAAAATTTCATGTCCTGTTTTATGGTCGTGATTTTCAAAACTTCCTATTCCTCTTCCATTAAGCATATCTGTAAATCCGCCTTTAAAGAAGAAAGGTTCGAAAGATGTAAATATTATTTCATAAAAATTTTTAAGACCTATCAAATATTTTTCATATTCTGTTTTTCTTACAAGATGAAGAATTTCACCTATCTCTTTCAAAATTATATTTCCATATTTTGCTGTATATGGTATGCTTCCGTGATGAAGGAATGAACCGTCTCTATAAAATCCATTTCTATCTAGTGAATAGCTGTCATCTTTATATGCCCATGCTTCAACTAAAGATTGAAGAGCAAGAACTATTTCTTCTTTGTTGTCTGTAAGAATTCCTCTTATAAGTGAAATTTTTACTGTTTCTGCTCTATGCTCTGCAGTTGAAAATCTAAGAGCGATATTTCCAGAATAAATAGCTCCTTCGTTATTTCCAGAGTATCTTGGATCTGGCTGAAAATATCTTGATGATTCAATAACTTCTTTCATAAGTTCACAAGATATATCTTCTCCAGTCAAAACAAAAATATCATTTAAAAGCATAGGAATATCTATTTCCCACACCCACCAATTTGTATGTTCCTTACAAGTTTTATTATAAAAATATTTCTGTCCAGCTGAAAGTCTCTCTTCTATAAGTTTTAATATTTCAGAACTTTTTTCATATTCTCCTTTAGATGTTCCATAACTTTTTGCTAGAATAAGAATATCCTCATAAAATTTTTTTAATTTCTCTATATTTTTTCCTATTTCTTCATAACAATACTCTTCTGATTTTATTCTTTCCACTTCATTTTTTAAAAAATCAGAAACTTCCTGAGGAACATTTTCATTCCCTGCCAAATATTTTTTTCTTCTGTCCAACATAACTATTCTTTCCATCTTATCTATCCCTCCCCCAGATAACATGATTATTTATTTTACATATTTTCTAAAATAAAAAAATATTTTTAACTTGTTCTCTTTTTTATATTTTTTATTTGTTATTACATTATATCGTAAAAAAACAATACTGTAAAATAAAAAAAATAGTATGATTGCCTATTACGATTTTCTTTTATATAAAAGAAAAGAACACTCTCCTAAGAGAATGCTCTTGACATAAAAAATATCTAGTATATTAATCAACTAATAAATTTAAAAAATTTTGATTAAATAATTTATATCATAGAAAGTATTTAATTTTACAGTACTTTCTTTTCGATTTTAATATTTTATAAATTATCTGAATACTCTGCTTTAATTGAACTTTTTCCTATATATTCTTTTCTTTCATAACTTCCATCTCCACCATATCCGTATTTCTTTTTGCTGTTAGTTTTAGAAGTTTTAGAATATTTTTTCTTACATGATACATAAAAAGATTTTATATCTGTAATCTCTTTTCCATCTTTATCATAAAATTTCCCATTTTCAAAATAAGAACCATATCCATAATTTTTTCTGCTCATTATAATTTCACTGCCTTTTATTTAATGTTATTTATATTTTATATTTTTTATAAAGGCAATTCAATATCTATTTTATTTTTTTATCCATTTCAAACATCCAAATCTGACTTTCTCTTTCTGATTTACTGTTTTGTGTCATTATAACTTTAGCTTTAGGAGCTGTTTTTCCTTTATAAATAAATTCTTTTTTATTACCGTCATAAATATAATCTTCCATCTCCGAATCTATATGATCAGGATCTTCTATCTTTGTTGCTATTCCAAAATCATTATCATTTACAACTACTATTGTTTTTCCATCTGGCAGTACAGTCAATCCCTCTGCTTTTTCTATATCCCAGCCGTATTTTCTCAAATCAAGAACAAGTTCTTTTTTTACAGGATTTAATTTTTTTAGTTTTCCGTATTCAAGATCACCTTTATTTTCTATTTCATCTGCTCCATTTATATCTATCATATAAATAAGATTCTGCATTTTTCCATTTTGTTTTCCTTGTTCAATTACTAAAAATTTTCCATTTCCTACTGAACAAATATCTCCTATTTTAGCTGCTCCAAAATTTTTATATCCTTTATCCACAGGATAAGCATACATTACACTTTCTTTTGTGTTTGGATTAAATTTTACTATTCTTGTATACTCTGCTGTTTTTTTAGTTTCACCGTTTATATCCATAGGACTTTGCACAGCTGCATAAACATAACCTTTTTCATCTATTGTAAGCCCTTCAAATCCTCTGTTGGGAACTCTATATTTTAAGATTTCTGGAAGCCCTTCTTTAGGTCCATATTTTTCTATTATTTTTCCATGCTTATCTGCCTTAATGATAAAAGGACCATATTCATCACATAACCAGAAGTTTCCATCTCTATCAACTGCAATCCCCTCAGTATCTAATCCATCAATATCATTATTTAATCTGCTCATATCAAAGTTTAAAGGAATTTCTCCTGTTGTACCTACAAGACCTTTCGGAATAACTCTTCCTGAAATTTTTTCTCCAAAATTATTTCTTAAACAAATACTATCTGTAATTTCTGCTCCATTTCTTCTTACTTTTATTACACCTATACTTGGAGTAAAATCAGGCACAGGGAAAAATTTTCCTGCCACTTCTTTTCCATCTTCTATATATTTTGGAATATCTCCATTTGGCCCTCTGTCTGTTACGGCATAAAATTCTAAATTCCCGTCTTTATCTTCTCCTTTAAAAGTTAAAGCCGAACCGTATCCTGGATTTATTCCTGTTATAAATTCTCTTTCTTCTCCGTTATAAGTTATTTTATAATCACCAGAATTTACAATATATTTTTTTACATTTACAGCCTCTGCATATACTATTGTACTTATAAGCATACTTAAAAAAATTATTTTTTTCATTTCTCCTCACCTCTTATATGCAGAATATCATTTAAATATAAATTGTATATTAAACTAATGTAAATTTTAAGTAAAATTATTTAAGCAAAAAAAGAGAAGGATTTCTCCTTCTCTTTACAAAAGCCCATTAGGATTTTATTATTTAGTTATTTCAGAAACAACTCCAGAAGCTACTGTTCTTCCACCTTCTCTGATAGCGAATCTTAATCCAACTTCCATTGCGATTGCGTGGATTAATTCTACTGACATTGTGATGTTGTCTCCTGGCATTACCATTTCTACACCTTCTGGTAAGTTTACTGCTCCTGTTATATCTGTTGTTCTAAAGTAGAATTGTGGTCTGTATCCTGTGAAGAATGGAGTATGTCTTCCTCCTTCTTCTTTAGTTAATACGTATACTTCTCCGTTGAAGTTTGTATGTGGGTGAATTGTTCCTGGTTTAGCTAGAACTTGTCCTCTTTCTACTTCTTCTTTTTTAGTTCCTCTTAATAGAGCTCCAATGTTGTCTCCTGCTTGACCTTGATCAAGAAGTTTTCTGAACATTTCTACTCCTGTTACTGTTGTTTTTGTAGTTGGTTTGATTCCTACTATTTCTACTTCTTCTCCAACTTTGATTATTCCTCTTTCAACTCTTCCTGTTACAACTGTTCCTCTTCCTGTAATAGTGAATACGTCTTCTATTGGCATTAGGAATGGTTGGTCTATTGTTCTTTCTGGAGTTGGGATGTATTCGTCAACTGCGTCCATAAGAGCCATGATTTGGTTAACCCATTTTTCTTCTCCGTTTAATGCTCCTAGAGATGATCCGATTACTACTGGTACGTCGTCTCCTGGGAATCCATATTCTGTTAAGATTTCTCTTACTTCCATTTCAACTAATTCTAATAATTCTTCGTCGTCTACCATGTCTGCTTTGTTTAAGTATACTACGATGTAAGGAACTCCAACCTGTCTTGAAAGTAGGATGTGTTCTCTTGTTTGAGGCATTGGACCGTCAGCTGCAGAAACAACTAGGATCGCACCGTCCATTTGAGCTGCTCCTGTGATCATGTTTTTAACGTAGTCCGCGTGTCCTGGACAGTCAACGTGAGCATAGTGTCTTTTTTCAGTTGTATACTCGATGTGAGCAGTATTGATAGTTATTCCTCTTTCTCTTTCTTCTGGAGCAACGTCGATTTTGTCGAAGTCTACTCTTTCAGCTAGTCCTTTATCAGCAAGAACTTTAGAGATTGCTGCTGTAGTTGTTGTTTTTCCGTGGTCAACGTGACCTATTGTACCAATGTTTACATGGGGTTTGCTTCTGTCAAATTTTTCTTTTGCCATTTTGTCCTCCTAAATTTCTAATTTAAAAATTTTATATTTTCTGCCCGGCACATAAGTGCCGGACTTTGTTCTTTTGAGTATTAACCTCAGTTTTTAAAAGAGAGAGTTATTATCTTCCTCTTTCAGCTTTTATAGCATCTTGAATTGCTCTTGGAACTGGAACATATTCTTCAAATTCCATTGAGTAGTTTGCTCTTCCTTGAGATTTAGATCTTAAGTCAGTTGCGTAACCGAACATTTCAGATAAAGGTACTTTTGCATCAATAATCTTAGCACCGTTTCTGTCTGTCATACCACCGATCATACCTCTTCTTGAGTTGATGTCTCCGATGATATCTCCCATGTATTCTTCAGGAGTAGTTACTTCTACTTTGAATATTGGTTCAAGGATAACTGGTTTACATTTTTCAGCACCTTGTTTCATAGCCATAGATCCAGCAATTTTGAACGCCATTTCTGATGAGTCAACTTCGTGGAATGATCCATCATAAAGTGTTACTTTTACTCCAACTAATGGATATCCAGCAACAACTCCGTTTTCAAGAGCTTCTCTACATCCTTTTTCTACTGCAGGGATATATTCTCTAGGAATTGCTCCTCCAGTAATTTCGTTAACAAATTCAAAATCTTTTCCAGTAATAGGCTCAACTTTAATCTTAACGTGTCCATATTGCCCTTTACCTCCAGATTGTTTTGCATATTTAACTTCTTGCTCAGTAGAAGCTGTGATTGTTTCTCTGTAAGCAACTTGTGGTTTACCAACTGTAGACTCAACTTTGAATTCTCTTCTCATTCTGTCTACGATGATATCAAGATGAAGTTCTCCCATTCCAGAAATGATTGTTTGACCAGTTTCTTCGTCAGATTTAACTCTGAATGTAGGGTCTTCTTCAGCAAGTTTTGCAAGTGCAATTCCCATTTTTTCTTGGTCTGCTTTAGTTTTTGGTTCAACTGCAACAGAAATAACTGGATCTGGGAATTCCATTTTTTCAAGAATTATAGGATTTTTTTCATCACAAAGAGTGTCTCCAGTTGTTGTATTTTTTAATCCAACTACTGCTGCAATATCTCCGCAGTAAACAACTTCTTTTTCTTCTCTTTTATTAGCGTGCATTTGAAGAAGTCTTCCCATTCTTTCTTTTTGACCTTTAGTAGAGTTTAATACATAAGATCCTTTTTCAACGATACCAGTATATACTCTGAAGAATGTTAATCTTCCAACAAATGGGTCTGTCATAACTTTAAATGCTAATGCTGCAAATGGAGCATCGTCACCGATTGGTAATTCAATTACTTTTTCAGGATCTTTTACGTCAGTTCCTTTTATAACACCTTTTTGAGTTGGTGCAGGCATATATGCAGTGATAGCATCTAGTAATGGCTGAATACCTCTGTTTCTGAATGCTGTTCCGCAAAGTACAGGGATAATCATGTTTCCAATAGTTCCAGCTCTTAAAGCCTTTCTTACTTCTTCATTAGAAACTTCTTCTCCACCAAGATATTTTTCCATTAACTCGTCATCACATTCAACAACAGATTCAATCATGAATTCTCTTGCTGCTTCAGCTTCATCAGCTAACTCAGGTCTTATATCTCTGATTTCAAAGTTTTGACCTTTGTCATCTAAATAAACTGTTTCTTTCATTTCTATAAGGTCAATAATTCCTTCAAAAGCATCTTCTGCTCCGATTGGTAATTGGATAGGTACAGGATTTGCTCCTAATTTTTCTTTTATATCGTTAACACACATTTTAAAGTCTGCTCCGATTCTATCCATTTTATTGAAGAATGCCATTCTAGGTACACCGTATTTGTCAGCTTGTCTCCATACAGTTTCAGATTGAGGCTGAACCCCGTCAACTGCAGAGAATACTGCAACTGCACCGTCTAGGACTCTTAGAGATCTTTCAACCTCAACTGTAAAGTCCACGTGTCCTGGTGTGTCTATTATATTTATTCTATGATTTTTCCAGAAACATGTTGTAGCCGCAGAAGTGATTGTGATACCTCTTTCTTGCTCTTGCTCCATCCAGTCCATTGTAGCAGCTCCATCATGAACTTCTCCAAGGTTGTGGTTAACTCCAGTATAGAAAAGAATTCTTTCTGTAGTAGTAGTTTTACCAGCGTCGATGTGAGCCATGATACCAATGTTTCTAGTCATTTCTAATGAAACTTGTCTAGCCATTTAGTGTTTTCCTCCTCGTTATTACGCTAAATACAAATTAATATTTATAGTGTGCGAACGCTCTGTTAGCTTCAGCCATTCTATAAGTATCTTCTTTTTTCTTAACAGTTGCACCTTCGTTGTTAGATGCTGCGATTAATTCAGCTGCTAACTTCTCAACCATTCCGTACTCTTTTCTTTCTCTTGTATAAGTAACAAGCCATCTTAAAGCTAGAGTTTGTTGTCTTTCTAATCTTACTTCAGTTGGAACTTGGTAAGTAGCTCCTCCGATTCTTCTTGATCTTACTTCAACTTGAGGTTTAATGTTTTCTAAAGCTTGTTTAAATACATCGTACCCCTCTTTACCAGTTTTTTCTTTTATTAAATCCATTGCTGAATAGAATATAGATTCTGCTAATGATTTTTTTCCATCTACCATGAATGCATTTATAGTTTTAGTAACTACCTTATCAGAATATCTTGAATCAGGTAATACATCTCTTTTAACTGCTGCTCTTCTTCTTGACATTTAAACTGTTCACCTCCCTAATTAATTACGCTTTTTTTACACCGTATTTAGATCTTGATTGTTTTCTGTTGTTAACTCCTGCTGTGTCTAAAGCTCCTCTGATTATTTTGTATCTAACCCCTGGTAAGTCTTTAGTTCTTCCACCTCTTATAAGAGCGATTGAGTGTTCTTGTAAGTTGTGTCCTTCACCTGGAATGTAGCAAGTTACTTCTAGACCGTTAGTTAATTTTACTCTGGCAACTTTTCTTAAAGCTGAGTTTGGTTTTTTAGGTGTAGTAGTGTATACTCTAACACAAACTCCTCTTCTTTGTGGGTTTCCTTGTAATGCTGGTGACTTTCCTTTTTCTTCTAAAGTCTGTCTTCCTTTTTTTACTAATTGATTTAAAGTAGGCATTTTACCCTCCTTCCGAAATTTTTTATATTTTTATATTATTATATAACTTAGATATTATAGTCTTTCCCCGATAAAAAGTCAAACTAATCTATTATATAGCAGATGATATTTTAGCACATTTTAAAAATTTTTACAAAGTATTTTTTAAAGTTTTTAGTTCATTTTCAATGTCTTCCCACTCTTCCATCTTACTTAAAATCTCATTATCTAATGCTTCAAGCCTGTTTTGAAGCTCTAATAATTTTTCTAAATCATTTATTTTTCCTGCAAGGTCATAGTCCTTTTGGACATCTTCTTTTTTGTTTTCAAGTTTTTCTATATCCTTTTCAACCTCGCCATATTTTCTTTCAAGAGATGAAATTCTATTCTTTATTCTTTTCTGCTCTTCATAGTCATTTACACCCTCAGAAACTTTTTCCTCTTTTACCTCTTTTTTCTTAGCACAGTAAGCCTCATAATCCCCTTTAAATTTTTCAGCTCCGTCTTCTGTAATTTCATATATTGTATTTACTATTCCTTCAAGAAAATATCTGTCATGGGAAACAACAAGAATAGTTCCCTCATAATCTTCAAGAGCTTCTTCTAAAACCTCTCTTGAATATATATCCAAGTGGTTTGTAGGCTCGTCAAGTATCAGGAAGTTTGCTTTTTTAAGAATAAGTTTCATAAGAGTGACCCTTGCTTTTTCTCCACCGCTTAAAGAACCTATTGTCTTCATAACATCATCTTCTGGGAATAAAAATGCCCCAGCAAGAGTTCTTACTTCTTCTTCACTCATTGGATAGTTATACAAAAATTCATTTAAGATTGTTGCTTTTAGGTCTAGCCCTTGATGGTTTTGATCATAATATCCAATAGTGACCTTTTCACCTATTGTAACTGTTCCCCTGTCAGCTTTTTCTATTCCGTTTACAATCTTTAAAAGAGTTGACTTCCCGACACCATTTTTACCTATTATCCCTACTCTTTCACCTCTGAAAATTTCAAGATTAAGATTGTCAAAAAGTTTTTTCCCATCATATGCTTTTGAAAGCTTTTCTATTTTTAAAACTCTGTCGACACTTGGTCTTTCTATTTCAAATTTAAGTTTCATTTTTCTTTTAGCAAAAACAGGATTTTCCATTTTCTCCATTCTGTCTAAAAGTTTTTGACGTCCTCTTGCCTGTTTTGATTTTATTCCAGCTTTATATCTTTGAACATACTCTTCTATCTTTTTTATTTTGTCCTGTTCTTTTTCAAAAGCTTTTACAGCCCCAGAAAGATATGCTTCTTTCTGAATTGTGTAATCTGTAAAGTTTCCTTTATATGTTCTTAAAGTTTTTCCCTCGATTTCAAATATTCTGTTTGCTACATTATCAAGAAAATATCTGTCATGGGAAACAACCATCACAGCTTTATTATAGTCTTTTAAAAATTTCTCAAGCCATTCTATTGCAACTAAATCCAGATGGTTTGTAGGCTCGTCAAGTATTAAAAGTTCAGGCTCTTCCAAAAGAATTTTTCCAAGAGCTGTTCTTGATTTCTGCCCTCCTGAAAGGTCGCCGATTTTTACATTCCATAAGTCTTCAGGCAGACTAAGACCATTTAAAATCTGCTTTACTTTATATTCTATGCTGTATCCCTCTGCCTGTTCGTATCTTGTTGACACGACAGAAAGTTCTTCCATTATCTTATCAAAATTTTCTTCTTCTATATTTAGTCTTAAACTAAGTTCATGTATTTTTTTATAATCTTCCAATACAGAGCTGAAAACTGTCATAAGCTCTTCAAAAACAGTATTTTCATAATTAAGATTTATATTTTGTGAAAGGTATCCCACCTTAAGATTTCCCTTTTTAGAAATTGTACCTCTTCTGTCTGTTGACGGATCTACATCATTTTCTTCCATTTCAAGAATCATTTTTATAAGTGTTGTCTTCCCTGCTCCGTTTACTCCGATAACACCTATTTTATCTTTTTGGTCTATTGAAAAAGTTATATTTTTAAAAAGAGTCTCTCCAGAAAACCCCTTGTATAAATTCTCTACATGCAGTAATGCCATCTTAACACTCTCCTGATATTTTTACTCAAGGTTTATTATATCATATTTTCCTATCTTTTGTTTGATATTCCTTGAAACTTTTATCTTTCCAATGTATAATTTTTTTAACTGAAATTTATTTATAAGGAGATACACATGAAAAAAATTTTTTCTCTTTTATTTTTTATATGCACTTTATCAATTTTTGCTTCTGAACCTGCAATAGATGAAACCGAAACTCTTTACAGAGAGAGTGAAAGACTTACAAGAGAATATATTGCAAGCTGTAAAATATTAAAAAATGCTGCTGCAGGAGAGATTACTATAATACAGAAAAATGATATTGAAAATATTATAAGAGTGCAGGAAAATAATCTTGAAACTTTTAAAAAATCTATGGAAATGTTAAAAACTCTGGAAAAAGATTATAATGGTTTTTCTGATGATAAAAAAAGCTCTACACTTGATGCTCTTTATCTTCAGCAGGAAAAACTTAAAGATTTAAACAGAAATTTAGAAAATGCAATTCAGCTTAACAAGAATGCAATTGAAAACTATAACCAATAAAAAAGTAACGGAGCTATTGTAGCTCCGTTCTGTTTATATATTCATTTTTACATAAGTGCTGCAGCTATTGAATAGCCTATAAAAACTGTTATTAATGTTGTCACAAGCATAAATATAAATCCGTATTTCATCATACTTCCTGTATCAGTCCATCCTGACCCTATCGCCATAGCAATATGAGGCATTGCAGGCGGTGTTGCAAAAGCATAAGCTGACATCATTCCAATTATTGAAACTATTGCAGGACATGAAACCAATCCTCCTGCTGCCTGAACAAGAGGAATTGCAACCGTTGTTACAACTGTAACTGTAACCATGTTAGATGAAAAATTTGTCTGTATGCAGGCCCATGCTGTAAAAACAAAAATCAAAAGCATAGGAGATACATCTTTTAGAACAGGAGTTAAACTGCTCACCATATATTTTGTAAGTCCTATCTGTGAATTTGTCATAGCACTTCCTATTGCAAGAGTTCCTGAACACATTATAATACTTGACCACTGCACTCCTTTTTTCATTCCCTCAGAAAAATTTAAAAGAGGTTTTTTATCAAAAGTTATAACTGAATAAAGAACTACACCAAGTATTGGCGGCATTGCTGTCCCCATTTTATTTATCTTCATAACCACAGGAAAAACATTTTTCAAAAGGCTAGGAAGAATCCAAAGAGCAACCACAAGACAAAATATTACAAGAATAAGCTTTTCTCTTTTCTCCATAGGTTTTAATTCTTTTTTCAAAACAGAAACATCTATATCTTTTATCTCAGATATTTCAGGTTTCAAAATAAATTTAAAAACAAGAATAAGAAAAGCTGTGCTTATTATCCCCACAGGAACTGCAAATGCCATATACTGCCCGTATCCTATATTAAGACCTGTTGCTGTGTTATAAAATCCCATTGCCATAATACTGAAAACATGAGCTATAGGTGTCATTCCAGCAGATACTGAAACACAAAAAGCAAGCCCCATCATAATCATATTGGCAACCTTATCTCCTTTTTTCAGCTTTAAAATCTCGATTATTTTTTCAGCTATCGGCAGAAATACCACAAATAAAACTGTGGGAGAAGCAAAACAGCCTATCACTATAACTGCTGCAAAAAATGAAATTATAAATGACCAAGGCCCTCTTTGAGCTATGGGACTTGTTATAAAATAAGTGGCACATCTATTCAGAAAGGGAGTTTCTGATAAAGCATAGGTACACATAAAAGTGCATATAAGAAAGATTATAGTTTCATTTCCAAAGGAACTTGCAATAATTCCTTTAAAGCCGATTTCTGGTATAAGACCTAAAGCTCCTATACATAAAAGACTCGGCCAGTCTATTGCAACTGTAAGCCAAAGCAGAAGCACACCTGCAAATGTTCCTGCAACTGCCATTCCTGACTGTTCCATCCCAACTGGTGCTGGAATAAACCTTCCAAATATTATAAATAAAAATCCTATTGTCAAATAGATATTTCTCCGTGTAAACTGTGTCATCTTTTCCTCCTACTGTATTTTTATTTTCCCTGTGCCTTCCCAATTTTAAAAGTAAAAAACCGGCACTGATAAAATTTTATACCGGTTTTTCACAAAAATTATCTGCTTAATATTCCCATTAAAATATCTTCAGAAGATATAGGTAATTTTCTGAAGTTTACTCCAACAGCATTTTTTATCGCTGCTGCTATTGCTGGAGCTGGAGTGTTTATTACTACCTCTCCTATTGATTTTGCCCCGAAAGGACCTGTTTCTTCATAACTTCTGCTGAATTCAACATCCATTTTATGAAGATCTGTTCTGCAAGGAATTTTATACTGCATAAAGCTGTCTGTAAGAACTCTTCCTTTTTCATCAAAAAGAATGTTTTCGTATAGAGCAAGCCCTATTCCCTGAGCCATTCCCCCTTCAACCTGTACTCTTGCAGCACTTGGATTTATCGGTGTTCCGCAGTCAACAACTGAAAGAATGTCTATAACCTCGCAAACACCTGTTGCTGGATCTACCTCTACTTCTGCAAATCCTGCTACAAAAGGAGGAGGAGATGTTTCACTTCCCCAAGTTGCTGAAGTTGTAAGCTGATTTCTCAAATCAAAAGAAACTGATTTAATTGCTAAATCTTTTATTGTAACTGATTTTGTTCCGTCTGTACTTTCTACATGGCTTCCACAATAAATTAAATCTTCTTTTGGTATTTCTAAAATAACAGCTGCTGTTTTAAGAATTTCTTCTCTCATTTTTTCACAAGCAAGAACAACAGCTTTTCCTGTTACATAAGTTCCGCTTGAAGCATATGCTCCCGGATCATAAGGTGATACATCTGTATCGCTGGCATTTATTATTATTTCAGACATTGGAACTTCTAAAACTTCTGCTGCCATCATTGTCATAACAGTGTCGCTTCCTTGACCCATATCTGTTACACCAACTTGAACAGTAAAGTTTCCTGCATCATTAAGCCTTACAGTTGCAGAACCTGTATCAACTCCCGCAATACCTGATCCCTGCATTGTAACCGCCATTCCACAGGCTCTTATTTTTCCATCTGGCATAACTCTTCTTGGATATCTTTCATCCCATCTGAATTTTTCTTTACCTATCTCAATACATTTCTTTATATCTCCGCTTGCAATATAGCTGTCTTTTCCAGGCTCAACAAGATTTTTCATTCTTATATCTATAGGAGAAATTTTTAAAATTTCAGCAAGCTCATTTACAGCAGATTCAACTGCAAATGTTCCTTGTGTTGCTCCATATCCTCTGAATGCTGCCCCTACCATAGTATTTGTATATACTACATCTGCTTCCATTCTCATTGGAATTTTTTCATATAACGGGAATGTTTTAAATGAAACAAGCCCTGTTACTGTTGGAGCATGTTCTCCATAAGCACCAGTATTAGATATTACTTTTATATCTATTCCTTTTATATTTCCCTCTTTATCAGAACCTATTTTTACATTAAGAGTCATAGCATGTCTTGTGTTTCCGCATACTTGAGTTTCTTTTCTTGTAAAAATTATTTTTGAAGGTTTCTTTGTCATCATAGTAACAAATGCAGAATACATTTCACATACCATTGTCTGCTTTGCTCCGAAACCTCCACCAATTCTTGGTTTTATAACTCTTATTCTGCTGGCATCAAGCCCTAAAATTCTTGCAAGATGTCTTCTTACATGAAATGGAATCTGAGTTGAAGATATTGTTGTAAGTCTTCCGTTTACATCATAATAGCTGTAAGAACGATAAGTTTCCATCATAGATTGAATCTGCGGCTGAGTACGATAAGTTCTTTCTATTACAACTTCACTTTTTGAAAGTCCCTCTTCCACATCTCCTTTTGTATATAAAAGGTGAGATGCTAGGTTTCTGCTTCTGTCATAACCTATATCGCAGTTTGTGTGTGCATCTTCCATATGAACTTTTACATTTGAAGTTGTTGCCTTTTCATAATCAAGAAGAGGCTCTAAAACTTCATATTCAACTTTTATAAGTTTCATAGCTTTAAGAGCTGTCTTTTCATCTTCAGCAGCAATTATTGCTACAGGGTCTCCTACATAACGAACATATTCATCAAGAAGTCTTCTATCATAAGGAGACGGCTCTGGATAACTCTGCCCTGCTGAAGTAAATCTTGTTTTAGGAACATCTTCAAAAGTATAGATTGCTTCTACTCCCGGTACAAGCATTGCTGTTTTTTTATCTATTGATTTTATTTTTGCATAAGCATGAGGACTTCTTAATAATTTTATAATAAGTGTATTACTGTTAAGAACAAGATCATCTGTATAAACAGGCTTTCCTGTAATAAGGTTTACCGCATCTATTTTAGGAGTTGGATTATTTACTATTTTCACAATCCATCACCTCTTTCATATAGTTCCTTATTCCTCTTAATTGAGAAGCATATCCACTGCATCTGCAAAGATTTCCATTAAGATAATGAAGGATTTCTTCATCTGTCGGGTTATTTAATTCTCTCATCATTGCAATAACTGTAAGAGCAAACCCTGGAGCACAGAAACCACATTGTTCAGCTCCCTCTGCTGCAAGATGTTTTGCAAGCATTTCAGCTTCTTTTGGATAATTTTCTATTGTTTCAACTTTTTTGTTCATAACTCTTGCTGCAAGTGTACTGCATGAAAGAACAGGTTTTCCCTCTACAAGAACAGTACAAAGTCCGCAAGCACCTGTATCACACCCTCTTTTTACACTAAGATAACCCGCTTTTCTAAGAGTATCAACAAGGTATTCATCTGCATCTATTAAAAGTTCTTTTTTTCTATTGTTTATTGTAGTAGTTAAAATCATTATTCCACCTCCTTCAAAGCTTTTGCAAGAAGAGCTGCACTCAAAAGTTCTCTGTATTCTTTTGTTCCTCTCATATTGCTGTCAAATTTTATCTCTTCTTTTATAGTTTCAAAAACAGATTTATCAGAAAAGTTTTGAGATAAACATTCCATTGATTTATGAGCAAGACGAGCTTTGCTTGGTCTTGCACCAACTGAAATTCTCATTTCTCCCTTTTCATTTTTTGAAACAGCCATATTAAGAACAGAATAATCTGCCTTGCTCTTTCTTACACATTGAAAAGATGTTTTTAAATTTTCTTTTTTTATAATAATTTTAACAAGTATATCTTTTCTTGGAGTTTTTTCATTTAAGAAATCTTCAAGTTTTATTGTTCCCCCTTTATAAAGAACAACATAAGTATCTAAACATAAAAGAGCTGTTATTAAATCTGAAAAGCCGTGTTTTGTGAAAACAGTTGCTCCTATTCTAGCATTATTTCTAAGCTGAACTCCCACAATATCATAAACTGCATTAGATATTACAGGGAAATATTTATAAAGAGCTTTATCTGTTTCAAGCTGTCTAAAACTTACCATAGCCCCTATTTCAAAACTGTCTTCTTTTTCTATTATTTTATCTATATCTTCTACATTTGAAATGTCTACTGCTGTATTATAGTTAGCATTTCCCATTCTCAAATAAGAAGTTCCGCCAAGTATCACATTTTTTTTATTTTTTACCAATTCATTGTAAGCTTCTTCTATTGTAGAAGCTGGAAAAAAATTTGTAAAAGTAAACAAGATACCCCTCCTCTATTTTTTATCGTTTGGTAATAAGATGTTAAGTATTACCGCTATTGATGCTGAAACAACTATTCCTGATCCTCCAAAAATAAGTCTTATACTTTCAGGGAAGTTTACTAAAGCCCCTGGGACTGCACCAAGTCCATATCCAACTCCAAGAGAAACTGAAAGAATAACTGCATTTTTTCCTCTTAAAGGTTCTTTTGTAATAAGATTTACACCGCTTATAAATATCATTGCGAATATCATAACAAGACTTCCACCGATTACTGATGAAGGTACTACTGTAAGCAATGCACCAAGTTTTGGGAAGAAAGCTCCTGCGATTAAGAACATTGCTCCTACACCTACAACAAATCTGCTCATTACTCCTGTCATAGTTACTATTCCTGTGTTTTGACTGAAAGATGTTGTTGGCAGTATTGAAAATATTGAAGCAAGAACACAACCAAGACCATCTGCCATAATTCCTCCAGAAAGCTCTCTGTCTGTAACCTCTCTTCCTGCTCCCCCCATTGTAACTCCTGACATATCTCCCACTGTTTCAACAGCAGAAACTATAAACATCATCATCATTGCAAATATCGCATCTGCATGGAAAGCAAACCCATAAGAAAGAGGTCTTGGAATAGACACAAAAGGCATCTCTTTAATTGGAGAAAGATCTGTAAGCCCGAAAATAAGTGCCACTATAAAACCAAAAACAGTTCCTATGAAAACTGAACCTGTACTTGTTATTCCTTTTGTAAATTGTTTTAAAACTATTACCACAGTAAGAACAGCTGCACCAAGACCTAAGTTTGTAAGAGAACCGAAATCGCTTGCTCCTACTCCTCCTGCAAAGCTGTTTATTCCAACTGGTATAAGAGAAAGTCCTATTGAAAGAACAACCACTCCTGTTACAACTGGTGGGAAGAAACGTCTTATCTTTTTCATGCAAAGACCTATACAAGCTTCAAAAAGCCCTCCGACCATAACTGCACCTAGAATTCCTTCCATTCCATACTTTGTTCCTATTGATATTGCAACGGGAACAAAAGTAAAACTTATTCCCACAACTATCGGAAGTCTTGCTCCAACAGGTCCTATTGTATAAGCCTGTACTAATGTATTAATTCCTGCAATAAGCATACAAGCCTGAATAAGATTTGTTTTAACGTCCATAGGAACATTTAAAACTCCTGTAACAATAATAACTGGTGTAAGATTACTTACGAACATTGCAAGCACATGCTGTAACCCTAAAGGGATAGCCTCTGATAATTTTGGTATACCATCAATATGGTATGGTGAATAATTTCTCATTTCTTTGAAAAACCTCCTAATTGTTTTTAACCCAAAAACATTAGTGATGAGGAGAAGAAACCCATAGCAGCTGATTACGGTCAGCCGTAGAAACTCTTGTCCAATCACAAGTATATATGAGCATACCTTAAAATTTTACTATACTATAAAATATTTTGTCAACATTTTATATTCTAAAAATGTACACATTAACTTACAAAGTGTATCCAAAGAAAATACTGAAGAGAACTTCATCATTTTCTATATTATTTGTGAACACCGCTTCTACTGGGCCAAGGAAAGTATCCCATCCTATTCCTGCACCATATCCGCTGTGATAGTCTTCACCAAATTTATTATTTTCCTGATGGAAAAATCCATCTGAATTATACGTTACAAAATTATATTTTCCAAGAAGATATAAATTTCTTGAAAGCTCATATTGAACTGAAGCTCCGCCAGAGAAAAATTCATCTGTTATTATTCCTGTATAAGGAAGTCCATAAAATCCCATAGTTCTGAAACCTGTGCTTGTATCCCTTACTCCGCCAAGTTTAAACATTTCTTCATATGATTTTCCAATATGAGATATATCTATTTTTCCTCCTTTTACAAAAAGACCTGTACTGAATCTTTTAGTTATTGGAGCTGCAATTTCAAATTTATAATTATATCCAGCAAACTCCTCTTTATCATCAAGAGAAATTCCTGAAAATCCTGTAATATTGCTGAAATTTCCTTTTGTAGGGAAAAATGTTTTGTTCATATTATCATGAAGAAGATACCAGCTGCTCCATGTATAATTTTTAACACTGTCTTCTGTGAAATTTCCTCTTTCTCCACTGTCATAACTGCTGTTTACATTTTTATACCCGAATGAAATTCCAAAAAGATAATCTCTGAATATACTTGTTCCCATATCAACCTGTGCATTGAATATATTAGAAACATAAGATGAAGATTTATCTCCATCTCTATAGAAGAATACAGGAGACATTCCATAAGACATTCCGTATCCTCCTAAAAACTGAATATCTCCAAGACCAAAAGACATTTTATTTTTTAAAGTTATCTTAGGATATTTTGAAAGCTCAAAGTTTAAAATATAATTTTGTTTATGTCTGTTAAGACTTGGAACATCTAAATCTACACTTAAAATAGAACCATAATCAGAAACATATCCAAGCCCAGCCATAAGTTTATATCCTCTTTCTTCTTTTACTGAAAAACTTATTGTATTTGTTTCTTCATCGATGTTATAGAAGACTCTCTGAACATATGAAAGATTATAAATTTCTCTTGCCCATAAGTTTATATCCTCAACTGTAAGATATTCTTTTTTAGGCATAAAACGTTTTACTGCTTCTGAATTTAAAGATTCAGCTCCTTCAAGTTTTATATTTTCTATTTTTATTTTTGTAGGTTTTAAATTTTCTGCTTTTTCTTTATATTCAGCAAATCTTTTTTCATCACTTATATTTTTGAAAATATGTGAAAATGATTCTCCCGCTTCCTCTCCCTCTTTAATAAGAGCTGGAAGCGAACCGAAATCAAGAGTATTATGTTCTTTTACCTTTGGAACAACAAGAATATCTGCATATTTTTTCTGTTCTTTTGTGCTTTTATCTCCCTGATAAGTAGCAATTTTATTTACAACACTTATTATATTTGATTTATCTGTAATTATTTCAGAATCAGCTGTAATATCAACTGCAATTATAATATCTGCCTTTTCTTTTAATGCCTCTATTATTGGGAAATTATCTATTACTCCTCCATCTACATAATAGTTATTTTTATGCTCAACAGGAACAATTACTGATGGAATTGCCATGCTCATAAGAGTTGCTTTTGCTAAATCTCCATGACTTATAATAACTTCTTTTCCTGTGTTAAGGTCTGTTGTAACAGCTCTGTAAGGAATTGGAAGTTCATTAAAATTTTCTACTCTTCCAGCTCTATCAAAAATCTTTTTAAATTCTAAATATAAATATTCTCCATCTACAAAACCTTTTGGAAAATGAATTTCATTATTTTTATCTATTGTAATTTTTATTGGTCTCTCTGCATAAACAATTTTATCTGATATATCTTTTAAAGTTCTGTCCTCTGTATTTGAAAACAAATCCATAAAATCAAGATTAAGAACTATATTTTCTATTTCTTCTGGAGTGTAGCCAGCTGAATACATTGCCCCTACAATACTCCCCACACTTGTCCCTACAATATAATCAACAGGAACTTTATATTTTTCAAGAGCTTTTAAAACACCTATATGAGCTGCTCCTTTTGCTCCCCCTCCGCTTAAAACCAGAGCTATTTTTGGTCTGTATCCTTCAGGTATAGGTTTATTTATATCCACAGGACTTTCACTTATTCTTTTTTTCATAAGTTCAAGATCGGCTTTCTGTTTCAAAAGTTCTTCTATCTGCCTGTCTATAGACTGTATCTTTTCAGCTTTTGTATGAACTTTTCCGTATTCACCTCCAAAAGCAAAAATAGAGTTTAACACAAATATCATTGTTAAAAAAACTATCATTTTTCTGCGAAACATTTTCTTTTCCTCCAAAATGAATTTCTTCATTTTTATTAATATTTTTATCTTTATTATATCATATCCCAATAAAATCAATTTATTTTTTACACAAAATAATTTTTAGCAAATCATCTAAATATTTAAAAAATTTTTTCATTATGAAAAATATTATAGTATAATACTAATAAAAATAAATATACATTAATTATGGAGGTAATATTTTGAAAAAAACATTTAAGCTGCTTATTTCAGCTGCTATTACTTTATCACTTACAGCCTGTACTGTTGGAAATATAGATAGAAGCAAAGTTATCTCTGCTCCAAGAGATTACGAACTTACTATTCTTCATCTTGGAGATACAAACGGACAGGCTGAGGGAGGACAAAATACAGGAATTGGATATTCAAGATTTTCAACAATTCTTGAAAGAGCAAGAACAGAATTTGGAAAAGAAAATGTATTATATCTTGATGCTGGAAATACTTTTTATGGAAGCACAATAGCTGAAACAGATAAAGGAGAATCTATTGTTAAAATTCTAAATGCCCTTAATCTTGATGCTGTGACTTTAGGAAACAATGATTTTAATTATGGTGAAAAAAATATTAAATCTCTTGAAATGAGAGCAAATTTTAAAATTTTAGCAGCAAACTTAAAAAAACAAAACGGGCAAGACTATGTTACTCCGTATATTATTAAAAATATAAGAGGGGTAAAAGTTGGAATTTTCGGTCTTGTAAGTCCTGACATCTATAACAACGAAAATGCTTTTCTTGATACATTAACTGTAGACGAGCCTATTATTGCTGCAACAAAAACTGTTAAAGAATTAAAATCTCAAGGAGCTGAATTTATAATCGCCCTTACACATTTAGGAATGAACACCGATACAAATAGAGAGTGGCAAAGTTCAGCTGTTGCAGAATCAGTTTCTGGAATAGACCTTATAATTGACGGAAACAGTAAAACACCTCTTGAAGAAAAAATTATGATAAATGACACTGTAATTGTTCAGACTGGAGAAAATTTAAAAAATATCGGAGTTTTAAAAATAGATTTTGATGCTCCAAAACGTGATACAAATAGAATTTTTTACAAACTTATTAAAAAAGAAGATATTGTTATGATTGATGATGCTCCTGTTGCAGAAGCACCAAAACAGGAAACAGCTTCTGCAGAAAAATTTACAACTCACACAGTTGTAAAAGGAGACACTTTATATTCTCTTGCAAAAAGATACAACACAACTGTAGCTGAAATAGTTGCTCTTAACCCTACAATAGAAGATGGAAAAACAATAAGCATAGGACAAACTTATATTATGACTTCAACTAAAAATCCTTTAGCTGAAAAAAATCTTCCAAACTTAAAAAGCAGTGAAAAGTATACTCTTCATAAGGTTGTAAAAGGAGATACTCTATACTCTCTTTCTAAAAAATATGGAACTACTGTTGATGCTGTTGTTGCTCTTAACCCTGAAATCACTGACGGGCAGAATATTAAAATAGGACATACATATAAATTCCCTGCTTCTTCTAATGCTGTTTTACCTAAAGAAGCTGAAACAGAAAAAATCTATGAAGAAAATATAGAAAATGATTTTGACGAAGAAACTCTTTCTTCTGAAATGCCTGACAGTCCAAGTCAAAACTTAAGAGTTCCAACTTCAACAGGAATTGAAAAAGACCCTAAGATTGAAACTCTTATTGCTAAAATAAAAACTGCTCAGTCTTTTATGAAAACAAAATAAAGTAATTTTTAAATTTTTTAAAGAGGAGGATAATTTTGGATTTTTCACTTAATATAAAACAAGAATTAAAACTTATTCTTACTCAGGAAATGAAGCTTTCTCTCAACATTCTCGAGATGTCTTCTATGGATTTAGAAAAATTTATAGAAAAAGAATTTTCTAAAAATCCTCTTTTGGAAATTGATTTTTCTTCTAAAAATTACAATTCAAAAGGTGATGGTTCTGAGGAGTCATCTCCTTTTGATTTTATAAGTGAAGAAAAAAATCTTATTGATTTTCTGGAAGAACAGCTGGGATTTTTGAAAATAAGCAAAGAAATGAGATTTTTATGCACATTTATTGTAAATAATCTTGATAAAAGAGGATTTCTTACTATAACAAGAGAAGAACTTAAATCTGGCTGCGGTTTTCCTCTTAAGGATATTGATAAAGCTGTTGAAATTGTAAAAAGCCTTGAACCTGTAGGAATAGGGGCAAAAAATTTGGAAGAATGTCTTATTATTCAGCTTCATAAAAAAAATATTATTGATCAAAAACTTGAATATATAATCACACATTTTATGCAGGAACTTGCATCTTTAAAATATGACATTATCTGTTCAAAACTTAATATCACTGAAGAATATGTTGTTGAATATTTAAAAATTATTCGTTCTCTTAATCCTTTACCTTCAAGAGGATTTTATATGGGAGATACAATAAGATATATTGAGCCTGATGCTGAAATTAAAAATATTAACGGAAAATATATTGTTGTTATGTCTGAAAAAAATATTCCTAAACTTAAATTAAAATCCCTTGAAAATGCTCAGGAAATCAGCGGAGAAATGAAAAATTATTTTAATTCAGCAAATAATATTATAAGATGCATTGAAAAAAGACAGCTGACTTTAAAAAATATTTTAGATATTATTCTTGAAAAACAGTATGGATATTTTTCAAATCCACAAGGAAAACTTAATTCTCTTACATTAAAAGATGTATCTTCAATTTTAAAAATCCACAATTCCACTGTTTCAAGAGCAATAAAAAATAAATACATTCTTACAGAACGTGGAATAAAACGTGTAAAAGATATGTTTATTATCGATAATAAAAAAATTTTAGTTAAAGAAAAGATTGAAGAACTTATTTTAAATGAAGACAGATATAACCCTCTTCACGACAACGAAATTGTTCTGCTACTTGAAAAAGAAAATATGAAAATTGCAAGAAGAACTGTTGTGAAATATCGTGAGGAGCTTGGGATAAAACCTGCCCACAAAAGAAAATTAACTGACTAATAAAACAGGAGGATAATAATGGAAAATTCTCTGATTGATATAAAAGAGCATGTAAAAAAATATGCAAATGTTATTACCAATCTTATAAATGTTGATGTTGGTATTGTTGACAAAAATATGAGAAGAGTTACAGGAACTGGTCTTTATAAAAATATTGAAGGTGTCCTGGCTCTTGGAAGTGTTTATCAGAACACGCTAGAAACAGGAAAAACAAATATAATAAGAAATCCCAGACAGCATGAACTCTGCAGTGAATGTCTCGACAAAAACAGATGCCGTGAAAAACTTGAGATTGCCACACCTATTTACTGCCGTGATGAAATTGTTGGAGTTTTAGGGCTTGTGTGCTTTAATGATGAGCAGAAAGAAAAAATCTTAAATGCCCTTGATTCATATCTTAACTTTACAAAACAGATAGCTGAATTTATTGGAATAAAATTTTATGAATACCAAGAGGAAGCATCTCAAAAAGAGAGAGAAGAAACTCTTAACCAGATTTTTAACAATATGGCAAAAGGAGTTATTGTCAGCGACTGTAATGATGTTATTCTTATGGTCAATAATATTGGTTTAAAAAAATTAAAACTTACTTCATCTTCTTTGGGAAAAAGTATAAAACTTATAAGCCAGAACGAAACTATTATGAATGAAGAAGTCTTTAAACTTTTCATAGAAAACAGCGAGTATAATGTTGCAGGAAAAATTATTCCTCTGGCTCTTCCAAATAGTAAAAAAGCAAATGCTTTTCTTTTTGATGATATTCAAAAAATCAACAGCAGTATCGTTGAGATTGCAAATGCTGACAATACAATTACCTTAGACAACATAATTGGAAATTCTCCTGCCACTATGCAGTTAAAAGAAAATATAAAAAAAGTTGCCGATAGTACATCAACTGTTCTTATTACAGGAGAAAGCGGAACAGGAAAAGAACTTGTTGCCCGTTCTCTTCACAATCAAGGAAATAGAAAAGATAAGCCTTTTGTTGTTATAAATTGTTCTGCCATTCCAGATACACTTCTTGAGAGCGAACTTTTCGGTTATGTAAAGGGAGCTTTTACAGGAGCAAATCAAAACGGCCGTATGGGTAAATTTGAGCTTGCCAACAATGGAGTAATATTTCTTGATGAAATAGGCGATATGCCCCTTTACCTTCAGGCAAAACTTTTAAGAGTTATTCAAGATAAAAAAATTGAAAGAATAGGTTCAAATAAAAGTATTGATTTAAATATCAGAATTATTGCTGCAACAAATGTCGACCTTATAAAAAATATAAAAGAAAAAAAATTTAGAAGTGATTTATACTACAGATTAAATGTTATTCCAATTTCTATTCTCCCTTTAAGAGAAAGAAAAGAAGACATTATCCCAATAATAAATAATCTTATTTATAAATACAACAAAATTTCTGATAAATTTGTTCATACAATAGAAAAAGATGTGCTTACAGCTCTTACTGAATACAACTGGCCAGGAAATGTGAGAGAGCTGGAAAATGTTATTGAGCTTATGATTAATATGAGCAGCGAAGATGGAGTTATCACTAAAAAAATGCTCCCAGAAAATATTTTGAATATTTCTGAAAAGAATTTTTCTTCAACAGACAAGGTTATCTTTAAAGATGATATGACTCTTGACAATTTTGAAGATATTGAGAAAAAATATATTGAAAAAGCTCTTTCTGTTTATGGAAATGATACTGACGGAAAAAAATATATTTCAGAAAAAATGAATATCGGTCTTACTACTCTTTATAGAAAAATGAAAAAATATAATATAAAATAATTGTTCATTTTCTTTGGACAGTCAAAGAAAACGAACCAAAAGAAACCTGCCCTGCTGGTGAAAAAATTTTCTGTTTATTTTGTTCGTTTCACTAAAAATGATAAACTCGGACTATGTCCTCAAACATATCATTTTTTAGCGTTCAACTTACTGCATAAACTACAAAAATTTTTTCAATGCAGGGTAATTTTATCTTTTAATTATACCTACTTCATAAAGAATATCGCTATCCCCATTACAGAAATAACCGCCCCTAATATCTCTTTAAATTTTACCTTTTCTTTAAAAACTAAAACAGAAATAGGAATTATTATAACAGGACTCATTGAAGAAATTGTTGAAGCCACTCCTGTATTTATTCTGTTAAAAGCTGCCACAAGAAAAGTTATCCCCAAAGTTGAAACAACAGTCCCTGCAAATATAAGAGATGAAGCTTTTATATCTTTTGCTGTATTTATGACTTTCCCCCATCTTTTTGTAAATGTCAGATAAAATAAAAATACAAACAAAGCACATATCATTCTTATCTGTGTAGATGCTCCTGCATCATAATTTCTTGCCCCTACTTTTGTAAAAATATTCCCCAGAGCTTCCAAAGTTACTGCCAAAATTATAAAAAGAAGTCCCTTGGGTGTAAGTTTTCTTCCATTTGTATTTTCTGTCTGATTTTTATTCTTCGGCTTTATTGTAACCATAAGAATTCCAGAGCAGGTTATAAACATTGCTGCAATTTGAAGAGGAGTTAATTTTTCTCCCAGAAAAAGAAAACCGAAAAACCCGACAATAAGAGGCGTCATAGTAAGAAAAAGCATAGAAAGCCTTGCACCTATTAAAAAATAAGCTTCATATAAAAACATATCTCCAAAGAAAAGACCTATTATTCCTGAGATTCCTAAAAAAATCCAGTTATTGCTTTCTGCATCACTAGGAATAAATAATCCCTTTGTAAAAAAAGTTATAATTCCGAGAAAAATAATCCCATAAAAAAGACGAATTACATTTACACTCTTACTGTCACTTTTCTTTGTAGCAGCTTCAAATATTATCGAACTCACTGCCCAGCTCACAGCTGTTATAAAAGCAAAGCTTTCTCCTAAATAATTCACAAAACTCCCTCCAAAAATTATATTAATAATTAGATATATTATATTATAATTTTTATTTTTATACAAAAAAAGAGAGCCGAAGCTCTCCTTTTATTTTAAATTAATTTACAGATTACTATTTAACTGCGATTAATTCGATTTCAACTTTAACGTCTTTAGGAAGTCTTGCAACTTCTACACAAGCTCTAGCTGGTTTAGCTTCTCCTAAGTATTCAGCATAAACTTCGTTTACAGCTGCGAAATCGTTCATATCTTTAATAAAACAAGATGCTTTAACAACGTCATTGAAAGTGTATCCAGCTTCATCTAAGATAGCTTTTAAGTTTTCTAAAGATTGTCTAGTTTGAGCTTTTACGTCGTCAGATACTAGAGTCATTGTTTCTGGAACAAATGGAATTTGTCCTGAAATATAAAGAGTTCCGTTTACTTCAATTGCTTGAGAGTAAGGTCCTAATGCTGCTGGTGCTTTTGGTGTGTTGATAATTCTTTTTGCCATAATAAAATACCTCCTGAGTTAATTACATATCTAATAATTTCTTAGTTTCTCTACTTATTATATTAGCATATATTTAAAAAAAAGAAAAGATTAACTTTTAATCATTTTTGTAAAAAAATATTATTTTTATAATAGAAGTAAAAAAAATTGTCACTATATGATACACTTTTAATGTTTGTTTTCTGCACCACATTTTATAATTAGAAATTTATAAAATAATCATGTATAATATTTTTGAAAAATAAAGTTTCTCGATAGAAAAGGAGTTATATGAAAAAATTTATTATCGAACCAGAATATAATAATTTTAAAGTATCAGATTATTTAAAAGAAGTAAAAGGATATTCTTCAAGAGGATTAAGAAATGCAGAAATTTATCTTAATGGAAAAAAAGTCCGTCTTGATAAAAAAGTAAAAAAGCTAAACCGTCTGGTTGTAGTTGAACAGGAAAAAGGAACAAACATTCAGCCTATTCCAATGGATTTAAAAATTGTTTTTGAAGATAAAAATCTTCTTATTATAAATAAAGATGCAAATGTCGTAGTTCATCCAACTTTAAAAAAAACAGATATAACACTTGCAAATGGTGTTGTTGATTATCTTTTTAAAGCAACAGGAAAAATTCAAGTACCAAGATTTTATAACCGTCTTGATATGAATACATCAGGGCTTATTGTTGTTGCAAAAAATGCTTTTGCTCAAGCTTTTCTTCAAGAGAAAGCTGAAATTAGAAAATTTTATCTGGCAATATGTGAAGGTATTATTGAAAAAGATGAATTTTTTATAGAAAGACCAATAGGAAGAGTAGGAGATAATATTAAAAGAGAAGAACTTTCTGTTGAAAACGGCGGACAGGAAGCCAAAACAAAGGTAAAAGTTATTGAAAGATTTCCAGAAAAAAATCTTACACTAGTTGAACTTGAACTTTTCACAGGACGTACACACCAGATAAGAGTTCATCTTTCACTTGAAGGACATCCAATTTTAGGTGACCATCTTTATGGAAAAGAAAATCCAGATATAAAACGTCAGCTTCTTCATTCCTATAAGTTTATATACACTGATATTGATACTCATGAGCAAAAAATTATCGAAATTGGCCTTCCTGATGATATGAAAAATATAATAGGTGTCAAATAGTGACCACAAAAATGGTTAATTTTAATCTGTATGAAAATTGACAAACCTAAAATAAAACACTATAATCTAAGTATAAATGATGCAAATAAAAAAATTATTATAAATGTAAATTTAAGGAGGAAACAAAATGGCAGTTAAAGTAGCAATTAACGGATTTGGAAGAATTGGAAGATTAGCATTAAGATTAATGGTAGGAAACCCAGAGTTTGATGTAGTAGCAATCAACGACTTAACAGATGCACACATGCTAGCTCACCTATTTAAATATGACTCAGCTCAAGGAAGATTCGATGGAACTATCGAAGTTCAAGAAGATGCTTTCGTAGTAAACGGACACACAATCAAAACTTTCGCACAAGCTGATCCTAAAAACTTACCATGGGGAGATCTAGGAGTAGACGTAGTTCTAGAATGTACTGGATTCTTCACTAAAAAAGAGAAAGCAGAAGCTCACATTGAAGCAGGAGCTAAAAAAGTTGTTATTTCTGCACCAGCAACTGGAGATCTTAAAACAATAGTTTACAATGTAAACGACAACATCCTAGATGGAACTGAAACAGTTATTTCAGGAGCTTCTTGTACAACTAACTGTTTAGCACCTATGGCTAAAGCATTACAAGATAACTTTGGAATCGTAGAAGGATTAATGACTACTATCCATGCATATACAAACGACCAAAACACACTAGATGGACCACACAGAAAAGGAGATTTCAGAAGAGCTAGAGCTGCTGCTGCAAACATCGTTCCTAACACAACTGGAGCTGCAAAAGCAATCGGACTTGTTATCCCTGAATTAAAAGGAAAATTAGATGGAGCTGCTCAAAGAGTACCAGTAATCACTGGATCAATCACTGAATTAGTAACAGTTCTTGAAAAACCAGTAACTGTAGAAGAAGTTAACGCTGCTATGAAAGCTGCTGCAACTGAATCTTTCGGATACACTGAAGAACCATTAGTATCAAGCGATATCATCGGAATCAACTATGGATCACTATTTGATGCTACTCAAACTAAAGTTATGACAGTAGGAGACAAACAACTAGTTAAAACTGTTGCTTGGTATGACAACGAAATGTCTTACACTTCTCAATTAATCAGAACTCTTAAAAAATTCGTTGAATTAGCAAAATAGTTTTCTGAAAACAGTTAGAAATTAAATAACAAAAGAATACGGAACCTTTACTGGTTCCGTTTTTTTTAAAAAATATTTTATATATGATTTTATTTTTGGAGGTAATATAGAATGGCAAAAAAAATCGTTACTGATTTAAACGTAAATGATAAAAAAGTTCTTATGAGAGTTGACTTCAACGTTCCTATGAAAGATGGAAAAATAACTAACGACAACAGAATCGTTGCAGCTCTTCCAACAATCAAATATGTTCTTGAAAATGGAGGAAAAGTTATAGCTTTCTCTCACTTAGGAAAAGTTAAAACTGAAGAAGATTTAAAAACTAAATCAATAAGACCTGCTGCTGAAAGACTTGCAGAACTTTTAGGACAACCTGTTAAATTCGTTCCTGTAACAAGAGGAGCTGAACTTGAAGCTGCTGTAAATGAATTAAAATCTGGAGAAATCATGATGTTTGAAAACACAAGATTCGAAGATTTAGACGGTAAAAAAGAATCTAAAAATGACCCTGAATTAGGAAAATACTGGGCATCTTTAGGAGATTTATTTGTAAACGATGCTTTCGGAACTGCTCACAGAGCTCACGCTTCTAACATTGGTATCGCTGCAAACATTGGAGAAGGAAAAGCTGCTGCTGGATTCTTAATGGAAAAAGAAATAAAATTCATAGGAGATGCTGTTGATTCTCCTGTAAGACCTCTAGTTGCTATCCTTGGAGGAGCAAAAGTTTCTGATAAAATAGGAGTTATCGAAAACTTATTAGTTAAAGCTGACAAAGTTCTTGTTGGTGGAGCTATGATGTTTACATTCCTAAGAGCTTTAGGAAAATCTACAGGAACTTCTCTTGTTGAAGAAGATAAAATAGAACTTGCAAAAGCATTACTTGAAAAAGCAAATGGAAAATTAGTTCTTCCAATAGATACAGTTGTTGCTAAAGAATTTAATAATGATGCTACTCACACAACAGTTTCTGTTGATGACATTCCTGCTGACCAAATGGGACTTGACATTGGAGCTGCTACAATAGAATTATTCAGCAAAGAAATAGCTGCTGCTAAAACTGTTGTATGGAACGGACCAATGGGTGTATTTGAAATGCCTAACTTTGCAAAAGGAACAATCGGAGTTTGTGAAGCTATTGCAAACTTACAAGGTGCTACTACAATAATCGGTGGTGGAGATTCTGCTGCTGCTGCAATGCAACTTGGATATGCTGATAAATTTACTCACATCTCTACTGGTGGAGGAGCTTCTCTTGAATACTTAGAAGGAAAAGCACTTCCTGGTGTAACTTCTTTATCAGACAAATAATTAATTTAGTCAACACAACTCAATAATATTATAAAAAATTCCTGCAGTATATTCACTGCAGGAATTTTATTTACATTTATTTAAATTTTAATCTTTTATCTGCTCTGAATTTTTTCCTTGAAGGATTTCCTTCTGCTAAAATATAAATTGATGACCAAACTATATCTATATCATACTGACATATTTTCCAAAAAGAAGATTTAATGCAAATTCAAAAAAACAATTATCTTTATTTTCTTTTAAAGCTGTGTATGCTGTTTTATATCTTTCTTCTGAATTCAAATCATCCAAACCTTTAGGATTTTTATATTCTTTAATTTCCCAAGAATTAAAATTATTTGCAGACACTACAAAATTTTTATTTTTTTCAGGAAAAATTATTTTTACTTTTTCTGAAATGTAAAACCTGCAGCAAGTCCATATTCATTAACTCCATCTTACATTACTAACAGAATAAAAATTTTAAGTCAATAAATAAAAAAAGAGCTGTATAAACAACTCTTAAATAAAAAAGATTGGCAAGTTCCTATCCTCCCAAAGGGCTGCCCCCTAAGTACTTTCAGCGTTTGCAGGCTTAACTTCCAGGTTCGGAATGTTACTGGGTGTACCCCTGCAGCTCTTCTCACCAATCATTTATTAACTTATTCATTTGTCTTATGCGCTTAGGCACTCGATACTACACAGTAATAACATATAAGATTAAGATTCCGACTTATTAGTATTGGTCCGCTAAAAACATTGCTGCTCTTACACTCCCAACCTATCAAACTCCTAGTCTCGAAGTTGTCTATAGAGTACTTATCTTAAAGTCAGTTTCCCGCTTAGATGCTTTCAGCGGTTATCTATTCCAAACGTGACTACCCAGCTGTGCCACTGGCGTGACAACTGGTACATCAGAGGTTTGTCCATCCCGGTCCTCTCGTACTAAGGACAGATCTTCTCAATATTCTAACGCCTACAGTGGATAGGGACCGAACTGTCTCACGACGTTCTGAACCCAGCTCACGTACCGCTTTAATGGGCGAACAGCCCAACCCTTGGGACCTTCTCCAGCCCCAGGATGCGATGAGCCGACATCGAGGTGCCAAACCCTACCGTCGATATGGACTCTCGGGTAGGATCAGCCTGTTATCCCCAGGGTAGCTTTTATCCGTTGAGCGACGATCCTTCCATTCGGAATCGCCGGATCACTATGTCCTGCTTTCGCACCTGCTCGACCCGTCAGTCTCGCAGTCAAGCTCTCTTATGCCATTGCACTCTGCGGTTGATTTCCATCCAACCTGAGAGAACCTTTGAACGCCTCCGTTACTCTTTCGGAGGCGACCGCCCCAGTCAAACTGCCCACCTAGCACTGTCTCCGTGGCTCCAAACCACAGATTAGAATTTCAACATTGAATGGTTGGTATTCCACCGACAACTCCGATATAGCTAGCGCCATACCATCATAGTTTCCCAACTATCCTATACATGCAATGCCAAAACCCAATACCAAGCTACAGTAAAGCTCCATGGGGTCTTTCCGTCCTACTGTAGGTAACCGGTATCTTCACCGGTAATACAATTTCACCAGGCCTCCCGTCAAGACAGCGCTCAAATCATTACACCATTCGTGCAGGTCGGAACTTACCCGACAAGGAATTTCGCTACCT
>ENA-OWPF01000065-OWPF01000065.1-human-gut-metagenome-genome-assembly--contig:-NODE-65-length-116285-cov-78.868648_pt1 | contig 116285 bp, 140 predicted proteins | sample MGYA00248261_ERZ651840 | MGnify/ENA primary metagenome ERZ651840 (study PRJEB26924, sample SAMEA4378268) | human gut metagenome | biome: human gut; feature: human-associated habitat; material... | reverse complement strand
TAGAATTAAAATTTCTTTATTCAAGTAAAAATGGGAAAAGACAATATTTTTTTAATCCAGAAACACAAAAGACAATAGGTTACAATGTAAAGTTTAGAATGTTATCTAAAAAATCTCAAGAAAATATATCAAGCGCTTATGGAAAATGTTTAAGAATGAATAGAAGTATTCAAGTAGAGGGAGCATTTGCAGTTTTAAAAGAAAATATGAAATTAAGAAAATTAAAAGTTCGAGGAAAAAATAGAGTATTAAGAGAAATTTGCTTATTTTGTCTAGGGTATAATCTAAATCGCTTAATCCAAAGAGGAAAAACTAATAAAAAAGGAACAACACTTCATCCTTTAAAAAGGGCGTAAAAAATAAAAAAAGAGGGATGTTTTTTTGTATTGCCTAAAAATAAATAAGATATGAAAAATTTTAAGGAATCAATAAAATGATTTCTATTTTTTTACATCAAAATAAAAAATGTTGCAAACTAATGATTAAAAATCATTAATTTGCAACAGCCCCCTAATTATCACACTATATTTATTAGTGGTGCCTAGAGAGGGACTTGAACCCTCACTCCTTTAGGGGAAACGGATTTTGAGTCCGTCGCGTCTACCATTCCGCCATCCAGGCATCTACTTTATTCATTTATGATATACTATTTTAGGGAGTTTGTCAATAGATTTTTTATCTATCAAAAAAATATTAAATTTGGTAACATAGGTTACCGATTTTTTTTAAAAAATAGAGTATTATATACCTATCTAAGTAAAGAAAAATTCAGATAACAGGAGGAGAATATGTGTAATAATAAAATGTTTTGTTACCAATGTCAAGAAACAGCTCAAGGAAAAGGATGTACAGTAATAGGAGTTTGTGGAAAAACAGCAAAGACAGCAAAATTACAAGATCTATTAATATATACAACAAAGGGAGTAGCTCTTTATAGCTCAATTCTTAGAAAAGAGGGAAAAGTATCACAAGAGATAAATAGATACTTAATCAATTCTCTATTTATAACAATTACAAACGCTAACTTTGATGATAATGCTATAATCGAAGAGATAAGAAAAGGAATAAAAATTAGAAAAGAGTTAGAGTTATCATTAAATGAAGAAAATAAAAAAGAGGTAGAAAAGTTTTCTCATTTAGTAAATTGGCAAGCAGAAACTGATGAGGAGATAGTAGAGTTTTCTAATGAGAAAAAAGTAGGAATATTAAGAACAGAAAATGAAGATGTAAAATCTCTTAGAGAGTTATTAATCTATGGATTAAAAGGAATGAGTGCTTATGCTGAGCATGCTATGAATTTAGGAAAAACTCAAGATGAGATATTTGCTTTTATAGAAAAGGGGTTATTAGCAACTGAAGATGATTCTCTAACAGGAGAAAAGTTAACAGCACTTGTATTAGAGTGTGGAAGCTATGGAGTAAAAGTTATGGCTCTATTAGATGAAGCAAATACTTCTGCTTTTGGAAATCCAGTAATTACAAAAGTAAATATAGGAGTAGGGACAAGACCAGGAATATTAATATCTGGACATGATTTAAATGATTTAAAACAATTACTAGAGCAAAGTGTAGATAGTGGAGTAGATATCTATACTCACTCTGAGATGTTACCAGGACATTACTATCCAGAGTTAAAGAAATATCCTCATTTCTTTGGAAACTATGGAAATGCTTGGTGGAAACAAAAAGAGGAATTTGAAAAATTTAATGGTCCAATAGTATTTACAACTAACTGTATAGTTCCTCCATCAGCAGAAGCAAGTTACAAAGATAGAGTATTTACAACTAATGCTGCTGGATATCCAGGATGGAAAAAAGTAAAAGTAAATGAAGATGGAACAAAAGATTTTTCTGAAATAATAGAGTTAGCAAAAACTTGTCAAGCTCCTACTGAATTAGAAAAAGGAGAGATAGTTGGAGGATTTGCTCACAATCAAGTTCTATCTTTAGCAGATACTGTTATAGAGAATATAAAATCTGGAGCAATTAGAAAATTTGTAGTAATGGCTGGTTGTGATGGTAGAATGGTAAGTAGAAATTACTACACAGAGTTTGCTGAGAAATTACCAAAGGATACAATAATTTTAACAGCTGGTTGTGCTAAATATAAGTATAATAAACTAAATTTAGGAGATATAAATGGAATTCCAAGAGTATTAGATGCTGGACAATGTAATGACTCTTACTCATTAGCTGTGATAGCTCTAAAATTAAAAGAGGTATTTGGATTGAATGATGTAAATGAATTACCAATAGTATATAATATAGCTTGGTATGAACAAAAAGCTGTAATAGTTTTACTAGCTCTATTATACTTAGGAGTAAAAAATATTCACTTAGGACCAACTTTACCAGCTTTCCTATCACCAAATGTAGCCAAAGTTTTAGTAGAAAATTTTGGAATAGGTGGAATTACTACTGTAGATGAAGATTTAAAAAAGTTTGATTTAGTATAATTTATTTTAGAAGAAAGTTTACTATATATTTCACTAAGAAAGTATAGAGCTTTCTTCTTTTTTTACTTAAAGAAATTATAATTTTACTTTTAAGAAAAAATAAGAAATTAATTTTATTAAAAAACTACATTAATAACATTTTATAATCATTGACAACTATTTACGAATATATTATAATTATAATACATGTAATATATAATAAAATAATTGGGAGGTATTTTTTATGAAAAAAAGACTGATATGCATGATATCTGCATTATCTCTTCTTTTTACAACAACTTATGGAGCTACTGTTGAAGGTATTGGTAGCGGATATAAAGGGGATATTAAAGTAAAAGTTACTTATGAGGGGAATGAAATTACTAATGTAGAGGTAGTAGAACATGAAGAAACTAACTTTACTAAAAAGGCAATGAAACAAATAACTAAAGACATAGTTGCCGCTCAAAGTACAGAAGTTGACAATGTAGCTGGAGCAACATATACTTGTGAAGGAATAAAAGAGGCTGTAAATGCTGCTGTGGCCGCTGCTGGAATCACTTTAAAAGCTAAGACTCCAGCTAAAGCTGAAGAGGTAGTAGTAGCTGACACAACAACAGATGTAGTAGTAGTAGGTGGGGGAGGAGCTGGACTTACAGCTGCTATCTCTGCTAAAGAAAAGGGAGTAAATGTAATACTTCTTGAAAAAATGGCTATGTTAGGAGGAAATACTAACTACGCAACTGCTGGAATCAATGCTGCTGAATCAAAATTACAAGAGAAATTAGGAGTAGAGGATAGTGCTGAATTATTCTATCAAGATACTTTAAAAGGTGGAAAAAATAAAAATAATCCTGAATTATTAAAAACTATGACAGAGAATTCTGGAGAGATAATCACTTGGTTAGTAGATAGAGGAGCTGATTTAACAGAGGTTACTTATACAGGAGGACAAAGTGTAAAAAGAATCCATAGACCAACTGGTGGAAAAGCTGTAGGACCTATGATAGTTGCTGCTCTTTCTGAAACAGCTGAAAAACAAGGAATAGATATTAGAACTGAAAGCACAGTAAAAGAGTTACTAAAAGAGGGAGATAGAGTAGTAGGAGTTAAAGTAGAACACAAAGGAAAAACTTATACTATCAAAGCTAAGGCAGTGGTAATGGCAACTGGAGGATTTGGAGCTAACCCTGCAATGGTAGAAAAATATAAGCCTGAATTAAAAGGATTTGGTTCAACAAATAGCCCTGCTATCACTGGAGAGGGAATTACTATGGTTGAATCTGTTGGTGGAGCACTAGTAGATATGACTGAAATCCAAACTCACCCTACTGTTGTACACAACAATACAGCTATGATAACTGAGGCTGTAAGAGGAGAGGGAGCTATCCTTGTAAATAGAGATGGTAAGAGATTTATTAATGAGTTAGAGACTAGAGACGTTGTTTCTAAAGCTGAATTAGAGCAAGAAGGAAAGAGTGCTTTCTTAGTATTTGATGAGACAGTAAGAGAAAAACTTGGAGCTATCAATGGATATATCAATAAAGGATATGCTATCTCTGGAAATGATTTAGAAGAATTAGCTAAAAAAGTTGGAATCAACGGAAAAAATCTTGTTGCAACTATGAAACAATACAATGAATATGTAAAAGCTGGAAAAGATACTGAGTTTAATAAAAACATCCTACCTAGAGAGCTAATAAAAGCTCCTTACTATGCTATTGAGGTTTCACCTGCTGTGCACCATACAATGGGAGGAGTTTCTATCAATACTTCTGCTGAAGTTTTAACAGCTGATGGAAAAGTAATAAAAGGATTATATGCAGCTGGAGAAATCACTGGTGGAGTACATGGAGCAAATAGAATAGGTGGAAACGCTATGACAGATATAACTGTATTTGGAAAAATAGCTGGAGAAAGTGCAGCCGAATATTCTAAAGTAACAAAATAAAAAGGTTGTTATAATTTAAGAAATTAAAATAAAGTAAAATAAATCAAGAATAACGAAATGAAAGTTATTCTTGATTTTTTAAATTTCTAAGATTATTTTAATATTAAATTATACGAATTAAAAGCATATAACAAAAAGTACTTAGAATAATTGTCATATACATATTTAATTTTAATTTAGGTGAGATTATAACAACTATACAAGCTATTAACTCTGGAAGAAAACTATTGATATTTTTAAAATTTATATTACGTAGGCAATAAACTACTAAAATAATCATAATAGCAGGTGGGAGAACTCCACCTAGATATTTTACTTTTTCTGGTGACTCTCTATTTCCAAAGATTAGAAAAGGGATTGCTCTAGTGAGCCAAGTTACAATAGCTGCTATGAAAATTACTAAGATTATATATGTTAAATTTTCCATAATTATTCCACTCCAATTTTTTCTTTTAAAATTGTCAAAATAACTACTGTCAGAGATAAAGCTGGGATTAAAAACCTATCTGCTCCTAAAATAATGTAGAAGAAGAGAGAGGAAAATAATCCAGTGAGAGCAGGGATTTTACTTTTACAATTCTTCCATTGACTAACAACTATATATAGGAAAAAAGCTGTTGCTGAAAAATCAATTCCTCTCATATCCCAAGGAATAAAATTCCCTAAATAACTTCCTAATATACAACCAAAAATCCAATACATGTGATTTACAAATGAGATATAGAAATCTACTTTTTCTCTATCTAAATTTTCTTCATACTTTACAGAACAAAGAATAGAGTATGTTTCATCAGTTAAGGTTAAAACCATATATGGATATTTCCAACCCATTTTACGAAATTTTTCTATGAAAGCTACCCCATAAAAAATATGACGAGCATTGATAAAAAAACTCATAATAGCTACTGTAATAAGCGGAGCATGAGCTTGTAACAGAGAAACCATAACTATTTGTAATGAACCAGCATAGATAAAAAATCCAGCTACAAGTGATAGAAAAGGTGGATAACCAGCATCTCCCATCAAAATTCCAAAAGCTATTCCTATAAAAAGATAAGTAAAAAATATAGGAAAGGTTTGTTTGATAGCAAAATTAAACTCTTTCATAAAATCTCCCCTTTTGATAAAATAAAATTAAAAATTATATCAGATAATTTAATATTTTAGCATAAAAATGAAGGGGTGTAAATTCTAAAAATCAAATAAAAATTAGATAACTGTAAATAAAAAAAGAGCTATTATCTGGTAGCAACATTAACCAGAATAACTCTTTTTATAATTAAGATTTATTAAATTTTTTTAACAAATTCAGATTTTAATTTCATAGCTCCAATTCCATCAATTTTGCAATCAATGTCATGATCACCATCTACAAGACGAATATTTTTTACCTTAGTACCTATTTTTACAACAAGAGAGCTACCCTTAACTTTTAAATCTTTTATTACAGTAACTGTATCTCCATCTTGTAAGATATTTCCATTGGCATCTTTTATAACTTTTGTTTCTTCCTCTTCTGATTCACTTTCTAAAGTCCATTCATAAGCACATTCTGGACAAATTAATAAGTTTCCATCTTCATATACATATTCAGAATTACATTTTGGACAATTTGGTAATGACATTTATTTCCTCCGTTTTTAAATTAATTCTACCTATTATATCATAGAAAATATATAATTTCAAATACAAAATTAGTTTACTTCTTTCTTCTAAGAGCTACAATACAACCTACAAGTACAAGAGCAGCTCCTAATCCTTGAATTAAGCTAATTTTTTCATGTAGGAAAAGATATCCTATAATAGCAGTGGCAGGAGGGATAGTAAGTTTTAAAACATTTAGAACTACTACTCCCTGTTTTTGTATGATAAAGAAAGTCATAACCATTCCTACAAATATTGAGTACATTCCTGTAAGAAGAACTATTACAATTTTATCAGCAGAAGCAGAGAGTAACTCTGTAATATTTCCACTGAAAATGGAGATAGTAAAAAATAGAATACTTGTCAATATAGATGAACAACTACTGATAACCATAGAGTGTATATGTTTAGCTGTATCTTTTACCACAAAACTTTGTATTGCTTGTATGATTACTGTTCCAGCAAGGAGAAGTATTCCTGTTAAAAAATCTGAACTAGATGAACTTTTATTAGCTCCATTTAAAACAAAGATAAATGAACCTAAAAGAGCAATAATACCACCAAAAATAAAGTGAAGCTCTTTTATTTTTTCTCTCTCATCTAAAAATATTATTCCAGCAATAATAACAGAAAAAGGCATACTTAAAATTCCAAATATACTTCCAGCAAGAGCAGAAGTTTTACTAAGTCCCCCTACAAAACAATACATATTTCCTGCTGTAAGAAAAGCTATAAGTATAAGTCTTGGAAATAATCTAAAATTATTTTTCAATTTCAAAAGTTCAGATTTAAATTTAAAACTTGAAACAGATATAAAAAGTAATCCTCCAGCTAAAAACATAAGAGCATTAGTATTAACTGTTTGAAAAATTGTGCTTATATAACGAATGAGCGGATAACCAAATCCCATAAAAAAAACGTAGATTAAAGCTGCTATTTGATTTTCTTTCTCTTTTATAATCATTTTTTCTCCTCATTAAAAAAATATTAATTTTAAACCACTTATTAAACTAACAATTAGAATAAATTTTTCAAAAACATTTTGATTCATTTTTTCAACAAAATATTTTCCAGCAAAAACTCCCACAAAAACAAATGGGATAGCTACACTTGTAAGTTTAAAAGTTTCAAGATGGATATTATTTAAAACTAAAACATATAAAGTTGCCTTGATAATATTTACTATAAAGTAAAACCAAGTTCTTGTACCATAAAATTTATCTCTATCCATTTTAATATTAAGAAGATATATACTCATCATTGGACCAGAAACATTTCCAATAAAAGCAGCTATTCCTCCTAAAAATCCAAAAAGAAAACTTAATTTTGAAAAATCTATTTTAAGACTTTTTAATAAAGTGAGAGTACCTATAATTAAGATAATGATTCCCATACTTTTTTTAAAAATCTCATCAGAGATATTGTTACCAAAGATAACAGCTACAATAATTCCTAAAATTGTAAGAGGAAGTATTTTAAATAGTACTTTTTTTTCTACATCTTTTCTATATAGATACATAACTATAAGGTCAGAGACAATAACTGGAATAATAATTATTCCCGCAGATGCCTTTCCTCCATATACACTAGCTAAGATAGGAGAAAATACTAAAGCAGCTGGTATTCCTAATTTACTTAGGCCACACCCAAGCCCCAATCCTATCATTCCTAAAATCTCTAAATACGACATCAAACCTCCTTAAATTCAATGCAAGTTTTTTTAAAATATGTTATAATTATATTACAGAAGTATTGTAGCATAAAAAATATTTTTTTTATAGAGAGTAAGGAGAAATTTATGAAGATAAACCATATTTTAATTGTAACAGTGACCTCTCTCCTCTAAAGTGAAATATTAAAAATTTAAATTTTATTAGAGAAGGAGAGTAATATGAGTATAGGAATGAGAATTTTTTTGATAATAATATTGATGGGGATTTGTATGTTCCTCTCAATAATTGAAATATCTCTCGCTTCTGCTAGAAAATTAAAATTACAAGTGATGGCAGATGAGGGAAGTAAAAACGCTTTAAAGGTAATGAAGATACAACGTGCATCTGGAGATTTTTTTACAGCTGTACAGATAGGGACAAATGCTGTATCTATATTAGCAGGTATAGTGGGAGATGGAATAGCAGCACCATATATAGAGAGTTTTATCCAAGGGTATATCCCAGCACTTTCATCAAATTCTAAATTTATAGGGGAAGTGATATCTTTTCTATTGATAACAGGATTTTTTATAGAGTTTGCAGATTTAGTGCCAAGACGTATGGCAATGGTATCACCAGAGAAAATATCCACAGTGATAGTTGCTCCTATGAGTGTATTGATAAAGATAGTAAAACCTCTTATCTTAATTTTTAATGGGACAGCAAATTTTATTTTTAAGCTTTTTGGAATTCCTTTGGTAAGAGAGGAGAGTATTACATATGATGATATTTTTGCTATGGTAGATGCTGGAGCAGAAGCAGGAGTAGTACAGAAAAAAGAACACTCACTTATAGAAAATATTTTTGAATTGGAGTCAAGATGGGTATCCTCTATAATGACAACTAGAGATAGTATAGTATATTTAACTATAAATGAGGAAGAGGAGAGTATAAAGGATAAAATAGCTAATAACCCTCACTCAAAATTTTTAGTTTGTGAAAATGATATAGATTCAATATTGGGATATGTAAGCTCTAAAGATATTTTACCTAAAATATTAAATGGGGAAGTAGAGGGATTAAAAAATATTAAAGGGATTTATAATAAAAATCTTTTAGTAATTCCAAATACTTTGACTTTATCAGAAGCCTTAGATAGATTTAACGAAGCAAGAGATGACTTTGCTATAATTTTAAATGAATATGGATTAGTAGTGGGATTGATTACTTTAAATGATGTAGTTAATACTCTTATGGGAGATATAGTACATCAAAATTTTGATGAACAGATAATAGCTAGAGGAGAGGGCTCTTGGCTTATAGATGGAGCTACTCCAGTAGAGGATGTAAAAAAAGTTTTAGATGATATAGAAAAATTTCCTGAAGAGGATACATATGAAACTATTGCAGGATTTATGATGTATATGTTGAAAAGTATACCTAAAAAAGGAGCTGTAGTAGATTTTGAAAATTATACATTTGAAGTGGTAGATGTAGATAGATTTAAGATAGACCAACTTTTAGTAACTAGAAAAAATAGTACAGAAAATATTAACTAAAGAATTTGGGAGATGATTACAAATGGATTTGTTAAAAGAGTGGAGAAGGAATAAAAAGGTATTTGCTGCTATTATGACAATAGCTCTACCAGCTATTGCTGATTTATTTGCACAGACACTATTGGGATTTTTTGATATGCTTATGGTTGGTAGGCTTGGACCAGAGGCTATTAGTTCTGTTGGAGTAGGAAATGCCCCATTGAATGCTGTAACTCCTATCTTTTTTGCTGTAAGTATAGGTACTACTGCTCTAGTAAGTCGTGCCTATGGTTCTAGAGATAGAAAAGAGGGGAAAAATGCTTTAGCTCAAAGTTTGATACTCTCTATTCCAATCTCTTTGGGAATCACTTTACTTCTTTTTATATTTAGAGAGAAAACATTGGAGCTAGTAGGAAGAGCAGATGATATGAACTTAGTTATGACAAACCAATACTATTCAACAGTTCTATTGGGTATGCCATTTCTATGTTTTAATGTGGTATTTTTTGCTGCTTATAGGTCTATATCTAAGGCCAATATGCCAATGATAGCTAATATTTTAAGTATTTTTTCTAATATTTTATTTAACTATCTATTTATTTTCGTATTTGGTTGGGGAGTAATGGGAGCTGGAATAGCTACAACAATTTCTCGTGGAATGATAACTTGTATCTTTATATACACCACATTCTTTACAAAAAGGTTTTGGGTATCTATACCTTTACAAAAATTAAAAGTTTTTGATAAGAAGATGTCCATAAGAATTTTAAAAGTTGGAATACCAGCAGCTATTGAGCAAGGGGTATTTAGAATTGGTATGTTAATATTTGAGATGATGGTAATATCCTTGGGAACTATGGCATATACAGCTCACAAGATAGCTCTTACAGCTGAATCATTTTCATATAATATGGGATTTGGATTTGCTGTGGCTGGAACAGCTCTAGTAGGACAACAATTAGGAAAAGGTTCGGCTAAAGACGCCCATAGAGATGCACTAGCTACTACAACTTTGGCTATATTTGCTATGTCAATATTTGGGTTGATGTTTTTTATCTTGCCAGGAACTATTATCTATATGTTTACTGATGAGTCAGAGATAAAGGAGATGGCAACAGTAGCACTTAGACTTGTTTCTATCTGTCAACCTTTCCAAGCTGTATCAATGGTTTTGAGTGGTTGTTTAAGAGGAGCTGGAGATACAAAGGCTGTACTTTGGATAACTACAATAGGTATGTATGTAATAAGAATACCACTTACATATTTTTTCCTATATAAGATAGATACAGGACTTTCTGGAGCTTGGATAGTTATGACAATAGACTTGGCTTTCAGAAGTATGGCTTGTTATAGAGTATTCAAAAAAGGAAAATGGAGCTATGTAAGTGTATAGGAGAGGTGTATGGGTATAAATTTTAGATATATATATTATGGAGTAAAATTCATAGATGTTTATTCTAGAAAAGATGAAAAGGAAAGAGAAAAGCTCTATATATTTTCAGATAACAGAATGAAGGATATCTTTTCTAAAAAGATGTCAGAAAAGCTCTTTGAGGAGTCAGCAACTCTTATAACTATGGAAGAGTTCAAGGATAGAATTTTTTATACAGATAAAATTATTTTAAAAGAGGCTAAGAGAATCTTAGCCTTTTTCAAGTGTATACCACAAAATATAAAAGATGAGCTAGGGATAGTTACTTACTATGATGTGATAGATATAGCTAACAATTTTTTTACTTATTATAGAGAGCTATTGGTGAATGAGGTAGAAGAGTTAAGTAAATATTCCCATTGGCAAAAAAAATATTTAGGATATTTTTCAGAGATAAAAAAATTCTTTGATAAATTGTGTGAGGAGTATAACTATCTTCCAAGTGATTGGTTAGAGAGAAGAGAAAATTATAGAGATATATGGTTAGAGAACTTTAGTAAGATAATATTTGTAGATATGGTGGAGTTTCCTAAAATATATATAGAGCTTATAAAAGAGTTGAGCAGTAAAAAAGATATAGAGATAGCTATACAGATGAAAAAGGGAGATTTTAATGAGGAAGAGTTTAAAATAAATAGAGTAACCATTCCAGAGAAAATAAAAAATATAGAGATATATCAATTTAAAGATGAGTTAGAAGAGGCTTTATCGCTGATTTATCTAAAAAAAATAGAAAAATATGAGATATACTCTCCAGCTCCTGAAAGAAATATTTTCTCAAAAATCTTTCCTAGCTACTTTGTTCCATCACAAAATTTTACAATGAACGATACAAAGCTATATAAATTTTTAAATATTCAATTAGATATAATATCAAGTGAAGAGGAAAAGTTAGGAAGAGTCTATCAAATCTCTAAGTTTCTTTCTGCTTTTGAAGAGAGAATATTTAAAGATTATTATAATATAAGTGAAGTGGAGTTTAATCTTTTAAATAGTTGTGCTATGGAAGGGTATAAGTATATCTCAAGAAAAATCTTACAAGAGGAGTGGTTTGAAAAAAATATGCCACTGGATTTTTTAGAGAAATTAAATGAGATTATCTTTGATATAGAGAGTATTACCTATATTTCTAATACCAATGAGCTATATATCTATTTTAAAGAGCATATAAAGATGGAGAGATTTATTGAGGAGAATCTGGATAATACAGATATTTTTGATAAATTCTTTGAAATATTTGGAATAATAAAAAGTAATGAGGTAATGAAAATTCACTCTAATTTCAATGAGTATTTTGGAGATAAGATGGGAATATCTCTGTATAGACTTCTTATCCAATATATGAAGGATTTAACAATAAAGAGTAATATAAAATATGGACAAGATATCGTTCTTATAAAGGGAATGGACTTTGTAAGATACAGTGAGGAGCATAAGGATATCAACTATTTTTTAGATATAACAGATGAATATCTACCTAAAAATTTAAATGATAATCTAATTTTGACAGAGAAGCAGAGAAAAGAAATAGGTATTACCACAAAAGAGGAGAAAAGGGAGATAGAGAGATATAGATTTTTTCAAGCTATATTTAGTGGAAAAGATTGTGTAATCTTTACTAAGAAAGATGAAGAGAAAGGTGTGGAGATATCTCCATTTTTGGAGGAGATAATATTGAAATACTCCCTACCTCTTTTAAAAACTCCTGTACAAAATAGAAATAGTATCAATATGCTAAAAAAATCTCTAGTAGGAGTGGAGTTGGGATATTCTCAAAGTAGTGATGAAAGATACATAAAAGATTCTGAGGATTTCAAAGAGGGAAAACTTCAAATAGGAGCCTATGACTATGATAATCTTATAAAATGTCCACTTAGTTTTTATTTCTCTAATATAGAGGGATTAACTCATACTTTAAAATATGAGGATAAAGATATCAGTAGTAGAGTTTTAGGAATAATAGTGCATAAAGTTTTAGAAGAGTATGTAAACTCTATTTGGAAAAAAGTTTTACAAGATGGAATAGGAGAGGTAGAGTATTCTGAAGTGGAAGAAAGAATGAAAAAAGCTTTTAAAAAGGAGAGAGCTAAGATACCTCTACATATGGACAACTATTGTGAAGAGATAATGATTCCTATAATAAGTAGAAATATAGTGAGATTTTTTAGAGATTTAAAAGCAAACTATGAGGGAATAGCTATTAAGAGATTTCAAAGTGAGAAGAGTTCCTATGAAAATACTCCATTTTATTCTGGAGATATAGATGTATATCTGAGAGGAAGAGCAGATTTGGTAATAGAGAGTGAGATAGGTAACGAGATAATAGATTATAAGACGGGAAATAAGCAAGATGGACAGTTAGATTACTATACAATAATACTGTATGGAGAGTCTGGACAAGCTAAAAAATTGGTATTTAATGCTTGGAAAGGAAAGATAGAGAGAGAGGATAAGGTAGTTCTTACAAGGGAGAAATTAGAGGAAAATATAAAAAGTTTTGTAGACTCTCAAGAATATATGAGGGCAGAAAAGAAAACGCCTTGTACAACCTGTGAGTATTATAATATCTGTGGAAGAGGTAGAGAGTAATGGGAAAAAAATTGATATTGAAGGCAAGTGCTGGGACAGGAAAGACATATAGATTATCTCTTGAATATATAGCCTCTCTTATAGAGGGAATAGATTTTAAAGATATTTTGGTAATGACATTTACAAAAAAAGCTACTGCAGAGATTAAAGAGAGAATTTTAAAATTTTTAAAAGAGATTTGTGAAAGTGAAGAAAAAAGAGTTGAGATAGAGAAAAATCTTCAAAATATATATGGAGCTGGTTTTTCTTTTGAGATATCCAAAGCAAAAAAGATTTATAAAAATATTGTTGAGAATAAAGATAAATTAAAAATCTATACAATAGACTCATTTACTAATACCATCTTTAAAAAGGCAATAGCTCCATATCTAAAAATCTACTCATATGAGATAGTAGATGAAGAGGAGAATAGGAAAATCCTTATTAGAACCTTTGAAAAACTTTTTGAAAGTAAGGAGGATTTCAACCTTTTCAAAAGCTTTTTAGAGGATAATAGCGAAAAAGATATGGATAGGTATGTGGAGCTTATTAGAAATATTATAAATCAGAGATGGAAGATGATTCTCCTAGGAAAAAATTTAGAAAAGAAAGAACCTCTTGATTATAAACCATCTCTTCCAATATTAGAAAAGCAGGAGGAGATTTTAAAAGAGATAGCTGGTATAAAGGGAAAGCCCTTTGATGAGTTGGTAAAAAAAGATTATAAGGGATATTTTTCTTCAAAGGATAAGGAAGAGTATTTAAAGGAGAATTATAATATTTTTCTTAAGGATAAATTTTGGAGTGGAGTGAAGGTAAAATCTAAAAAAGGGGATATAGATTCTCAACTTGAGGATTTAAACTATCTATATATGGAATTTAAAGATAATCTTGGAAGAGAGATGTACAACAGACTTGTAATTCCATATGAGGAGAAACTTTTACAAACCATTGAGAAAATCTATGCTATCTATGATGAGATAAAATTTAGAGAGAAGAGATTTACTCATACAGATATAAGTAACTATACCTTTAAATATTTAGAAGAAAAAGAGCTTGGATTTATAGATGAAAATGGGCTTACTGAGGAATTTTTTGAGATTATAGATGGTAGACTTAGAAGTGTATTTATAGATGAGTTCCAAGATACAAGTATTTTACAGTGGAGAATACTGAAAAATATCTTAGATAAGAGTGAGAATATCATCTGTGTAGGAGATGAGAAACAGAGTATCTATGGTTGGAGAGGAGGAGAGAAAAAACTTTTTGAAAATCTTGCTCAGATAATAGATGGAGAAGAGGAAGAGTTAGATACCTGCTTTAGAAGTAAAAAAAATATAGTAGAGTATACAAATGAAGTCTTTAGGGATATAGCTGATAAAAGTGTAGATGTATATCCTCCTAATTGTGATTGGAAATTTAATAGTGTAGGGTATAGAGAGAGTGAAGAGTCAGGTTTTATAAAACTTCTTACTGAAGAAGAGGAGAGAGAGGCTCTTGAAGTTATGATAGATGAGATAGAGAAAAACTTCTCAACTAATTACAGTGGTATAGGAATTTTGGCTAGAACTAAAAAAACTTTAGAGAGAATAGCTTTTTCATTGGGAGAGAGAGGAATACCATATACTTTAGAGTCTGATACAAGTATAATAGAGAGCAGAGGAATAGGTGGAATCTATGCTCTTATCTCTTTGCTTGTAAAAAAAGATTTTTTATCACTACTAGATTTTTTACGTTCAGATTTAGTAAATATCTCAGCTCCGACTTTAAAAGAGATAATTAAAAAAAGAGATGAGGTAGAGAGTTATTTGTACAGTGATGGTTCTATTGATATAGAAGAGGATATTTTTTCTACTTTAAAGGATATCTACATAAATTATACTAATCACTGTGGAGAAACAGAGTTTTTAACCTATGAGATGTTACTTAGAATAGGGATTGGAAATAGATTTCAAAATGATGAAGATACTTTAAATATCTTTGGATTTTATAAACTGCTTAAGGAGTATAGATATTTTAATGATTTTCTGATTGAATACGAGGAAAATAATCAAAAAGAGAAATTTAAAAAGATATCAGCTGGAAGTAGTAATACAATCTCTCTTATGACAATTCATAAATCTAAAGGATTAGAGTTTGATACACTGTTTTATTTTATTCCTAGTAAACCAAGAAATAGTGGAGATAAGGGAATGGAGTTTTATTTTGAGATGGATAAAAACTATTCCCAAGTAAAATCTTATCTGATAACAGATAATAAATTTAATAATATTTTAGAAAGTGTAGAAGAGATAGATTATCTAGAGGAAAAGAGATTGAAATGGGAGCACGAGGAGATAAATAATCTCTATGTTGCTCTTACTCGTCCTAAAAATAATATTTTTGTAGTGGTAGAAAAGATAGAGGATATAGAAAATTCTAATTTCGCAACTTTATTAAAAAATAGAGATAGAGGAGAGGTAATTTTAAACAAGGTAGAAAAAGAAGATAATTTAAAAGGAATAGAATATGATATGAAACTCTCTACTCCAATAGTTGCCCATAAGAGTGATAAAGAGGAAAATCAAAGAGAGGGAATAAATAAGATATATTCTCATACTCTTCAGATAGAAGGAAAAAGAGTAAGAGGAATAATTATACACTATTTCTTAGAAAATATTTTACATTGGGAAGAAAAAGAGATAGAGCTATCTAAAAAGCTTACCTATGCTAAATATATCTCTGTAGTTGGGGAAAAAGAGATGAATGAGTTACTTTCTAAAGAGAATATAGATTATATTTATGAGAGATGTAGAAATATTTTTGATACCCATTGGGACTTTATATATAGAGAGTATCCAACATATCTTAAAATAGATGGAGAGAATAGAAATTTTAGAATAGATAGATTGATGATAAAGCTACCAACAGAGAAAGAAAAAGGGATTATCTATATAGCTGACTATAAAACAGGTAAGTATGATGAGGAGCAGTTAGAAAATTATAAGTTGTCAATGATAGAGAGAGTAAAAAGAAATGGAAGAGATATAGAGGAGTTTGAAATAATTACTGAGTATATAGAGTTAGATATGTAAAGGAGCTATTGCAATTTAAGAAATTAATAATTCAAGAATGACTTCTTTATCAGTATAATATTGTCATTTTTGAATGTTATTCTCTCTCATAGTAAATTTCTTAAATTGAAATCGTGATATAGGAGAAGTAAAGGAAAAGGAAAAAAATTTACTGTAATGAGCATTGCGTAAGCACTAGCGATTGGAAGTAAACTTTTTTCCTTTTATATTATTAAATGTTTTTATTTTTTGATTTCAATTTAAGACTACAATATCCACTCTTTTAAATTGATTTTAAGGGGTATGGTTTTATAATTTGGAGTAAACATATGGCTAAAAAATTAGATGCTATGAGCTCTTTAAATAGTGTTTTTAGAGGGTGAGTTTAAAGTAAGAATTATTGGGGTATAGAGAAGATAAAAATAGTGGATAATTTCACTATTTTATAATAAATAGCAAAATTATCCACTATATTAAAATTTCTTTCTTAAAATTAGTAAGATTCCTCCACCTATAAATAAAACTATTGTCAGTGTAGAAAATAGAGGAAAGAACCCTATATTTTGAACTACTCCAGCTATTTTTCCAGAGATAATACTTCCAAAGCACATAGTCATATACCAAATTCCCATAAAAATAGTAGAGAGTTGCTTAGGTGCTAGCCTATTGAAAGTAGCTATTCCAACAGGAGCAGTACAAAGCTCAGATATAGTATTAAATAGGAAAGCTAAAACTATAAAAATCATATTAGCTTTTGACACATCTCTAGTGATATATGAAGAGATGCTCATAAATAAAAATGCTATCCCCATAGAAAATAATCCAACAGATATTTTTATAGGAGCATCTACTTTATATTTTTTTAATTTCTCCCATAAAATAACTAAAAATGGAGAAAAAATAATTCCTGATATCGCATTTAGAGCTGGGAACCAAGGAACTGGAACAACGAAACTTCCCAAATTTCTATCTACATGATCTCTAGCATAGAGAGTAATAGAACTAAAAGATTGATAGAAAGCTGTCCAGAATAAAATAACAAAGATAGAAATAATTCCCATCAACTTTATATTTTTAATCTCCTCTTTAGAAAAATTAAAAGAAAGAGTAAAGTTTTTATTATTTGTTGTATTTTTATATGGTTTCTTTCCTAAGTCTCCTAAAAATTTAGGGGCTAGATAGAAGAATAACAATGTCCAAATAATAGCTATAATACTACATACTAAAAACATAGGTCTATATCCAAATTTAAGAATATTTCCTTGGAGATCTACAGTAGCCATAAATTTATCAGCAATAAGTCCAGCTGTAAATGGAGCTAAGAATGAACCAAGATTTATAAACATATAGAAAAGACTGTATGCAATCTCTTTTTCGCTAGGTTTTTTATCAGCATAGATATTTCCTACAAGGTTTGTACAATTAGCTTTAAAAAATCCATTTCCTATCATTATTCCCAATAGACCTAGATATAGAATATTTTTATCTCCACCTCTACTAAAGAACAGTAAGAAATTACCTAGAGAGATAAAAAATCCTCCTAAGATTATAGATTTTTGTTGACCAATATAGAAGTCTGAAAGCCAACCTCCAATTAGTGGAGTAAGATGTAATACTCCTACAAAAAAACCATAGAGAGAAGTAGCTTCAATAATTGATAATCCCATTCCACCTTTAGATATAGCAGTAGTAAAATATAGAACCAGAATAGTTGCTATTCCATGATATGAAAATCTTTCCCAAGTGATAGTAAAACACATTAACCAAAATGATTTTGGATATTTGCTCTTTAAGTATTGAAAAATTGAATTCATAGTAACCTCATTTAATTTTTAGGATAATAAAAGGAACTGTCTTATTTTAATAATAACAAAACAGTTTCCCTAAAAGTTTTGTATTTATTAATTAAAATTTCATTTTAGAAAAATGATTTTTTCCAGCTCCACATGGTGGACATACCCATTCCTCTGAAATTTCAGCAAAAGGAGTACCAGCAGGGATACCGTGCTCTACATCTCCAACAGCAGGATCGTATACATATCCACAAACTTCACAAACATATAAATCTTTTTCAGAAGTGTTATGCTCTACAACTTCTGAGAAATGATCTTTTGAAACACCACAAGGTGGGCAAAGCCAATCTTCAGGTAATGATTCAAAAGGAGTACCAGCAGGGATACCGTGTTCTATGTCCCCAACAGCAGGGTCATATACATATCCACAAACTTCACACATATACTTTTTCATTTTAAACCTCCAATTTTTAAAGTAATTTATAATTTTTTATATTGCTGAGTATATTATACACTTTTTTTGAATAAAGTTATACTATTTTTTCAAAACTTCTCCTAGACATTCAGTCAAATAATAATTATATCTACAAATTTCTCTACTTATATTAAGTAATAATTTAGAAAAAAGTTTAATATTATTTTTTGAGAGAGCATGAAAAGAGAATTTTGATAAAGAGATAAGTGTAGTATCTTCTACACAAATAGAAGTAGCTAAATAAGGCATTATTCCAATTAATGCTAGTTGTCCAAAACAATCCCCTTTTTTATAATTTTTTAAATTGTAAATTTTAGAATCAATCTCATATTCTAATTTTATTTCTCCCTCAGCTATAAGATAAATAGCTTCAGGGGAATCTCCTTGTGAAAAGATTTTTTCTCCAGATTTAATTTTTTTTATCTCTGTATAGGATAAAAATTCTGTAACTTCGTCCTTAGAAAAAGCTCCTAATATAGGAAAAGAATTAAGATTTTTTAAAATTTCAGTATAATTTTCAAGATTATTTTTCTCCATAATATTTCCTCCTTCTACTTTTTGTATATTCTACAGAAAAAAGAATTTTCCTTTTTTTATTTTAAAAAATTAATTTTACTTGAATACTCTGCTTTTTGATGTTACAATTATAGTATAAAAAATTTTAGATAGGTGATATTGATATTATGAAAATTTTTAAAATTTTTATTTTACAAATAGTTATAGGAATAATTGCTATGGCTTATTCTGGACAATCGGACTGGTCAACTATGGCAGTCTATGATAATAAAATCCCTGAAAATATAGCTGTAAATGAAAAATATGGAGAGCATCCAGAAGTATTAGATTATGTTTTTGTAAGAGCTAGAACAGCTAATATGAGAGAATTGCCTTCAACTTCAGGAAAAATAATAGGAAAATATCCATATGATACAAAATTAATTGCTTTAGAAAAAGTATTAAATTATGGAAATCTTTGGTTTTATGTAGAGGATTCAAAAGGAAATAGAGGATATGTTTCTGCTAATGTAGTTAGAAAAAGAACTTTTAGATTCCAAAAAGCTATGGATAAAATAGTAGAATTAGAAAATTTTATGAAGGAGCAAAGAGCTTTAGGAAGGGAGATAGCTAGTACTAACTCATATATACCTAATCCTAATAACCAAAATTTTAAAAGAGAAAAGGATAAGTATGGGACTACTTTAGATCAAAGTAGTATTGGAACTTCTGTTATCAATGGAGAAGAAATATATATTCCAGATAGATCAATACTATCTGTTATAGAAAAAGGAAAAACTACTTCAAGAGTAAAAGTAGCAAATATTCCAGAAGAGTTAATTGTTCCAAATTCATCTATTTCAAGGAATCCAAAGATACAAAATGAGTTTTTTAAAGTTATTGCTATAGATGTATCTAATCAAAATATGATAGTTTTTGAAAAGAATAGTGAAGGTATATGGGAGGTTATCTCATATGTTTATAGTAAAACTGGAATAGAAAGTAAGTTAGGTTTTGAAACTCCAAAAGGATTTTTTATATCTCCTATGGCAAAGTATATTATGCCATATAATAGTGAGATAGGAGAAAAAGAGGGATATGCAAGATTTGCTATCAGATTTTCTGGTGGAGGATATCTGCATGGAACACCTATTAACTATGATGAAGAGATAAATAAAGAGTTTTTTATGAAACAAAAAGAGAGAACATTAGGAACTTTTACAGGAACAAGAAAATGTATTAGAACTACTGAGGAGCAAGCAAAATTTCTTTTTGATTGGATTGTAAGTAAGCCAAATAAAAAGTATAATGAGCAAAGACCAGATAAGAATGTTATGTTTGTAATTTTCTAAAGAGGTGTATAGATGAAAAAGATATTTATGGTATTGTCTTTAGTTGGAGTTATAGCAGGTTGTACTTCAACACAGGGACAATTTAAAGAGATAACTATAAAAGAAAGTGAAACACAATATATTTTAGAAGATGTAACAACTACTGAAAAACCTCTCGAAGATATAATAGTTTTCAATGAAGAGGGAGTAGTTATAAGAAAAGATGGGAATAACTTAGTGCTATCTATGCCAGTAGAGATTTTATTTGATTTTGATAGTTCAAAGGTAAAGGAAGGAGTAAAAGAGAGTTTAAATACTCTAGGAAAAGCTTTAGCTGAAAATAAAGATATAAAGCTAAAGATAGATGGACATACTGATTATATAGGAACAGAGCAGTATAATTTAAATCTTTCTCTTAAAAGGGCTAATTCAATAAAAAATTATTTAATAGGAAGGGGAGTTTCTGCTAATAATATCTCAATAGAGGGATATGGAAAACAAAATCCTGTGGCAAATAACTCAACTGAGGCTGGAAGAGCAAAGAATAGAAGAGTGGAGTTTATTATTTCAAGGGATAAAGTGATTTTTTAATGAGATGTTTTTCTAAGTACAACTCTCCAATAGGTAATCTTTATCTAGTAGAAGAGGAAGGAAAGTTAATAAGAGTTACCTTTAATGAGATTCCAGCAGATTGTAAAGAGAAAGAGAGTAATTTTTTAATTGAATGCAGAAAACAGTTAGATGAGTATTTTGCTGGCAGTAGAAAAGAGTTTGATATTCCATTAAAACTTTATGGAACAGAGTTTCAAATAAAAGTTTGGAAGGCACTAGAAGTAATTCCTTATGGAGAAACTAAAAGCTACAAAGATATAGCTATTTGTATAGATAATCCTAAGGGATGTAGAGCGGTGGGATTAGCTAACAATAGGAACCCTATACCGATTATTATTCCGTGTCACAGAGTGATAGGAGCTAATGGAAAATTAGTAGGCTATGGTGGTGGAATAGATAAAAAAATCTTTCTTTTAGAGTTAGAAAAAAAATAAAAAATAGTTGAGAAATTATTATAACTTAAAAACTAAAATAACTACAAATATTTCAAGAATGACTTTTATTCTTTTCAATCTTTGTCATTCTTGAATTTTTATATTCTCAATAAATTTTTTATTAAAATTGGAGTAGAGATAAAAAAGGAAAAAATTTACTGTAATAAGCATTTGAAAACATAAAATTAAGAGAAAAAAATATCCTTATGATTAAAAATTGAATGTTTGAAAAATGACATCAAATATGCTATAATTACTTAGGATATATAATTGAAGAGGTAAAAGATGAAAGGAAATTTTTTCACAAAAATAGTTTATGAGTTTTATTATCTCTCTTTTTTTCTATCAGAACGAAAAAAGAAACAGAAAGAGAGAAGTAATATAGCAAATAAATTTTTGAAATATAATAACGAGAGAGTTTTAAAAAATATAAAAGATAAGAAGATAAATAAAGTTTTAATACTTCTTCCCCATTGTTTACAAAAATATAGTTGTCCATTGAAGATAACTTCAAGTATAGAAAATTGTAAAAAGTGTGGTCAATGTGTAATAGGAGATTTTTTAAAAATAAAATCAGAGTTTCCTGTGGAAGTAAAAGTAGCTACAGGAGGAACATTAGCAAGAAAACATATAAAGGATACAAGACCAGATTTAGTAATGGCAGTAGCATGTAAAAGAGATTTAGTATCGGGAATACATGATGCTTATCCAGTAAATGTCTATGGGATTTTTAATGAGATTCCAAATGAACCTTGTATAGATACCACTGTATCAATACAAAAAGTTAGGGAGTTTTTAAAAGAGATATTTTAATTAGCAGACAGGAGGTAGAACTTGAAGAAAAAATATTTTATAATAGCTCTTTTGTTTGCATTGGGAGTTTCAACCCTTGCTTCAGAGAGAGATGATTTAGCTTTTGTAGATGAATTATATAAACAGAAGAAATTTGATATGGCTATAGTTGAGTCAAAGAGTTTTTTAGATAAATATCCTACATCAAAATATAGTAAGAGTATACAGGATAGAATAGCTAAGGTATATTTTTTACAAGGAGATTACTCCAATGCTATCAAATATTTTAAGATTTTATTGATAAATAATGATTTAAAAGAGAAAGATAAAAATGAGATAAGATATTATCTAGTGAGATGTTATGCTGGGATAGGAGATAAAAATTCTAGTGAAGAGTATTTAAAATTGATAGATACTAAAAATGAGTACTATGAAAAAGCTATATATGACACAGGGACTACTTATCTAAGTCAAGAAAATTACCCTTTAGCAGAGGAAAGTTTTCAAAGGATAATAGCACTCAATGGAAAGTATTACAATGATGCTATACTAAGTATGTCTTTACTATCTTATAATAAAGGAGATTATAACAGAAGTATAGCTTATTTAAATCAATATGCACAACTAAAGGATAAAAAAAATATAGTATTTATGAATTATCTATTGGGGTCGTCATATTATAAGTTAAATCAAGTAGATTTAGCAACAAGATATTTTGAAGAGTCTGTAAAAGAGAGTAAGGATAGTACCTATGGAAGAAAGGCAAGCTTAAATCTTGTAGAGATATATAGTAATAAAGGGGAGCTAGAAAAAGCTCAAGGAAAGATAGATATCCTGCAAAATACTCCTGATTATAGTGAAGGAATGAGAATTTTAGGAGATTCTTATGCAACTAAGGGAGATTATCAAAAGGCAATAGAGTGTTATAATAAATCAAATGATTTTTCTAATCCTAAACTACTTTATAGCTATGGATTTTCTCTTTATAAGTTAGATAGATTAAAAGAAGCTCAAGCATATTTTGAAAGTTTAAAGAAAAGTTCCTACTATAACCAAGCTATTTACTATATCTTTGCTATTGATTATAAATTAGGAAATTATAAAAAGATTATAAATAATAGAGATGAAGTGAAAAAATTAGTAGTAAATCAAAAGGATATAGAGAGTATCAATGTAATTATAGCTAACTCTGCCTATGAATTAGGAGATTATAAACTTTCTAAAGATTACTATGGAAGAAATTATACTCTTAAGCCAAATATAGAAAGCTTATATAGAATAATTGTAATAGATAATAAAATAGATGATTTAGATGATATAAAATTGAGATTTTCTGAATATAAAAATAAATTTCCTAGTGATACAAAATATAGAAAAAACATATATTTATCAGTAGGAGAGTTATATTATAAAAAAGGAATGTTTGATGAGAGTGCTAATACTTATAAAGAGTATTTAGCTACAAATAAGGATTTTGATATTTTAGATAACTTAGTAACTATACTACTAGCTCAACAAAAATATAGTGAGATGATGACTTATCTAGATGGAGCAGATAGCTCTCCAAATAGTGTTTACTTAAGGGGAATAGCTTCAATGGGAATGGGGAAATATCAAGATGCTAGTAATTATTTTACAATAGTTGAGCAAGATACAACTACTACACCAGTGCTAATGGAAAAGATAAAGTTTAATAAATTGAGAAATGCTTTTCTTTGGGAAAAATATGAGGACGCCATAAAATATGGAGAGGAGTATATATCTCAATATCCAAATGGAGAGAATAGAGCAGAGGTTTTAGATAAAACAGCTTTAAGTTATTTTAGAATGGATAACTTTGAAAAGAGCAAAGAGTATTATACACAGTTACAAAGCATACCAAATTATAATGAGTATGCAACTTTCCAAATAGCTGACTCATACTATGCCCAAGGAAAATATGATGAAGCATTGGGAAAATATCAAGAAGTATACACAAAATATCCAGATAGTAAGTATGGAGAGAGTGCTAACTATTGGTATTTGAACTCTTTAATTAATTTAAAAAAATATGATGAGTTTGAGAAAGCTAAAGAGGAGTTTATAAAAAAATATCCAAACTCTGAGATGAAAGAAAATATATATATCTTAGCTGGGCAACTTTATGAGAGAAAAGGGGATAAAGATAGTTCTCTAGCTACCTATGAAAAACTTTATACTACTACAAAGGATAGTGATATAAAGGAAAAAACAGCTACTAAGATATTGGATATCCAATTAGCTACAAATAAATTAGATGAAGCAGTAAAATATATATCTGGAATAGGAAATATAGAGATAAAGAGTTATTATAATGCTCAATTATATGAAAAGCAAGGTAAAAAAGAGGAAGCTTTAAAAGAGTATGAAAATCTTTTTGCTGGAAGTAAGTATAAAGACTTTGCTGGAATAAATTTAGGAAATTATTACTTTGATAAAAAAGATTATGCAAAGGCAAGAGAGTATTATTCAGGAGTGGAGAGTTTAGAGAGTACCCCATATAAAGATTATGCTCTGTATCAAATTTCCAATATAGATGAATTAGAAGGAAAAACAGAGAGTGCTTTAAGAGGGTTTACAAAGGGATATATACTTTATAGTGGAGATTATTCAAATCTTTCAAAATTAAAAGCAGCACAGTTGGATGAAAAATTAGGTAAAGAGGAGGATGCTTCAAAACTTTATAAAGAGCTGTACTCTGTGGAAAAATTCCAATATAGAAGTTTTGTGTTGGAAAAGGTGATTTACTATACACTAAAGAGTGGAAATAAAATAGAAGCTAAAAAATATTATAATGAGCTTCAAAAAATAGATAAACCAACTTCAGAAAAATATAATCAATTTTTTAACTAGGAGGATAAAACTATGAAAAAACTATTAGCTGTAACATTTTTATTATCAACTATGGCAGTGATGGGTGCTGATGAAGGAGTAGCAGTTTTTGATAAAGAGGTACAAGGAGTAAATAAAGAGCAATTAGAAATAAGAGAGATACCAACAGAAGAGGTTATCTTAAAAAGTCAAAAGGTTGAGTCTGGAGCTATCAAAGTAACTAATGATAACTATCAAAACCAAAATCAAAAAATAAAAGTTGTACAAGGAGAGAAATCAGCTCTTGAAGATGAGCTATCACAAGGTGTAGAAGAAAAATCTTTCTGGAAATATATTTTAGGTGGATTAGGAGTAGTAGCTTTAATTATAGCTTTATAGCATAGGAAATTGTAGATAATTTAGGAGGACAGATGTACTATTTAACAAACGGTGGAATACTAATGTACGTAATACTTATTATGTCTATAATAGGATTAAGTGCAGTAATAGAGAGATTTATACATTTTAGAAAATATGAAAAAGATAACAGAACTACTTTAAATAAAGAGTTAAGAGTGATGATAGAACAAGGAAATATAATAGATGTAGTAAAGAAACTTCATCCAGAAAAATCAGCTGTTTCAAGAGTATTAAAGGTAGTTTTATATGATTACTATAACAATCCAAATTCAAGTATAGAGAAGTTAGAGGAAAAAGGAAAAGAAAGGGCAATGGCAGAGATAGCTGGATTAGAAAAAAATATGTGGATTATCTCTCTAGTAGCACATCTAACTCCTTTTGTAGGGTTACTAGGAACAGTAACAGGAATGATAAAAGCTTTCCAAGCTGTATCTATATACGGTACAGGAGATGCTTCTGTATTGGCAAAAGGAATATCTGAAGCACTATTTACAACAGCAGGAGGATTATTTGTAGCTATCCCAGCTCTTATATTTTATAATTATTTCAATAAGAAGATAGATAAAATAATATCTGATATGGAGATAACAACAACTGAACTTTTAAATATGTTTAGAAAGTAGGAGAATATTATGAAATTAGAGAGAAGAAGGAGAAGAGGAGAGGGCTTGATTGAGCTAACTCCCCTTATAGATGTAGTATTTCTTTTACTAATATTTTTCATGGTAGCAACTACTTTTGATGATGTAAAAGGTGGTATAAAAATAGAGTTACCACAATCTACAATAAGAGAGATAGCTGAAGTAAAAGAGATACAAATTATAGTTGATAAAGATAAGAATATGATACTTAACTTTAAAGAAAATGGAAAAACTGAACAGATAAGTGTCAATAAAGATAGTTTAAAAGCAAGATTAGCAGAAAAATTAGCAGAGTCTAAGGAGAAAAATGTAATCATCAGTGCAGATAAAAAATTAGATTATGGTTATATAGTAGAGATAATGAGTATATCTAAAGAAGCTGGAGCAAACTCATTAGATATAGATACTGCAGATAAAAAATAAGGAGGGCTTATGAAAAAAGATGACGGAATAAGTATACTCCTTTCAATAATTATAAATATAATCATAGTTTTATTAATTCCAAGTCTGTCTGCTAATAAAGTTGAAAATAAAAAGATAAAGATAGGATTAGTCGCCTATGAAAATAAAAATAGGACTAAACTAGAGGGACAAAAAAATAGCAATACATCTCAGAAGAAAACTGCTGAAGAGTTGAAGAAAATACCACCTAAAAAAGAAGTAACAAAGGTGGAGAAACCAGTAGAGAAAAAGCAAGAGGTAAAAAAGGAAGAGAAGAAAACTACACCAAAGTCTGATAAGATAGATTTATCTGCTTTAAATAATATAGCTAGTAGTGTATCTGTGCCTAAGGTAGAGGTAATGACAAGTGTTCAACCTAAGTCAAGCGGATATAGAGAGGTAGCAGTATTAGAAATCTCTAAGAAAGAGCTTCAAAGTGGAGTAACTTCTAAAAATAAAGCAAGTGAAAATATAACTTTATCTAAGGAGTTAATCTCAGCAGAAAATGAGAAGTTAGAATTAAATGATGAGGATAAGATAGCATTTAATTCTGAAATAGGGAAAGACTCATCTTTTGATAGAATATTACAAATTTCTGGGGAAACAGAGGGGTTACCTAGTGGTTATAGATTAGGAACAGAAGATGGTGATATAGTAGCTAGATGGGATACTTCTAACAGGGAGCCAGTATATCCTGAGTCTGCTCAATTAAAGGGATTACATGGAAGTGTAAAAATAAGAATGAATATAGATGAAAATGGAAATGTAAAAACCCTCAAATTAGAAAAAGGAAGTGGTGTTCCAGAAATAAATAATGCTATTGAAGAAGTAGGAAGAACTTGGAAAATCTATTTGAGTAAAAATGGATTAAGTGTAAAAGGAGATGTAATCCTAGAGTATAATTTTACATTGAAAGGGAAAGTAAACTAATTTGTATTAAAGAGGTGGAAGAGTTGGTTCTTTTAGGATTTAGATTAGAAAAAACTTTAAAGGAAGAATTAGAAAATAATTATGAAAATGAGTTAACTTTTGCAGATAATATAACTGATTTTATAGATTATTTAAAAAATAAAAAATATGAAGCTATAATAATTGAGGAAAAAAATTTACAGGAAGAAGCTTTAATAAACCTTATAAAAAAAGTTGGAGAACATCAAAAGAAAGGTGTTATAATTGTACTAGGAGAAACATCTAATTTAAAAGTAGTAGCAGGAAGTGTTAAAGCAGGAGCTTATGATTATATTTTAAAACCTGTAGAAACACCAACTATAATTAAAATTATAGAAAAATCTGTAAAGGATTACAAACTTTTAGCTGAAAGAATAGATAAGCATAAAAATTCAGGAGACAAATTAATAGGACAAACTAAAGAGATAGTAGAGTTATATAAGATGATAGGTAAAGTAGCTACAAGTAGAGTTCCTGTTCTAGTAGTAGGAGAGAAGGGAACAGGAAAGACAAGCGTAGCAAAAGCTATCCATCAATTTAGTGACTGGGCAAATAAACCATTACTTAGTATAAACTGCACATCTTTCCAAAATGAGCTTCTAGAAAGAAAGATGTTTGGATATGAAAAAGGTGCTTTTAAAGGTGCAGTATTCCCACAAATAGGAGAGTTAGAAAAAGCTAATGGAGGAACTCTACATCTAGGAAATATAGAATCATTAAGTTTAGATTTACAATCTAAAGTGCTTTACTTCTTAGAAGAGGGAGAGTTTTTTAGAATGGGAGGGGCAGCACCAATTAAAATAGATGTAAGAGTTGTTGCAACTACTTGTGAAAATCTTGAGGAGCTAATTAATCAAGGAAAATTTATTGATGAGTTATATAGAAAATTGAGAGTTCTTGAGGTAAATATTCCACCTTTGAGAGATAGAAAAGATGATATTCCACTTATAGTAGATCACTATCTATTAGAGTGTAATGATGAATTACATAAAAATGTAAAAGGTGTAAGTAAACCAGCTCTTAAAAAGATGTTAAGATATGAGTGGCCAGGAAATGTAAATGAATTAAAAAATGCTATAAAATCTGCTGTGGCTCTATGTAGAGGAACTTCAATCTTAATAGAGGATTTACCTAGTAATGTCTTAGGGACAAAAATTACTAAGAAAAAAGGTGAAGGACAAATCTATGACTTAAAAGAGTGGATAAAATCTGAAATAATGGAATATAAAAATAATAATCAGATGGATTATTATGGAAATATAATCTCAAAGGTAGAAAAAGAATTGATTCGTCAAGTGTTAGAAATGACTAATGGTAAAAAAGTAGAAACTGCTGAGATATTAGGAATTACTAGAAATACTTTGAGAACTAAGATGAGTAATTATGGTTTGGAGTAAAATATGCATATAACATTATATAGAAAGTATAGACCAAAAAACTTTGAAGAAGTAGCTGGACAGAAAGAGATAGTAAAAACTATAAAAACTTCTTTAAGAAATGGTAAAACTTCACATGCTTATCTATTTACAGGACCTAGGGGAGTAGGGAAAACTACATTAGCTAGACTTATAGCCAAGGGGGTAAATTGTCTAGAAAATGGAATTACTGATGAACCATGTAATAGATGTGAAAATTGTTTAGCAATAAATAATGGGACATTTTTAGATATGGTAGAGATAGATGCTGCTTCTAATAGAGGAATAGATGAGATAAGACAATTAAAAGAGAAAATAAATTATCAACCTGTAAAGGGAAGAAAAAAAATCTACATAATAGATGAGGTTCACATGCTCACAAAGGAGGCTTTTAATGCTTTACTTAAGACTTTAGAAGAACCGCCAGAACATGTTATCTTCATATTAGCAACAACAGAAGCTGATAAAATACTACCTACAATAATCTCAAGATGTCAAAGATATGATTTTAAAACTCTTTCACTAAATGATATGAAAGAGCAATTAAGATTTATTGGAAAAAATGAGGGAGTAGATATACCAGATGATGTATTGGAACTAATCTATGAAAGCTCTGGTGGAAGTGTGAGAGATGCTGTATCTATCCTTGAAAGAATAATGGTAACTTGTTTAGGAGAGGAGATTACTTTAGAAAAAAGTGAAGAGGTACTAGGAGTAACTTCTGCTAAAAAAATGGAAGAGTTTTTAATGGAGATTAAAGAAAAAAATTATACAAAGCTAGTTAAAACATTAGATAATTTTTGGAATGATTCTGTTGAAATAGAACTATTTTTTAAAGATTTTGCTAAGTATTGTAAAGGACTTATGGCAAAAGGAGAGCTAGAAATAGAGAAGGGACTTACTATTATTGGTTGTATTTTTGACTCTTTAAATAAGTTTAAATATGAAGAAGATAAAAGACTTGTTGGTTATGTAATAGTAGATAACCTTATGAAAAGAACAGTTAAACCAACAGAGGTAATTGTAGAGAGAGTGGTAGAAAAAGAGATTACTCCTACAAAGGAAGAGATAAAATCAGAGAGAAAAGAAAAATTAGAGGGAATAACTCTTGAGTATATAGCAGGAAAATGGAATGAAATTGTAAAAGAAGCTAAGAGGGAGAAAATTACTTTAGGAGCTTTTCTTATTACTGCTAAGCCATATAAATTAGAAGATGATATTCTATATATTGGATTTGATGCAGAGAGTAGTTTCTGTAAAGAGCAGATGGAGAACAGTGCCTATAATGATGTATTTACAGAAGTAGTAAGAAAAATAATTAATCCTAAATTAAAGTTAAAATATATCACTATTGGAAAGAAAAAAGAGATAGAGAAAGATAGTGGAGATTTTACAAAAAAAATAGTGGATTTCTTTGGTGGAGAAATTATGGTATAATATGGAGGAAAAATGTTTTTACTGAGTAGTGTATTATCAATAGTTCTTCTTTTCCTTCTTTCTCTTCTTATGCCAGTGATGAGTTTTGCTCTTCCTATTTATAAGATAAAGAAGATGAAGAATTTTACTTTTAGAGAAAAATTAATAGCTAATATTATAGTTATAATATTGATAGGTTTAATTAACCCTTGGTTGACACCATTTTATTTAGGTTTTTTTATAGTGATTGAATCTCTTTACAACTACTTTATCTCTAAAGGGGATAAAGTAAAAAAGTTTGATAGAATAGTAATTATCTCATTGGTAACGACAGCCCTTATGACGGGATTACTATTTTTATTAAAAGATGATATCAATAATAATATGGGACTTCTTATGGAAGTATATGAGAAAAATTTTCAAATAAGTAAAGCTGAGAGTTTAGAAGTATTTGAGATGATAAAAAATAGTGCTGTATATTATATATTTATCTATACAATTTTATCTGTATTTGCAATGTATATCTCTTTAGATATAAAAGATTACTCTCAGTGGGAAATCTCATTTGAATGGTTATTAATATATTTGTTAGGATATTTTGCTATTCATCTGTTTAAGATAGATAATTTTTATACTAACAATATTTTAGGAATAGGTGAGTGTATCTTTATATTTTTTGGAGTAAAAACTTTGTATTCAGTTTTTAGTAAAAAAATAAAATATAAAGGAATAGCAAATATGATAGCTGTTATGCTAGGATTATTATTTCCTTTCGGAACTTTTGTAATAGGAGTTTTTGGAGGATTTAAAATAGATAAAATCAAAATAAATGAAAAAAAATAATTGGAGGATAGAAAAATGGCAAAATTACAAGTAATACTTACACAAGATGTAGCTGGACAAGGAAGAAAAGGAGATATCGTATCTGTATCTGATGGATATGCTCACAACTTTTTAATAAAAAATAATAAAGGAATTCTTGCAACTCCAGAAGAACTAAAAAAAATAGAAAATAGAAAGAAAAAAGAGGAGAAAAGACAACAAGAGGAAAAAGTAAAATCTGAAGAGTTAAAAAAGGTTATAGAGGCTAAGAAAGTTGAAATAGCTGTAAAAACAGGAGAAAATGGGAAATTATTTGGAGCTATAACTAATAAAGAGGTAGCAGCAGCTCTTGAGCAAACATTTGGATTAAAAATAGATAGAAAGAAAATAGAGTGTAATATAAAAAGTTTAGGAGAGCATGTTGCAGTTGTAAAACTTCATACAGATGTAAAGGCTGAGGTAAAAATAGTAGCTAAAGCTCAATAGTTTTATTTGAGGAGTAAAAATGCTAGATATAGAAAATTTAAAAAAAGTTCCTAGTAGTATAGAGGCAGAGAAATCTGTCCTAGGAGGAATATTTCTAAAGCCAGATATATTTGGGGATGTAGTAGAGATACTACATCCTAATGATTTCTATAAGAATGGACATAAGTTAATATATGAGGCTATGAGAGATATCTATAATAGTGGAACAGGAATAGACCCTATTGTAGTAGTAAATAAATTGAAAAAAAATGAGAAGTTTGATGAGTTAGTAGGAGAGCAACTGTTATTTGATATAATTTCAGATGTGCCTACTGCGGCTAATATAATAGAATATGCTAAAATTGTTAAGGAAAAAGCTACTCTCAGAAGATTAGGAGAGGTAGGAACAAAAATAGTTGAACTTGCCTATGAAGGTTATGAAGAGGTAGATAATATTCTTGACAAAGCTGAGGGAATGATATTTAAGATTTCAGAGAATGTAGATTCTAAGGATTTAGTGAGCTTAAAAGATGTAATAGCCCAAGAGTTTGTAAGATTAGAAAAAGTTTATCAAAATAAGGGAGTAGCCACAGGAATATCATCTGGTTTCTCAGATTTTGACCAGATGACAAGTGGTTTTCATCCATCTGATTTAATTATTCTAGCAGCTAGACCAGCTATGGGAAAGACAGCTTTTGCTCTAAACTTAGCACTAAATGCGGCTATGAAAAGTAAAAAGGGTGTCTTGTTATTTAGTTTGGAGATGTCTAGTTCTCAATTGCTACAAAGACTTCTTTCAATAGAGGCTGGGATAGGACTTCAAAAAATAAGAAATGGTTTTTTAGATCCAGATGACTGGGGAAAATTAGGGCTTGCAAGTATGAAGCTGTCAAATTCAGAGATAAATATAGCTGACTTACCCAATGTAAATGTATTAGAGATAAGAGCTATTGCTAGAAGATTAAAAGCAGCTGGAAAACTTGATATGATTATCATAGATTATCTTCAACTTATAAAAGGAAATAGTACTCGTGGAGATAATAGACAGCAAGAAATTTCTGAAATTTCTAGAGCTTTAAAGGGAATAGCTAGAGAGTTAGATATCCCGATAATAGCTTTATCACAATTATCCAGAGCAACTGAGCAAAGAGCAGATAGAAGACCTATGCTTTCAGACTTAAGAGAGTCTGGAGCTATTGAGCAAGATGCTGATATGGTAATGTTTTTATATAGAGATGATTATTATAACGAAGATTCTGAGGATAAAGGGCTTACTGAAGTAATTATAGGTAAACAGAGAAATGGACCAGTAGGAACTATAAAACTCAGATTTTTCCATGAGTATACTAAATTTGAGAATTTTACTTCAAGAATTGAATAGATTAAGAAAGGATTGATATAAGTGAAAAAAGTTGAATTATTAGCTCCAGTAGGTAATATGGAGAAATTTAAAATGGCTCTACACTATGGTGCAGATGCTGTATTCTTAGGTGGAAAGATGTTTAACCTAAGAGCTGGAAGTAATAACCTTTCAGATGAAGAGTTAGAGTATGCTGTAAATTATGCACATGAGAGAGGAAAGAAAGTTTATGTTACATTAAATGTAATTCCTCATAACCAAGAGTTAGAACTATTACCTGACTATGTAAAATTTTTAGATAGAATAGGAGTAGATGGAGTGATTGTAGCTGACCTTGGGGTTTTCCAAATAGTAAAAGAAAACTCTAATCTTTCTATCAGTGTAAGTACACAAGCAAGTAATACAAACTGGCGTTCTGTAAAGATGTGGAAAGATTTAGGAGCTAGAAGAGTCGTATTAGCTAGAGAGATTTCATTGGATAATATAGCTGAAATTAGAGCTAAAGTTCCTGATATAGAGTTAGAGGTATTTGTACATGGAGCTATGTGTATGGCTATTTCTGGAAGATGCTTACTAAGTAACTATATGACTGGAAGAGATGCCAATAGAGGAGATTGTGCTCAAGCATGTAGATGGAAATATAATCTTGTAGAGGAAACAAGACCAGGAGAGTATATGCCTGTATATGAAGATGAGCATGGAACATATATTTTCAACTCAAGAGATTTATGTACAATAGAGATTATAGATAAAATCCTAGATTTAGGTGTAGATTCTCTAAAAATAGAGGGAAGAATGAAAGGTATATATTATGTAGCTAATGCTGTAAAAGTATATAGAGATGCCATAGATAGTTACTACTCTGGAAATTATCAATATAACCCTAAATGGTTAGAGGAATTAGAGTCTACTTCAAATAGAAGTTATACAAAAGGATTCTATTTAGGAAGAGCTGGAGTAGAATCTCAAAACTATAATGATAGAAATTCATATAGCCAAACACATCAACTAGTAGCTAAGGTAGAGCAAAAATTACCTAACAATGAGTATATTCTTGCTATAAGAAATAGATTATTAGTTGGAGAAAAATTAGAAGTAGTAAGTCCTGGAATAAGTGTAAGAGAGATAACTTTACCAACTATGATACTTATGAACAAAGATAAAGAGGTAGGAGAGGTAGAAGCTGCTAATCCGAACTCATTTGTTAAGATAAAATTAGATGAAGAACTAAATGAATTAGATATGCTAAGAAAAAAAATCTAAAAAATTAGGGGGATAGTTATGAAAAAACTATTAGTAATGGGAATATTAGTTTTAAGCTCAATGTCTTTTGCTAAATTAGAGGTACCAGAAGATGTAGAAAAAAATATAAATAAATCAGCTAGAAGTTTTGATGGTTCTCAAAGAATGAACTATATAAATTGGCAAAAAAGGTCATATTTAAGAATGGATGAGGTAGCTAAAGAATCTGGAATACCACAGGAAGAATATGCTAGAATAAAGGCTAAACTTGAGAGAATGTATGGAAGTAACTATGCAAAACAGCTTCAAGTATTACCAGATGAGATAAACGATTACAAAGATGTGGTAAAAAGAGTAGAAGAGGCTACAAAGGGAAATGTTATAGTAGATGAAGAGGTAAACCAAAGAGCAAAAGAGGAGATAGTTAAAACTTTAAATGCTGTAAAAGTTCCTAAAGAGATCTTAGAGGTTTATCAAAAATCTGCTGAGGAGTTATTCCCAAACAACTATCCTAAACAACAACAATTTTTAAGTATCTGCATAAAAGATTACTTTGAAATACTACCACTATTAAAAAAAGAATTAAATAAATAAATTTTAAAAGGTCAATATTTTTTACAAAAAGTCTAAATTTTTGAAAAAAAATGTTGACTTTTTTGTCAATGTAAAGTATATTAAATTGTTAAAAAAAATATTTAAAACAAAGGAGTTGATAGGAGAGAAATGAAAAAGAGACAAGTATCCCTTTCTTGTGCATTACTTCCAATAATATTTTTGGTTGTAATACTTTTTTATTCAGTACAGATAGCTAAACTAGAAGTACATATTCCAATATTTATTTCTGCTATATTTGCAGGTTTTGTGGCATTGATATGTAAATATGCTACTTGGGACGAATTAGAAGATGGAGTTGTAGAAACCATAAAGATGTCTATGAGAGCTATACTTATTCTTATGATAATAGGAATGGTTATAGGAAGTTGGATTTTATCAGGAATAGTTCCATCAATGATATACTATGGTTTAAAGATTATCAACCCATTAGTATTTTTACCAGTTACAGTTATAATATGTTCAATAGTATCTCTTTCTACTGGAAGTTCGTGGAGTACAGCTTCGACGGTGGGAATAGCCCTAGTAGGAATAGGAGAAGGGCTGGGATTACCTAGACCAGTGATAGCAGGAGCAATAATATCTGGAGCATATTTTGGAGATAAACTTTCTCCAATGTCAGATACAACTACATTGGCACCAGCTATGGCAGGAGCCACACTATTTGATCATATAAAACATATGCTTTATTCAACTGTACCAGCATATATATTTACACTGGTTGGATTTATTATATTGGGAATAAAACACAGTTCAGGTGGAGAGGTAGATACTGCTCAAGTTAATGAGATATTAAATGCACTATCTAATTCATTTAATATTAGTCCATTTCTACTATTAATTCCAGTGTTTGTAATAGGAATGGTGGTTATGAAAGTGCCAGCTATTCCAGGATTGTTTGCAGGTTCTTTAATAGGAGGAGCTGCTGCTATGCTTTTCCAAGGTGCTTCTTTAAAAGATGCACTATACTCTTTACATTATGGATTTAGTGGAAGTACAGGAAATGCTATGGTAGATGAGTTGTTAAATAGAGGAGGAATGAACTCTATGATGTGGACTGTATCTATTATTCTATGTGCTATGACATTTGGTGGAATAATGGAGAAGTCTGGAATGTTAGGAAGAATAGCTCAAGAGATATTGAGATTTGCTAATACAACAGGTAAATTAATTTTGGCAACACTATTGACACCTATGTTTATTAATTCAGTAGCTGGAGATCAATATCTTTCAATAGTTATTCCTGGAAGAATGTTTAAGGAGAGTTATGAGAAAAGAGGACTTGCTCCTAAAAATCTTTCAAGAGCCTTAGAGGATTCAGGAACAATGACATCAGCACTTATTCCTTGGAATACATGTGGAGCCTTTATGATGGGGGCTTTAGGAGTAGGAGCTTGGGTGTATGTACCATATTGTTTATTTAATATAATCTCTCCAATAATTTCAGCATTTTATGGATTTACTGGAATTACAATAGAGAAGATAGAGAAATAAAATAATCTGATTGATATATAAGAGAGTAGTTATTTGATTGAAATAGCTACTCTTTTAATTTTTCTTTATCTAATTTAATAATTAAATTTAAGAAAACTCAAAGAATTGTGTAATTTATGAAGAGAAGTTAGATTAACTCAGCGAAATCGAACGCTAAAAAATGCAATAAGTCAAAGACTTAACCCTTGCATTTTTAGTGAGATAAGCTCATAGTTAATCAACTTCTTGGAATATGGAACAATTCTTAGTTTTCTTTTTAAATCATAAATAGTTGAACATTAATTTAATATCTAATAAAGAATAAAAAAAGAAGAAAGCTCTACAGAACTCTCTCCTTTTTCCACCCATACTTATATTTAAAAGTTTCTAATAATACCCATATGACCTTAAACAGTATCTTAAATTCCGATCATTTTCTTTAAATCGTTGCAGATAAATTGTGCCTTTGAACCAAATATTGCTTGAACTCCGTGAGCTCCAACTTTTAATACTCCAGAAGCACCTAATGTCTTTAAGACATCATCTTTAACTATTGAAGTATCTTTAACTTCCACTCTTAATCTAGTGATACAAGAGTCTAGAGATAAAAGATTTTCTTTTCCACCTAAAGCTTCTAAAACTCCAACAGCTAAAGCATCTCCATCAACAGCTTTTGTTTCTTCTGAATCAGAAGTTGCAGCATCTCTACCAGGAGTTTTTAAATCAAATTTTCTAATAGCAAATCTAAATCCAAAATAGTATATAACAGAGAAACAAAGTCCAACTATAATAACCATATACCATCTAGTTTCAAATCCACTTGTACCAGGTAAAACACCAAATACGATATAGTCTATTAATCCACCAGAGAAAGTCATACCTATTCTAACTTGGAATAAGTTCATTAACATAAATGAAAGTCCAGCAAATAGACAGTGAATTCCATATAATACAGGAGCTACGAATAAGAATGAGAACTCTAATGGCTCAGTAATTCCTGTTAAGAAAGCTGTAAGAGCTGCAGAGAATAAAATTCCTCCAACTAATTTTTTATTTTCTGGTCTAGCTTCTTGATACATAGCTAAAGCAGCAGCAGGTAATCCAAACATCATAAATACGAATTTTCCTGTTAAGAATTTTCCAGCACCTTGGTATGTAGCTGAAGAGAAAGAGTGTACTCCATCTTTTAACATAGCAAACCAGATAGCTTGGTCCCCTTGTACTACTTGTCCAGCTTGAGTAGTATACTCTCCAAATTGGTACCAGAAAGGAGCATAGAAAATGTGGTGTAATCCAAATGGGATTAAAGCTCTTTCTATAATTCCAAAGATAAATGTAGATATATTTGTATTTACTTCGTTAGCTAAGAAAGATAATTTTGCTAGTCCAATTTGAACTGGTTGCCATATTGTAGGCATAGCTAATCCAACTAAGAAAGCTAATATAGCTGTCATAATAGGAACTAATCTTTTTCCAGCAAAGAACCCTAAGAAAGCTGGTAATTCAGTTTTATAGAATTTTTTATAACATATAGCTGCTATTATACCTGCTATTAATCCACCAAAAACTCCAGTTTGAAGAGTAGGGATTCCTAATACCATAGCATAAGATAAATCTCCACTAGCTACTCCAACAGCAGCATCTGTCATAATTCCCATAGTAGTATTCATTATCAAAATAGCTACTACAGCAGCTAGAGCGGCAATACCATCTCCACCTACTAGTCCTATGGCTGCTCCTATGGCAAATAGTAAAGGTAAGTTTGAAAATATTATTTGTCCAGCTTGCTCCATAAGTGTAAAATGTAATTTGTTTCCAAAGGCTAAGAATAATCCTGCTGCTGGAAGAATAGCAACTGGAGTCATCAGAGCTTTTCCAATTTTTTGAACTTCTGCAAAGATTTTCATAAAAATTCCTCCATAATTTTTTTTAATTTTCTATGATATAAATATAACTCAACTTCTTAAAAAAGTCAATAATTTTTTCAAAATAATTGAGCCATTTTTATTTTAAATTGATTTTTTTAAAAAAATAGTGTATGATTTTATTATAATAAAATTAAAGATTAGGGGATAATTTTTATGAAAGAAGATAAAGAATTAGAGATAACACGTTTCAAAATAATTGAGCCTTTTTTGAAAAAGAAAAAGAAGCTCAAGGAGATAGAAGAAGAGGAAAATATCTCTTATGCTACTCTTAAGAGATGGGTAAATGCCTATAAAAAAAATGGAATAATTGGACTTGAAAAAAAATCAAGAGAAGATAAAAATTCTTTTAGAAATATAGATGAAGATGGAATAGAAAAAATAAAAAGTGTGTGTAGGGAATCTGGAGAAACAAGTATAACAAAACTCTATGCAAACTGTAAGAAAAAATTTCCAGAAACTTTTTCTATAAGTTATGCTACTTTTTATAGAGTAGTTAATAATATTGATGAGTTTTTTAATAAAACAACAGTAAAATATATGGAAAAGATAAAAAAAGAGAATCAGTGTTATTTAGTGTTTGATGTACCTTTATATGTACTAGTTGACGACTTTTTTTCTAATAAAAAGGTTGTTCCAAGATTACTTATTATGCTTGACTCAGCTTCTTTAGAGCCTATCAATTTTGCCATTGACTACTATTTTTCAAATTTTTATTCACTTTTAGGATTTATTAGAGAGGGAATTTTAAAAGTTTCTATAAAAAATGATAAATTTATAACTCCTAAGGAGATTTTAGTAGCTTCAAAAAATATAAATAATAAGAAGATTTTAAAAGAGATATATAACGAGTTAGGAATAAAAATAAGTGAACACTATACAGAAAATACTGAGGTTCACAAATTTATAGATTTTATAAAAAGGGATATAGAGGAGTTTTATAAAAAAAATAATTATGAATTGACATTGTTAAAACTTACAGAGTTTTTAAGCAATTATATATATGTTCAAAAGAAAGAGTACGCTTTTTCGATTAATTATAATATGTTAAATAGTATCAAATATCTTCGTCAGTTAGATATATTTTTACAACTAACAACAAGGAAGATAACAGATTCTAAAGTGAGAGTAAAGAATTTTCAGTATATATCTTCAATTTTAATAGGATTGAATGGACAAGATATCTTTGTGAAGTTCTCTCCAATCAATCCTAAAATTATCTATCTTTTTGCACAGAATACCTATATAGGTATTGCGAATATTGTAAATTAGAAATTCTCACTTAAAAATAAAACTTGAAGAATTGTGTAATTTATGAAGAGAAGTTAGATTAACTCAGCGAAATCAAACGCTAAAAAACACAACTGTTTGAGCGAAGTGAGTTTTGTGTTTTTAGTGAGATAAGCTATAGTTAATCAACTTCTTGGAATATGGAGCAATTCTTAGTTTTATTTTATAGCCTATATTTGAATAATCACTATATCTTATCTAATAAAATTTGTTTTTATAGGAGATTCATACTCTCCTCTCTCTACTCCAGCTTTTTTTCCAGCTTCTATACATTTTAATAGCCAAGAAAAGTTTTGAGCTAGAGTTCTAAGAGTTTGTAACCCTTCTTCATCTTTCATAACTTCTTCAAGAGTATTTCCGTGAATTTGATTCCAATATTGTGATGTAACTATTGGCATATTTGAAATACTAAAATATTTATTTAATCTATCAAAAGAAGATGAAGCTCCACCACGTCTACAAGAAACAATAGAAGTACCAAGTTTTCCAGCCATTTTCTTTCCATAAGCAACAAATAATCTATCTAAAAAAGCTGTAACTTGAGCAGAAGGACCTGCAAAATATACAGGAGAACCTACCACTATTCCATCTATACTATCTAATTTTTCTCCTACTCTATTTACCTCATCATCATTAAAACATCTTCCAGTTTTTTTACAATGACCACAACCTATACAACCAGCTACTGCCTTTTTTCCAAGATATACTATCTCAGTTTCTACACCATTTTGAGAAAAAACTTTTTCCATCTCTTTTAACCCAGTGTAAGTACAACCTTTTTCATTAGGACTTCCATTAATTAATAAAACTTTCATAAGACACTCCTCTTTACTATTTTTCTTTATGTTCTAAAAAACATTTTAAACAAACACCTTTAAAGTGATTTCCTATAATTATCTCTCCACCATCTTTATTTTGACTTTCATCAACTAGAATATTCATAGTAGCTTTGGCATCTCCACATACTTCACATACAGTTGGTATTTCTACAATCTTAGTAACAAATGGCAGCATATATGAAACAGTATCAAATAGCTCTCCCATAAAGTTTGACATAAGACCATATCCAAAAACTAGAGTTTTAGAATCTCTAATTATTTTTACCAAGTCATTAACTTGTGCTTTAGTTATAAATTGTATCTCATCTATTAGAATAAGATTAGGTTTATTTTCTAACCACCAAGTATAAAGGTTAAAATCATGGTTAAGAACAATAGCATCCATTCCCTCTTTTAATGCTCTGCTCTTTATTTTTCCTCCATCTCTAGTGTTTGTAGCTGGTTGAAATACAGCTACTTTTTTTCCAGCCATCATATTTCTATGAGCAGTAAGAATAAGTTCAGCACTTTTTCTAGCTCCTACTACTGAATAATAAAAGACAAATTTACCCATTAACTTCTCCTTATATAAAAATTTTTTTAAGAATATTATACCACAAAATATAGAAAAATAGGTGTTATCTTATAAAATTAAAAAGTGTACACTTATAAAAGTGTTGACTTATTTAAAAAATGCTGATATAACTATATATATAAGGTGTTTGATAAAATTTAACACAAATAAGTGTACACTATATAGGAGGAATTTATGAGTCTTACTCAAAGACAAAAAACAATAGTTGAGATAGTAAAAGAGAATCAACCTATTATAGGAGATGAGATAGCTAAAAGACTTTCACTTACTAGATCAGCTTTAAGAACAGATTTTTCAATTCTTACTGGAAAAGGAATATTAAAATCTAAACCAAAGGTTGGGTATATATATCAAGAGAGAAAAGAGAAAAAATATATTCATGAGATAATGGGACCAGTGGTGTCAGTGGAGAGTAATTTATCTGTATATGATACTATTTTACAAATATTTGCTAAAGATGTAGGAACAATTTTTATAACAGAGGGAGAAAATCTTGTAGGAATAGTTTCAAGAAAAGATTTACTTAAGATAGCTATAGGAAAAACAGATATAAATAAGGTTCCAATCAATGTAATAATGACAAGAATGCCAAATATAATCTACTGTGAAGAGAATGATGAGATAGTAGAGGTAGTAAAAAAATTAATAGAGCATCAAATAGATTCTCTACCAGTTTTAAAAATAAAAGAGGTAAGAGGGAAAAAGGTATACAAGATAGTAGGAAGGGTAACAAAGACTAATATAACAAAACTATTTTTAGAAAATTTTGAAAAATAAAAGGAGAGGTTAAAATGAAAAGAGTTTATTTATTTGCAGAGGGAAATAAGAGTATGATAAATTTATTGGGAGGAAAAGGTGGTAACCTAGCTGAGATGAAGAAAATAGGATTACCTATTCCAGAGGGGATTATCATATCTACTGAAGCTTGTAAAGAATATTATGGGAATGGGGAGCTTTTAAGCGAAGAGTTAAAAAATGAGGTATTAGAACAAATAAATAAACTAGAGGAAATGACAGGAAAAAAATTTGAAGGCGAAAAACCATTGCTTGTTTCAGTAAGGTCTGGAGCACCTGTGTCTATGCCTGGAATGATGGATACTATATTAAATCTAGGTATGAATGATAAGACAGCAGAAAATATGGTAAAAATCTTTGAAAATGAAAACTTTGTATATGATTTATATTTTAGATTTATTCAAATGTTCTCTGAGATAGTTATGGGAGTAGAAAAAGAGTTATTCTTTGAATTGAGAAAAAAATTAAAAGGAAGAGTTTCTAACCAAGAGCTAATCAATAGAGCTAAGATAATGTATTGGGAAGAAACAGGTAAGTTTTTCCCAGAGAGTGCTAAAGAACAGTTGTTTATGGCTATAAACTCTATATTTAAATCTTGGGAAAATGAGAGAGCAAAAGTATATAGAAGAATAAATAGAATAGATGACAGTATGGGAACAGCAGTGGTAGTTCAAGAGATGGTATTTGGAAACTTAAATGAAAAATCAGGAACAGGGGTAGCCTTTACAAGAAATCCATCTACTGGAGAGAAACATGTATTTGGAGAGTATTTATTGAAAGCTCAAGGAGAGGATATAGTAGCTGGAATTAGAACTCCTGAACCAATTGATAGATTAAAAGAGGAATTACCATCTGTTTATGAAGAGTTCTTAAAGATAGCTGATATTTTAGAGAAGCACAATAAAGATATGCAAGATATAGAGTTTACTATTGAAGATGGAAAACTTTTCTTATTACAAACAAGAAATGGTAAGAGAAGTCCATATGCAGCTATAAAAATTGCTGTAGATATGGTAAAAGAGGGGCTTTTAACTAAAGAGGAAGCAATAATGAAAGTAGACCCTGCTGTATTACCACAATTATTACATGGAAACTTTGAACCAGCTGCTTTAAAAAATGCTACACTATTAGGTAAAGGATTAGCTGGTTCTGCTGGAGTAGCTATTGGTAGAGTGGTATTTGCTTCTGAAAGAGTGCACACTAAAGAGATGACTATACTTGTGAGAGAGGAAACATCTCCAGAAGATATTAAAGGAATAAGTTTAGCTCAAGGAATAGTAACAGTAAAAGGTGGAGCAACTTCTCACGGAGCTGTTGTGGCAAGAGGTATGGGAAAATGTTGTGTAACAGGTTGTGGAGATATCAAGATAGATGATATAAGAAGAGAGATGACAATCAATGGTTATACAGTAAAAGAGGGAGAGTTTATCTCAATCAGTGGATATACAGGAGAGATTTATCTTGGAAAAGTAGGACTTACAAAGCCACAATTTGATGATAACTTAAAAGAGTTTGTAAGTTGGTGTAAAGAGATAAAAAGATTAGGAATAAGAATGAATGCTGATACAGTAACAGATGCTCAATTAGGAAAAGGATTTGGAGCTGAGGGAATAGGACTTTGTAGAACTGAGCATATGTTTTTCCAAAAAGATAAAATTTGGACAATTAGAGGTATGATACTTAGCCATGATACTGATGAGGTAGCAAGAGCCTTAGAAAAGATGCACCAATTACAAAGAGAGGATTTCTATAATATATTTAAAGTAGTAGAAAATGATGTAGTTATAGTAAGACTTCTTGACCCACCTTTACATGAATTTTTACCAAAAGAGCAAAAAGATAAAGAGAAGATGGCTGAAATTCTAGGAGTATCACTTGAAGAGATAGAGAGAAGAGTAAGAAATCTAAAAGATGAAAACCCTATGCTAGGGCATAGAGGGTGTAGACTTGCTGTAACTCGTCCAGAACTATATAATGTACAAGCTAGAGCAATAATAGAAGCTGGAATACAATGTAAGAGAGAGGGACTAGATGTTAAACCTGAGATAATGATACCTTTAATAATAGGAGCAAAAGAGTTATTATTTATTAAGAAAAATCTAATTGCAGAGATAGAAAAGGTATTTGAAGAGCAAGGTATGAGAATAGATTATAAACTAGGAACTATGATGGAAACTCCAAGAGCTTGTTTACTTGCTGATGAGATAGGAGCAGAGGTGGATTTCTTCTCATTTGGAACTAATGACTTAACTCAAACTACTATGGGACTTTCAAGAGATGACTCAGTTAAATTTATGCCAGAATATTATGAAAATGGAATATTAAAAGTTGAGCCTTTTGCAACAATAGATGAAAGAGGAGTAGGAAAATTAGTAAAATTAGCTGTGGAACTTGGAAGAAAAAATCCCCATATAGAGATGGGAGTATGTGGAGAGCATGGTGGAGATCCTAAGAGTATAGAGTTCTTTGAACAAGTAGGATTAGATTATGTAAGCTGTTCTCCATTTAGAGTTTTAGTAGCTATAGTTGCTGCAGCTCAAAGTCATATAAAATATAGAAGATAGAAAATAAAGGAAACTAAAGAATTGTGGAGTTTTGAAGCAATTCTTAGTTTTCTTTTTATAATAAAATACAGAAATTAAGGAGAGAATATGGGTAATAGAGATGAGAATTTAGAGCTAAAATATTTAAAACTGTTATCTACAAAATTTAGAAATATTTCTGAAACTACAACAGAGATAATCAACTTACAAGCAATATTGAATTTGCCAAAGGGAACAGAACATTTCTTAACAGATATACATGGAGAGTACGATGCTTTTCATCATGTGTTAAAAAATGGTTCTGGAACTATAAAAGAGAAGATAAATGATATATTTAAAGATGAGCTAAGTAATTATGATAAAAAAGAATTAGCTAGTGTCATATATTATCCTACTAAAAAGGTAGATTATATAATGAAAAATGGGCAAAATTTAGATAAATGGTTAAAGAACACTATATATAGAATGATAGAGGTATGTAGTATGACAGCTTCTAAATATACTAGTTCAAAGGTAAGAAAAGCTATGCCACAAGATTTTGCCTATGTATTGCAAGAACTAATCTACGAAAGAAAAGAGTTACCTAATAGAAAAGAGTATGTAGAAAATATTATAGATACTATTATCTCTATCGGAAGAGCTAAGGAGTTTATAAAAGCAATAGCCGATTTGATACAAAGACTTATGATAGATAAACTACATATAATAGGAGATATATATGATAGAGGAAGTAGTCCACATCTAATTATGGATTCACTTATGAAACATCATAACACTGATATTCAATGGGGTAACCATGATATGTTATGGATAGGGGCAGGGCTTGGAAATAGAGCTTGTATTGCCAATGTAGTAAGAATTTGTGCTAGATATTCCAATACAGATATATTAGAGGAAGCTTATGGAATAAATATGCTTCCACTAGCTACCTTTGCTATGGAAACTTATGGAGATGATGAGTGTAAAAACTTTATTCCTAAAGGAGAGAGAAAGAGTCATTTGATGGCTCAAATACATAAGGCTATCTCTATAATACAATTTAAAATAGAAGGGGAGATGGCAAAAAGAAATCCAGATTTTGATTTGATGGATAGACAACTTTTAGATAAGATAGATTTTGATAGAGGAGTAGTAGAGGTAGAGGGAAAGGAGTATGAATTAAATGATAGAAACTTTCCTACAATAGATGGAGAAAATCCATATCTTCTTACAAAGGAAGAGGAAGATGTAATGGAAAAATTAGAGAGATTTTTTGTAAATAGTGAAAGATTACAAAAACATATAGAGTTTTTCTTTACTAATGGAAGTGTCTATCTAAAATATAACTCTAATCTACTTTATCATGGGTGTATTCCTCTTAATGAAGATGGAGAACTAAGAGAGGTTACTCTTCTTGGAGAAAAATTAAAAGGGAAAAAATATTTAGATAAAATAGAGGAGCTTGTAAGAGAAGCTTATTATTATAGGAAGAAAAAGGATAAGAAAATATTTTATAATGATTTTTTATGGTATCTATGGTGTGGAAAAAATTCTCCACTTTTTGGTAAAGATGCTATGAAAACTTTTGAAAGATATTTTATAGATGATAAGAGTATACATGTAGAGAGAAAAAATCCATATTATAGCTATTATAATGAAGAGAGTACTTGTAGAAAAATATTAGAAGAGTTTGGATTAAATCCTAATATATCACATATTATAAATGGACATGTACCTGTAAAAACTCTTAAAGGGGAGAGCCCTGTAAAAGCTAATGGAAGATTGTATATAATAGATGGAGGATTTTCTAAAGCTTACCAAAAAGAAACAGGTATAGCTGGATATACTCTTATATATAACTCTTATGGACTTAAAATAGTAGCTCATGAACCTTTTGAATCAGTAGAAAAAGCTGTAAAAGAGGGAAGGGATATTATCTCATCTACAAGATTAATAGAGGATACAAGTATAAATAGAATAAGAGTAAAAGACACAGATATAGGAAAAGAGCTACAAACCCAAGTAAATGATTTAAAGAAACTTTTAAATGCTTATAATAAAGGTTTAATTTCTCAAACTATCTAAAAGATTAAAAAAATTTAATCTTTATTTAATAAAATATTAAAGAAAAAATGATATATTACATATGTTATTAAAGATAGTAGGAGGAAAAATGAAAAAAAGATTAGGATTATTAGCTCTGACTGCTGTATTAACATCAGTGGCTTATGGAGCTTCTATCGACCACATTCAAACATATACACCAGAATATTTAGGAAACCAAGCTCAAAATGGTATGATAAATAATACTTCTGTTTATTATAACCCAGCTGGTATTGTAAATTTAGAAAAGGGAACTTATGTTCAAATTGGAGCTCAATTAGCTGTTGGACATGAAAAGATGGAATATAAAGGAGAAGATTATAAGGCTGACTTATTTCAACCTATACCTAACTTTGCTTTGTATAAAGTAGAAGATGATTCTGCTCTTTATTGGACATTTGGTGGAATAGCAGGTGGGGGAGATTTAGAATATAAAGATGGAGTTGCTGGAACAGCAGTAGTTGAAGATTTATTAAATTCATTATTACCAGTATTACCTACAGTTCCTAGTGAATTAAAAAACTTGAAAGTTAATACTAATGGTTCTAAAGCAGAGGGAAAAAATCTTTATGCCCAAACTACTTTAGGTAAAGTTTGGAAAGTTAATAATAAACTATCACTATCAGCAGCTGGTAGATTAGTTTATGGAATTAGAGAATTGAAAGCAGATTTATATATTAATGAAAAAAATAGTGGAGCAACTTTAGGTTATGCAGGAATAGATTCTGAAAGAACAGCTTTAGGTTATGGCGGACAATTTGGAATTAACTATCAAGCCACTGAAAAATTAAACTTAGCAATGAGATATGACACAAGAGTAAGGCTAGAATTTGAAGCAGAAGGAACAAGAGAAGATTTAAAAACTTTACTTCCAGGTTTAGGTTTTGGAAATTTTTATCCAGAGTATATTGATGGAGATAAAACAAGAAGAGATTTACCAGCTATATTAGCAGCAGGTATGTCATATAAGGTTACAGATAATTGGACAGTTGGATTATCAGGAAACTACTATTTTAATAAAGATGCTAAAATGGATAGAAAAGTAGGAAAGGTAGAGATACCAGGTACAGGGGTTTCTATTTCAGGATTAGAAGCAGAATATGATAATGGTTGGGAATTAGCATTGGGAACAGAGTATAGATTTTCTCCTAAGTGGGCTATACTAGGAAGTATCAATTATGCAGATACAGGAGCAAAGGTTACTTCTTATGATGATGTAGAGTATGCGCTAAACTCTGTAACATTAGGAACAGGATTAAAATATAATCCAGATGAGACTACTGAATGGGTATTTACAGTATGCCATTTCTTCTATGATTCAGAGAAAGGACATTTTGACCAAAAATATTCAAATCCTATATTTAGTGGAAAAGTTGGAAATCCAGAGTATGATAAGAGTATAACTGCCTTTGGAGTATCATATACTAAGAAATTTTAATAGAATTTGTTAAGGAGGAAAGCATATGCCAAAAAAACCAATATTTACAAAGGAGCAAGTATATAAGACTGCCTTTGAAGTATTTAAAATTGAGGGGATAGATGGAATTAGTGCTAGAAACCTTGCAAAATCATTGGGAGCATCTCCAGCACCAATATATAGTTTTTATAGTTCGATAGATACTTTAAAAAATGAATTACTTGATGAAGCTAAAAAACTTTTCCTTGATTATGTAAAAAAAGAGAGAACAGATTCTATATTTTTAAATATAGGAATGGGTATCTGTATATTTGCTAGAGAGGAAAAAGAGTTATTCCAAGCTATCTTTTTAAGAGAGAGTTTAGGAAAAAGAAACGAAGTAATAAGAGAGTTTAGAGATTTAATAAAAGATGAGATGTCAAAGGATAGTAGGTTTGATAATCTTGATGAAGAATTTAAAACAAATCTTTATATAGATTGTTGGATGTACGCTCATGGCTTTGCTACTCTTATAGCTACAAATTATTATGAAAATATAACTGATGAGGTTATAAAAGAGAGATTGATGGAAGCAGCAGCTACCATGGTCTATAAGAGATTAGAAGATTACCAAAAATAATTTGAGAGAGGAATTTTCCTCTCTCATTTTTAATCTTTTAAAATTGTTTCTATTACTCTCATAAAGTTTTCAAAAGCTATCTTTCTAATATCGCTTTCACTGTAACCTCTTCTATATAATTCATCTATTACAGCCATAGCCTTAGAAGCGTTTTCTAATCCTTGTGGATTTATCTCTTCCTCTTTTTTATCAGCATATAGATATTCACAGAAATCAAATCCTAGAGCTACATGTCTTACTCCTACAAGAGAGATGATATATTCTATATGGTCAACAAATCTTTCTAAATTTTGTTTATATGAGTCAATAGCTACAAATCCTTTATAGGCATTGATACCAATTACTCCATCTCTACTAGCAATAGCTTTTATCTGTTCATTAGTGAGATTTCTCTTATGATTACATAGAGATTTAGCATTTGAGTGTGAAGCTATAAATGGTTTAGTTGTATTGTTGTAGATATCCCAAAAAGTTTTTTCATTAGCATGAGAAACATCTATAATCATTCCTAACTCTTCCATTTTTTTTACAGCTTTTATTCCAATAGGAGTAAGTCCTCTCTCTACATTACCAGCTACTCCAGTAGCTAAATCATTCTCTTCATTCCAAGTGAGAGAAGCGTGTCTAAATCCTAATTCATATAGAGTGTCTAACCAATCAAGGTTAGTTCCAATAGCTCTAAGCCCCTCTACTCCCATAAGGACACTTAGTTTTTCCTCTACAATTCCTCTATTGAAATCTCCTTTTTTCTTGATAATATTAAATATATCAGAATTATTTTTTATTTCATGAATTGTAGAGTTGATTAGATGAAACATCTCTTTTTCATCATCTTGTCCCTCTCTATGCTCAAGATAAGCTATAAAAATTCCCCCTATAATATGACCAGCCTTAAGTCTATCATAGTGATATTTTTTTACAATATTTTCCTCTCCTAATTTTCTTTTTTCTGCTACATCATACCAAATATCAGCATGTCCATCAAAAATCTTCATAGTGCCCCCTTTATGTTCTACTTATCTATTATTTAGAAGAAAATTATCTCTGCCTCTGCTTCATACCAAGGTCCCTCTTCATCTTCTCCCTCTGTTACAAAAAATTCTATCTGTACATCTTCTAAAGTGATTCCTACTGAATGAAGTTCGTCATCTTGGAAGAACTCTATTTTTTTAAATTTTGTATTCTCAAGCCTTTCAGCTATATCTTCTCTAGTTTCAGCTAATTCTATTAAATCCTCTTCAAGAGTGTAACCTCTTTTTTCAAACTCTTTAGCTATTGTTCCTATTTTTTTTAATAATTTTTCAGATAACATCTATGCACCTACCTCAATTTAAAAATTGTTTTTAATTTATTAAATTTTTTTACTATTGCCAATATAAATTTTATTTTTTTCATTTCCATTGGAATTTTATCTAAAGCTTTTTCCATTTGTTTTTCTATCTCTTCTTCAGTTAAATTTTTTTTCAAAGTAACTCCTTTCATAAATATTAACACTTTCTATTATCTATTATATAATATATTTAATCTATTGAAAATAGGTATTTAAAAAAATTAATTTTTCTTTAAATGATTCTTAGAATGTGATATAATTTAATGTAGAAAATAATTTGCAGAAGGTTTTTGCTAGAATAACAAGGAGAGATAATGTTTTTTATAGGAGTCTTTGGTATAGGAAATAAAAATAAAAATTTAGGTGAGGTTACTTTCAAATGTACAGGCTGTATAGGAGATAAGTTTTCTTTGTTGGAATTAAGTAGAAGTTTTGATATCTTTTTTATTCCAGTTTTTAAATATAGTAAAGAGTATATTATAGTTTGTAATAAGTGTAGAAGTGTTTATAAATTAAAAAATGACTCCATTACAAAGGTTTTAGAAAAAAGAGAAGTAGAGTACGAAGATATTGAAAAAATAATATTAGAAACAAATACCTGTCCCTATTGTGGTACTAATATAGCTGGTAGTTTCTCTTATTGTCCAAAATGTGGAAAATCTTTAAAGGATTAAGTTTATTAATGGAGGTAAAAAATTGATTTTAACAACATTAAAAGGTGTAATTACAGGACTAATACTTTCTCTACCATTTGGACCTGTAGGTATATACTGTATGGAAAAAACTATGATAGAAGGGCAAAAAAAAGGATATATTTCAGCTTTAGGAATGGTAACAATTGATATTTTTTATGGACTTATAGCTCTTTTATTTATAACTAATGTGGAAGATTTTATTGTAAAGTATGAATCTTGGTTACAAATATTAGTAGCTATTTTCCTTCTTTTTATAGGGTGGAAAAAATTTGAAAAGAGAGAAAAAATAAAAAAGATAGAGTGTACTCCAAGTGGAATGATAAAAGATTATTTTACAACATTCTTTTTAGCATTAGCAAATATTTCTGGAATATTTACTATACTTGTAATTTTTACAACATTACAAGTACATTCAGAGGAACCATCAATAGTAGCACCTTTTATAGCTACAGGAATATTTTTAGGTGGAGCTACTGAATGGTTTATTACAACATATATTATTGCTAATTTTACTAAAGTATTACATGAGGAAAGGCTTATAAAAATATCTCAAATTTCAGGAGGAATTATTTTCGCTTTTGGAATACTGATACTAGCAAAATGTATTTTAAAGATTTTATAAGAGGAGTAGAGAATGGAAAATAGAGAGTTTGATAAATATGTAACTTATGATGAAAAAAATAAAAATATAAAGATAGCAGTGGCTATGAGTGGTGGAGTGGATTCTTCTACTGTAGCATATATTTTAAAAAAACAAGGATATGATTTAATAGGAATAACTATGAGAACTTGTAATCCTGAAGACGAAGATGCTAAAAAAGTATGTGAGGATTTAGGAATTCCTCACTATGTATTAGATGCAACAAAAGAGTTTAAAACTAAAGTTATGGATTATTTTATAGAGGAGTATTTACAAGGTAAAACACCTAATCCATGTATGGTTTGTAACAAGCATATAAAATTTGGAATGCTTATAGATTTTGCTCGTTCAAAGGGAGCTGACTTTATGGCAACAGGACACTATACACAATTAAAAGATGGAGTTTTATCAATGGGAGATGACCCAAACAAAGACCAAGTATATTTTCTTTCGCAAATTAATAAAGAAAATTTAAAATATTTAATGTTCCCAATTGGAGATTTAGAGAAACCAAAAGTAAGAGAGTTAGCTGAGCAATTAGGAGTAAGGGTATATGCTAAAAAAGACTCTCAAGAGATATGCTTTGTAGAAGATGGAAAACTAAAAGAGTTTTTACTTGAAAATACAAAGGGAAGAGCTGGGAAAAAAGGAAATATTGTTACAACTGATGGGAAAGTTTTGGGAAAACACAATGGATTAGCATTTTATACAATTGGACAAAGAAAAGGACTTGGAATATCTCAAGAAAAACCTCTATATGTAATAGAGTTAGATAGTAAAAATAATAATGTAATAGTAGGAGATAATGAGCAACTATTTAAAGATGAACTTATTGCTGAAAATGTAAATTTAATATCTTTTGATAGATTAGAGGAATTAAATGGAGTGGTTTGTTGGGCAAAAACTCGTTCAAGAGATAAATTACATAAATGTCAACTGGAAGTTTTAGAAAATGGAAATGTAAAAGTAAGATTTATAGAGGATAAAGTAAGGGCAGTAACTCCAGGACAAGGAGTAGTTTTCTATAATGAAGAGAAAAAAGTTTTAGGAAGTGGATTTATAATTTAAGGATATACAGAGGTGGATTATGACAATCAATAGAGTAAAGTATTATTATTTTAGTCCTACAAATACAACAAAAAAAGTTGTAGAAAAGATAGCTAGAGGGATAGGAAAAGATATAATAGAGGAAAATATTACTTTTATAGAGAAAAATAGTAAAGAGTATGTAAATGAAGAGGATACTCTTGTAATAGTAGGAGTTCCTGTCTATGGTGGTAGAGTTCCTCAAATAATATTGGAAACTTTAAGAGGAATAAAGGGTAGTGGGTATGCTGTTCCTGTAGTAGTATATGGAAATAGAGCTTATGAAGATGCTCTTGTAGAGTTAGAGGATATATTAGAAAAAAATGGTTTTTCTATTTTAGCTGGAGGAGCTTTTATAGGTGAACACTCATATACTAGAAAAGTTGGAACTAATAGACCTGATAGTAATGATTTAGATATAGCTTTTAATTTTGGAAAAAAAATAGCAGAAAAGATAGAGAGAGAAGATTATTTTAGGCCAAATCTTTTAGGTAATCGTCCATATAAACCAGATATGCCAGTAAGAGTATTTGCTCCTGCTTCTAATGATAAATGTATTTTATGTAAAAAATGTTGGAAAGTATGTCCAGTAGGAGCTATTGATAGTAATAATCCTACAAATGTGGATATAGAAAAATGTATACACTGTTATGCTTGTATAAAAATTTGTGAATTTGAGGGAAGAGAGGTAATAAATAATCCTGTTCAACCTATAATAGAGATGTTAGAAAGCAAATTTAGAGAGAGAAAAGAGCCAGAACTATTTCTTTAAATAAAAAAATAAGAGAAGAAATTATTATCTGAACTTAGAAGTTTGGAATGATAATTTCTTCTTTTTTATTTTATATTTTGAAAAGATTATATTAAATAATTTTAAAATAAAAATTAACTTTATTTGTTATAAAAGTACTATAAACAATTAAAAAGTTTATAAAAATTACTTTACAGGAAAAATAAAAAATAGTATAATAACAAAGAATGACTAAAAATGGAGGAAAGAAAGTATGAAAAAATTGATATTAAGTTTTTTATTAGCTTGTACTACTCTATCATTTTCTAATGAGATGAAAGAGTATGATGGAAAAGGAGGAGGGTTTTCTGGAGATATACAATTAAAAGTTGTAACAGATGGAGAGAAAATAGAAGATATAAAGTTAGTATCTGATAAAGAAACTTCTCATATTATCTCAAGAGCTTTTCCTATAATGAAAGAAAGAATTTTAAAAGCACAATCTCCAATAGTTGACAGTGTATCAGGAGCAACTTATACTTCAACAGGAATAAAAAGAGCAGTAGGGCAAGCAATGAAAAAAGCTGGGAAAGATTTTGGAAGAATAAACTTTAAAACTTCAGCACCAGAACAACCAGTAGCATATTTAGAGCCTGTAAATACAGATTTAGTAATTATAGGTGGAGGACCAGCTGGATTAGCGGCAGCTATCTCAGCTAAGGAAGCTGGACTTAATAATATAATTTTAATTGAAAAAATGGATATTTTAAGTGGAAATGGTAAATATGATATGAACTTCTATGATTTAATAAACTCAGAAGCTCAAAGAAAAGCAGGAGTAGAGGACTCTGTTGAAAAATTAATAGCAGATAATAGTAATCCACTTGATACTCCAGAGCGTATAAGAGCTCAAGCAGAGGGAGCGTATGTACTAGATAATTGGCTTAGAGGTATGGGAATAGAATTAAATTACTATTATGGAAGTAGAGGACATATGGCTGAAAAAGATGCCTACGCAGGAGCTCATATCCAAGATAAGATGGAGAAAAGAGTAAAAGAGTTAGGAATAGATGTTCGTACTGGAACAAAAGGACTTGACTTAATAATGAAAGATGGGAAGGTAGCAGGAGTAAAAGTACAAAATAAAAATAATTTCTATGATATAAACTCTAAGGCAGTTATTATAGCTACTGGAGGATTTTCAGCTAATAAAGAGCTGTTAAAGAGATATGTTCCTGGTTCAGAAGTTTTCCAAACATCTAACCAAATAGGAGCTACTGGAGATTTTATACCAGTATTTGAAAAAAATAATTTTAAAGTAGAAAACCTAGAAGTATTAAACATATTCCCATTTATTATCAGTAAAACAAGAGATTTAACAGGTGGGGGAGATGGATTCATTCTAGTTAATAAAGATGGAAAAAGATTTACAAGTGAAAGTATAACTTATGCTACTAGATTTGAAACAGCTCAAAAGATTTTAGCTCAAAAAGATTCTGCGGCTTTTTATATCTATGACCAAAGATTATATGATTCAAGTTATCGTTTACAAAAACATACAGCTTTAGGATATCATACAAAAGCTCAAACTTTAGATGAATTGGCAGATAAATTAGGAATTGATAAAAATAATTTAAAAGTTACTGTGGAAGAGTTTAATAAAGCTGTAAGAGGAGAGAAGAAAGATGAATTTAGAGAGAAACCTACTAAATTTGAATTTGCTTCACAAGGACCTTATTATGGAGTACAAGTAGAATCAGCTGTACATATGACAAGAGGTGGAGTAGTAGCTGATGAAAAAACACAAGTAATAGATAATAATAATCAAGTAGTAGAGGGAGTATATGCTGCTGGAGAGGTAGCTAATAGTAACTCTGGAGCTTATAGTGCTGCTGTTATATTTGGACGTATTGCAGGACAAGAGGCTGCTAAATATATCAATAAATAAAAGTATAGGAGCTGATATAGAGAATTTCTCTATATCAGTTTTTATTTTTAATATATATAGCAAAATGTATAAAAAATATTAATTTTAATAGGAATTATTACAGAAATATATTAAAAAACTATACATTTATAAAAAAATAGTATATAATATTTATAATAAAAAAATTGAATCTATAAATTCTAAAATGATAAGGGGGAAATTCAATGTTTTTATCACCAGAAGAGAAACTATTAAGATTAAGAAAGAAATATAAAATAACTCAAGGGGAACTAGTAGGGGAAGATATAACAAGAGTTTTTTTAGGAATGATAGAGATTGGAAAGAGATCTCTGACAGAAAAGACTGCCAAATTATTATGTAAAAACTTTCATAAAATTTTTGAAGAGAGAGGAATAACAGATAGAATATCTTTAGCAGACTTAATGAAAACAAAAGAGAAGCAGGCTATAGAATTTCTAAATGAGATGTTAAAAAGTGAAATAAATATTAGTAATGAAAACTTATGGATAATAGAAGAAGCACTTTATGAACTTGAGCCTAAAGAGAGAAGTGAATTTTGTGAAAAACTTTATATTAGATTTAAAAATAGAGAAAGATATACATTAGCTAGAGAATATCTTTTAAAATCTTTCCATGGAATAAGAAAGATAAAAAATCTGAAAGATAAATTACAGGATATGTTTTTTATCTGTGAAAATATAGGAGATTTTCAAGGAGCAATCTATACTTATAGAAAATTTTCATCTTGGTTACCAAAAGAAAAACTTACACCAGAAAATGAAAAATTAAAGTATTCATATGCTAGAGCTTTAATAGAAATAAAAGAGTATGATGAAGCACTAGAGATTATAAACTATCTACATAAAAAAACTAAAAATGAAGATACATTATATATAGTTAGAAATTTATTAGCTAGAGTTTATAAAGAACAAAATAGGATAGAAGATACTATAAAAGAGTACTCTTCTTTAGCAAAAGGAAAAGAATCGCAAGAAAAAGTATTGGCTTATTGTGAGATTATAAAAATAGGTTTAGAACTATCTGATAAGGATTTAATAAAAAAATATTATGAAAAATGTAAGAGTATTGTTTCAGAGTTTGTAGAAAGCACCTTAGAAACTTTTGATATTTTTTATATTTTAGCAAAGGGAGCAAAAGAATTAGGAAAAATAAAAGAAACAAAAGCTTATTATATGGAAGCTCTAGTTGTAGGTAGAGTATTAAAAAATTTAGAAAAAGAGAGAGTAGCTATAATAGGGGAGCTGTTTGAAGTTTTAGATAAGAGTGATTTTTACTCTGTACAAAGTATAGAAGTAGAGTATTTAGAACTTTTAAAAACAACTAAAGATTATCAAGGAGCTTTAAAAATACTAGATTATTATAGAAAATATCTTCCTAATGAGCTTCCACAAAAATTTGACCTATTTTTAAAATAAAAGTAAAATAAAAAACTACACAAATTTTTAAAATCTGTGTAGTTTTTTTATATTTAGTTATACGAAAAATTTATTAGCTACCTCTAAAAAGTTTTCTCTATTTTTTATAAATTCTTTATATTCCATATTTTCATTTTCTAATTTTTTAGCTAGCTCTCCAATAAAAGTAGGGATATCTCTCATAATTATGGTTCCAACTTTTTCTCCTAAAGCTGTTTCTCCCTCTTTTACAAGACCACCTACATATATATCAAATACATCTTCTAAGGCATCTCCAACTTTTTTCTTACCACCAACAAATCCTAAATCTGCAGCTTGATGTCTTCCACAAGAGTTATGACAACCAGAGATATGAACACTTGGTAACTTATCCTCTTTTATATTGTTATCAGATAGATAAGTTAAGATATTTTTTAACAAAGTTTGACTTTGCTCTATACCTAGTTGACAAGTAGGAACTCCAATACAACTTACACTTTGTCTAATTTTTGTTTGTCCATTGTAATTTTTTACAATCTCATTTAGTTCTTTTACTTGCTCTTCAGTAAGATTTCTTACATAGATATCTTCATTCATACTTAATCTAGCTTCAGCATTCTTATTATTTTCTAAAAACTCTACTAAGTTTTTAAAATCTTGATGATAAAGTTGTCCATTTACTGGGTGTATTATTAGAGTATATAATCCATCTTGTTTTTGATGTAAAAGTGATGGTGTTTCAGCTAGAGAATGAGTATAAGTTTCTTGAGTTTTAGAAAGAGTTGCTTTTAAATTTAAAGTTAAGTCTTTTGAATTTTTAACTTCTTCTAGGTGTTTATCAAAAGCAGCTAAAAACTCCTCTCTTCCCATTCTTTTTGGAATATATCTAGTTCTAGCTTTAGCTTTATTATTATAATCTCCCTCAGCCATAAATAGATTTACCATAGCTTCTACATAATAAAGTATCTCTTTAGGTTTTACTTTCTTTCCATATGGAATAGAGATTTCTGGATTATTTCCTAATCCACCAGCTATGTACATATCAAAATAAGCATCTCCATTCTCAACTTTAGCTATAAATCCTAAGTCATTTATAGTAGAGTTTCCACCATCAGTTGAGCTAGATGACATTGAAATTTTTAATTTTCTAGGTAGGTGATATGTAGTTATTCTTTCCATTAAGTATTTACTAATTGCATTAGCAAATTCAGTAACGTCAAAAGCTTCATTTTTTTCTACTCCAGACATAGGAGAAAGGCTTACGTTTCTTGGGAAGTTTCCACCTCCACCACGAGTATAAAGTCCATTATTAAGAGCTTTCTCCATAATATCACAAACATCATCTATTGATAAATCATGTAGTTGTATAGCTTGTCTTGTAGTTATATGTAATTTTTCTATATTAAAATCTGTTAAGAATGATTCTGTTAATTTTAACTGATTAAGAGGTAGTAGCCCAGAATTTGTACGAAGTCTTATCATGAACTTCTCTCCTCCTCTTTGTGCATAAACTCCCATTCCACCAGATATTTTTTTGAAATCTCCTACAGAAAGCTCTTTGTTGAAAAATTTATGCCCCTCTTCACGGAAAGTTTTTATCTCATTTTTTAAAAGTTCATATTGATTTTGCATAGATATAACTCCTTTAAAATTTTTTATTATTATGATAGTATAATATATTTTTGTTAAAATTAAAAATAATGATTTCTTATTATATTATAAGAATATTCTATAATTGATAAAATTAGACAACTATAATAAAAAAGGAGAAAATTTATTTTATTACTCTAGAATAAATTTTCTTCCTATATTAAATATATTTTTAATTACTCTTGAACAGGTTTTTTAATAAACCCTAAGATTAAAGCTGTAATTACAGAACCGACTACTATAGCTACTAGATACATAATAGGATTAGTTACAACAGGTAGTACAAATAATCCACCATGTGGAGCTGGTAATTGTACCTTAAAGAACATTGATAATCCTCCAGCAATTCCAGAACCAATTATACAAGCTGGGATAACTCTAATAGGGTCAGAAGCAGCAAATGGAATAGCACCTTCTGTGATGAATGATAATCCCATAATATAGCAAACTTTTCCAGCATCTCTCTCATCTTTAGTAAATTTATTTTTAAAGAAAGTAGTAGCTAGAGCTATTCCAAGAGGTGGAACCATTCCTCCAGCCATTACAGCAGCATGAGGATAATAGTTTCCAGCTGTTATCATAGCAATACCAAATGTGAAAGCAGCTTTATTAATAGGACCTCCCATAAATATTTAGAGCAATAAAAAAAGCCTGTTCTGATAACTAAATCGAACAGGTATCTCATAGAAACCAAAACTAACATAAAGTTGAATTGGGATCTCCTTATACACTTGGTACATGAGCATATATATTATATCATTTTTAAAAAATAAGTCAATTTATAAAAAATAGAGGTATGTAATAATACCTCTTTTATTTTCAAAGCCCCTTAAAAACGGTTTTAGGCGTTCGTTTTTAGTGTGCTAATTATGGATTTTTATTTTTACTTTCTTTATATTGCTCTAACATATTTTTTAACTTTTCAGGAATAGGAACTCCACAAATGGAAGCATTTTCCAAGATACTTAATCCCTCATTACTTAATAATATTCCTATTGTTAAACTTTTAACAGCAAACTTTCCTTCAAATAGTAAATCTATCTGATGAGCTAAGACAACTACTCCTATCATAACCATTTTTTTTAGTAATCCTTTAAATCCAGCTTTACTATTTACTTTTTCTATTATAATAGCTTTGGCCACTCCTGTAAGATAATCAATAGTCATTAAGATTATAAGACAATTCATCATCTTATCTTCTCCACCAGTTATAAGAAAAATTAAAGAAATAATAGAGCCTATAAACCATACTACTTTATTGATGAAAACATCTCCTACATCAATAACAAGTTGTAATACTTCTGTAATAGTCATAAAATCCCTCCTATAATGTAAAAATATATTTTAGTGCCATATCTGCCTTTTCAAACCACCAGTCAGTAATTGCTAGTTTAGGGAATAAAGAAGCTAACATACACATTAATAAAATTATAATAACAATCCACATCATTGTTTTTGAAAAAGTATTTATTTTTTTTATTTCAATTTCTTGAGCTTTCTCTCCACTCTTTGCTTTTTTATTAAAAATATCAGCTATTTTTCCTCCAAAAGCTATTATCGAAGCAATTATTCCATTCATATTTATCACTCCTTTACTTTAGCATTAGTTGAAAATGAGGATAATCACTAAAGTTTTTCCAATCTCCTCCCCATTCAATACTATAGATTTTCATAAGCTCTCTAGCTGATTCAGCTACTTCTTTAAATACTTTTTTATCCCAATTACTTTTATTATTAATAATTACAGCTATATCAAAAGCATATCCTAATCCATCAGCTTTTACTTGATGTTTAGATTTTATTTTATAACCATCACATTTAGTTACAATTTTCCCTGGAATAGTTCTTCCTTGTTGATATATTTTATTCTGCTCTTCTGCTGTTCTAACTCCACAGGTTATACTGATATCATATGGAGTTACTTTTATTAATTCTGTAGCAAATTCTTGTAATTTTGGGTGTAATCCCTCTAAGTTATTTAAACTTCTTTGACTAAATTTATACATATATTTTCTCCTTATTTCATTTGATATTTAAAAATTTCTGTCCTTTCCCAGTAAATTCACTATATCTTTCACTAGGTAATGAAAATCCCTCAACTTTATGGTTAGGTACTACATGGGCTAAGCAAGAAGGTAGGTTTTTACTGGGTAGTAGTTCATCTTATGGATTAGGAACTACTGGAGGAGCTAGTACAGTAAAATTAATAGGAGATAATCTCCCAGCTACTAAAATCCAACTTGATAGTTTCTCGTTAAGTAGAGGTACTATGGAAATTAATGGTGATTTAGGTGTTATTGATACGTCCTCTGATTTTTCTGGAGCTTTTTATACTGAAGGAACAAAGTATGGTAATGGTTCAGCATCGTTTGCTAATAAACCCTTTTATAAGTTTCGAGCTTCACGTTCATGGACAGGAACTACTAATACAGCTCAACCTCAGACTGTTAATCTAGGAAAAGGAACTCCATTTTCAATACTTCCACCTTATTTAGTAGTCAACATATGGAAAAGATTAAGTTAATCTTAGCCACATATGACAAGTGTAGTAGCTAGGTGTAATATCAAGAGCTTGTCCACTTCCCAAGGTTGATGTTTGAGGAGATACAGAGTTTGTACTTCCTGTCCAAGTTTTTGAAGCATCTAATTTTAAGCTAGTTCCTGACCAACCTCCATTAACATTGTAGTTTCGTTTTCCAGTTCCACTGAAATAAAGAGCTCCACTTGAAATTGTTTCACTCTGATATGTCCAAGTGTCAGCCGAACCAGTAATATTTTGAGTACCTCTTGATAAACTAAAGCTATCAACAGCTAATTTTATATTAGGTAAGTTAGCTTGAACAATAGTCCTAGAGTTACTTCCACCAGTGGCTTTACTCGCTCCACTTCCAGAAGTACCCATTAGGAATTTACCTTCGATTTTCTGCCAAGTAGTGCCTAAAAAGATACTAGATGGGTTAGTTGAATTGGTAGTTAAGTAGATATCTCCTACTTTAAATGGACAGAAATTTTTAAATTTATTACATTAGCCCAGCATTTTTCCTCATTAAGAATATCCTATTTTGCTGGTCTACTGATGATTTATGTTGTATATAATGCTCTTCTGTTACCTTTGTAGAGCTATGTCCAGCAAATTCACTAGCTGTTTTTGTGTCTGATAAATTATTTATCTGATTAATAGCTGTTTTTCTTAATGAGTGAGGATATAACTTTTCTATTCCTATGAGTTTTCCCATTTTTCTAACTCTTCTTCTGATAGCTGTTTGACTCATTTGAGCAAACTCGTTATTATACCTAACTGTAAATAAGTAATCTAATTCTATTCCTTTAGCTTTTCTTTCCTCTAAAAGTTTTAATATTAATTTCTTAGTAGTGGAGAAAAAAAATAAATCTCTAACCTTTCCCATTTTTTCAGTAACTCCTCTAAACATATTGTTTTCAAGGTCTAATTGACTAACTTTTAAACTATGGACTGCTGAAATTCTGAATCCACTATCAAGGAATAACTCCCAAAGTAATCTACTCTTAGTATCAAACCTTTTAGGATTTAATTCCATTAATAAAGATACAGTAAATATTTGTTTCCAAGTAAGAAAATAGCTTTCTCTCCTCTTGTCTTGCTCTGTTACTTTCAGTCTATCCAGTTTATCTCTAAATGGATGGTGTTTAATTAAATCTCTCCTTACAGCCCACTTGTAAAATGATGAGATAGCTGTTATTTTTCCATTAATAGTCCTATTATTATTCCCAAGCCCTCTACAATAGATAATGTATCTTTCCAAAACTTCAATTATTCTTTTTAAAGTGTCATCTGACAATAAATATCTATTTCCCTCATTTATATGTAAATACCCCATAAAATCATACATACTATTTTTATAAGTCCTATATGTAGTATCTTTTGTAGCTGAGTTTACAGCTATTTTACTATCAAGGTATGCTTGGTATATTAGTCTATTTTTTTCACTTATTTTCATAATAAGTCCTCCTGTATAATTAAGATTGATATCTCAACTATATAGGAGAACTATATTAAATACTAGAAAAATTTCTTGAATTTATTTTTAAATGCTTCTAAGGCACTAGATGGCTTAGGAATAACTATTTCCTCTTCCCCAACTTCTTCTAAAGCAGCTACTTTTAAAACTTCTTCTTTTTGCTCTTCAGGGAATAATACTTTTTCAGCATTGTCCATAAATTCATTGTAATCATCTAAAACATGAGCATCTTCCATCTTATCTTTTCCTCTTGGAGTATCTAGCTTTTTATACTCTTCATATTGCTCTCTTAAATCTTGTATTCCTTCTTCTCTTTCTACAATTCCTTTTAATATTTTTACTTCTTCTATTGTTAACATAATAAATCGCTCCTTTTTTATTTTGAATTAAATTTATTTTTAAAGTTTATTAAGGCTTCACTAGGTTGAGGTATTTCTATGCCTTTATTTTCTATACTCATAGTTCTAGCTCGTGAAATTTGTTTTTGCTCTCGTAATGAATCCATTAAAACTCTAAGTTCTATCATCATATTTACATACTCTTCTGAAAGAGCTGGGTCTTGTCTTTCCATTTGCTTAACTGTAGAATAAGTATCTAAAGGTTCATATTCTACATACTGAGCTTGAACTCTATCATAATCAGTAGTTAAGTCTATCCAAATATGATTTTCCTTATCCCAATCATTAACAAGATATTCAGGAGGACAAGGAACTGTAATAAGTTCTTGTTTTTCTTCATCTATATATTGCCCTGGTTCTAATATAATGATATTTTCTTTGAATATCACTTCGTTTTCAGAGAGTTTTCTTTGTCCTCTTTGGTATTTTTCATAATCTGTTGCTTCTCTGATTATATTTCCCTCATCTATTGAGATATAGAAAGGGATATCTTTTCCAAAATGACTATATACCTCTTTTTGAAAATATTGATTAGGATTTTTTAAAGGTTTTGGAAACACTGCTATTACTTGAGATTTATGGAACTTATCAGCATAAGCTTTATCTAAATAGAAGTATTGTTTTTCAGGGTCTACCTCAACTTCTTCATCAAAATCACTTTCTACTTCTTGAATTTCTTCTGATAACATTCTAGGTGCTATTTCTTCTATTTCAATAAACTCTTCAATATTATCTAACTCTTTGTTATATTTAAACTTATGAGGAATATCTATTCCTTCATAAATTAGTATTTCTTGAATATTAAAGCATTTTTTTCTTGCTTCAAGCTCTTCTTGACTTATTTCTTTTTCAGATACAGCAATACATTTTGCTATACCTTGTTTTGCTAACTCTTTATCTAAATAAAATAACATTTATAAACTCCTTTCTTATTAATTTTATATATATGTAACTATTTAGTTTTCTTTTCTCATAACTCTCTAACATAGCTTGTAATTTAAAAATTTCTGTCCATTTAAAGTGGGAGATATCTATTTAACTACTAATTCTACTAACCCATCTAGTATCTTTTTAGGTACCACTTGGCAGAAGATAGAAGGTCGTTTCTTACTTGGTACTTCAGGTAGTGGAGCTAGTAAAGCCACTGGTGGTAGTAATGCTAAAACTATTACTCAAGCTAATCTCCCAGCTGTAAAAATCCAACTTGATAGTTTCTCTCTTTCAAGAGGTACTATGGAAATTACTGGAGATTTTTATACATCAAATTATATAAAATATGCTGGAAGTGGAGCATTTTATACAAAGCAAACTGGATTAGGTGGACATGGTGGAGATAGTGGTTCTGGATATAAAATTGGCTTTCAAGCCTCACGTTCTTGGACAGGAACTACCAACACAGCTCAACCTCAAACAATGAATTTAGGTAGTGGACAAGCCTTGGATATCACACCAGCTTATTATACAGTTCATATGTGGCTAAGACTAACTTAGTCTTTTCCATATATTGACTACCAAGTAAGGTGGCATAATAGAGAAAGCTGTTCCACTTCCTGTTGCTCCTATTGAAGTTACTGGAGATGCACTTCCTGTTGTTTCTCCTCCAGCACTTTCTGTTATTGCATTTTTAGTAGTCTCCCATCCTCCAGCTCCAGCTAAATTAGGACCATCAGCTTGTTCATTATTATATCCTTTTATTTTATGAGTATGAGCTGGCTGAGTATGAGTATGAGCAGCAGTAGTGGCACTATGTGTATGACTAGGTAAGTTAGCAATAGTTAGTTTAACAGTACTAGCTCCTCCAGTAGTTCCTAACCCATAAGATGAACTACTACCAAGTAAAAATCTACTCTCTTGCTTTTGCCAAGTAGTTCCTAACCAAGTAGTAGCTGGATTATCATTACTCAATGAAAGATATAGAGAATTAACAGGAAAAGGACAGAAATTTTTAAATTTCTCATCAGTTTCTGTTTTAGTATATGCCCCTACTCCCCCAGCTGTAATGTTAATACTTTTAGCTGCTGCTCCATCATAGCTCACTGGTTTTTGTCCATTCATCTTTATTTCAAGAGCATTAGGATTTTTCATACTTGTTGGAAAATCTGAAATATCTGCTTTTTTATGTTTATGACTACTTGGTGCATAATCATGTGTATGAGAAGTATTAGCTTTTTTCTTTAGTTCGCCATTATAATATCCCATTAGAGCAGCTACAAGAGCCTCAATGCTCTCATAGTCTACTAATTTTTTTCCTAAAGCTTTTTCAATATTTAGAGTATCCGCTTCACTTATACCAAATTGTTGTTTAACTAAGTTTATTCTTTCTTTTAAACTCATTATTTACCAACTCCTTTTAAGCTCCTTTATATTTATTGATAATCGCTTGAGCTTCTTCTTCAGTCATTGTATTATTTAAGGCTGTTTCTACTCCTGTTACTTTTCCACCTAAAGTTGTTATATTTCTCTCATTTGTTGTTGCCTTTTGTAAAGCTGAAGTGCTATCATTAGCTGCTTTATTCCATTTATCTCTTTCTCCAATCCCTACTAACTTTTCGCTAGCTATATCAATAGTTCCATCTCCACCTATTGTAATAGGTCCACCATTTTTAGCTTTAACTCCTCCTAGAGTTGTTGTATTTGCTACTGGTAAAGTATAGTTATTAAGACCATCTAGTTTTTTCTTATCCTCTTTACTCATCAATCCATCTTGAGATTGGGTAGCTAATCCAGGAACAAATAATTCTCCAACAGTTTGCCACTTATTTGTAGGGTCACCCTCATAAATTAATATTGTATTTTTGCCACTATATGTAGGTTCTTTAGTAATAATTACCATATATCCCTCTTGAGGTTGAGTTATTTTTGTATTAAGAGCTTCTAATGTTTCATATACCCCTTTAAAAGCTAAACCACTAGCAAAGGTATTTATTGCTGCCGTTAATTGTTCTTGTGATACTTTATCACCCCAAGTTTTTTTCTCTTGAGGACTTACAAACTTTTTGCTATCTGTCTCTGTTACTTGATCAGCACTATGTGTATGTGAAGATTCTGCTTTTGTTTTTATTAATGCTATAATCTCTTTAGCTAAAAGGTCATAAGCAACCTCATCTATTATTTTCTTTCCACTTGCTAAACTTTCAGCTACTCTTGTATCTAAATTTTCCATTTATATCACTCCTTGTTTTGATTTTTATATTTGTCTATTATTGCTTGTGCTTCTTCTAAAGTAATAATATCCTTTTGCATATCATCTTTAAGTTGGTCCGCATACTCTTTTAATTCATTTTTAGAATTTTTTAAAATCTCATATAACTCATCTACTATATCTTTTACATATTCTTTTTCATCACTAGGTAATAATGGCTCTAGAAATTCCCAATCTTTTTTTTCAACAACATGGAAATATACTTCTTGAATACTTCCTACTATTTTTCCTCTATCAGAACTTCTAAGAACTAATCTACAAAATACTTTTCCGAAGCCTTGTAAAACTTCATTAGGAATAGCAATATCTATATTAGTAGTTATTGTACTATCTATTTCCTTTTCAACTACATAAGGCTCAGTAGGATTATTAGAACTACAAAATACAGCCCTAATATTACCTTGAAAGTCTTTTAAGCTTCTTAATACAACTTTTAAAGAGCCTATTCCATAATCTCCTTGGAGGAAAAAGATAGGAGAGAAATTTGCATTTCTAAGTATATCCCAGCTAACTAACATTTCTTTCAATTTTCTCATTCCTCCTTAGCCTTATATTTATCTACTAAAGCTGTCATTTCTTGAGGAGTAGTTGTTTCTAGTTTAGATTCTATTCCAAATACTATTTTAGATAATCTCATAAATGAACGAGAGAATTTTCTAAAATCAACTGGGCTTTTTAATCCTAGTATTTCAAGATTATAGTGTTCTGTTATTAAGTCAGGGTCAGTTGCAGTATTTAATTCTTCTTCATTTTTGATTATTTGACTCATCTTATCCCTCCTCTTTTTCTTCATTCTTAACTATTATTTCATAAAAAGCTATTCCTAATTCATTCATATGATTTAAGAACTCTTGTAATGATGTAATATTATTAATATTATCTTCCAAAATAATGGTTATAGTCTTATTTTCTTTATCATTAATAATATCTAATACTTTTCCTATTTCAAAGAGTTCACACATTTTCAATATATAAGCAAAGTTAAAGATACTATATTTAGTAATTTCTCTAGCAATTAATATATTTTGTCTTAACTTCACTCCTAATTCATAAGCTGTATTGACTCCATAGATTTTCTCAAGTCTTTTTAGACTTATAGCATTAGCAGTTGTAATAGATAAGCTTGAAATATATTCACTTTTCTTTAATTCTATTTTTTGTAATTCTCTAGATATAGCCTTTGCAAGTTCAACTATTAAAGGTTCCTTTCTTTCAAAGAAAGGTAGATTACTAAGTATTCTTTCAACAAAGTCTTTAGATACTGCTACACCTAAAACTGTAATAAGGGTTTTAGCTTTTAACTCCACTAAATCTTTTTTTATAGTTATTAATTGATGAGCTGTAACTTTTGATTTTACTACTTCTTTATCTATCCAGTTAAGAGCAAATTCATGGCCAATATAATTTAGATAGTATTCAAGGTTAAATTCTAAATTTTCCTCAACATATTTTTTTAAAGCTACTTTTGACATTACTTATTACCTCATTTCTAATCAATCTTGAAGATAAAGAAAGCATTAGGTATTTTATAAATGTCAGCTGCTCTAATTTCTTTTGTGTAATCTAAAGCGGAATAAGCTATAAGATTTCCTCCTGAAACATTATCAAATAATCCTATATGAGTTATCCAGCCCCAGTTTTCAGTAGCAACAGGGAAGTTTATATCATTCTTATTATAAGTTTCTCCATTCTGTGGTTCTTCAAAGGTTATTTGTTGTCTACTATACGAAGCTCCCTCTACTTCTTGAATGTTAGAAGCATTATCAGTGGGGTCAGCTTTGAGTAATCCTAAATAATAGTTCTTTCCTTCTTTTCTAAAGATTTCATTTATAATTAAATTTTCTCCTATATGTGTTAATCCAGCCATTATTCCTCCTCTCTATTCTAAAGGATTTATAGTAATAGTATTTACTTTACAAAGTTTATTTTCATTAAGTTCTATATCATTTCTACTTCCGGCTACTGTGATATCTCCTATCTTAGTAATACACCCAGCATGTTGGATAGTTTCAACAATATCAAAATAAAAAATCTTTTCTTGGAATAAATTCTCAAAGAAAAAATTATTTAATTTTTCTGTTAGTGTTGTTTTAGCTGCTTCTTCATTAAAATCACTTGATATAGTTCCTTTAACTACAATATCAACTCTATTGATTTCAACTCCTTCAACAGTTAAATCTATATCTGAAATAATTTCTAAATCTATATAATTTTTCACTTTTTCTTTAAGTTCAGAAGATACTACTTCTTTCCCTTGCTCTGTTATAACTAACTTAACAGTTCCAGCACCACTCCATCTAGGAATACAATGAGAATGTTCAACTCCTTTAACTTCCTTAGCTTTATCCTCAAATACATATTTATTCCAGCTCATTCTTGGCTTTCTGATATAATCTAAAGCTCTCTTTCTGAAATTATCATCTGTTTCTATATCTGTTCCATTAGTAATATTTTCTAAGTTTTCTACCTTAGAAAGTCCTGTATATTCTTCTCCAAATTTATTAATTTGTCCTACTTCACAGTTACCAACAGTTCCAGCCTTAGTACATTGAATTTTTACAGTAGTAGAGATATTTTCTATTGTCTTTTCTTCTAAGATTTCATACTCTGTTGCTGTACTTGAATTTATAACTATATAACCTTTCTTAATAAGACTTCCATTTACTCCTGTTATTTTTACTTGACCAGTTGATTTAGTTGCTTGAAGCCTATCTAAAGCCTTATCAGCACATGAAATATCTAAGTCAGTTCCTGTTGCTGTATCTATAAGTCTTTTATCAAGTTGTTCTGAATAATCATCTTCCTCTTTTACCATTTCTATAGCTACTGATGTAATAATATCTCTAGCAAAACTTCCAGTTGAGGTATTATAGGAAATCATTTCAGCCATATCATTGACTTTTTTATTTATTCTTTCATCACTCAACTTTTATTACCTCCTCTACCTCAAAAGCACTCTCTTTTAATTCAACTATAAATCCACAATACATCTTGTCATCAATCTGTATAAGCTGTAAACAATGTATTTCCTCAATATCCTTATGATTTTTCAAGGAATTATAAATGTCATCTTTGATAAGTTCTATTAGGTCCGTATTAGGATATAATTGTTGTCCTACATATTTGTAGATATTTAATCCAAAGGGGTAACCTACATCTTTAATATGGACATTCCACCTATCTCTTTCAGTATAGAAAAGTTTTTTAATCCATTCTTTTATAATTTCTACTTTATTGTAGATTTTTCTAGGTTCTAATCCATCATAGTAGAATTTTCCTGTTGTATAATCAAAGAGAACATCCTTTTCTTTTATAGTTTCTTGAACTTGTAATTCCTTTTGCTCTTCAATAGCTTGTACATCACTATTGATTCTTAAATAACTAATAGGTAATGTCATAATCTCACCACCTTATCTATAAGATAAAAATACTTATGGTCATTTGTCGGAAGCATTAAGACTGTATCTCCAATTTTTAAGGTATCAGTCCATTCAATACTTCCCTCTGCTTTATAAGTTCCACTTCCAGCAAGTTTTGAAATTGGGTGTGGAGGGTGTTGAGGTACACCATCTGTTTTAGTGGTATTATCAAAAGAATATTCTGTAATATTTCCTTCAAGAGAATAAGTTCTTTTATACCCTATTATTTTTTCAATACTAATCATAATTTTTTTATTTTTTATAATAATTCCACTTTCTAATTTAACCTCTAATTCAGGAGGAGCTTTGACAACTTCTCCTGTAACAGCTCCAAGCCACTTAGGATTATCCCTAGCTTTTATAATTAGAGCTATTTTAGTTAGAGCATTATAATATCTTTCATCTTTTACCATTTATTCCACCTTTTCTAGCTCTAATGAAGCTGTAAAAATTGTTTTATGCATACTAAAGTTATAAGTAATACTTGTGATTTCAAATACTCCATTTATTCCATACTTATCATAAGATAATTTTAAAATTTCTCCATCTCTTATAAATTCACTCAATAGAGGAATTTCAAAAGAGATTTTTTCATTAACTTTATTTTCTTGGTTTAGTAGATTAGTAGCTGTAATAGTTCCACCATTCAAATCATTATCTTTATAAGATACTAATTTTTGCATAAGTCCATATTTTTCAATATTCCCTTTGTCTTTTGCTGTGCTAACTTGAATATATTCTTTTCCTGATGTCTTATATACTCTAATTGAATTTCTCATTCCCTCTATATCCAGTGTTCTTTTAGGTTCTTTGATGTAATTCAAGGCATTACATTCATAACCGTTCAGAATGGAAGATAATGAGCTGAGAGGGGTATATATTCCTCTTTTATATTTGTTCTTTTTACTTCTTTCAAAGTGAAATTTAGTTTCTTTATAAAAAAATCTAAACTCTTGATTTTCTAAGTCCTTAATATTTTTTATAATCTCTTTGATAATTTCTCCTAAAGTTTTTCCAAAATAGAAATTATCAACCATAGTATTGGTAGCTTCTATATTTCCAGTATTAGCTCCAAAAGTTTCTATAAGCTTTCTTACAACAATAGAAGCTTCTATATCTTCAAATTGATAAATTTCTTCATTCTTTGAAAAATACCAAGCATAATCAACAGCTTTAAAAGATAAATTAGTGATATCTCCATTAATAATTATTCCTGAAAATATCTCTTTACCATCAAGTTTTATAACTATAATATCTCCTATCTCTACATTGTAGAATTGAGGGTTTTTAGTTATATTAAAGTCTAAGGTCCAAGCGAACTCACTTATAGATTTTTTTAATTTCATTTCAGCTTTGACTATATTTGAAATATCTACTATTTGGCTTGAAGTATTCTTTATACAATATGTAGTTATCATTGTAAACACCTACTTGCTTAAATTGAAAGCTTCAGGCTTAAATACATAGTGTTTTGATTGAGTTTCATAAATACTTGGGTCTTTAGCTTCCTTAAATTCAATAGTATATTCAATATCCCCTTCAGGAGTAGTGTTAGGCTCAAACTTAGAAATATAACACTTGAGAACTAGTCCTATACCTGTGATTACAAGCTTTATAGGAGTTTCTTTTAGTTTTAATTCATCAACCTTATTTACACAATCTATTCCAAAATACTTATAGTCATTAGAAAAAGAGTAGTAATTATTAGGAAAAAAAGAGGAAAAACTAACTATTCTAAAATCTATATCTTTCTTGTAGTTTATTTTTCCAGCTATTGTATCGACTTCCTCAATAATATTATCATTTCCAATAAATTTAATATTTGCTGGAGTAACAGGAAAGGTAAATATAGATAACTCTACTCCGTTCTTTTCTTCTGCTATTGATACTTTTATCTCTTTTAATATTCTTGAGAAAGAATAAAGTTTTCTAAGTACAGGATTATTTTGAGTAAGTTGATTTATATTACTTGCTATTCCTCCAGTAATTTTATCTGTTGCCCACTCTGAAAGTTGTGTTTGTGGGTCAATTTTAGCAAGAGAACTAGTTTGTAATAGTTTTTCAAGTACTTCTGTCATCATATTTACCACCTCCTATATATTTCCTAATATTACTGTTAAATCTTCTACTACTTGGGAAATAATATCACTTATATTATCCCCTTTATTGATATTTATAACTATTTGAGAGTTGTTAGTAGCTGTATTATTGCTCTTTTCTCCTTTAAAACTTAAAAGATTTTTTATGGCCAATAGAGTATCTAACATTTTTTCTTCAATAGTCTTTTCAACTGGCATTGATGTATAAACACTGTTAAAGTTAGAGCTATTGGAACTATTATTATAAACATTTCCATTAGTTCCACTATTTTTAGTACCTTTTAGATAATAACCATTATGTTTAACTTGTTGTTCTTTTCCACTACCACTAAGTAGATAATCTGTATTTAATCCTGGTCCTGTTGAAATTTCAGGAGAATAAGTTCCACTTCCACTAGCAATTTGATTTTCTATATTTTGTATTTTAGCTTTATTTTCTTGATTAGTTTCTCCAGTTGCTCCAGCATTTACTGTTGCCTCTAAATCAAATCCTAGTTTATCAGCTAACCAACTAATTCCCTCTTTTACACCATTAATCATTACTCCAACAAAATTAAATTTTTGAATCCAACCCCAAAGTTCTTTTAGAATATTAATTAAAGGATTAACAGCATTTCTAAATCTTTCTGACCTTTTATATAGAACTGCAAATCCTACTCCAAGTCCAACTATTGCTCCTACTATCAAAGCTACTGGAGAAGTAAGAACAGCTAAAGCTGTATTCAATCCCCAAGTACTAATAGTGGCGAGTGTCATATTTCCAGTTAAAAGAGCTGTAATAAAATTAGCAGCTCCCATTGCCGCATTACTAGCCCATATAGCACCTGTTTTTATAGCACTTGCTGCTGCTAAAGCTTTTTCCCATAAAGTTGTAGCAATAAGTACACCTTTATATGCCATATATCCAGAAGTTAAACCAAAGATAGCAAATGTTAAAGTATCAGCGAGGTAACTTCCTGAATTTAACCATTCAATAACTCCAGTTCCAGCAGTAACAAGTTGAGTTACTCCATCTATAAGAGTTATTACAGTAGGTTCTAAATATTCTCCAAAAGCTATAGCTAATCCCTCAGTAGCAGATGTTAAATTTCTAAAAGAACCTCCAAGTCCAGCATTTAAGGTATTTGCTAATTCTTGAGAAAATCCACTTGAATTTTTAACTTCATTTATTAGTTTATCTAATTCTTCTTTTGGAGTTGCTAATAATCTATTCATAGCTTGAGAACCTTGCTCTTGGAAAACTTGGCTTATAAAACTTTCTCTTTGAGCTTTTGCCATTCCCTTAGTTTTTTCTTTTATGTCTTCAATAATATCTAATACATTTCTATAACTTCCATCTTCTGTTAGCTGAACACCGATATTTAACAACATTTGTTGTTTTTGCTTATTTTGTAATGTAGAAAATACAGCTTGTAAAGCAGTTCCAGCTTGAGAGCCTTTTAATGATAAGTTACCTAGTTGTCCAAGTATTCCTAATGTTTGTTCTAAGCTAAGTCCAAACTGTCTAGCACCATTTCCACTATATTTTAAACTCTCAGCTAAATCTCTTACATCAGTTGTTGTTGCACTTGCTGTTTTAGTAAGCATATCTCCTACTTGTGTAGACTTGCTGGCATCTAATCCAAACATTCTTAAAGCTCCTGCTGTAATTTCAGTAGCTTCTGCTAGTTCCATTTGAGATGCTGTAGCTGTATCTAAGATTCCACTTGTTGCTGCTATAATTTCATTAGTAGAAAATCCAGCTTTTGCAAATTCAAATTGAGCTTCTGCTGCTTCACTAGCACTCCATGAAGTTGTTCTTCCAAGTTCTTTGGCTTGGTATCTTAATAACTCCATAGTTTCAGCACTTGCTCCTGTAGTTCCTTGAACTCTTCTAGCTACATCATCAAAAGCCGTGAATACATTAATAGACTTCTTTATTCCCATTCCTATTGCAGCTATACTTGCTATTTGTTTAAATTTACTAATAACATTATCATAATTATTAGTATGGCCAGCTTCTTCATTTAGATTTCTTAATTGTTCTGTTAAGTCATCTACACTTACTCCAGCTTCTTGAGCTCTTCTCATAAGTTCATCAATAATTCCACCGACTTGACGTAATTCTTGTTGGCCATTTGCTCTGGCCACAATTTCAATATAATCAACTTCTCTAGCCATACAACCTCCTATTTACTTCCATAAGCTTTCTTTTTTTCTTCTATTTCTAACATAAAACAAGCATCTAAAAATGCTTGTTCTATGCTATCTAATTTTATAAGAGGTTTTTCAAAGATATTTTGTCCTTTTAGATTCCAATGATAGAGCCTATAAAGATTATCATTGGTCTTGATTAGTTTTTTATATCACTAACCAATACAGCTTTATTTTGAGTCATATTTAATTTACCTACATGCATAATTAAGTCATCTAACTCTTCTTCAGTAAATATTTTTTTTAGTAAAGCTTCTTTATTATTTACACTAAAAGCTTTTTGGACATCTTTGTTAGATAAGTCAGGATTAATCATGCATTCTGATAATTGATAATATTTACTTTGCTTTTCCAAAGCAGCTAAAATAGTAGTTGATGTAGGTTTCTCTAATACAACAATAGGCTCTTTAAATCCTAATTCTTCAAATCTTTTTATTTTAACTGTAATAGAAGTTCTTTTAATATTTCCTTTATCTTTTATTTTCTCTGCATTGTCTATAAGTGTTTTAATATCCATTAATTTTTACCTCCTATATATCAGCAATACTTTCTAAAATATCAATATTGCTTGGTTGAGCAGAGAATGTAAATTCTCTTTCTGTTAGTTCCCCTTTTGTAAATGATAATATATCTATATCTCCAGTAGGTAAGCAATTAGCTACTGCAATAGCTTCAGCTCCTAAAGCTTCAGGGTCATCTAATTCAACATTAATATCACAATAATTATTAAGTTTTCCATCTTTAATATTTTTTAAAAGTTCTAATTCATAAGAAAAAACCTTTTGAACTTTTACTGTTATCTCAAAAGAAACAGCTGTATTTTTCTTTCCAGTTTCTCCATTAGATAGTAGTACATCTTTACTTTCTAAACTTAATTTACCTGTAAACTCTGATAATTCAGCTATACATCTTCCATTTCTATACACTTTACCAAAGCTACCACTTACGACATCGCTTGGTTTAAAATTAAAATCTCCAGCCATTCTCTACCTCCTAAAATTTTGTATATAAAAAATCCTCAAATGAATATCATCTGAGGATTAATAATTTATTTTATAGAATTTAATATTATTTCATATAAAGCTTTTGAAGTGGTACAGTTGTGCTTTGCCTTATACTTTTCAAGAGCTTCTACCATTTTTTGATGTTCTTCAGGAGTATATTTATATCCTAAGTACTTTACACTTTTATTTATACCAGTAGGTCTACCTACCTTTTTCTTATCTTCCATAACTCTCCTTGACTTTTAATAGAAATAATGATAAAATTAAATTAAGAAAATCAAGCACGTTTTAAAAGGGATTAATCATTATTTGATTAGTCCTTTTTATTTTTTCCTTTTTTGAATAAAATCAATAATTATACATATAAAAGCTATTACTCCTGTGATTTTAACTAATAAATCTAACCATTCCATTGTAACACCTCCTACATTTTATAAATAATTAAGGGAGAGGGTGGGAGGAGCTCTCCCTCCCTTGCAGCTTACTTTCTCTTTTTTATAAACTTATATATTATTATAAGATTTATAATTAATTGAGAAAGGTCTAGTAAGAAATCAAGCACGTTTACACCTCCTCCCTACAAGTATATAATATCATATCTTCTAATAAAAGTCAAGGACTTTAATTAAAAATTTACTCAGATAATATTCAATTTCCAATGTCCAATTTTACCGCTATAAATAAGCTTTTCCTTCAAAGTCTTCCATTACATCAGTAGGTTTATAGTCAGGAATATAAGCAAATAAGATATCATCAGTATTAGCTCTTAATAACTCATATTCAGTAAGTTTTTTAGCTTCCTCTTCTGTAATAGGTTTTCCTTTGTAAGTCCCCTTAGAAATAATATAATCTCTAGTTGCTTCTGTATCTATCTTCATTCTATTTTCATTAGCTGGGTCAAGCTGTCCAGCTTTTACAAATTCTTTAAGATAAGCATTTACAGCACCTAAGAATAATAATTTGTTAGGATAGAAGTTTTGATATTTTCCTCTGTAAGCTTCTTTAAAGACATTTCTAATATCCTTTTGATGAATATCCATAATTTCCATCTTTCTAATTTTACTAAAACTTCTATTCATAGTGTCAGTTGCTGTTGTAAATGATGTAACACCTCTAATGATAGTGTATTTATTACCATCAAATCCAGTTAATAGCTTTCCTTCCCCTATTGCTGTATTTTCATCATCAACAGTAGTTTTAAATGATTTTAACCAAGATTGCTCCATATTAGTGATAGAAGCATTGAGAGCTACTCCAGCACACATAGAAGCTATACATAAAGTATATTCTTGAGCTGTATAAGCTTTCTCTTCAAAATCTACTATTGTATGTGCTACTTGTCTTGAATCATAATCTATTATCCAAGGTTTATCAGGTTTAGCTGATGAAGATACAACTAACTTAATTGTAGAAGTATCATTTCCAAGTTTGATAGTTTCTGTATTTCTAATTGAATTAATCCAACTTTCTAAGTCTGTTAACAAAGTTTCTGGTTTATCTTCTCCACTAACAAATGGACAACATAAATAATTAGGTTCATCTAATTTAATTTCTTTTAAAACATCATTAATGTTTTCTTTAGTTGCCTTATATACTACAACTTTAAAAGGGTTTCCTCTAAATGCCATAGCTTTTAAAGCCTTAAAGTTTTCAGCTGTCCAATCTTCTTCTTTTATTTCAACAGCTGAATAGTACTCTTTTTTTGTAAAGTCTTCCTTAGTGGCATCGAACATGATTACCCCTAAGACACCTCTTATAGCTCCTGATATAAGTACGGCTGCCTTTTCTTCAAAGAGAAATTTGAACTTAGGTTTTCCATTTAATCCTGCCATTTTTCCTCCTTTACTCATTTAAAATATATTTATCTTTTAAAATTTCCATTTTCTTTAAGTTTTCTTCAATATTTTCCTCATCTAAAATATCTCTAGTACAATCATAAGTACATTGAATTTCAGCTACTCTTATTCCTCCTCTATCTGTTATAGTGGAATATTCAATTCTATATGAGTTATCAATACAGTAAAAATTAGAAGTTTCAAAATTTTCTTTAAGATATTTAAGAAAATCTTTTACTTCATTTCTAAAATTTAACAACTCATACCTAGAACTAGATTTAGAATAGAATATTGAAAAATCAACTGTTTTTTGTTTTTTATTTTCCTCTTCTCTTGTGATTACAAAATAGACTGTATTTCCATCTATCTTTTCATCATCAAACTCATCTTGATAAAACACTCTCCATCTTTTTCTATTCTCTTCATTTTCAAATTTTTGTTTGAAGTATTCAAGTCTTTTAGTTAATAGCATGTTATACACCTCTACTATGTACTATAATTTTTGCTACTTTTTTTTGACTTTCTATCTCTTCATCTTCAAGTTCTATTACTTCATTTTTAAAAAGTTCTAAGAGTTCTATTAAAGTTTCTTTTTTATCTCTACTTTCCTCTTCTCTTTCTATACCCTCAAAAAGTTTCCACTGTATATATAATTCCTTAGCTGCTATCCAGTTATCTTCTGTTAATTTATCAGTACGATTTTTTAAATATGTTGTAATAAATCTATCAGCTTTTTTATTGATAGAAGTTGAATCTATGCTTTCTAATTTAGCCCTAAATTCATCTTTTGAAATTCTAAGAGTATTTATCACATGTTCAATATATACTTCCTCAAAGTAATCTATTGTAATAATAGGAATATTATTATTTTCCATCTATCCTCCTTTTCAGGAGAGGGGAATGTCCCCCTCTAAATTAAGATATAGTAACCTTATATCTCTCAAATTTAGTTGTTGATAATACAAGAGGCATTGGAGCTGATTTACCCCATAGTCCTTTACTACCAGTAGTTTCCTCTACTTTAGTATCTCCAGCTATTACTTTGGATCTAACTAAAACTGATTCATTCTTTGCTACATCTCCATAAGTAAGACAACCATATCCAACTGCTAAGTTATTAACATTAGATAAAATAATTAGATTTTTAGTATCTATCTCTTTATCATCTGTTCCTTTAGCATTTACTAGAAGTTCTACTTTTTGAGTTCCAATCATTAAGTATGGCTCATTTCCATCAACTCTAAATTCAACTTTATTTATATTTTGTCTAGTATCATTAGCTTCATTTTTTATAGCATTAAATATGTTTTCTCCTACTTCGATTTCAGGCCACATTCCATGTTTAGTTTGATAAGCTAAAGCAAGTTTTAAAACTTCATCAACAAAAACAGTTGTTCCATTAGTCCAAGAAAGAGGTTTATCTGCTTTAACTCCTACTTCATGAGCTTTCTTATTTTTGTCAGTATAAGTACCCTTTAAATAAACTTCAGCACATTGTTTTTCAAATCTATTATCAATAGCAGCAGCAATTAGTCTTGAATATTTAGCTTCCATTTGTTTAATTGTAGGAATTTCGGCTCCTGTTTTTGTGTACATAGGAACACCAGCTTTTATTTGGATTAAATCACTAGCTGAATAAGGAAATTGTCCTCCAATAATATCAGGTTCAAACTCAATAACTCTATATCCATCTTTACCAAGAATAGGTAAAACTTCTGTTCTTCCTACAATTCCAGCTGTTACAAAGTGATCTGTTAAATCTTCTATTCTTATTTTTTCTGTTGGAGATAAATATTCGTTTCCAGAGTTTATGAATTTTTTTGAGTATCTTTTTGGAATATTTAATTTTTGTGACATCTCAGCTATTAGAGATATTAAGTAAATCATTCTTTTATTCATTTATTAAGCCTCCTCTGTTCCTTCAATTTTAGTTGTTAAAATAACTCCAGCTACTTTTAATTGATGTATAGCTGTAAAATCAGATTCCCATTCTATTCCTTGAATATCTTCTTTACCAACAACTACATAAGTAGAGATATAACCAACATCATCAGCCTCTGCTGTAGTATCTGCTCCCATATATAGTCCTGCTATAACTCCTTTGTTAGGGTCATCTTTCACATAAGCATAGAATTTACCATCTGTTTTGTCTTGAGCTATAGGTTGTAAATGCTTCACTGCCCCTGCTCCCATTGTTACTTGCATATCAGGTTGTAATCTGATAACTGCTTTGTCTTTTAAATTTTCTGTTTTTCTTTCAAAAGTTGCCATTCTTTATACCTCCTTAAAATGATTCAGCTAACTCTTTAGCTTCTTGTACTGGGTCTTTATCTTCTGAAAATTCTATTCCACTAGATATATTTTTGAATAAGTGTGCAAAAGGGCCATCTTCCTTAGAGAACTCTTTTAACATATTGGCTATAGTTCCCTTTTTTCCCTCAGAGAACTCAATAATATTTGAGTATTCTTTCTCATCAAAAGCTTTATCTATTCCAAATTCAATAAACGAATGCATTACTGGTGGGAACATTTTAATAAATTTTTCCTTAACTTCTTTTTTCTCATTATCTCTAGTAAACTCTGCTCTAACTTTCTCATACATTTCAGCTTGAGTTAAGTTCTCAACAGGTTTTTCAGCTAAGATATATCCTAGAGTATTAGCAATACTTCCAAGAGTTTCTTTTGAGAACTCCGCTGTTTTTTCTACTGTATATCCAGCAGCCTTTAGCTTATCTACTGCTACTCTCTCGCTATCTTTTTCCCATAAAACATCAAATAAATTTCCTAATTTTATTTTTGATGCATCAACACCTTTAATATAACTTGTAAATTCATCAATCTTAGCTTGGTCATCTTCTGCAAACTCTATTGTTTGAGTTGTTTCTAATGATGTTAAGTCTTGGGAAAACTCACTAAAAGACTTATCTAAATCTTTTAAATGAGGTGGAGCATATCCTAATATTGCTAAGTGGTTAGGATTACCATCAATTCCTATTCCTATTGAAAGATTTGGATACATTTCTTTGATACTATCTCCAAAATAATTATAGGTAAATTCTGCTAGTAAATATCCTTCTTCATCTACTCCAACTGCCTTACAACTTCCAGCGACTGGAATGGCTGTGGTAGGATATCCTTTACTAGTCCAATCTCCTACATGGCCAGCTGTGATAGAAAATTCTTTTCCTATCCAACTTTTAAGGTCATCTACTGTATAGTTTCCCTTTGCTCCATAATTACCAGCTTTAAATATTCTTTTTGGCATTTTTCTCCTCCTTTTTCTCTAATTTAGGTCCCCAAAAGATATATTTTTTATTTTTACCTTTTCTTTCTCTAACTACTCCCCAAATTAAACCTACAGTTACTCCTCCTACTATTCCTAGAAATAAAAATCCTACTGGTGTTATCATCTTTTTTACCTCCCTCTTCTATAAAAATATGAACATGGAATACCTTTAGCATAAGTTCCTTGTCCTATACAAAACCATCTACTTAAATCTAAAATATTATTACCCATGCTATCTCCTTTTTAAAACATGTTGTAAAAGTATATTTTTATATTTCATTCTCATTCTTGGTGATATTCCTAAAAATTTATATCCTGGAATATCTCCCCAAGGTACTTTTATAGTCCTTACATGAGCCCTTACTTTTACTCTTTTCTTATTTTTTGCATATTCGCCATTTTTCTTTTTATATCTAATTCTTCTATAATGAGTTCTAATTACTGCATTGACAGTTCCATTCTCTCCTTTTTTTAGTCCATTATTTAAAGCTCTAGCATAGATGACATTAGTTCCAACTCTAGCTACATTGTTATCAGAATATCTTGTAAAAGAGTTATATAGTCTACCTGTATCTTGTAATGTTTTTCCTCTATCTTTTTTAGCTCTATTTGACTTTTTCCACTTTACACCTAGATAACTTTTTTCATTATCAAAATTTCTTAAAGTTTCATTTTTCATATCTCTAGCTATTATTTTTAAAGGATCTCTTAAATCATTACAATTTTTTATAATATCTTTTATTCTTTTTGAAGTATTATTAGTAGTTCTTACTCCCATACAAATACACCTTGTTTTTCATTAGCTCTTTTCTCCATATCTTCCCAATATTTATTAGCTGGATTTCCTTTAAAGCTTCCAAGCTCTTCTCCTGTCATAGTTTCATCATACTTTGATAATTTATATCCATACTCTTTCATATCATCTTTAGATAGACATATTACAGTACTTCTGCATTGATAATGGTTAGGTGGATAATAGATATCCCAAAAAGGATTATCAGACTTAAATATTTTTCCATTTAAAGTCCTGCAAATAGAAGTTGTCCTATTATCTTCTATTGCATGATATTGCCAATAAGGGAATAGCTTTTCATCTTCTTTAAGTTGTTTATAATTACCTATGCTATATTGTGAGAACATATTAGTTCTATAAACATTCTCAAGATAATATCCTTGCTTTCCTAGTCCTAACTTCTCAATAGCTTCTTTACTATCCTTTATCCATTGTTTTAATGTTCCTCCATTTTCAAGATTTTTTTTCATATTTTCAAAAAGTCTTGAAGTCATTTCTAAGTCTGTACTTTTCTTTAACCAAAAGCAATTAGCTCTTACTTCTTCTGTTATCTCTTCAATAGTTTCATAAAGAATAGGTGTTTTATCTATAAAAGATTTAATAGCTTCTTGGAAAGGCATATTGAAAGGGTCAAACTCATCAAGAGATAATCCTGAAATAATAGTTTTAGCTGTTGCATATGCTCTTACTTGAGATAAGATTAAATCATCTTCTAGTTCAGAGTAGTCAATATTTAATGTAAATTGTCCTCCCTCTTCAATATTTTTTAACTGTTCTATAATTTGCTCTTCAATATTTTCAGTAAATTTATCTAATTTTTTTTTTAAATATTCCTCAAATTTCTTTTGAGCTTCAACAGTATTGAAAAGTCGGTCATCTACATTATTAGTTTTTGAAAACTCCCCTCGTAATATTCTATTCTGCATAGGTACAGAACTTTCTTCGAGGAAACTTCGTCTATACCTAAATACTCTGCTAAATAGACTTTAGAGAGCTTATAGCCAATATTTGATAATTTCAACATATTATCAAGTTTTATTGACTTCAAATTTTCTTTTTCTTTCTCTTGTTCTACCTTGTCAGCTTCTGTATATATCTTTTCAAGGACAAATTCAAAATCTTTAGGATTATATCCAAAGAACATAGAATCAATTTCTAAAAGTTGAAATAATGAATCTGTAACAAATTTACATATCTCTTCTACTACTTGCTCAAATCCATCTTGGTGTACTTGTCCTAAAGAATAACTTCCAGCTCCTCCACCATTATCCATAGTGAGAGTAGAACCAAGTATATTTTGAATAAGCTTTTCTTTTTCTCTGTTCTCTAACTCTGTATAAATGCTAGGGTCTAAGTCAGATAACTTTATAAAGTCTATAACTTTCTTTAAGTCAAATTCATCATCAAAATTAACAGGTGCTCCTATACTAGAAGCTCCTCTTATATTTTCAACAGATTTTCTAAGTACTTCTCTTTCCTTTTCTTCCATATTTACATCATATGGATAGATAACAATAAGGTCCCCATACTTTTCAGCTATCTCTCTAAGCTGTCTTTGAAACATAGATTTATCTAAGAAAGCTTGTTGACAACATTCAAATATACTTGTTCCCATAACTTTTGCTGGATTCCACTTATGTATGCATAAAAGGAATTTTTCTCTAGTTAATGGAATTTCATTAGTTCCTATTTTTATTTTCCATTCTTTAGTTCTATTGTCATAATTGACATAGTCATAAGGAATAGGAATAAGAGTATCTATTGAAAAATCTTCATTATAGACTATCTCAAAACAACTATATCCAAAATACCTAGCTGTGATTAAATGGTTTATAATTCTATTGAATTTAATACCTGAAAATCTTTGTTGAATTTCTTTTTCTAAATCACTCATATCAGGATTTTTAGCATAAGGAAGTATCTTTCTACCAGCAACAGCTCTTTCAAGCTTTTGAAGTGCTGAAGCTATATCTATATCCTTGATAATTCTTTCTACACTTTCACTATTAAGAGTTTCATCATAAGTATTAGATTCTTGGAATAACTTAACTACACCTGATATAAGTAATTCTTTTTTAGCCTTTTTTATATCTTTTTCTATTTTTCACACCTCCTTTTATTTTTTATTGGTAATAAATTTAAAGTTATCTTTATTAACATTATTTCTAATCAATAGTGGTTCTATTGAATATCTCCAAGCATCTATTAAATGGTTGTAATTATCTATAGGTTTATTTAATGATTTACCAGTTTTTTTATCTGTATCCCATACATAGTTTTTTATCTCTATGATGAAGTTTTTACACTTAGGATGTATAAAGACTTTATATCCTTGTAGATATTGGATACCAAACATAATACTATCTGGTCCTTTAACAGAACTTTTAATTCTTGGAACTCCATTTTTCTTCATCCATTTAATAGATTTTTCTTCGGCAGAATCTGCTACTATAACTGACTTTGAATATCCTTTATATTTAATAAGTTCCACTATATCCTCATTAAACATACCTGTTTGATAATGTTCATCTATAATATAGATTTCTTTTTCATCTTCATTTACCAAGCTAACTATTAAAGCAGTAGGATCATTTGTAAAACCATAGTCAAGTCCTATACAAGTTAGATATTTACCAGTTTTTATAAGAGTATTGATATCAAAATTTAATACTTCCCATCTATAAAAAACAGTTCCCTCACATATTCCCCAATTACCATTTCCTTCTATTTCAAATCTTCTTGGATTTTCTTCTTTCATCAGATTAAATACATTAAGGTCAGCTTCATCAAGGAACTCATTAGCTCTAAAATTAGTAGTTATAGCTAATATATCCTTGGTATTCTTATGAATTGCTAATCCTTTAGTTAAAAGATTATCTTTATCTTCTTTTCCACCTTTAAAGAATCTATCATTTAACCAATGAGTTTCAGACCAAGGGTTAAAAGTACAAGTAATTTGTTTAAATAAGTGATTTGGAACAGCTCCTCTAATAGAAACATCTATCTTATTGAAGTCATCTTCATTTTCTATTTGGTACATTTCTTCAAACCAAGCCCAACATAAATATCCAACATCTACTGTAATAGAAGTTATTTTTAATGGGTCATCTAATCCCCTGAATATAATCTTTTGCCCAGTAGGTATATATGTCATTTCCATTGGGGAAGTAGTACATTTCCATAGATGATAGACTTTTAATCTTTTCATAGCAGTTTTTAGTTGAGCAAAGGTACTTCCTCTATGAGTATCAAATACTTTTCTTACAACTAGTAAATTACTTTCAGGAAGCTCCATAAGTTTAGTTATATACCATAAAGCTGTGGTATAACTTTTCTTACTTCCTCTTCCACCTTTTACTATTCTGTATCTCCCTTTAAAATTCCAAAATGTTGCATATCTTTTTCCTACAATATTAGGGAGATAAACATATTCAGAATTCTCTTTAGTATTAATCTTCAAGCTCTCCACCCCCTGCTATAAAGATAGGTTTTTTATCTTCTATTTTTTCAGTTTTATTTTTAGCTTTCTCTATCTCTAACTTTTCTAATCTTTCTATTCTATCCAAACCTAATATCAACTGTTCTACTTCTTCGTTCATAATTAGTTTTTCCATAAGTGCTTTAGAAATTTTTCCATTCTCTTTCCAATTCATTACTTCATAGTAGATAGCCTTTAAAGCTTCTTCATTGATTTCTAATCTTTTGGTTTTGTTTTGTAATATTCTTTCTCTTTGCTTATCTCTAAATTCTTTTAAAAACTCTAGTTGTTTAGCTTGGAGATTGTACTCTGAACTCCATCTTCCTACAGTTGCTCTAGGTATTCCAGTTTGTTCCACTGTTTCACTAATACTAGCACCAGCTATTATCATTTCTTTTGCAATTTCTTTAACCTTTTTTGTATGCATACTTTTTTTATTAGGTGTGCACACTTTTTTCTTTTTTTCATCATTCCAATATCTAGTTTTCCAACTCTTTACTGTATTAAGAGTAACTCCATATTTTTGAGCTATCTCTTTATATTTCATTCCAGCTTTATAATCTTTTTCAGCTAATTGATAATTAGTCACATCATCTTAACACCTCCTTTTTAATTTTCTTCTACACTAATAAAAAAATGTCCCAAAAAATCTTAGGACATTTTTAAAAAATATTTAATTTTATAAATAAAAAAAAGGGACATTTAAATCCCTTTTTGAGTTAGATTAATTTTTCTAAATCTATTATTAAACAAATTATTTTAGAAAATTGTTCTTTTTCATGTTCTAAATACACAGAAGGATTAGAGGTTAGTCTAGGAGTAAATTCTCTAACTTTTTTAATAAAATCTTTTATATGTTCTTTTTCTTCAAAAGTTAAAGTATCCTTTTCTAGTAATTTAGCTAGCTCATTGCTTTCCCAATTTAAATTTTTAAATTCTTTTTCTAATAATTTTATCTCATTCATTATAACACCTCTTTTTTAAATAAAATATTTAATTCTTTTTCTCAGAGATAAGGATAGTACATATTCCATTAACAAAACTTATTTGCTTAACTAAAATTTCATAAGTTTTATTTTGATAATTAGAAGTCCATATTTTTCCAGCAGCTATAGATGAAAAATTTTCTTCTTTACCATTAATATTTATTATTCCACTTATTTCATTAGAAGTAGAGATATGAGAAATTCCAATTGATATTCCAGCTACCTCATCTTTATAAGCACTATATTCTTTTATTATTTCTTCTTTTTTATATGATAAATTTTCTTTGACTTTTTCTAGAGTTTCTTTTGTTTCATTTAATTTATAAGAGGCTATTAATAAATCTTTATCTAATATTTCTTCATTTTTTTCTGCAAGCTTTTTATCAAAAAATTGTTTTGTTCCTTCTATATTTGAAAGTATAAAAATATAATCAGAAATTTCTTTTTGTAAATATTCAATCCTTTGCTTATAAAAATCAATATTTTCTTGTATTAACTTATCTTCTTTATCTTTTAATTCTTTCTCATATTTTTTAGATACTTCAAGGTAATCCATTAATAAAAATTTAGTAAGACCAGCGCTAGAAGCTGCTACAAAAATTGTATATGCTAATATAATATAAGTTATATTTCTATCTAATTCTCTTCTTTTTTCTGGGATTGATTTAGACAATTTACAAATTAAAATAATTGAAATAATTATAATAACAAAAAAAAGTATAAATAAAAAATAATCATTCATGCTTAAAACTCCTTATATATTTTAATTAAATATTTCATTAGTTTTTAAATATTTTTCTATTGTGGTTAAGATATCAGTTGTGATATTTAGTATTTCTTCAGTATCAACATTATGATTTAATAAATTCTCTAAATAAGGAAAAACTTCATTTAAATCATTACATTGTTTAGCATGTTTAGGAACTTCCTTAGAAATAATTGTTAATTCTGTCATAAGTTTTCTTTCATAATCATCAATCCATTTTTTTATGTTTATAATTTTTTCTTTTAAAGTTTTAGGTAAAAAAGGTGAATTTATAAATTTATCCAACTCTTCTAATTTTTGTACTGTTTTATTAGAAATAGCTAGTTCTCCATAAGTATATTCATCCCAATTAGAAATTTCATTTTGTTCATCATTACTTTCTTCTAATGGTAATTTTAAAAATTTTTCTGCATATTCCTTTGAAAAAATAAAATGTGAACATTTAACATATGGTCTCTTTTTTATTTCAGATTTTGGCATCCATTTTTGATAGATAGCATAATCATCAAGTAATTTTATAATATTTAAACTTTTGGTTTCATCCAATCCAAATTTTTTTATTAAATCAATTTCATTTGTACTTTGAAAATATTCATATAACATAGAAATTTCGTTTATTTGTTTTTTAAAAACTTCATTTTTAAATGGACTAAAGAAAGTTCTTTTTGCATTAATATAGGTAAGAATTGCAATAACGGTTAAAACAATAGTTGATATTATTTCAAAAAATACTTTATAATTTTCTCCTATTTCTCTCTGAATACTTATTATTTGTTCATTCATATATATCATTTCCCCTATTCTATTTACTTCTTAATATATATATTATAGAAATATCATATAGTAAGTCAAGTGTTTTATTGACTTTTAATATCTATAGTGTTATTATATTTGCATAATTATGTAATTTTAAAAAATATGAGGAATGAATAATGAGTTATAAAAAAAATTTTTTTAATAATTTTTTTGAAGAGTTAGAAAATAGCCAAGAGTATGATAAAATATTTTTTTATTTAATTTTTTTACTAATTATTAGTATATTAGTATTTCCATTTGTTTTAAATCCTGAATTTTTAATTAGTTATTTAAGTAAAATAGAGGGTTTAGAATGGATCGAAGAAATATATTCTATAGAAATAAAAGAAAAGTGGTTAGGATATTTAGGAAATATTATGGCTGGAATATTACCTTTAGGAATTATACTTTATAACGAAAAAGAAGCTCAAAGACAGAAAAAACAATTTAAAGAAGAGCGTCAGTTACAACAAGAGCAATTTAATAAACAGTTAGAGCTACAAGAAAAATATAAGAAACAAGAGTTTTACATTATGAAATTTGATAAAGAAAAAGAAATTGCTCAAAAAGCATTGATTGAATGGGATAAATCTATTTTTGATGATTTTTTAGAATTAATTTTAAAATTGTATAGTGATTTAATTATTGATCCTAACAAAATTAGTAAATTGACACCTACTCAAATAATCGAAATTATTCAAAATTGTTCTTTTGCTAGGGGAAAAATAGTTAATAAATGCAATATAACAATGACTACCATAGCTCTTTTAGAATGGAGAGTTACAGCACAAGATTTAAAGGAAAGTTTTGGGTTGAATTGTGATTTTACAAATTTTATAATATCTAAAAAACAATGTTATAAAGTATTTGAAAATTTACATAAAGAAATGAATATAATATTAGAATTATTATCTAATGAAGCTAAGGAAATTGAAAAAATATATAGAACTTCTTCAAATTTAAGTCCTAATGATATAGAGAAAAGAATGATGGAGTTTAAGGAAAAATGTATTACTGAGTTGAATAAATATGATGACCTATTTAATTCAGCTTCTAATACTCTTGTATCATATTTTTATAATATTAATAAATGTTTAGTAAATTATGAATTCTCTCATTTTGAATTATAAAATCCCCAGTAATAACTGAGGATTTTTTTATTAACATACTTTTTTATAATTTTCTACTATTTGATTAATATCTCCTTCAAATAATTTACAAGCTATTTCATATAATTGAGGAAGCTTTTTCATTTCTAAATCAATATAATCTAACTTATTTTTCAGTTTAGGTTTATGATTTTTATTGTAACTATTTATTCTTCTTTTTAAATCAAGATGATATTTCTTTTCAAATTCAAAATACAATAATCTCCATCTTTCTTGATAGTTAGCTCCTTTATATCTAACTACTGTATTTAAAATTTGCCTCATATCCATTAAATCAATTTTATCAGTTAAGCCAATAATTACATCTTCTTTATACTCTATTTCTTTTGTCTTTTTCTCAATTTCTTCTTTTAAAGGTTTTAACTCTAATTCTAGTAAAGCTTTATGAGAACGAGCTACAACTTCAGGGTCTTTTGAAAATAAGCCTAGTTTTAATCTGTCTTCATAACTAACTATTGTTCCAAGTTGTTTTTCCATTTCTTCAAATCTGTTAATATAAGCAACATTTAAGTCAAAAGCTTTCTCTACTGCTGAACTATATCCCCCTATCAGTTGTGCTATTCCTTTTTTAGTAATTAGATAGTTTTTTACTGTCCTTCCATTTAAAGCTTTATAATTACTAAGAATATAGAATTGACCCGAAAGTTCGGGTGAACTAAATTTAGCTATATAACTATCAATTTTTTCAATTAAATGGTCATGCCTAACACCTAGTTCCTCTGCTACTCTGTTACTTGTTGTTACCAATACTCCATTTATATTTTCTACCTTTACCATCAAATCATTCATACTACATTGCCTCCTTATTTACCTTTGCTATGAGTTTATTCATTTGAGTGCTTTCAAAGTTTTCTCCATACTCAAAGTAAGTATCTTTTACAAGAACGATAGCTTCAGATATTAATGTTTCAAGTTTCCAGTATAGTGCTCTATCCTCTGGACTTCTTTTCATTACTACTTCTAAATCTGATAAAGTTCTCCACATCTCTTCTTCTTTTAGGTATAATTCATCTTTTATCATACCTTGAGCTCTACACTCATCAATAAATTCAATTACTCCTCTTGATTCTTCACTTAGCATACTTTTCCTCCTAAAAACTTGTATTTTTGGAGTTAATGTAGTACAATATACTTGCGAGGGTACTATTGTACTAACAAAACTCCTATTGGTATCTGTAAGGGTACTTATGGGAGTTTTTTATTTCTTTTTCCTAATTTCTAAAACTTGTTTTTCTTCATTGAAAGTTAATTCAATCTCCCTTTCTTCTGGGGTAATTCCAAGTTTTCTTAATACAGGTATTGGTAATGTTAATTTTGCTCCCATACCTGTACCAGCTTTTGAAAAAGAAACTTTTAAAACTCTTTTTTCCATATTAGCTCCTTTATCAGTACCTGATGATATAACTATACCACATTAGGTACTGATGAGTCAAGATATTTTTTTATTATACTCCATTCACTCCAAAAATACCTTTAGGAATTATGCTATTTTATTAAACCTATCTTTCTTAAAAATTCTTTAGCTTTGTTTATTTCCATTGGGAGAAAAGAGATTTTCTTCCCTATTTCTACTGCTGTTCCTCTAGATGTACTCATTAATAATATTTCATCTCCATTAATTCCTGTTACTCTCATTCTCATTTTCAACACCTTCTTTATAATTTGATTATTTTAATCTTTCTAATTTTGTTTATACATGATTCATATATTTTTAACTTAATGAGATTATTTGCTTCTAAATAATTAAGATACATCATATATTTGTTGAAAATAATTCTCTCTTCTATATTAAAAAAAATTAGTTCTTCTTCATCTTCAAGAGAATTGTATATTATTTCTAAATCAAGAGAGTTATAAATATTTTCATCTTTATAATCAATCTTATTAATTTTAGTATCACTCATTTTTATACTCCTGAAATCTTTTACTAATTTTTAAAATTTTCTTATTTGCATTACTTAAAATATTTCTACTTGTTTTTCTTGTAATTCCTAATCTTCTTGCTATTTCAGTATGTGTTAAATACTTTTTATTTTTTAAATAATAGACTTCCCTTTCTCTTTTGCTTAAATTAATCTCAAAAATATTATTTAAAAAGAAATCTTTAATCTTTTTTTTAGCTTGTAAGAGTTCGCTCTCTTCCCTATGAGAGAATACAGAGTCGCCATTTAGAAAATCTTTGAAGCTCATTTGAGAACTCATATTAAGTATTCCCTCCCTTTTCTCCTATGCACTCTTTAAATACTTATCTAGTATGTTCTTAACTTCCTCATAACTTCTAACTACGTAATAGTCAGCACCATTTTTTATAAATTTTTCTTGAATTTCTTTTTGTTCCTTACTTTGTTTTCCAGTAGGTGTTTTAACTTCCAAGCCTATAGTTTTTCCATTGATAATTACCCATATATCAGGAATACCTTTCTTTGCTCCAGTTGGTAATCTTCTAAATCCAATTACTTTACCTTTACTATCTTTATTTACTGGAGGAATATTATTAGTTCTATTAAAAAATAGTTTTCCTTGAGTTTCAAGGATTGCTAAATATCTAATTATAGTTGATTGTATATCTGTTTCTCTCATCTAGTTTCTACCTCCTGATATCCTTCACAGCTTGGATATTGTTCATCAATATAATCTCCACGTTGACCACAATAAGCTTTATCATTCCCCTCTGGATATAGGCAATGCTTACAAGTTACACATTTATTAGATTTTATTCCATTTTTCATTTCTTACCTCCAAAATTGCCACCACTTTTTATTATTTAGTTTATCTATTACAGAATAAAGGATATTATTCTTTTCTATTAAGTCCTCTCTATCCTCTCTTAAATTTTTAGTTGTATTTTGAAGTATTTTTATATCATTAGAATATGCTTGATTAGTTTTTTCTAATTTTGCTTTCTCTTCTTGTAATACTTTAACTTTTTTTCTTAGAATATCAACTTCAGTATCTAATCCTAGATTAACTAATTTACCTTGAGAAATAGAAGCATAATGTTTAGTTATTTCAACAAGAGCTTTTCTACAATCCTCAATAGACTTTAAATTTCTAGTAGTAATTACTTTTATTCCTAATCTTTGTTGGAGCTCAGTGATTTCAGATTTTAAAATATCTCTTCTATTATCCATAATTTCTCCTCTCATTTTTTATTTTTTGGGTGTATTATCCCATAGTAAAAGCTTACAAATATAAGTATTGCTAATCCAATCCCATAAAATCACTCCTTTATTCTCTCAATATTTCTTCTCATTTTTCTTTCATACATTTTCTCAAGGTCTTCATCAGAGAAGTTATAAATTTCTTTTAGAAGTTGGAGGCAGATATAAACATCACATATCTCTTCTTTTATTTCCAATCTTCTCTCATAACCTCTTAAATCCTTGCAAAGTTCTTTCTGTAACTCTGATAATTCTTCAATTACTATCGTTTTGTTGACATCAACACTTTGACTATTTAATATCAAATTTATATTTGGATTATATTTAAGCATATATTCTCCTTTATGCAGTTTTAACTAAAGTTTTTTCAGCTGCCTTTTTTATTTTGTCATAATATTCAATTTTTAAAGCTTCTGTGAATATAGGATTTGAGCAAAATTCTATATAATCTTCAATCATAGTATCGTAGTTAGTTCTCCCTTTCTCGTAATCATCAAGAAGCATATTAGCTTTACCAGCTAATTTTTTTCTTAATTCTTTTTCAGTAAGAAGTTTTGTTTCACTAGTTCCAGCTTCCCAATTATCTCTAAGAGCTTTATATATAGCACCTTCTCCCCAAGCTTTTTGTTGAGCTGTGATTAGGACAGACTTTATTCTATCAAGATTTACTCTACCATTTCTTACTAACTCCATTATGTTTTTACAAGTGTCTATACTTATTCCATGACTTTGTAGAGCTGACTTAATTTGATAGATTGTATCTTTTTCTTTACTAGAACTATTTTCAACTGGACTACTACTGCTACTAGTAGAACTATCTTTAGAATCTTGGTCTATCTTATCTAGATTATCTAACTTAGTAGTAGTTTTATTTATATTATTATCTAGTATATTATATATATTATTGTGTAAACTTTGTTTACATGTACCTGTAAACTCAGTTACCTCTTCCTGTAAACTTTGTTTAGCACCCTGTAAACTTTGTTTACGTGTTAACTCAGTTGACTGGTTAACTTTGTTTACAGGTCTAAGAGCTTTATAATAATTTACTTGTTGATTTTCTCCAACTTTTTCTATAAGCCCTTTATCTATTAAAGATTTTAAATTTTTCATTATTCCTTGCCTTGTACTATTAGTCCAATCAGCTAGATATTGAGTACTTCCACTGAAGTATGTTCCATTAGTCTGTGAAAAACCATATATAATAGCATAAACTAAAAGTTCATTCCCTTTTAGTTCTAGTTCTGTAACCATAAAACTTTGTATATTAATATAGCTTCCATCTTTAATACTACTACTCATCTTTATCCTCCTTTGAGGAACTATGCCACTAGGTCCTCATTTATTTTTATTTTGTAACTATCCACCATTTCCTAAGTCCTTATGACCTAGTGGCTTGGAAATGATGAACAGATATAAAATAAAAATTAATAAAATTTATATTTTACTTAATAGTTTTGAACTTTCTATTTTATAAAAAGTGAATTTTTTATAAAATATATTTTAATAATTGATATTTATTTTATAAAATTATGGCAGTTTTACAGCTCTGCCAACTGTATTCAGGGGGGAAAGTTTTATGAAAAGGGAACGGCTGGACTTGAACCAACATTTTATAACCTTAGTTTTTAAGTTTTTCCATTAAACTACATTCCCATAATGGCGGAGATAATGGGATTTGAACCCATAAGAGCTATTAACTCGGTAGATTAGCAATCTACTGCCATACCATTAGGCAATATCTCCATAAGTACCGCATGTGCGGTCACATGTATATAAGTTATCTAAAGAAATTTGAATTTACTCCTCCAAAAAGTTATAATATATTTGCAACCATATTACAGAAAGGAGGTATAAAATATGTTGATAAACTCTTTAATTGGTAAGCAAGTCTTAGTCAAATTAACAGATGGTGGAGTCAAAGGAACTTTACAGAGAATTGGTAATCACTTTATTCTTGTTGATGAAAAATATATTAACATTAATCACATTGTAATAGTTTCTGAGGCCACATCTAAAAAAGAAAAAACTAAACTTTATATCACCGATTAAACTTTTGGCGCTGTTTTTTCAGCGTCTTTTCTTTTGTAACTATTTGAATATATGGCATTTTATCAACTATTTTTAAAAAAATAGCTTCTTTTGTTTCTTGACTAAAATCCATTTTTGAAATGCTGTTGTATATTTCATCTAAAAAAGCTCCTACTATTCCCATTTTGACACCTCCTTTTATTTGATAACAAAAAAATCACAACTATTAAATCCCTAATATTCGCTCTGATTATCAGAGTTTAATTTTCAAAAAAATTTGTATTAAAATATTTAGAAATTCCAGCTATAAATGTAAAAGTAGGGAATTTTCCTTCTTTTAAACGATTTCTAATTCTTGAAAAATTAACTTCAGTAATTCCAATAAAATCTGATAAATCCTTTGCTTTTACTTTATTAATTTTTATTAAATATTCTAATTTAGAAGAAATTTTTAAAGAAATATCTTCTTCTTGATTAATAATATTCAATTTTAACCTCCAAAACTTTTTTTATATTATACTCTGATTAACAGAGTAAGTCAACTATATTATTAATTTTTTACAAATTAAAAAACTACACCCGCTATCTTAGATGTCTAAGATTTTGGGTGCAGTACATTCATCTTCATTTTTATAAACTTATTGCTCAAATAATAATTTATACTGTTTTGTTTTAAAAAGTTCAAATACTTTATTAAGAGTTTTTCTATATATTAAAACAGCTAAAATATATCCAGAAAAAAATCCAATAATTATAGAGGCTGTTAATAAAATTAAATTATTAGGAATTTCAATAAAATTAAAAAAAGTATTTGCTATAATAAATACTACAGCTCCTTTTAAAATTTTTTGTAAAAAATTACTAATAAAATTTGAGATATCTAATTTCAATCTCATTATTTTTAACATTTTAATTCGTTCTTCCATCAAAATAATAAAATGTTCTTTTAATATATTATCTTTAGATTTAAAAGAAGAAAAATGTTTTTTAAATTCTTTTTCATCATTTAAAATAGGAGAAAATGTTCGAATAAATTTTTCTTTTTGTATAATAATACTCTTTTTTTCAGCTTCTATTTCAGTAATTAACTTATTCAATTTTTGATTATTAGTAATTTCATCATTATTTTTTAATCTTATAACTAATTCATAGAGGGTAGTATAGATATTTTCCATAATATTATATCCATTTATAACTTCATTATACAATAATTTATTTTCCATTTTTCACCTCACTATTATTACTATTTTGACTTCTTTTTATAAAATAATTTAGACTATTAATCACTGTTAGTCCACTAGCGATAGCTTGCTTATCCAAACTAGGCTCAAATAATTTTACTGTAATTATACCACACATGGCTGAACATAACAAGATATCTATACACTCTAATAAGCCATTATCTTTTTTAAAAAAATGTCTTAAAATAAAAAACATTTTTAAATCAGCTTTATCTTCTTTTTTAAAGAGCCAAAAAACAAATGTTCCTAAAGCAGCAAAAAATGCAAATCTTAATTCAGAGCTAGTTAATAAATTTCCAAACATTTTTATTTTTCTCCTAATTTTTTCCATGCTTCAATTCTTTTAATTGTTCTAGTATCCTAATATCAATACTAGGGTTTTTAATATATTCATCATCGTCAAAAGTATCATCTATCAATAATTCAGCAGCAAATGTATTAGCTTCAACTTCTATTTGATTAGAAAATCTAGGAAATAAGTCATAATCTTTTAATGCTTGTATCTCTTTAGAATGATGTAATATAGCATGTCCAAGTTCATGAGCCAATACAACCTTTTGGCAAAATTCATCTAGGTTTTCGTTAATTACTATAAATTTATTAGTAACAACTTTTTTATAAATCCCCTTTATATTCCCTAAATCCATATAAACAATATTTATCTTCATTCGTTTACATAATTTGTATGGATTTCTAGTCCCATATTTTCTTTCTAAATTTACAACCCTTCTTCTTATATCCATAGCTATCACACTACTTTTTATCTTTATCAGATTTTTTAGAATACTTTTCTTTGTTAATTTGTTTGCTCATAAAGAATAATTCATTCATAGCCATTAATAATTTTTGTTTATCTTCCTCTGAAACATTTTCATCATTAAAAAATAATGCTGCTTCATCCATAGTTCTTTCATATTGATTTTTTTCTCTTTTATTTAGATTTTCAACTCTAGGGTCAGTTGATGAAAAAGAAATATTTCTTCCCAGAAAAGCATTATCTAATCTATCTCTTTCTTCTTTTGTTAAATTCAAAGCTTTTGAAATTTTATCTAATGTAGAAATTTTTCCTTTTCTATCTCCTCTTTCAATATCTCCAATAGTTCCAGAGCCTACTCCAGCTTTCTCAGCTAATTGTTTTTGTGAAAGTCCTCTATCCTCTCTGAATTTTTTTATTAATAAAGCAAAATTTTCCATTTTGGTTACTCCTTTCACTCTGTTTATAAGAGTATTATACCGTATTTTATATAAAAATACGATAAAAATTAATAAATTTATTGACTTTCTCTGAAAAACAGAGTATAATATACTAAAATATTAAGATATAAAGCAACAATTATATTTTTTTATATTTTTTACTCTGAAAAACAGAGTGGAGGAGGAGAGATGATTGTAAATATAATAATAATAGCTGCAATAGTAATTGTAGCTATAAAAGAATATAAGACATTCAAATTAGCACTTAGTTATGAGGAAGATAAGGAGGAAGAGAAAGAATGGAAAAGATAGTTAAAGAGATAATAGAAAAAGTAGAAAGTTTTGGAAGTCATAATTATTATTGGTCAGAATTAAGAGATGATGCCTTAAAAGAATTAGAAACAAATCCAGAGGTAAGCAACCAAAATTTATGGTTATGTATAAAGGCTATGGCTGAATATATGGAAAATTATGTAGGATAGGAGGAATAAGAATGGAATCTAAAATAACAAACTTAATCTTTTTATCAAGAGAATATAATGAAAATTCTGATGAAGATATTAATTTAACAGTTGAAGAGGGAAAACCAACAGTATATGTAATGGGAGATAGATATCAAGCTAATACTTGGGAGGAGGTTTTAGACAAAGCAATAAGAACTATTACAAGATGGATTGAAGAAGAGAAAGAAAGTCATAGTAAAGAATATAAAGAAGAGAATGAAATAGCAAAAAAATGGGAACAAATAGCTTGTTAAGGGGTAAAGATGATAGGAATAATTGAAATAATTCTAGTAAGTGCTTTTATGTGTCTTATTGGAGTAATGATGGATAAGTAATTTGAGTTTTAAGGGTAGCTTCCAAAAACTTTGGAAGTTGCTTCTAAAACTTAAAAAGAGGTGGTCTTGATGACTGTAAAAGAGTTAAAAGAAAAAGCTAAGTCAATGGGACTTAGTGGATATAGCAAAATGAGAAAAGCAGAATTAGAAAAATTTATAGAAGAGAATACATTACATACTAGTGAAGTATTATTTGCTGGAGAATGTAGTGGCGATGGAGAATGGTTAAATCATAGAAGAATAGGAGCAACAGATACATCAATCTTAGTTGTAGATAATGCTTTTAGACAAAAGCTAATAGACCAACCAGATAGATATACTTCTCCATATTTGATATGGGCAGAGAGAAAAGGAATATACAGCCGTGATATATCCTTTAACTCTCAAATAGCTATGGAATTTGGACACTATGCAGAGGATTTTATAATTGCTCATCTTCCAGTACTCTTTGAAAAAGAATTTGGCCTAAAGGTTGAAGCAACTAGAAAAGGAAATCAAGTAGTAGGAAATCCAATATATCCATTATGGAGTTGTACTCCTGATAGTTGGGTAAAGATTGATGGAGAATGGTTCCCAGTGGAACTAAAGACAGGTAATAGTTTCACTTCATATGAATGGGAAAGAGAGGAAGTTCCTAATAAATATTTTGCTCAAGTCCAACAACAACTTGCAGTATTAGGAAAAAATAAAGGATTCCTAGTAGGATTTGTAGATAATAGATTTACTCGAGTTTATGAGATAGAAAGAAATGATAAATTAATATCTTTAGCTTATGAACTTACTAAGAGATTTCAAAAGTGTCTTGATGAAAATATAGAACCTGAACTAAATGGCTGTCCAGCTGAATGTGAGTTCCTAAAGCAAGAGTTTCAAGGTTTTGAGAATAAGTATGAAAAAATACCATTAATAAAAATAGAAGATAAAGAAATGGAAGCTTATTTCTCAATGAATGATACTAAAAAGCTAATATCTAAAGAAATTAAAGATATAGATACTGACTTAGATTTAACAAAAGCGAAAATTCAAAAGAAAATGATAGAACTAGAAACAGAAAGCTTATTAATTAATGGAAGATACTTAGCAACTTGGAAAGTAGATTCAAGAGGTGCTAAGAGATTTAATCTAAAAGAACTTCCTGAAAATAAAATAATTAAAGAGGTGGCATAGTGATAATAGCAAAATTAATGTATGTAACAGAACTAAAACAAAATTATGTAACAGTTGCAAGAAATAAAATAGGATATGATTTTATGCTGACTAAAGTTATTCCTGGAGAAAGAGCTATATTTGAACAAATAAATTCAAATGATTCCCTAACTACTTCAATAGTAAAAGAAATTGGAATATCAGAAGATAAAATAATTGTTGTTACAGAAAATTCAAGGTATCGTTTCAAGGTGATTTAATGAGAGCATATAACAGTAGAAAGACACCAAGAGAAATATATTTATTTAGAAAAAGAGGGCAAAAAATAGTTTTAACTAAGATTCATGATTTTATAGGAGAAGAAATACATAGTACTTTTAAAGTAATAACTAAAGATAAAGTATCTTTTCTAAAATGTAGCTATTATCAAAAATTTACTTTTGAAAATCAGTTGATAAAGATACTATTTAGTAAGCCAAAATTAATAACTATAAGTTCAATGATAGCTCTTTTTAAAGGGTTTAATGATAATGGAGCATATACTATTGACTTTTCAAAAGTTCAAAGAAAAGATTTTGTAAGCAGAGATATAGCAAAAATAAAGAAATTATTAAAAGAAAAGGGAATATTAAAAGAAAAAGGAGTTGAAAATTAATGGCAAAAGTAAAAAATGACTTAGTACCAAGGGAAGAGGGACAAAGTAATGTAGGAGTTCCAGCTTTAAAAAGTATGTTGGCAACTCAAGCTATAAGAAAACAACTTAAATCTTTATTAGGAGAAAGAGCTGGCCACTTTATGATGGCAATAATACAAGTAGTTGAGGGTACACCTCAACTACAACAGGCAGAACCTCAAAGTATTATAAATGCTGCTATTGCTTCAGCAGTATTAAATCTTCCAATAGAGAAAAATTTAGGATTTGCATATATAGTACCATACAATGATAAAAACAAAGGAATGTTAGCTCAATTTCAAATGGGATATAAAGGATATATACAGTTAGCTCTTAGAAGTGGAGAGTATAAATATATCAATGCAATAGAAATAAAAGAAGGAGAAATCCAAGGATATAACATTCTTACTGGAGAATTAAATCTTAAATTTATAGAAGACTTAGATAAAAGATTAGAAACTAAAACAGTAGGTTATGCATCTTATATAGAGTTTAATAATGGATTTAGAAACACTCTTTTTATGACAGTTGGACAGGTAAAAAATCATGCTGAAAAATACAGTCAATCATACCAATATGATTTAAGAAAAGGATATTCAATGTCTAACTGGAGTAAGAACTTTGATGCTATGGCATTAAAAACAGTATTGAAATTAAATCTTAGTAAATTTGGAGCTTTATCTGTTGAAGTTCAAAAAGCTCTTCAAACAGATGGACTAGTAGTTAAAGAAGTAGAAGATGATGGAACTATAATAGGACAATTTGCAGATAACACAGGAGAGGATATTGAAGTTATAACTGATATTCCAGCAACTGATGAAGATAGAGTAGAACTTCTTAGAAATTCAGATATACTCAAGATAGACTTGAAAAAAGAAGTAAAAAAAGAATTAAAGATAGATTTTGATAATATGACAAAAACAGATGCAGCAACTATTCAAGAATGGATAGATAAAGAGATAGATAGAAAGATGGAGGAATAAAAGGGAGTTCTCCCTCTTCCTTATAGGAGGATTAATATGTTGAATGATATTAAAAAGACTAGTTTTAAATATGACCATGAACTTAAACCTCAATATATAGCAGAAGTAAGAGAACTTGGAGAGTATGAAGGAGAGCCTTGTGTATATATAGTAATGAGAGAAAACTTTCATACTAGAGGAAGATTTAGAGCTATGATTCCAAGTTTAATAGAAAAATGGGGAAATAGGCTTGAGATTAAAAAGAGAGTTGGTAGCAAGTATCTACATATTACGCAGGTACAAGCTAAATTAGTATAAGAAAATTATTGGACATTGGCAAGTAAATAATACTGAGGAAAATAATAACCTTGACTTTATTATCTATTATATGTATAATTAATATATAAAAGATATTAAGGAGGTTTGAAAATGGGAGTATCAGTTATCAATGTAAGATTAGATGATGAAGATAAAAAAGCCTTTAATGAGTTATGTAATGAGTTAGGTTTAAATATGTCAACAGCTTTTAATATGTTTGTCAAATCTATGCTTAGAACAGGTGGATTACCATTTGAGGCAAGAATAGAAAACTATAATGTTGAAACTATAAAAGCTATTCAAGAAACAGAAGATATTATCAATGGAAAAGTAAAACGTCCTACTTATAAAAATACCAAAGAACTTTTTGATGCTCTTGATAAGGAGGATTAAAGTTAATGTTAGAAATCATAACTACTAGTGCTTTTGATAAAGATTATAAACTTTTAAAAAAAAGGGGATATAATCTCAAGCTTCTTCAAGAAGTCGTTGAAAAATTAGCAAATGAAGAAGTGTTACCAGCTAAGTATAGAAATCATCAATTAATTGGAAATTATATAGGATACATGGAGTGCCATATTCGTCCTGATTGGTTATTAATATATAAAATTGAAAAAAATAAATTAATCCTAACTTTATCAAGAACAGGAACTCATAGTGATTTATTTTAAATAATGCAATTAAACCTCAGAAAAATAACTCTGAGGTTTTTATTTACCTAAAAACAAATTTATGGAGTTAGTGGAGTATAATAAAAATTACTTGACAACATTACGTTGGTATGTTAATATTAATTTATGATTAACGTTATGTTGTGAGGAGGTGTTAAAAATAGAAGAACGTAGGTTGAAGGTTACCTTTACTAAATCTGGAGCTGGTAATTTTACACCAAGAACTGCTTTACCTAAAGTATGGTGTGATAAATTAAATATAACTCAAGAAGAAAGAGAAATAATAGTTATATTTGATGAAAAAAATGAGCAAATAATAGTAAAGAAAGCCAAATAATAAAACCCCGTTCAAGACGTTAATCTCAAAACAGGGTTATGCCATATAATATGACCTCAGCAATCATATTATACTGCATTAACTCCATAAAATCAAATGTTTTTAGGAGGATATATTAAAATGTTTAATGTAGTAGTTGAAAAAGTAAATGGTATCTTGGTTACAACAAGTAATAGAGTAGCAGAAGAGTTAGATGTTCAACATAAGCATTTACTAGATAAGATTGATGATTATGTTAGCAAATTTCAATCAGCCGAACTTTCGGCCGATTTCTATATCCCTAGTAAATTCAAGGATAGTAGAAATAGAACTTATAGAAACTATCTAATTACAAAGAAAGGAATAGCTCAACTGATAGGAGGATATAGTTCAGCAGTAGAGAAAGCTTTTGATTTGAATGTTGCTTATATCAATAGATTTGAAGAGATGGAAAAATTAATTTATCATCAAGAGTTTATTGAGAATAGAGAGTTACTTACTAAAATTCAAAAGCTAGAGAATGAGTTAAATCAAATACCTATGACGTGGAGCCAAGTTGAAGTTGTAAAAGAACAGATTACTGAAACAGTTCTTAGAAGAATGAAAAGTACAGGTATATCAAATAGAACTTTCAAACTAAGATTAAAGAAAGAATTAGTAAAGGATATTCAATCAAGATTTGGTATTGATAGTCTAGTGGAACTAAAATATAAAGATTACCTAACAGTTATGCCATATATTTTTAATTGGATAGAACCATATCAACTAAGAATAGAGAATACTCAATTACAGATGATATAATTATGGAAAAAATCATAATTCCAAAAATTGATGTTGAAGTACCTAAAATAGAAGTTGAAGTTCCAATAGTTAAAGTTGATATACCTAAAATAGAAAAAATAGAAGAAGAATAACTATTAATCCTCAGTATTAATTTACTGGGGATTTTTTTATTGGAGGAAATAGAGTGAAATTTAATATAGATAACTTAGAAAAGTATAGAAATAATATCTTGAAAAAGAAAAGAGGATATAGATTTGATAATAATATATCAATATATTTTATGGCTGGAACTTGGATATTTGCTGTAAGAAATAGAATAAGAATTAGAGAAGAAAACTGGGAAGTATTCAAAGGAAGAGTTATTAAGGAGGAATATTAATGTTTCAAATAGGAGATAGAGTAAAAATAAAAAATAGTACTAAAGAATATATTTTGAAAGAATTTAAAAATAATAATGAAAGCTGCATTATAAAAGACGGAATTGAAGAAATTGTTGTTTTTGTTAATTGCTTGGAATTAGTAGAAGAAAAAATATATTTTACAGGCGAAGAAATTAAATTAGCTAACAATTTAGGGGCTATTGCTGAAATTTACTTTGGTTATAATGAACAAAAGAAAAAATGTATATGTGTAGATATCATAACTAGCAATACTATTACAGCTTTTTTTAACAACTTAGATGAGATTAATTTATTTTTAAAAAGTTTAGGATTTAAAGAAGTTATTGAAAAACCTTTTGATTTAGTGAATTATTTAAAAGAAAATTTAAGCCCTGCTGATTTTACAAAAGATGTTTCAAACGATTATTTAGGTTATGATTACTGTGATGAGGAATGGAAAAGATTTGTATCCATTCACAAAGACATTCTTACTGTATATTTCATTTCTATATGTGATACAGTTTTAGAAACATTAACAAAAGAAAAAATTACACCAAAGCAATTAAAAGAAGCTTACAAAGAACTTGGGTGGTTATAAATGACTTTAAAAGAGAAAAGAAAAAAGTATTTAGAGGAAGAATTGAAAAATAGAGAAATTGATATAAAGTTTTTTATAGCTAGTATTTGTGAGGAGATAAAAAATAAAAAAGAACATATGGAAGAATGGTACATAAAAACAGGAGAAGAAAATTATAGTGTATCAGTCTATGACAAAGATATAAAAAGTGTTGACGATGATATTTTGGATAGACTGAAAAAAGAGGTTAATTCTATTGAATTTGAAGAATATTATATAACATACAATAGTTTCAATGATAACGGAAGATTATACGAAGTTTATTTTTCTATAAATTTTAAATCTGAAGATAAAGAAAATATCATATCTCAAAATAAGAAAAAATCTTTATTCGATAAAATTAGGAGTTGGTTATATGAGCAAACAAGCAAAGAAAAGAGAAATTAATAAGTATAGAGTTGAAATAGCTAGATTACATTTCATAATAGCAGAACAACAGTTCCTTAATGAAAGTTGGATAGATAAATATAAGGAAATGAGAATATTACTAAGACAACATAGAGAAAAAGAGCATAAACTCCAAAGAGAGATTGAGCAGTTGAAGGCTGAGAATTATAGCTTAAAGCATAGAGGACTTTTCAAAAGAATACTTGGGGCTCAGGAGGAGTAAATATGATAGTAGAAATTTACAAGGGAATAGACAGTGAAAAGCCAGTTGATATTATAATTGTTTTAGGATAGGAGGTAAGAAAATGATTATAAGAAGTAAAGAAGTATTGAATGATAAAACTTTAAAGGAGATTCAAGATAATATAAAGAAATTATATGATAAACAAAAAGGAGAATAACTTTAGATGAGAGAGGTCAAGAAAGCAATAGCTTATTTTAGAGTAAGTACAGATATGCAAAAAGAGGACCTCTCCCTAGAAACTCAAGAAAAGGGAGGGGAAATCTTTGCTAGAGATAACAATATAGAAATAGTAAAAAAATTTACTGATGTTATGAGTGGTGGAAATAGAAATAGAAAAGGTTTTATTGAAGCTCAAAAATATCTTGAAGAAAATCAAGGGGAGATTGATTACTTTATAGCTTATGATGTTTCTAGAATAGCAAGAGATGCCTTTGCTTTTCTTTCACTATTTAATAAACTTAATCTTTTAAATGTTAAACTAAAACTAGTAAATAATCCTACACTAGATAGTGATAGCCCAATGGGAAAACTTATTCTTACAATATTAGCTGCCATATTTGAGTTTTTTAGGTTTGATAATGCTGATAGGGTAAGAGATAATATGATAGTTAAAGTAAAAGAAGGAAAAAGAATGAATAATGCTCCATATGGATATAGGATTATTGATAAAAAAATGGTAATAGTTCCTGAAGAAGCAGAACTAATAAAATATATTTATCAGGAGTATTTAAAAGGTCATGGAATAGTAGCTCTTGAGAGAATGACTGGAAAAGATAGAAGTACTATAAAGCAATGGCTTAATAATAAAGTATATGCTGGATATAATATATTTGGAAAAAGAAAAATGAACAAAACAACATTTAAACCAATGAAAAATCCTGATGAAACTAAAATAGTAGAAGCTAAAGGAGATTGGGAGCCTATTATAGATATTGATACTTGGGAAAAAGTTGCCAATAGAATGTCTTTGAACCAAGAATTAAGAATGAGAAATATAGAGAAGACTTCCTATTTATTATCAGGATTACTTTTCCATACTTGTGGCTCTAAATTTAGAGGTAATGCTGGAAGAAAAGGAACATATTATTATAGATGTACTGGGTGTAGTAGAAGTATAAAGAGTGATACTCTTGATAAGAAAGTTTTAGATGAGCTTTTTAACAGTGAATTTTTAGATGAATTGAATAAAATTCCACTTGAGAATAATAATAAAGATAGTGAATTAAAGAAATTAAAGGCTCAAAAGAGTAAATTAAAAACAAGAGAAGAAAATTTAATTGAGCTTTATGCAGATGGAGATATTACCAAAGAGCAATTTAAAAGTAAGAAAGTTGATATACAAAATTCATTAATTGATATAGAAGCTAAAATTATTGAATTAGAGAATGAAAGAAATGAAGTAAAACAAAATTTAGATTTTAAGAAAATGTTTATTGAAGCTTTAAGTAATTTAAAGAATACTGAGAGTAAGCAAGAAGCTAATAAGATATTAAAACAGATAATAAAGAAAATAGAAGTAAATGAGGAGAGAGAAGTTTTTATTCATCTTAACTTTTAAAAAAGACAGACCAATAAATTAGTCTGTCTTTTTCTTACATTAATATAATATTATTCTTGAACAGGTTTTTTAATAAATCCTAAGATTAAAGCTGTAACTACAGAACCTACTATTATAGCAACTAGATACATAATAGGGTTTGTCATAACTGGTAATACAAATAATCCACCATGTGGAGCTGGTAATTGAACTCTAAAGAACATTGATAATCCTCCAGCAATTCCTGAACCAATTATACAAGCTGGAATTACTCTGATAGGGTCAGCAGCTGCAAATGGAATAGCACCTTCTGTGATAAATGATAATCCCATTACATAACAAACTTTTCCAGCATCTCTCTCATCTTTAGTAAATTTATTTTTAAAGAAAGTAGTAGCTAGAGCTATTCCAAGAGGTGGAACCATTCCTCCAGCCATTACAGCAGCATGAGGATAATAGTTTCCAGCTGTTATCATCATAATACCAAAAGTGAAGGCACTTTTATTTACTGGACCTCCCATATCAACTGCCATCATTCCAGCAACTAAAATTCCTAATAGAACTAAGTTTCCTGTTCCTAGTCCTTGTAAAAAGTTAGTAACTCCACTGTTAAGAGCAGCTATTGGATTGATAATAACTCCATACATTAAAGCACCAGTGATAAATATACCAAATAGAGGATATAATAAAACAGGTTTTAACCCTTCTAAACTATTAGGTAATTTAGCAAATAATTTTTTTAATAAAACTACAACATATCCTCCTAGGAATCCACCAATAAGTCCTCCTAAGAATCCACCACCATTATTTAGAGAGATAAGTCCTCCTACCATAGCAGGAGCAAATCCTGGTCTATCAGCAATACTCATTCCAATAAATCCAGCCATAACAGGTATCATTAAGAAGAAAGCATTTCCTCCACCAATATCACTAAGTAGTTTTGCTACAGGATGGAAAGATGGGTCATTAGGATTGCTAGCTTGAATACCAAACATGAATGATAGGGCTATTAAGATACCTCCTCCAACAACAAATGGTAACATATTTGATACCCCAGACATTAAGTGTTTATAGAATCCTGTTTTTTCTTTTTTAGCAGGAGTTTTTTCTCCACTAGTAGTTACAGTGTAAATAGGAGCTGTTTGATTTAAAGCATTTTTTATAAGAGTTTCTGGATTTTTTATTCCCTCTTTAACAGGTACAATTTCTACATGTTTTCCAGCAAATCTCTCCATCTCTACATTTTTATCTGCTGCTACTATAATTCCTTTAGCTCTTTTAATCTCTTCAGCAGTTATCTCATTCTTTACACCAGTAGAACCATTAGTTTCTACTTTGATATTTACTCCCATCTCTTTAGCTTTTTTTATAAGAGCGTCAGCAGCCATATATGTATGAGCTATTCCAGTAGGACAAGCTGTTACAGCTAAAACTTCTGAGAATTCATCTGATACTTCCTCTTCTTTTTTCTCTTCCTCTTTTATATCTGAAGTAAGGATATCTATTACCTCTTGTTCAGTTTTAACCTCTAATAATTTTTCTCTTATCTCATCATCTAATAACATAGTTGTTAGTTTTGATAAAATTTCTATATGAGTGTCTGATGCATTAGCTGGAGCAGCTATCATAAAAAATAGTTTTGATGGTTCTCCATCTAAAGATTCATAATCTACTCCATTTTTTGATAATCCAAAAGCTATACTAGGTATTTTAACAGCAGAAGTTTTAGCATGAGGTATAGCAATTCCCTCTTCTAATCCAGTAGAGCTTTGAGCTTCCCTTGCTAAAATAGCTTTTTTATACTCTTCTTTATCATTTAATTTTCCACCTTGATAAAGAATCTCTACCATTTCATCAATGATTTCTTGTTTAGTTTGACCTTTTAAGTTTAAATTGATACACTCAAGTGTAAGTAAATTTGTTATCATTTGAGCCTCCCTTAATATTTTTTTATCTCTATTTTATTTAATAAACTATTCATTCCTTCAAAAGTTGTAAGTCCTTCAGAAAAGGCTGTTGAACTTCCAGAAGCTATACCATATTTGTAACTATCTTCAAGAGTCATTCCCTTTGCTATTCCGTATACAACTCCAGCCACCATAGAATCTCCAGCACCAACTGAGCTAATAAGTTTACCTTGTGGAGCATTTCCTATATATACCTCTTTTTCTGTAATTAATATAGAACCATCTTTTCCTAAAGAGATTAATACATTTTTGCTTCCTAAAGCTTGTAAATCTTTTCCAGCTTGTATAATTTCCTCTATGTTGTTTAATTTTCTATTAAAAAACTCTTCCAATTCATGATTGTTTGGTTTTGTTAAAAATACTCCCTCTTTTAATCCTTCTACAAAATGTAATCCCCTAGTATCTAATATAACTTTGCAATCTTTTGGTAAAAGTTTTATAATATCAGCATAAATACTTTTAGAAATAGAATTAGGTACACTTCCTGATAATATTACTACATCATCTTTTTTTATTTCTTCAAATTTTTTTAATAATTCCTTTACATTTTCTCTAGAAATAGTAGGAGATTTTCCAGCTATCTCTGTTTCAGAATCTTTAGTTTTTAATTTAATATTTATTCTAGTATTTTCTTGAAGTTCTATAAAATCACTTTCTATTTCATATTCATTTAAGTGTTTTTTAATATAATCCCCTGTAAATCCTCCAACAAATCCTAGAGCTTTACTTTCAACAGAGAAATTTTTTAAAACTTTAGAAACATTTATTCCTTTTCCACCTGGTAAAGTATACCCTTCTTCCAATGAGTTAAGGCTTCCTAGTTGAAAATTTCCCATGCTCATATAGTAATCGATAGCAGGATTAAGTGTAAGTGTATATATCATTTTTCCCTCCTAAAATTATTTTATTTTAAATTCCTCTGGAACCTCTCCCTCTGTTAGAAGAGTTCCATCTTCTAGAGTAGCAAAGACTACGAAAGATTTTTTTCCAAATTTAGATGAATCACATAGGAAATAAACCTCATTAGCCCTACTGATAGCTTCGCTTTTTATCATAGCTTCCTTAGTATCTGGAGTGGAATACCCTTCGCTAGTTACTCCATTAGCTCCTATAAAAGCTATATCTATATTGTAACCCCTTAAAGAAGTTACAGCACCTATTCCTACAGTGGCTCCAGTAGTAAATTTAGCTTCACCACCAAGAAGATAAGTTTCGATTCCATATCTATTTAACTCTTCTAAATGAGAGATACCATTAGTTACAACTTTAATATTTTCTTTATCTTCAAGATACTTAATTAGAATTTCCGTTGTACTTCCAGCATCAAGATAGATGATATCTCCATCTTTTATATATTCGCTAGCAATTTTAGCAATTTTTTCTTTAGCCTTAGAGTGAATAGTTTTTTTAGAAATTATATCCTCTTCAGAAGGTGTATTTAAAATAGCACCACCATGTACTCTTTTTATTTTCCCTTTTTTTTCAAGAGTATTTAAGTCTCTACGAATTGTGGCTTCAGAAACATTCAATTTTTCCATTAGCTCTTGAACTTTTATATTTTTATTTTCATTTAAAAGTTTGAGTATTGTGTCAAATCTACGAACATTCATAACATTATCACCTCTATATCTTCAATATAAATATAGCATAATTTTTTATAAAAATCAATCATTTTCTTTCAAAACAATCAAAATCAATCATTTGTATTTAAAAAAATATTTTTAAAAAAATAAAAAATAAAAATATTTAAATCTTTATTCTTGACTTTAATCTTTTTATATGATAATGTATATTTGTAATATATATCTTAGGAGGATTTTAAATGAGACAAGAAGCAACAATCAACAGAAATAGTATCACAATAAATTTTACAGTAAAATATTGTAACAACGCAGAGTCATTATTAGATAGTGATGGATTTAAAAGAGTTTTAACAGCTTTTATTGAAAAAATTGAGAAAAAAGAGGCACCAGTATATGTATATATAAAAGATTGTTGTGGAAAAAACTCAAACTTAGTTCAAGAAATTACAAAATTCTTTAAACTTCTTATTGTACTAGAAGGAGAAGAGATAGCAAAATTAGATGAGAAATATGCTAAATTATTAGAAGATAGAAATACATTAGTAGAATTCATTGAAGGACTTTATACTTATTGGAGAAAGTATGAAAGATATGCAATAGTAAGGAATAGTAAAAAAGGAGAAGGGCTTCAAAATGTTAACTTTATTGAAGCTATAAATAATTTTAAAAATTTAATTCTTAGTACATATAGACAAATAGAAGAAACAGTAATGGGATATAAGCATAGAGTATATAGACAGCTTAGTGCTGGTATTAATGCTGGAATTATATTAAATGATATGAATAGAAATTGTCCTGCTGAGTACTCTTTTTTAGAGAGAGTTCCTTTTATAGAGACAATTATTTTACAACCACCATTTATAACTTATCCTAAAAGAAATACTAGAACAGGAATTTTCCAAGAGGTTTTTGAAAATCCTTTAAAAGATGTATGTATAAATGAGGAAAACTGGTTCTGTTATCCAGCAAAAATTGGTGAATCATTAGCTTTTATCTACTTTAATAGATTTTTTATGTCACAAGGAATAGCTCTATGTAACTTATTTGAGTTAGCAAGAGAAGAAGAATATAAAAATAGAAAACCAGATATTATCTATGTATATGGAGTAAAAGATTACGATACTGAGATGAAAACAGTTTTCTATGATGATAAAGAGAATAATATGATAGTAGGATATGCTAATTATGGAGAGGATATTGATTACTTTGGATATATGAAAAAGATGATTTTAACTCTTCATAACTTAAGAATGATACAAAAAGGTGGATTGCCAATACATGGAGCTATGGTAAATATTATTATGAAAAATGGTAAAAAATACAATATAATTATTATGGGAGATAGTGGTGCTGGTAAATCAGAGAGTTTGGAAGCTTTTAGAAACTTAAGTGAACAGTATGTAAAAGATATGAAGATAATCTTTGATGATATGGGAACACTTCTTCTAAATCCAAAAGGTGGAGCTCCATTGGGAGTAGGAACGGAGATAGGAGCTTTTGTCAGACTAGATGACCTAGATACAGGATATGCTTATAAAGAGATAGATAGAAGTATATTTATGAACCCAGATAAGAAAAACTCAAGAATTATTATTCCAATAGCTTCATATAATGACATAATGAAAGGTTATCCAGTAGATTTCTTCTTCTATGCTAATAACTATGATAAGGCTGAAAATGATGAGTTAGAGTTTTTCTCTAATCCAAGTGAAGCTATCGAGATATTTAAAGCAGGTAGAAGAATGGCTAAGGGAACTACAAGTGAAGTAGGAATTGTTGATTCATATTTTGCTAACCCATTTGGACCAGTACAAAAACAAAAAGAAACAGATGTATTAATAGATAGATTCTTTAAAGAGATGTTTACTAAGGGAGTAAAGGTAGGGCAAATAAAAACTCAGCTTGGTATAAAAGGAATGGAAAAAGAGGGACCTATGAAGGCTGCTCAAAAACTATTTGAATTAATTAAAGATTAAAAATAAAAAAGGAGCTGTTGCAATTTAAGAATTTGCAACAGCTCCTTTTAAAATTAAATTATTTTGTGAAAAATTTTAGAGTTTTTCCATTTCCTGTTAAAGTAATAGTTTTATCTCCAATTGTCATAGAAGTCATTTCAGCTAGAGCTTTTAAATAATTTGATTCCTCTTCCACTTTATTTTGAGGTCCTGCCATCATAGTAGAAGCTACATTTTCGATAGTGATATTATTTCCTTGAACTTTAACAGCACCAAAATATCTATTTACTCCAGAGAATCCATAAATTTTAGTATTATCAAATGTAATAGTTATATCAGAATTTTCAAGAGTATATTCTACTCCACTGATTGAATTAATATTTAACATAGTTTGAGCTGTTTGAGTTACATTGTTAACTTTTTCAGCTGTTTCACTTGTTTTTTCCAAAGCTGTACATCCTCCTAATAATGCTCCTGCTAATGTTAATATAATTAATGACTTTTTCATAATATTATCTCCTTTTACTCTGTGATATAGTCTTAATAGCTCTATTTTAGCATATTTAACAAAAACTATCAACTTTATTTTAACTTTTTAAATACAGGATTTAGTTTGTCAAAACCACAAATATATTTTACACCAATACTTTTTAAAAATTCATATACAATATCAAAATCCATAGTTATATACTCTTTTATATGGGAATCAGAACCTATTGTAATAATCTCTCCACCTAACTCAAAATATCTTTTCACTACATCAGTACAAGGATAAAATCTATCCTCTTTGTATCTATAACCAGAAGTATTTATCTCTATACCCTTACCTTTTGAAATTAAAGTTTTTAAAATTTCATCAATTAAATCTTGATTTTTTTTATATTCTAATCCTCTGTATTCATTACCACCATATCTAGTAACAAAATCCATATGTCCATAAACAGAGAATTTATCATATTTTTTTATATTTTCTAAGACAGTTTCAAAATAATATTTTTGTAACTGCTCTTTATTTCTAGTTTTTTGCAACTCTCCCCAAGCTAAATCATACCTATTTATAGCGTGAGTAGAAGCGATAATAAAATCAAAAGGATATTTTTTTACTTGCTCTTCTAAATAATCTTTAGTATGTGGTTGTACTCCTACCTCTACTCCTAATTTTATATTTAATTTCCCCTTATATTTATCTTGATATTCTAAAATTTTACTAGTATATTTATCTAAATTTAAAATCCACTTATCTGCCATTCCCTCTATATCATACTCTAAATGGTCAGTGATAGCAATCTCTTCTAAACCTAAAGATATTGCTTTTTCAAAAATTTCTACTAAATCTTGGCTAGAATCACCAGAAAATTCACTATGAATATGATAATCATTTATAAACATCTCTCTCACCTCAAAATTATTTTTTATACTATGTTGATATTTTATCATATTTTTCTAATTAATAGTATAACTTGTTGAAAAAACATTATAAATATCTTGATTTTTAGTTGAAAAAGTTATAAAATCATAAAGTTAAGAAAAAATTTTTAGGAGGGGAAAATTTATGAAATTTTTACCAATAGCTTTGCTTTTTATTTCAAATATTTTTATGTCTTTTGCTTGGTATGGACACTTAAAAAATACTCATAGTGCTCTATGGTTTGCAATTGTTAGTAGCTGGGGAATAGCTTTCTTTGAATATTGTTTCTCTATTCCAGCTAATAGAATAGGTTCTCAATTTTTTACTGTGGCACAACTTAAGATTATTCAAGAGGTTATTACTCTTGTAGTTTTTTCTGGATTCTCTGTTCTTTATCTTAAACAAGAGTTTAAATTAAATTATATATATGCTTTCCTTTGCTTAATAGGAGCAGTATATTTTATGTTCAAAAAATAATTTGAATTGTAGAAAAGCTTATTTTATAAGTATTAATGAGAGATTTTTATTTAGAATAGTTCTAGTAAAAAAAGTAAGAGGGGATTACTTCCCTCTTACTTTTTTCATATAGTCTCTTTTAATTTCTAAAAACTCCTCTATATCATTTAAAAATTGAAATAACATAGCTCTACTTTCAAATTCAACTCTTGTTTTAGGTAAAGGCATACTTTCAAATACGCCTCTAACTCTTTCTAATTCTATAAGAACCTCTTGATAGAGTTTATCCACTCCAATAGAGTCAGAAACTTTTCTAGTAAACTCAGAAATAATATGTGTGTGTTCACTACTTATATAGAATCTATAGAAGTGATTTCTCATTCTTAGCATAACTTTATATTGATTTCTTTTCATTTGAAAGAACTCTACTTCTTCTCTTGAACTAGAAAAGATATCATTATTATACTCTTTAAAAGCAATATCTCTAGCTGTATCCAATTCTTTTTTTAACTCTTTAAATAGAGTTTCTTCATCTACAAAAACAGAACCAGTTATTAATACATCTCCAAAATAATTAAAGAGAGTTTTCATAAGTGTATCAATATTTTTCTTTTTCTCTCTTAATTCTTTTTTCATATCAGGCATATATGAATTTAGAACTAGAGCTACAACTATTCCAAGAAGAAGAATATATATTTCGTTTTTAACTATATCTAAAGATACAGTACCTAAACTTAAAATATGTGTAGCTAAAACAACAGTAGCTAAAAAACCTTGAAATAAATTAAATTTCAGACATATAGGCATAAATGTTAAAACAAATATACCAAAGATAAAAGGTGTATATCCAAAACATTCAAAGGATATAACTGCTATAAAAAGTCCAACTAAGGAAGCGATAAATCTTTCTAAAGCGATTTTTAAAGACTCTTTTTTAGTAGCTTGAATACTAATAATAGTAACTATTCCAGCTGTAACTCCAAATTTTATTCCTAATAAATCTGCTAAATAGATAGATATAAAAGTTCCAATAGCTGTTTTGATAACTTTATGGTCTATATATTTCATAATTTCCTCCTAAGTAAGTGCTTAATGTTATTCTAGTATGAGTTTCAATTTAATTTTACCATATTTAGATCTATAAATCTATTAAATTAAAAAGTAAAAAAAGAGGAGTTGCTTTATTATGACAACCCCTCTTAAATTATAGTTTTTTATTAATTTTCTGACATTACGTTTTTACCAGCAATTCTACCAAATACAGTAATATCAGCTATAGCGTCACTTCCTAAACGGTTAGTTCCATGGATATCTCCTGTAACTTCTCCAGCTCCATATAATCCTTTGATAACATTTCCATTTGTATCAATAACTCTAGCTTTTTCATCAATTTTAATTCCACCCATAGTATGATGTACAGCTGGTACAGCTTTCATAATATAGAAAGGACCTTGCATTTCAAATGGAGTTAATTTTCCTCTCTTATTAAATTCTAAATCTTTTCCATTTTTAGCATACTCATTATATTTTTTTACTGTATTCTCTAATTCTTTGCTATCTATTCCAAAGAAATTAGCAGCTTCTTCTATTGTATCAGCCTTAACTAAAAGCCTATTATTAAATAAGTATTCTACTTCTTTAGCATGATGTTTAGCTACTCCACTTAATTCTACTTGAGCTTCGTCACAGAATTGATATGCTACACTTCCAGTTTGCTCTTTGATAGCCATAGAGATAACGTCTCTTCTCTCTAATTCTTCAACAAAACGTTTTCCCTCTTGGTTGACAAGGATACTTCCACCAGCAAGTCTAACGTCACCAAAATATAATAAAGCTCCACTTATAGGGTCACAAGTAGGATAAGTTTGAATAAACTCCATATCTTCTAGTTTAGCTCCAACTTTTTCAGCCATAACTATTCCATCTCCAGTAATACCTACAGTATTAGTAGATAAGATATTTTCATCTACATCTTTATTATATTTTATTCTCATTTCAACATTAGAACCAAATCCACCACTAGCAATAATTACACCTTTATCAGCTAAGAAAGTGTAATCAGTTGTAGAACTTTTTGCTTTTACTCCTACTATTCTATCATTTTTCATTATAAGTTCAGTAGCAGGAGTTTCATAATAGATTTCTATTCCTAACTCATCAGCTTTAGCTAAAAGTTTTTTAATCATTTCTACTCCAGTGGCATCTTTTGGTACTAAACTTCTTTCAACAGAGTGTCCACCAAAGAATAATTGTCTATCTTCAAATTCCATTCCAATAAAATCTTTTAACCATTCAGCATCTTTTAGTGCATTATCAGCTAAAACTCTTATAAGTTTTGGATTTCCTTCGTTATCTCCACCTTTTAATATATCATTATAAAAAGTATCTGGACTATCTTTAATACCTTGTTTCTTTTGAATCCAGTTATTAGGAGCTGCATACTCTCCTCCTGAAATTAAGGTATTTCCTCCAGCAAAAGCCATTTTTTCTAATACAACTACTTTTTCAGCACCGTTTAATTTAGCTTCAATAGCAGAAACAAGTCCAGCTCCACCAGCACCTATAACTACTACATTTTCCTTTAATTCTTTTTTCATTAGTGTTCTAACTTCTTCAGTTTTTACTTTTCTATTTAGTTCTTTTGCATCAACACCAGAAGATTTTAAAGCATTTCTTATAGCCATTTGAGCAGCTTTAGAAGTTCCAGTAGCTCCAGCAATTCCATCTACCCTAGTACTTTGATATTTTAAAACATTTTCAGCTACTCTTTTTATTGCTGAATCTGAAAGAATTGGAGTATCTCCATTTTCTAAAATTCTTATCTCTTCAATTTTATCAGAAGAAACCTTTACCTCTACTTTAATATCTCCACGATATCCTTTAGCCTCTCCAGCATAAGTTCCTTCTTTAAAACTCATTCCATAAGCACTAAGAGTTAAAGCAAAAATACCTAAAATAATTTTATTTCTTTCCATATTCCACCTCTATTTTATATAAATATATCTTAAATTTATTATACTATATTTTATAAAAAGTTGCAATAATATGACAAAGTATATTGAAATAAACTATTTTCTTAACTCTTCTATTTCATCGAAATATTTAGGCATTTTTTCACCAAGTCTTCTAGCACCAGTTTCAGTGATTAAGAAATCTCCCTCATATCTCATACCACCAAAATCTAGATATTTTTCAATCTCTTCATAATTTAAGAACTCAGTAAATTTTCCAGCCTCTTTCCATCTTTTAACAAGCTCTGGAATAAAATATATTCCTGGCTCAACAGTGAATACATACCCCGGTTTTAATTTTCTAGCAAGTCTTAGAGATTTTAGACCAAATTGCATATCTCTAGCAAATTCATCATATCCCACATAATTTTCACCAAGAGCTTCCATATCATGTACATCAAGACCTAACATATGTCCTAATCCGTGAGGGAAGAATATAGCATGAGCACCAGCTTTTACAGCTTCGTTAATATCTCCCTTCATTAATCCTCTTTTTTTCATTCCTTTGGCAAGAACTTTACAAACTTCTAAGTGTACCTCTTTATATGTAATCTCTGGTTTTATTAACTCTTCAGCTTTTTCAAACATTTCAATAAGTAGAGAGTAGATATCTCTTTGTCTATCAGAGAATTTTGAAGATATAGGGAAAGAAGTAGTCATATCTCCACAATAACCACTTTCACTTCTAGCTCCAGCATCTAATACAACTATATCTCCCTCTTGTAGAGTATTTCCATGATAATGGTTATGTAAAGTTTCTCCATTTCTTGAAAAAATAGTATGGAAAGATGTAGAAGCGTTATACTTTGTAGCAATAGCTTCTAAAGCGGATACTACTTCAAACTCTTTCATTCCTGGTTTTGCTACTCTCATTGCTTCTAGGTGCATCTCTCTAGTTATATTTACTGCTTTTTCTATCTCTTCTATCTCTAATTGAGATTTTATATTTCTATGTTCTACAACAGCTTTTATAAGTTCTTCAGATATATTTTCTTCAAAGTTAAATGGATTTAATTTGAAAGCTTTACTTAATTGGATAACAGTTTCAGCTCTATATTGTGGTAAAAATAGTAGTTCTCTTTTCTCAGTGATAAGATTATTAGCAAAATTTTCAAACTCTGTCATTTCAATAAAATTATTTACTCCAGCATCTTGAGCAAAAGATTTTAATAATTTTTGTTCTCCCATCCAAACAATGTCATCAAGAGTAAAATCAGTTCCGAATATATATTCTTGATTGTTATCTATATCTATAACCCCAATAAGATTTGGAACATTCATACCAAAATAATAAAGAAATGTAGAATCTTGTTCAAAATGGTAATCGTTACCTTTGTAATTTCTAGGAGATTCCTGATTTCCTGGGAATACAACAACACCATTTTTTAAACTCTCTTTTAATTTTTCTCTTCTTTCTATATAGATTTTTTTGTCAAACATAGGCTAACCTCCTCTAATATATAACTTAATATTATTATAACAAAAACTCATAGAAAAGAAAAATCTTTTTTATTTTTATAAATATTTACTATAAAAAAGTTTACAAAAAATAGTTTGATATAAAACTAAATTTATGATAAACTAATAGTAGGGTGATGTAATGGAAACTTTAGAGATAAGAAATACACTTTTTAGCTATATAAGTCGAGCTCATCATCGAGGAGCTAGTTATATAGATGTATTGTTACGAGAGAAGGGGATAAAAGATTTAGCTTATTCTCATGTTAGGATTATAATTATCTTAAGCGTTTATAAAAGACTTTCTATGAAAGAGATTAGTGAGCTAATAAGTAAGGATAAATCAACAGTTACAAGTTTGGTAAATAAATTAGAAAAAATAGGATATGTAAGAAAAGTTGCATGTGAAAATGACAAAAGAATAGTTTTTTTAGAGTTAGAAGATAAAGCAGAAGAGATAGTAGAAACTGTACTTCAAGTGGCTAAACTCTTTCATCAAAAAGTAGAGAGTATATTGACTAAAGAGGAGATAGAAACTCTATTTTTTTTAATGGAAAAATTAATTAAAAATTTTTAAAATATTTTAAGACTAACTATTAAATGTCAAATCAAAAATAAAAAAATTTAATTTAAATTTGTT
>ENA-OWPF01000061-OWPF01000061.1-human-gut-metagenome-genome-assembly--contig:-NODE-61-length-122733-cov-7.676005_pt1 | contig 122733 bp, 106 predicted proteins | sample MGYA00248261_ERZ651840 | MGnify/ENA primary metagenome ERZ651840 (study PRJEB26924, sample SAMEA4378268) | human gut metagenome | biome: human gut; feature: human-associated habitat; material: faeces... | reverse complement strand
CGATTGCTTTTGCAGCTCCAGTTGTGTTAGGAACGATGTTTGCAGCAGCAGCTCTTGCTCTTCTTAAGTCTCCTTTTTTGTGTGGAGCATCAAGTGTGTTTTGGTCGTTTGTGTAAGCGTGGATAGTTGTCATTAATCCTTCAACGATTCCAAAGTTGTCTTGTAATGCTTTAGCCATTGGTGCTAAACAGTTAGTTGTACAAGAAGCTCCTGATATAACTGTTTCACTACCATCTAATACATCATGGTTTACATTGAATACTACAGTTTTTAAATCTCCTGTAGCTGGTGCAGATATAACAACTTTCTTAGCTCCAGCTTGTAAGTGAAGTCCAGCCTTCTCTTGAGAAGTGAAGAATCCAGTACATTCTAATACTATATCTACCCCTAATTCAGCCCATGGTAAGTCAGCTGGGTTTCTTTCAGCAGTAACTTTTATTTCTTGTCCATTAACTACGAAAGCACCTTCTTTAACTTCTATTTCACCATTGAATCTACCTTGAGCAGAGTCATACTTGAATAAGTGAGCTAATGTTTTAGCGTCTGTTAAGTCATTTATAGCAACAACTTCAAACTTATCTGTTTGCTCCATTAATTTTCTTAAAGCTAATCTTCCTATTCTCCCAAAACCGTTTATAGCAACTTTAACCATTTTGTTTCCTCCTAATATGTATAAGATTTATAATATATTTTACTAGCAATGCTAGTGATTGGCATTTATTGTTCTAATATAGCCTGAGCACTTTCTTCATCAGTTATAAGGACTATATTTTTATTTATATTAGATAATGCAATTAAAGCATTCGCTTTTCTTTTACCTGCGAATATAGCAATACTTTCTTCAACATTTTTGAATGTTTCTAAATCAATACCAGCAGTATTTAATTTATAAACGATTTCTCCATTTTCATTGAAGTAATGACCAAAAGCTTCCCCAACTGCACCTTTTGATATAATTTCATTAACCTTATCTTCTGGCAGCTTTCTTCTCTTTGCCATTTCATCTGCTTTACCTATTGCAAATACTAATACGTCTGTTTTTTGTATATAATCTAAGGTATTTTTTATTTCAGGCTCTTGACTAAGCATTTTCATAGATTCCTCGCCTAGTTCATCTGGTATATTCAGTAACTTATATTGAGAATGTAGTTTTTTACTAGTTATAGCTACAATGTTATTTGATTGTATTTCTACGTCTTTCCCCATACTTCCTCTTGCAGGTACAACTGTTACATCATTATATCTTTTATCAGTTTTTATACTATTTGCAAATTCTAACATAGTACTTCCACCTGTAACAGATACTGTATCTCCATCCTTCAATACGCTTAAGAAATATTCTGATCCACACCTTGCTACATCTTTTATTAAACTATTATTACTATCAAAGCTACCTGATACTAATAAAACCTTTTTTATACCTAGCTTATTTTTTACTTTTTCTTGTAATGTAGATAATCCCATAACATCATTTATGACATCTTTGAGTTCATCTAAAAGTTTAATACCTTCATATGTTATGGTCATTCCGGATACCGCTACATCTATAAGTCCTTGTTCTTTAAGAAATTCAGTTTCTGATCTAACAACTCTCTCACTTATATCAAGTATATTTGATAGAGTTCTTCTTCCTACTGGCTCACTTAAAGATATCTGTCTAAGTATAGAGTATCTTCTTTCCATAAGCTCAATCACTTGCGGAATAAGTTTTTGTTGTATCTTTAATAAGTCTTTCATTTATTACTCCTTATTGTTTGCAAGGGACATTAATCGTCCCTCGTATTTATTTTAGTCCCACAAGATAATTTAATTTTATATTAAATAAATTTTTTTTTCAATAGTTTTTCTAATATTTTCATATTTTTTTATAACTTATATTTAATCTAATACTGCTTTCTTTTACTTGATGATAATATACCAAGTTCTTCTCTATATTTCGCAATCGTTCTCCTAGCAATATTAATTCCCCTATCATTTAGTATTTTTGATATTTGGTCATCACTTAATGGTTTTTTCTTATTTTCAGACTTTATTGTCTCCTGTATCATTCTTTTTATGCTAACACTAGATGCTAAGTTATCATAATTAGTTTCTAGTGCACTACTAAAGAAATATTTAAATTCATATATCCCAAAGGGAGTTAGCATGTATTTTCCATTAACCCCTCTACTAATAGTAGACTCATGAAAATCTAAGTTTTGTGCAATATCTTTCATTTTCATAGGCTTAATATACTTCTCTCCTTTTTCAAAAAAATCCTTTTGATTTTTTAAAATTTCTTTAGCTATCTTTAATATTGTAGATTTTCGACTTTCTATACTTTTAACTAATCCTGTTGCAGAATTTAATTTTTCCTTTATAAAATTTTTAGTACTTTCATCATACTTTGAATTTTTTAGAATTTCTTTATAGAAATTACTTATTCTAATTTTTAAACTATCACTTTCATTCATGTAAACTATAAATTCATCTTCTATTTTTTCTACAACAACATCAGGTTGAATATATACACTCTTTTCATCAGAACATACTCTTCCTGGCTTTGGATCTAATGTTTTTATAATATTTATGAGATTTACACATTTTTGCATAGATATATTATATTTCTTAGTTATTTCCTTATATTTATTTTTTCCAATTAACTCTAAATCTTTAGATACTATAGTCTCTAATAATGCATTATCTATTCCAAGATTTCTCATTTGTATTATTAAACATTCAGATAAATTTCTAGCACCTACTCCGACAGGTTCTAATTGCTGTACTATTTTTAAACACATTTCAAATAAGCTATTAGTTATATTTAATTCATCTATTATATATTTTTCATCTATTCTTAAATATCCATCTTCATCTAAGCTATCTATTATATAGTCACAAATTTCTTTTTCTATTTTATTAATTTTATATAAGCTAACTTGTAAATGTAGGTTTTCATATAAGCTATATGTGTTTTTTATAATATTTTCTAGGTTTATATCATTATCATAATTATAATATAATTCATTTTTATAACTCGGACGTGAATTTTCAATATTTTTAATATATTTTTCCCAGTCTACTTCGCTGCTTTTTTCCACTTCTAATAGTGGATTTTCTTCATATTCTCTTTTGATTTCTTCCTCTAATTCTAACTTGCTCATATTTAATATATTTAAAGATTGTTTTAACTGCATAGTTATTATTAGTTTTTGAGATTGAGTTAATTCTAAACTATTATTAAAATTCATATCTTCACCTAATAACCTTCCTTGTTTACATATAACTTAAATTAAAAATTCACTTTGAATACATCCGCTTCAAAAAAATAAAAAAACCTTATACCAGATATATTTTAACATTTATAATATATCTTCATATAAGGTTTTTTATTTCGTATAAAATTTATTAATTTTAAAATATTAAAACTTACATATCTTTTAAGATATTTAATAGTTCTTCTTCATTATACATATACTTAGAGTTACAGAATTGACATCCTACCTCTGCTTGTTTGTCTTCTTCTATTATTTGAGATAATGCAGTTTTTCCTATAGCTACTAACGCTTCTTGAACCTTGTCTTTACAGCATTCACATTCGAACTTAACATCTATTTTATCTAATATTCTAGGTTGTAATCCTTCTAAAACTATGTCTAACATGTCTTCTGGTGTTTTACCTTCTGATAGCATAGTTGTTATTGATTTTAAGTTTTGAATATTTTTCTCTAATTGAGATATAGTCTCTTCAGTAGCATCTGGCATTAATTGAACTATAAGTCCTCCTGCACATTCTACATGTGTTTCAGTTGTTAAAACACCTAATGCAACTACTGATGGTGTTTGCTCTGATACTGCAAAGTAGTGTGTAAAATCTTCAGCTATTTCTCCACTTACTAATGGATAAGCTCCATTATATGGTTCTCTAAGACCTAAGTCTTTTATTACCTTAACAACTCCATTAGTACCTACCGCAGCTGCTACATTTAACTTACCATTCTCATAGTCAGGAACTTCAACTTTAGGATTTGATACATATCCTTTAACTGTTCCATTTACATCAGATGTAGTAAGTATCGTTCCTATAGGTCCCCCACCTTTTATTATAACTGATAACTTATCACCTTTGTTTTTCATCATTAACCCCATCATAGAAGTTGCAGTTAATGTTCTACCAAGTGCTGCTGTTGCAACTTTTGAAGTTTCATGAAGTCTTCTAGCTTCCTCTACCATATTTGTAGTTATTCCTACGAAAGCTCTTATTTGACCACTTGCACCTGTTGCTCTTATTACATAATCTTTCATATAAGTGTATTCCTCCGTTAATGATTCTATTTTTTACATACAAAAAATATTCTTTCGCTATTTTCTTTTGGATCTTCAAAAGTAAAGTCTCCATAAGTTTTTACATTAGTAAATCCTGCTTTTTTAAGCATTTTAAGAACTTCTTTCTCTGTGTAAGCTCTTTGTTGATGTACTTCTTCAAATCTTTTAAATCTACCATCTTCTTCTTTTATAAAAAATGCTAATTCCATTTCTACTATATTTTCTTCTTCATCGAAGTAATTTTGCCACATATATGCAACTTCTTCTCTATTTTCCCCATACATGTTATTTCCTAATATAGTAGACAATTTATAATATGAACTTATATCAAATATAAATATTCCATCATCTTTTAATAGTTCATGTGCTTTTTCAAATACACTTTCTAATTCATCATCATAAGTTAAGTAATTAAATCCATCACATGCACATAATATACAATCTAGATTTGGTACATCAAAATCTAATTCTGCTATATCTTGTTGAAGTAATACTAATTCAATACCTTCTTTTTCTGCCTTTTCCCTAGCCACACTAAGCATCTCATCCGATATATCTATTCCTGCTATATCATAGTTTTTCTTAGTTAAAGGTATAGTTAAATTACCTGTCCCACAAGCAAGTTCTAATATATTTTTCACTTGAGCATTTTCATTTTTTATTATATCTTCTATATATTTAACCCATCCGTTGTAATCAACTTCATTCATCAGTTCATCGTATACGAATGCGAAGTCTCTATACTGTTCCATCGTCCTTTTTCGCTTCCTCCGCCTTTTTCTTTTGCTTTTTCCTTGATGTTAACATTCCACCAATTTTTCCAGCTTCTTTAGCAGTAAGTCCTGCCCACCCTAGCTCTGTAACTTTGTCTATTAGTCCAAGCTCAGATGCAATCTCATATTTCATTATATCATTATCTGTCAATATCTTACTTTTTTTAGATTTTGTTGCACTTTTTTTACCTGGTTTATTTAAAATATCTTTTTCCATATATAATCACCTCTTGTATTTTTAGTTTTATCATATGAATAAAATTTATGCACATATTTAAAGGGGTACAACTTCATTAAATGTATTTTTCTATTGATGGTATATTTTATCAATTTATAAATTTTAACCTTTATTAGTCCATTGTGCCATCTAATCTACTACATATATTTAAAATACTATATAACTTTTAGCTATAAAAATACTTATAAAAAAATCTTATTTACAAATCTAGAGACACTCTCTCTAAATTTAACTAAATATATTAAAAATCACTCTTATTGCCAATAAGAGCGATTCAAACATTTAATATCTAATTAATCACTTATAAATCGTATTCTGTGCTACTAAATTATAATTTTTTATATACTTATGTTATACTATAAAAATAAACCATAAATTAAATGTGTATACTTATATTATATATTATAAATTAGTCCTAATATATTAGTTATATATATTTTTTATTAAAATGAAAAATACTTACTCTATAATTATATACACATCTCAATTACAAAGATTTATTTTATACTTTACTTTGATATATATGTTAAATATGTTTGATACTCTTCTTCTCCTTTTTTCACCTTAAATTCATCATTTTTATTTGGATAAATTTCTATAATGCCATCTTTATAAGATGATTTATCAAAGTTAATATTTATATCCATATCACTAATATCACCATATAAATAACAAACTACTTTATCATCATTCATAAATACCATTTGCTGTTCACTATGTTTATCTTTTGATACAATACTTTGCCATTTATATCCTATAGTTTCATATATTTTATCTACATCAATATTTTCATCAAATACATAAACCTTATCCCACTGAAATGGAACTACTTCACTCAAGTGTATTTCTTTATCAGTACTTTTTAAACTTGATATTTTAGATAATAATTCAACTAAATATTCATCAAATTTTATTGTATCAAATTTAGTTAATTTCGCATATTTATCTGCTACCTTCCAATTACCATTTTGATTTTTTAATTCAAAAGTTATTTTAGATATAGCCTCTCCATGCTTACCAGGCTGAGTAACTATAACTTCTTCACCTTTACTATTTTTATAGTTGTGTTGTTCAAAAGTTTGATGTGTATGACCTGCAACTATAGCATCTATTCCGTCTACTTCTTGTGCTAATTCTTGTATTCTATTTCCTGGATTTTTAGGATTTTTAGGTTCTTCTCCACTATGTGCCACTGCTACTATTACATCTATATTTTCTTCTTCTTGCATTATTTTTACCCATTTTTTAGCTTCATCTACTAAATCATTTATGTATAATTCTTCATTATATTGCGGCATATCTTTTAATTCTCTAGATTCATCAATAGATTCACCTACTTCTTTTATAGTAAGTCCAAGTATGCCTAAGTTTAAATTACCATACTCCGTTTCTATTTCCTTTATGGTATATGGCTTTACATAGTTTGCATTATCTCTTTTATAAGTATTTGCTGATAATATATCTAAATTATACTTTTCAAAGTCTGATACCATATTATCTAGATAAAATTTATTATTTGATACAAATTCATGGTTTCCTAGAACTACTGCATCATACCCAGCCTCCTTCATTTCTTTCACTAATGGCATTTCTATATATTGTTCTATTCCTTGTTCGATATTATTTTGTCTATCATCAAAGTATTTCTTCGTGGGAGTTCCATACACCCTACTATCAAAAAAATCTCCTGCATCTACTGCTACTGTATTTGGATTCTTTTCTTTTTCTACTTTTATATATTCAGTTATGTTGTATGGTACCTCACCATGTAAGTCTGTCGTTGCCACAACATTTATTTCTGTTGTATTTGAGCTTGTACATCCTGTTGATAATATTAGTATTAAGATTAATGCTGATACTATAATTAAAACTTTTTTATTTTTCATATTCCCCTTTACTACCTCCTTTTAAATATATTAATCAAATATTCTTTTGATACTTACTAGATATCTCTCTCCTATTCTAGGTTTGTTATATATAACAATTACGACCTTTATTATATTATAGCACTAACTTAATTTGCATATTTCATTCAGAATATTTTTGTCACTTTTTACTTTTATGAATATATTGATATTGCTTTAACACATAGGCTATCCTCAGATTTTAAAGTATAATAATCTCCTTGTTATTAAAAAAGTAAATATAAAAAAGAGTATCTTGTATTTTATATTTATAAGATACTCTTTTGTATTTAATTTAAATCATAAAAGTAGCTCCATCAAGGGATTGAAAAATTTGAAAGTTAGGTTTATTCCCTAATGCATAAAAACTATAAACTCTTCCTGGATTTATAGTAACTCTTATTTGCCTAATTAATTGACCATTTTCATTTAATAATACATCTACTTGATATGTTTTAGGGTCTACATCTGTATATGGAGTTACTTCTTTATACTCAACATCCTCTAAAACCATTTCTTTATCTAATAGTATATCTACTGGTCTTCCATTTGGAACTAAATGTATAAATCTTGCCCTAGATTTATTACCTGTTGGTGTTTCCATTTCTTCTTTTATTTGTAGTATTTCTATTGTCTTATCAGACTCACCTGTAATTGCTATAGTAATTAGTTCACCTGGACTAACCTCTATAGTTCCTGTAACAATTGGATTTTCCTTTTGATCTCTTGGAAAAACTTCTACTGTATATTTTCCTTCTGGTACATATACATATGGTGTAAAATCGGTAAATTTAATATTATAAAAAAATGGATTTCCATTTAAATATATATCTACGGTATCTCCACCTACTACTGCATGTAATCCTCTGACTAAAGAGTAATTTTCGTTGAAATTTCTCACTTTGTATCCCCCTTAAGTTTAAAATATCATACTACTATCATAATATTAACCATTTACCTTTTTGACACTATTTAAATTTTCTATATATCCGTATCCCTTATTTCTATTTCTGTACCTTCTGGAGCCTTTATTTTAAATAATTTTTCACCTTCAACTTCATATACAATTTGTCCATTTTTTAATTTAAAGTTTGTATACCCCAAATCTTTAATTCTATCATATTCCTTTTGCACATCATCAACTAAAAAACCTAAATGCACAGGTCCTGCGTTTGATGAACTCCATTTATGTAAAGTGTCATTAGATTTAGCAGTTTGTAACTCTATCATAAATTCTCCAGATTTTAGCCAGGTATTATAATCTCTAGTATGGAAATCTTTACTTTCTCTAATCACTTTAAATCCTAGTACATTTGTATAAAAGTCTAATGATTCCTTATATTTATCAGTTTGGATACACACATGGTGTAAAATTTTTATACACATTTTAGTTCTCCTTATAGCTTTTTTATCATTTATTTTATACACATAGTAACAATCATTTTGTTATTATGTGTATAATTTTATGTCTAATATTAATAAATCATATCTTATTTTTATTATATAGTTTAACCCATTTTAATAATTAAATATAATTATTGAAAATACTAAAACCTAAAAATATACATTTTTTATATGTAAAAAACTTCATATAGTAATTTCAATATAATCAGCAAAATAACTAGAACAATAGTTTAATTTACTTAAGTCACATCCACTATCTACTTATACAAAAAAGTTGCTCATTTCGAGCAACTTTTTTATTATCTATCTTCATTTGTAACATTAAATACGTAAGGTATATTTCTATAATAGTCTCCGTAGTTTAATCCGTATCCTACAACGAATTTATCCTCTATTTCAAATCCACAGTAATCAGGTACTAATTCTACCTTTCTTCTACTTGGCTTATCAAGTAATACACAAGATTTTACACTGTTAGGATTTTTAGCTTTTAAATGATTCATAACGTGGTGCATAGTAAGTGCTGTGTCTGTTATGTCATCAACTATTAATACATCGTATCCTTCTAAGTCACAGTTAACATCCGATACTACTTTTACATTTCCTGTACTTATTTCTCCATGTCCGTAACTTGAAGTAGTCATAAATTCAATTTTAACTGGTACAGTTATATTTCTTACTAAGTCTGCACAGAATATGAAGCTTCCCTTTAATAAAGATACTACTAAAAGTTTTTTTCCTTCATAGTCTTTAGATATTTGAGCTCCTAATTCTTTAAGTCTTGATGCTATTTGCTCTTCAGAACATAAAACTTCCCACTTTTTAGTTTCTATATTCATAGTTTAACCCTCCACTAATATGATGATATTATTCATTTTATAGGAGATTAAATAGTTTTGCAAGATAATTACTTAACCTTGTTCATATCATCCATTACATTTATTATAACCTCATCTGTGACTGTCATTCCTTTATCACTTACTCTACCTAAATTTTGTATACTTTCTTCTACACTTGAACCTACTATTCCATTTTTAGATGGTACGAAACAATTTTGATTTGCAATTATAGCACTTTGTACTGCTGCTGATGCTGCTGATGCTAATTTTACTGCACAACCAGATTTAGCTCCATCACATATCATACCACTTAAACTAGCTACTATATGTTCCATAGCTCCTTCAACTTTCTTTATGTCTCCACTCATTAGCCACGCTATAGCTGCTGTAGCTCCTGTTGATGCAGCAACACCACATCCACATACGGCAGATAATCTACCAGTATAGTTTTTAACATACGCTGTTACTAAGTGAGATATTGCTAATGCTTTAGCTAATTTTTCATCAGTTTGTGGGAATTTTTTACTATAAGCAACTATTGGAAGTATAGCTGTTATACCATGATTTCCACTACCATTTGAACTCATAACTGGCATTTTAATTCCTGCCATTCTAGCATCTGATGCAGCTGCTGTTATCATCATCGCATTGTTTAATAAATCATCTCCAAGTAATCCATCTTCCATAGATTTTTTTATTCCGTATCCAACACCTATACCAACTTTATGATTTAATCCATAATTAGCTATTTCTTCATTCATAGCTATTCCTTCTAATAAGAATTCTATATCATTAAAATCTAATGCTTCTACATTTTCAACTAATTCTTTTATAGTTATTGTATCCAATATATTTTCTTCATTTTCAACTGTAATTGCTACTTCTGCTGGTTGTTCTTCATTTAATAATACTTCTCCGTTAGCTTCTAAGTAAACAAAGTTATCATGCTTAGTTCTTATTGCAACCTTTGAACTTCTTGTAGCCCCTTGTAAAGAAACTTCTATATAAACCTTTTCCTTAGTGTTAGCAGGTGATATATCTATCGGAGTATTATCCATATACTCTTCTGCAAGCTTAACTTCTTCTGGTGTTAAAGTCTCTAATACTCTTAATCCATTTTCAGAGTGTCCACCTATAAATCCTAAGGCTACTGATATCTTAAGACCTAATCTTTCTGTTCCTGGTATTCCTACGCACATTCCATTTTTATATACATTTGGACTAACTAATACAGAGTGTTTTACTATTTCTTCCCCTAATAATTCTTTAGCTTTCGCACAAGCTAGCGCTACAGCAACTGGCTCAGTACATCCTAATGCTGGTTTTACCTCCGCATTTAATATATTAACTAATTGTTCTTTTACATTTCTCATAATTTTATCCCTCCAAAATATTTTTGATATATTTATATCAAGCAATAATCATGCCAACTTTTTATTTTTAATATAATTTTTATGATATTTAGTTATAAAATAATAGTTTACTGCATCTAAATTCAGAAACTTAATATGTGTAATATAGTTATTTAAAGATTTATCTAAATTTGTCATAAAAAAATATTTTTATTTATTAATTTTATTTTATACAAAAAATAAATTTTATGCATTATTAAAATTATATATTTATGTCAAAATGATAAAAAAAAATCTCAAAATGAGATTTTGTCTCATTTTGAGATTATGTTATATTTATCTAATTTTCGATATAAAGTAGCTCTTGATATTCCTAAAGCCTTAGCTACTAAATCTTTATCCTTTTTATAGTCCTTATATTTATTTAAGGCTTTTATTATCTCTCTTCTTTCTAGCTCATCCAAAGTTTCTATATCTTCAATCTCCATCGATACTTGATTTTTTGGCTTTTGCTTTATTTGGCTTGGTAATATATCAACGGTAATTCTATTAGAGGATGACATGTTTACACTATATTCTATTATATTTTGTAGTTCTCTAATATTGCCTGGCCATTTATATTTTATTAAAGTTTCTAATACACTTTCATCAACATATTCTACATCTTTATCAAGCTTTTTAGCATACTCTTTAACCATAAAATCTATCAATAAAGGTATATCTTCTTTCCGTTCTCTTAAACTTGGTAAATTTATAGGTATAACATTTAATCTATAGTATAAATCTTCTCTAAATAATCCATTGCTGACCATATTTTCTAGATTTTTATTTGTAGCCGCTATTACCCTTACATCTATTGATTTATTTAAATTAGATCCTATTTTATTAAGTTCCTTTTCTTGTAGAACTCTAAGTAATTTAGCTTGCAAGTGAAGGCTCATATCTCCTATTTCATCTAAGAAAATAGTACCTTTATCAGCTAGTTCAAACTTTCCTAAATTTCCCCCCTTTTTAGCACCAGTAAATGCTCCTTCTTCATATCCAAATAGTTCACTTTCTAGTAAATTATCTGGTATAGCAGCGCAATTTACTGCTATAAAAGGATTCTCACTCCTTTGACTGTGGTTATGTATAGCTCTTGCAAATAATTCTTTACCTGTCCCACTTTCTCCTATTATTAATACAGTAGATGTTGATTTTGATGCCATCAATGCTTCACTTTTTGTATTTTTTATAATTTGACTTTCTCCTATTATATTATCAAGCATTATCTTATATTCTTTATTAATTTTATTATAATTTTTTATAGCATCCTTTTTATCTATAAAATCTATAACATATCCCTTAAGTTCATTATTTAATACTATCTTATTTATATTATATATTCCTCTTAAAGTATACTTTCCTTTTTTATAATAAAAACTATAGGATTTCTCTTTTTCAAATTTATTAATCGGTGTTGCTCCCATAAAATCTAATATGTTAAAAATATTTTCACTACATACTGGATTACTTAATTTAAATATTTCTTTAAACTTCGAATTATATCTATCTATGTTTCCTTTCACGTCAATAGATACTATAGCCTTATCCATACTGTCTAATAATGTTTCTAGCTTTTTCTTTTCTAGCTCTAATTCATAAGCTTTAATCTGAGCTTTTAATTTATTAGATATTAAGTCTGCCATTTTCCCCAAGAAGTTGATAAAGTTTTCATGATCTTTATTTATTCTATCTGCTTGCTTACTATCAAAAGCTATAAGACCTATTACTCCATATGATTTTCCTTCACATACTATTGGGCAACACATTTCCGAGAACTCTCTACAATCTGACCTTGAGTAACATTCTTTACATATTTCATTGCAACTTGGGTCAGTTATTAATATATTTGATTGTTCAATTATTGATTTTTTAAAGGCTGAGTATCCATTAACCTTTTTTCCGATTTTTTCTACATATATACCAGTTCCAGCAACTCTTACTAAATTCTCATCAACTATAGTTACATCTATTTCTAAAACAGCCTCTATAGCTTCTGCTATCTTTTGTATTTCATCTTTTATATATTTTAGAGTTATCATAGTTATTTATCCTTAATTTTTTTTAGGTTAAGTATTTCTTTAATTTCTTTTAATAATACATATATTTTATTTAATGTAAATTGAATAGACATAAGTACTATAAAAAGCATAACTACTATTACTAAATTATAATTTATTGTCATAAGTATATTTTCTCCTATTTTATTATTTTAAATATAAAAGACCAGGTAAAACCTAGTCTTTATATACTATATTACTATCTATTTCTCTTACCTATATAAATATATCTTTCGTTCTCTATTTCCTTCATTATTCCTTTAATGTTGACCTTTGAAAATAAATCAATGATCTCATTAGGGTAGTGATAATTTATATTTTCACCACAAAGTTTATGCTTTAGATTCTTTAATTTAACTTTTATGTTCTTTAAATTTAAATCTTCTAGTATAACTTCTCCGTTTACTTTTAATACTCTATTTATTTCACTTATTACTCTCTCACTGTCAGTTGTATGATTAAAATGATCTAATATAATTACTTTATCAAAGTATTTATCTTCAAATGGTAAAAACTCTAAGCTACCTTTTACAACATTACAATTAACATTTTTTATTAAAGAATAACATATATCCTCATAACAAGTATTTTCTAGTATTGTAACAGAAACTCCGAGCATTCTTAATCTGTTACCTAAGTTACCTATATCTCCAACAAGTAATATATTATTACCTATAGTATACTTTATCTTATCTAAAAAACAAGTTATATCATCAGAAGTATCTGTTAAATCCGCATTAGGCTCATAATTGTGATATAGTATGCTTTTCACAGTTCTCCCCCTCTTTATTTTATCATTTCATAAAATAAATTATAATAAATTGGAGGTAACTATTCAATAGGTAAATTCTAAGGTAAAGAAATTTTAATCATTATTATTTTCTGACATTTTTTTAATCTTTGAAATAGAAACTTCATACGCAACCTTCTTAATTGGTTCTCCATCTTCACGTTTCTTTTCATACTCTCTACTTTGTACTCTTCCCCATATTTGTATTCTATCACCAACTTTTAAGCTCTTAGCAAATTTTGCATTTCTCCCCCATACTATTGATGGTATATAATCAGATTTGTTATATGGTCTATTTATAGCTACTAATAAATCAGTTATTTCCCTTCCCAGTGGAGTTTTTCTATATATTGGTTCTTTACATACATATCCATCTAAAAATATGCTATTCGGATCTTTATTATCTTCTTCTTCTTGCTTTATATCTCTTACGAATATAGTTAATACTAGTCTATTTTTATTATCTATATTTTTATTGTAAGATCTTAATTGTCCTGTAACTTTAACCAATTTATTTTCATTTAAATCTACTTCTTCTAATAATCTCTCTGATATAGTTATAGGTAAAACATCATATGATTCACTAAGTCTATTTATTTTTATTTTTGTAGTATAAAATTTTTCTCCAAATATTTCATGACTAAATTGTAAATTATTTTCTATCGTCCCTTTTAAATTAACTATGTTAGTATCTTCTTTTACAGCTATCATTTTTATCCCCCCAAAATTGTTAATTAATATCTTTTTATCAGAATTTTTAAATCTATATAATAAATATATTTATATATAATATTTTTTATTACAACTTACTTTTTTATTTTTTGAACACCATTACTATCTACAGTATAATTATCTTGATATATTAATTCTGATACTGGTACCATTTCATAATTCTCTTCTTCTAATTTAGTCAATATATCATCTAAATAATATTTAACACCATTTACATTTGCATGAAATAGTACTATAGATCCTGGCTGTGAGCTTCTAACAACTCTATCTATTATATGATGTGATCCTATTTCTTTCCAATCTAATGAGTCTATATCCCATTTCACAACTTGATAACCCAATGACTTACATATTTCCATAGTTTTATCATCTACATCACCAAATGGTGGTCTATATAAACTTACTTCTTCTCCAACTAACTTTGATATTTTATCTGTAGTTAACTGAATTTCTTCTACTATCTCCTTATCTGATAAAACTGTAGTATTTGAATGGGTATTGGAATGATTTCCTAATTCATGACCTTTACTATGTATCTTTTTTACTAATTCTTCATTGTCATCTACCCAACTTCCTACTAAAAAGAAAGTTGATTTTACATTATGTTTATCTAATATTTCTAAAATATCATCTATATTATTTGAACCCCAAGCAACGTCAAAACTCAGGCTTATTTTTTTATCATCTGTATCTACCTTGTATATAGGCATATTTGTATCTCCCTGCTTATAACAAACGTATCTTATTCCATAAACCATTCCAAATAGCAATACCATGGTTAACATTAAAAAAAATACACTTGAAAATAAAGATTTAGTTCTACCCAGTTTAAATTTCATATTACACCCCCTTTAAAAAATCATATACTAAAATTTATTTTTTTAATTTCAAAAAATTACTATAAAAATAAATTATTTATTTGGGCAACTTAAAAGTAATCTTAAATAAAGGTGGTGTATTTTATGTCAAATATTAGAAGTGAATTTGGTAATCTTAAAGGTCATCAAGTAGAAACTGCAAGGAAAACTCTAAAATTTGAGAATAGACACTATTATAGAGAAGCCCATGGAATACAAGATGGGATACGTAAGGATAAAAAATTAAAAATGGATAAAAAATATTAATAGTTTTTTAAACTTATGTATATTTTCTAGAATTTAAGGGAACATTATAAACAACAACACAAGATGTTGTTAACTATCATCTAAGGAGGAAATTTACTATGTCAAACAATAATAGAACTGTAGTTCCAGAAGCTAAGGCTGCTTTAAACCAAATGAAGTTAGAAATAGCTAACGAAATAGGATTAGCAAACTACGATACTGTTGACAAAGGAAACTTAACAGCTAGACAAAATGGATATGTTGGCGGTTATATGACTAAAAAATTAGTTGAATTAGCTGAACAACAAATGGCTGGTAAGTAGTATAGTAGATTTTGACACCTAAGTAAAAAAGGCTACCAATTGGTAGCCTTTTTGTTTCTAAAATAAATAAAATTTCACGTATCTTAATTACTATCGAATAAATTTTTATATAAATTTTTAATCAAAATAAAAAATTAAACTTAATTATTTAGAATAATTATTACATAAAATATACTTATAATAATATATAAATTCTACTTTTATTTTTATATATTTTAGTTTAATATATTATATAGAAATAGTTTACGGAGGATGATATTATGTTTGAAAACTCATCTGAAGAATTAGCTTCTCATAAGCTTTTAATTTTATATATTTTAGATAAAATTAATATGGATTTAACTAATTCTCAAATAACGCAAGTTGTTCTAGAAACTGAAATGATGAATTATTTTTCTCTTCAACAGTTTTTATCTCAGCTTATGGAATCTAAATTTTTAACTACATATAAAGAATCTGATAGAGAATACTACTCTCTTACTCAAAAAGGACTTGAAATTTTAGAATACTTTTTATCTAGAATTCCAGAAGATCTTACTAAGAAAATAGATGAGTATGTTGCTCTTAATAAACAAAGTTTACTATCTGATACAGAAGTAAAATCCAGTTTTATTCAACAAAATAATAATGAGTTTATTGTTAACTTAAGAGTTATAGAAAATCAATCTAACTTAATAGATTTAAACTTAAATGTTTCTTCAGAGAAACAAGCTCAACAAATCTGTAATAATTGGAAAAATAATGCATCTTATATGTATGCAGAAATTATAGACTTATTAATAAAGGAAAATCACTAAGCCTACATACAAAGTATTGTTGTAGGCTCTTTTCCTACTTCTATATTTTTTATCAATGTATTGTCTGATGTGTTATATACCTTTATTAAATTATTTTTAGTATCTGATATAAATAATAATTTATAATCATTTGATATCTGAATTCCTTGAGGATCTCCATCTATATTTATATAATCTAGTACTTCTCCAGTGTCATAATCTAATATCATCACTTTTTTATAACCCATATCTGCTACATATATTTTTTTAGCTTCATAATTAAAACAAATTTGAACAGGCAATAGGAACTCATCTATTATCTTTATTATTTTTAAACTTTCTTCATCTATTACTACAACTTTTCCATCTAGCGTTGACGTATATATTTCCTTTTTATTTCTATCTAATTTTATATGCCATGATTTAAAATCTGTATCAATTTTTTTGCATATACTTTTACTTATTGTATCTATACAAATTATAGAATTTATACAAGCTACATACAACCTATTATTAATAGAATCTATATCAAATCCATGTGGCATATTATCTACACCAATTACACCTATAGGATTCGATGTTTTTACATCTAATATATATATACTATTTGAATCTTCATTTGATATAAATAATTCGTCATTACATAACGCTATATTAGTCAATTTCCCTCCAATAGATATATTATCTATAATTTTTCCTATAGATAAATCAAGTACATATAACTCACCGTCTAATGAGCTTGGTATATATGCTAATTGCTGTCTATTATCTATACAAAAGTTATGTGGATATATATTTTCATCTAGCTTTATATCTCTTTCAAATTCCAAAGTTGAGTAATCTAGTATACTAATGCTTCTTGATAGATAGTTAGAAACATATACCTTCAAGTAATCACCCTCCCTCCTACAATATATACTATAGAAATATATTAGATATAGTGCTTGTATTATGCATTTCTTTTGTGTATCATTATGTTAACTATATTATTATAATTAGGAGTTTGTTTTATGAAAATTACATTTAAACCTAGTGGTGTTTGCTGTAGAGAAATGTCTTTCGAGGTTGATGATAATAATATCATAACTGATATCGATTTTATAGGAGGGTGTCCTGGTAATCTTTTAGGACTTAAAAGTTTAGTAATTGGTCAAAATGCACATGATGTTGCTAGTAAATTAACTAATATACCATGTGGTGGAAAGGTTACATCTTGCCCAGATCAATTATCTAAAGCTATAAACGAAAACATAAAGTAAATACTAATATTAAAAATATAAATTGAATATTTATACAATTTTTCAAATTTATATTTTAAATACTAAAATAAAAAAGGTGGTTGATACCACCCTATTTATTTTAGTAACTCAACATTATCATATCATTTAATAATGTTCTAACTGTTCCTATCATATATAAAGATCCTGCACTTATGATTATATCGTCTTCTTTTGCATTTTTTAAAGTATAGTTTACTGCCTCTTCTATATTTTCTTTAGATATAACATCATCTACATACTTAGATATTTTTTCCTTTAAAATCTCACAGTTCATTGCTCTATCATTATCGGGCGTAGTTGTTATTACCTTATCAAAATAAGGCATAAGTATTTCTAAAACAGCATCTATATCTTTATCTTCTAACATCCCTATTAAAAGAGTTGCTTTTTTACCTTTAAAGTTTTTTTCTATTGCTTTAGCTAAAGATCTTGCTCCGTCTTCATTGTGTGCTCCATCTATTATAAATGTAGGTTTATCAAGTATTTTTTCTATTCTACCTGCCCATCTTGTATTTATAAGTCCACGTCTTATATCATCTTTATTTATATTTAAGTGTTTTAATTGATTTAAAATCTCAATTGAACTTAAAGCTAGTACAGAATTATTTACTTGATGATCTCCTATTAATTGAATTTCTAAATCTTCGTATCTTTGTCCTATTATAGTACAGTCAAATACTTGAGAATTTATGTTAGATTTCTTTATATTTATATCATCAAATTTTACTTCTATGTATTTTGCATTCTTTTCTTTACATATGTCTTTTATTACATTTTTAGCTTCATCACTTTGATCATAAACTACAACTACTCCATTTTCCTTTATTATTCCAGCCTTTTCATAGGCAATTTTAGCAACTGTGTCTCCTAGTATTCCTACATGGTCTAAGCTTATAGATGTTATAACACTTAAATCAGATTTTTTTATTATATTTGTAGCATCATATCTACCACCTAGTCCAACTTCAAGAGCTACAAAATCAACACCTTGTTCATAATAATAGTAAAATGCCATTGTAGTTACTATTTCAAATTCCGTTGGATAGCTATATCCTTCTGATACCATTTGTTCTATTTTTTCTTTTATCAAAGTAACTATTCTAGCCACATCTTCTTCTGATATATTTTCACCATTTATTCTTATTCTTTCTGTAAAAGTTTCTAAATATGGAGATGTATATAATCCTACTTTATATCCAGCTTCTTTTAGTATACTAGTTATAAATGAACATGTTGATCCTTTACCATTAGTTCCTGCAACATGAATTATATTTAATTTATCTTGTGGATTTCCTAAAAGTTCTAATAGTTTAGACATATTATCTAAACCTAGCCTAATTCCAAATTTATGAGTTTCTTCTATATATTTTAATGATTCTTGATAATCCATTTTTCCTCCCTTAAGTGTTTTACTCAGATAATGTATTATATAATTTATAAGTTTTCTATACATTTTATTATAGTATATTTTTATAAGTTTTGCATTTGGTGTATAAAAATGTATAATGTATATAGAATATATTTTATTGGGAGGATTTAATGGAAAGTACTTTAAAATTTGACAAAACTAATTTAAAACTTAGAATAGTATTTTTCTTAGTTGGACTTCTTATTATGGCTCTTGGTATCTCTATTATAGCTATTTCTAACTTTGGAAATGGACCTTGGGATGCTGTAAATATTGGATTAAGTGAGAAAACAGGCTTATCAATTGGACTATGTATGAATATTGTTGCATTTATACAAATAATTATAGGTGGAATAATTAGAAAAGAATTTCCTAATATAGCCACTATGATAACTTCTATATTTTTAGGATTATTTGTAGATTTCTGGATGTTATTTTTAGACAATATTGTTATAACTGAAACTTTAATGAAGTTTTCAGTATTTATTTTAGCTTTACCTATAATAAGCATAGGTATATCTATATATTTAGTATCTAAGCTACCTAATACTCCACTTGATTACTTTATGTTAGCAATAAAGTCTAAGCTTAACTTATCTTTAATGATGTCTAAGATTACATCTGAATCAATCGGACTTGTACTTGGATTTATTTTAGGTGGTACTATTGGAATTGGTACAATTATAATCATTTTAGCAATAGGGCCTATGATTCAATATTTACAAAAACCATGTAATTATGTATTTTGTAAATTATCTCAAAAAACAGAAGTAACTGCTGCATAAATTACGTGTATTTTGGTTTATTTTTATATAAAAATAGCAATTACATTAGAAAATTTTCATCTAATGTAATTGCTATTTTCAGTTAATAATATATTTATTGAGTTTAATAATAAAATACTTATTTACTATTAAAATCTATATTATAATTTATATTCCAAAATGAATTATATATTTATTTTCTTCTTTCGCTTGATTAGCTAAAGAAATCAAATCTGTATATTCTAATTTATCTTGTAATAATAAGATTTTTATTAATATATCCATTGATTCAGGTGGTATAAGTGTAATACCATAATATGCAAGACCTTTACCTGAAATTTGAAGAGTATGCCAGTAACAATCTACCTTTTGTAAATCTGTTAAAATTGGTTCAATAAAGTTATCATCAACTACAATACAATCATATTTATTGGGTTCATATTCATCAAATCGTTCTTTATTCATAGGTTGATTTTGCATAATTCCAAATTCATGATTTGCCATATAATTACCTCCAAAATTTTATTTAAATCATACTTTATATATTAATTAGTTATTTATATATTTTTCAAAAACGTATCCAAAATCTTTGTTGTTGTATTCATTTCTTATATTCTGCATCCAATTAAAATTAAAATTAGTTAACTCCTTTACTATTTCTGATGCATTTCCTTGTAGTGAACTTCTTGATATTGCTTCATTTGCCATCTTAAGACTATTCATACCATCTTCAATAGATGTACTATTTTTTCCTTGTATTCTTCCTATCTCAACTAATGCTTTATATAAATCTTTCAATTGTTCTAATTGCTTTTTATCAACATCTATACTAAATGAATTGTTTCCAAAACTAAATTTTATTTCTATATCTAAATCTATAGTGCCTGCTGTTTCTAATGTTAATGAATGTACTTTTTCATAGTAAAAGTCATGTCTCTTTACTACTCTTTTTTTACTTACTGCACTATCCCCATCTACATGTAATAAGCCTCTATTTGTGAATACATACTCATCTGATTTTGATTTTATTACGAAATAGATTTTCTCCCCATCTTCATTCATTATGTAATCATCACCATCAACTTTGTCAAAATCCTTAGGCGATATTATTTTTCCTATATCTGATAATCCTAATGTATCTGCTGCCATTTTTCCAAATAAATTTCCTGCCATTTTACTCCTCCTATTTTTAATAACTTAATACCTCTAACTTATTATATCATAATAAATTTAATCATTTTTATTGTGGTTTATGTCAACTGGAATTTGTATTTCTGTAATAAATTCATTTATATCTTCAGTTTCATGAATATCAATTTTGTATATTTCTATAGGGTCAGATATAATTTTGTATCCTTTTTCTTCTATATATTTAAACATCTTATTAATATAATGTTTATTATTTTTATACTTCCCTTTATATGTTAAAGTTAAGTAATACCCTTCATTAAATATAATATTATAAATTTCTTCTTCATCCTCTAAAAAACAGAACACCGACTTAAATTCATTATATATACCTTGTTTTATTTTATCCAAGCAAAAACTAGATCCTATGTTATTGTTCCCTAATATAGTGAACCTATTTTCATAGTCCTTCTGTAATTTTTGTATTAGAAAATCAAACTCTTCATCTTTCGTTATATTGGCATTTAATTCCAGGGCCTTTCTTTTATTTATATATACTAGATCTATCTCGTATAATTTTAGATTTCTCAATTCATCATTTATAGTATCTAATCTTTTCATAATATTTTGTTTATAACTTAAGAGTTCTTCTATCTTTTCATCTATTAAAATTATTTCTTTATTTAATATTTCTTTAGTACTTTCAATATTTCTATCATCTAAATATTCCTTTATCTTCTTCATTGGAAAGTTTAAACTTCTAAGTTCTTTTATTAGGTTTAGTCTCCATATATCAGATAACTTATACATTCTATATCCATTTTTATCTCTAAATGGCTTTAGTATTCCTATATCTTCATAATACATAAGTGAATCTCTACCAATACCATATATTTTTGATATTTCACCGATTTTATAATAATCTTTCATAGTTAATTATTCTTCTCTCCCTTTATTTATGCATAAAGCTATGAGTATAAACTCATAGCTTTATATTATTCATATATAATTTCATCATCTATTTCTTCTATATTATCTTTATTGTCCTCATCATCTTTATAAATTATACTTATAATTTTTCCACTTATTGTAACTGCTATTATTGAGAAAAATACTTGTTTTATATCTAAGTAAACTAATGACATTAAAAGAACTATTGCATCTGTTGCTAAATAAACATGGTTAACTTTTAGTTTAAGAAGTTTATTACCTAAAAGAGCTATTACATCATCGCCTCCAGAGGCTCCTCCTCCTCTAACTACAAGTCCAACACCAACTCCTACACCTATACCAGCTAATATACTTGCTATTAACATGTTATTTGTAAAACTCGGGACTAAAAAGCCTATTTTTTCCCATATCTTATAGGTAGATGAGAACGTAATCGTAGATAAAATAGAGTATAATAAAAATTTCTTTCCAAAGAATTTTGATCCTATTGTAAACAATGAAAAATCTATTACTACACTAGTTATTGATGGTGATATATTAAAAACATGCTGTAATAATAATAATAAGCCTAAAACTCCACCTTCTGTAACATTATTTTGATAATTAAAGTTATAACTCCCAAATGATAAAATTGTTGCTCCTATTATTATTAGCAATATGCTTTTCAATGTTCCATTTTTTATATACCGCAAAGTATCACTCCTAATATTTATTATTTATACATAATATTATATACCTTAGTATAATACCAATGTATATAATAAATTTTTATTTATATTTATTAATACTATTAAAAAAATCCCTAGCTAAGATATATTTATTATACTTTAGCTAGAGATTTATATGTTTTTACCCTAAATTATTTTATTTTAGCTTCTATGTTTGCTATTCTTTCAAGAACTGAATTCATCATTTCTTCAAATTTAGCTTTCTTAGCTTTTTCTTCATTAACTAAGCTTTCTGGAGCCTTAGCTAAGAATCCTTGGTTTGAAAGTTTTCCGTTAACTCTCTTTATTTCACCTTCTAATTTAGCTTTTTCTTTATTTAATCTGTCTAATTCTTTAGAGAAGTCAACTAATTCATCAAGTGGTATGAATATCTTAACTCCTTCTATAACAACACTTACTGCATCTTCAGGTATGTTGTTTTCATTATCAACTATTTCAACAACTGATGCAGATGCTAATGTTACAAAGTAATCCTTACCTGCTTCCATAGCTTCTTTCTTTTCAGCTGTAGGAACTATTATAACCTTAGCTTTCTTTGATGGTGGTACATTCATCTCAGCTCTTACGTTTCTTATGTTTCTTATACCATCCATTGTTAAGTTCATCATTTCTTCTTCTTTAGCCATGTTATCAGCTTCGTTGTAGTGAGGGAACTCAGCTATAACTATACTTCCTTCTACAGTTGGAAGGTGAGTGTATATTTCTTCTGTTATAAATGGCATATATGGATGAAGAAGTTTTAATATCTTTTCTAATACATATGTTAATGTATATAAAGCAGTTTGCTTAGCAGCCTTGTCATCAGAATATAATCTTGGCTTAACTATTTCTATATACCAGTCACAGTACTCAGACCATGCAAAGTCGTATATCTTTTGAGCAGCTATTCCAAGGTCAAACTTATCCATGTTGTCTGTAACTTCTTTAACAACATTGTTTGCTCTTGATATTATCCACTTATCAGCTAAAGTCATATTAGCTTCAACTGATTCTCTAGTTACACCATTCATTATCTCTTCATCTATATTCATGAATACAAATCTTGATGCATTCCATAATTTATTTGCAAAGTTTCTAGCAGCTTCAACTCTTTCCATGTAGAATCTCATATCATTTCCTGGTGAGTTTCCTGTAGCTAACATGAATCTTAATGCATCTGCTCCGTATTGGTCTATTACTTCTAATGGATCTATACCATTTCCTAAAGATTTACTCATCTTTCTACCTTCAGAGTCTCTAACAAGTCCATGTATTAATACATGCTTGAATGGAGTTTCTCCCATACAGAACATTCCTGCAAATGCCATTCTTACTACCCAGAAGAATATTATATCGTATCCAGTAACAAGTACACTTGTTGGATAGTAGTAATTTAATTCTTCTGTATTATGTGGCCATCCTAATGTTGAGAAAGGCCATAATGCAGAAGAGAACCATGTATCAAGTACATCTTCATCTTGCTTGAAGTGAGTATGTCCACACTTACATTCTTTTGGCATTTCTTTAGCTACTACTACTTCACCACATTCTTGACAGTAATAAGCTGGTATTTGGTGACCCCACCATAATTGTCTCGATATACACCAATCTCTTATATTTTCTAACCATTGAGTATAAGTTTTATCAAATTTATCAGGAACGAATTGTAAATCCTTATTTCTAAGTATTTCTAAAGCTGGTTTAGCTAATTCATCCATCTTAACGAACCATTGATCTGATAATCTTGGCTCAACAACAGTTCTACATCTGTAGCAAGAACCTACATTGTGGTTATGGTCTTTTATCGCTATTAAGTATCCTGCTTCATCTAAGTCAGCTATAAGTTGCTTTCTGCACTCATATCTGTCCATACCTTCGTACTTACCAGCTAACTTATTCATTGTTCCATCTTCGTTCATTACATTTATCTTTTCAAGATTATGTCTTTGACCTACTTCAAAGTCATTAGGGTCGTGAGCTGGAGTCATTTTAACTGCTCCTGTACCAAACTCTAAATCTACATAATCATCAGCAACTATTATAAGTTCTCTACCTATTAGAGGAAGTATAGCATGCTTACCTACTAAGTGCTTATATCTTTCATCTTCTGGGTTTACAGCTATACCAGTATCTCCTAACATTGTTTCTGGTCTAGTTGTAGCTATTTCTAAAAATTCATCACTACCTGCTATTGGGTATTTTATGTGATAGAATTTTCCATCGTGCTCTTCATGCTCAACTTCAGCATCTGATAAAGTTGTTTTACAATCTGGACACCAGTTTATTATTCTGTTTCCTCTGTATATTTGACCTTTTTCATAAAGTTTCACAAAGAACTCAGTAACAGCTTCGTTACATCCTTCATCCATTGTAAATCTTTCTCTATCCCAGTCACAAGAATCTCCTAACTGTTTCATTTGGTCTACTATTTTTCTACCAAATTCATTTCTCCAGTCCATAGCTCTCTTTAAGAATTCTTCTCTTCCTAATTCGTACTTTGTTTTTCCTTCTTGTTCTTTTATTCTTTCAACAACCTTAACTTCTGTTGCTATAGAAGCATGGTCAGTTCCTGGTTGCCATAATGTTTCATATCCATCCATTCTCTTCCATCTTACAAGTATATCTTGTAAAGTATGGTCAAGAGCATGTCCCATATGTAATTGTCCAGTTATATTTGGCGGTGGAAGCATTATTGTAAATGGCTTCTTATTTGGGTTTGGCTTAGATTTAAATAATCCATCTTCAACCCACTTTGAATATAATCTTGATTCAAAGTCTTTTGGATTATACGTTTTTGGTAAATTAGTATTTTCCATTTCATTTCCTCCTTAGTTTTATGTAATAAATTACTTTGTTTCATATTTATTAGTGAAATCTATTTTACTCAAATATATTGAGCATAAAAAAGAGCTTTTCATCCTATAAATAAGGACGAAAAGCTCGCGTTACCACCTTAATTCCATGCTTATATATTTATTATATAATAAATAATAAAATCATGACTCTCAATAGATTTTATCGATTCTCACCGTCTAAACTTACTATTATTTCAGTCTAGAAACTCCGAAGCTACCTTCTGTAAACCTATACTTGAAAAATTTTTCAGCCTACGAATTTTTCTCTCTTTTAGTAGTATTTACATACTCCTCTTCATCAACGTCTTATATTTAATTTATTTCTTAATTATATCTAATTAACATTATTATTGTCAATTATTTATGATAATATATCTTATTTTGAAAATATATATTTATAAGTTTTTATTCCAAAAATTCATAGCCTCTTTCTCTTCTGTTATCGGAAGTATTTTATATCCTCTTTCTTTTAATATCATTATAATACCATCTAATGCTTCAACTGTTTGCTCTTTCTCATGTACTAATAAGACTAATTCATCTTTATTTCTTCCATTTAAAAGAACATTACTTACAATATTATCAGTTGTAGATTTCCAGTCTTCTGTATCTAAATTCCAATCCCATACTAAAAATCCATTTTCGACTAATATTTTATATGATTCTTCTGGAGTATTTGGTTTACTTCCATATGGAATTCTTATTAAATTTGAAGTTTCACCCGTTATTTCTTCAAATGTATTCCTACATATAGAAAACTCCTCAAGTGTAGATTGTGGTGTCTTATATAATGTTTTTACATCATGACTTACACTATGAAATCCAGCTCCATGTCCTTCTTGTTGTATTCTCTTAACTTCGTCTTTATATGTATTCATATTTCTATTTATCATAAAAAAAGTAGCCTTAACATCATTTTTATCTAGTATATCCAATATTTGATTTGTAAACTTTGACGGTCCATCATCAATAGTTATATAAGCTACTTTATCATAAGTTATATTGCTACTTTTCACTGAACTTTCTAAGTCTTGATTAATTATTTCAGTTATAGTCCTAGTTTTTATAGTCCTATAAACCTCATTATTATAATAACTTACATCTTCTTTTAAAAAAATTTTTTTTAATACTAATGAACATAGTACCATTATTAATAAAGAAATAAATATTAATTTTGAATTCCCCTTAAAATTGGCTTTCATCCCCCAACGCTCCTTCTCTAACTCCTAAAACTAATTGCATCTTGTATATTTAAAAATATAGATTAAAAATATAAGCAATTTGTTTTTACTTATTTTTCCCATAAAAATTCTATTCTCTTTAAAAATAGTTATGCTAATTATTTATTAAACATTCTTAATTTCTAAGTTATTAACATTATGATTATTGATTTGATACAATGTTCTAATATAATTTCTCATAAAAAATACAGTACATCATAAATCTATACTTTTAAGACTTATGATATACTGTATTTTCAATCTATATTTTTTAATCTATCTATTATATTTATTTCTTCTAATATCTTTGATAAATGATAGTTGAATACTGGACTTTTTTCATTATCTATCTTCCAATTTAAAATATCTACATTATACATTTCTTTAATTTTTAAATAATTATCATTATTTATATATATCTCTTCATCAATAAGCTGTATAGATTTAATATGATGATTTATTGATTTATATAGTAAAATCTCATTTTCTATTATATCTATATTTACTTGATTTTTAGTATATTTCATTTCATCAACTAACTTTTGATATATCATCTCTAATTTACTAATTTTCTTTCTTAGCCTCTCTCTATCGAAAACCCCATTATTTATTATTCCAGATTTAACACACTCTCCTACAATTCTCCTAGCATTTTTTAAGCTTTTATCAGTTATTTCTAAGTAATCAGGTCTTGCTAATACATAATTTATAATTACACCTATAACAACGCCTACAGATGTGTCCATTACTCTCTGTATAGAATAATAAGCTGGGTTTGAATCTATAATGCCTAAATGTATAGATAAGAACGTGACACTAGAAACTATTATTCCAGAATTTATCCCAAGTGCTGTACAACTATATATAGTAGTCATTATTCCAATACCAGCTAATATAGGGTTACCTGGGCTAATCAGTACGCATAAAAAACCTACTAATCCACCTATCATCGTTCCCTTTACCCTATTAAATCCTAACTTTAAAGACCCTTTTACCGTATCTTGTACTGATGCTACACACCCTACGCCTGCAAACATTGGATTTTCCACTAAATACTGTGCCAATAATGTACAAAGAGAAACAGCTATACCTGTTTTAACAGTTCTCATACCGATCTTCTGCAACTTCACCTTGTTTCCTCCTAATGATATAAATACTTTGTCAACTATTTATTTTACTATAATAATATAAATAATTCATTTAAATCTTAATCTTTAACAATTTTTTCATGTTTATATATCCTAATATAAGAAGTTTACAGCAAATATAAAGAAGCAATTAAGTATTTTTTAGATAGAAAATATAAATATTATGTGAAGTATACAAAATTGAGAGTTTTATCGAAAACTCATATGAAGGTTAGCCTTATTTTCTTATGCATATGCCTAAAAAATTGACTAATTTGATGTATAAAGATACATCCAGTAAGTTGAGTCTAACCTCTATATTTAGTATCTTATAAATAAAAATCTTCATAAAAAAAGAAATAGCCATTTTATGCAAATTAAAAATGGCTATTTATCTACAATATAGCTAAAAAAATACTATAATAGTATTTTTATTACTTTTCTACCGTACTTTTTAATATATTTATATAATTTAACAAGTCTGATATTCTTATTATTGCTTCTTCTTTAAACTTACTTATATTATATCTTTCGCTTTCCCATACTTCCTTAAAGAATCTTTTAAATATATTATCTAACCTATTATCTCTTATTATTAGATATTTATTTTCATATTCTGAGTATTCATCAAAATTTCCTTTTATAATATTAATATTTCTAGATAAATAAGCTGTTGGATTTTCCTTATTTTTAAAATCATCTACTAAATTTCCATTTATCAATTTTATATCAATATCTTCATTTTCTTTAAGAATCGTTTCCATATACTCTATATGCCTTTGCCTTTGTTCTAAAGATAAGGTTATGGTTGTATTAAAGAAACTTAGTCTACCATTAGATATATATTGTCTAATAGCATTTTCGTACATAAGTATTTGTATATCTGATTTATATATAGCATTTTGAAGTATAGCATCTATATTTTTTAATTCATCAACTATTTCTTTTGATTCTCCAAAGACTATTTTACCTATTTCTAAGAATAAATCTGATGGCATAAATAATTCACTCATATTTCCTATCAACCATCTTAAATCTCTTCCTATCATATATTCTATATAATTCTTTTCTAATATAATCTCTCTTGGATTTTTTTCTAAAAATGTAATTCTAGACCTAGTCTCTATCATTTCTTCAAGAGATTCATATATATCTTGTACTACTTTCGGATCTTGTGAAACATTTGTAAACAAGCATTGTTTAGTATCTGTATATACAGTATAAGTAAAGCTATTTTCTTTTATTACTGATGTTAGTGAGTATTGAGCATGTTTACAACTATAAAATGTAAAGTTAATATTTGAATAAATTTTAATCATATTCATAAGTACTATTGTATTAAAAATTATATCCTCTGCATTTTCATCAAAACTTATTAAAAATCTAATTCTTACATTTTTCATTTCTGTTTTTATAGTAGAACCACTTCTTATTCCTGCAATATGAAGTTTATCATCTTTTCCTAGAGAAAATAAATCAGCTAATAAGATTACATCATTTTTTATTTCTTTTTTAGTCAAATCCATAATCTCTTCATCTAAATGTTTCTTTAATAATCTTGGTTTTATATATAATAAACTATTACATTGCTCTGTATTTTCTTTTCCTACTTTGATATAATTTTTATTAGCTTTCTTCTGACTACTAAATAAATATGATTCATTAAGCATATCTTGTATATACTGTATTATACTTTCATCACTACTATACTTATTTATATCTAGTTTATAATACGCTAAAATTTCACACTTATGTATTTCTGTTGCATTATCTACTACAAATTTAGCAGTCTTCTCACAAATATTTTTTATATTCTTTGATGCAGGAAGCATTGCACCACTTATCCACTTACTTATATAAGATACGTCATATCCTAATTCTTTTGCTAATGAGTAATTCTTTTGACCTGAAAATTGTATCAATTTCTCAATATTTTTACCAAATTCCATGTTTACCATATTTGGACTCCTTTGATTTGAATATACAACTTATATATATGTATAATAACATACTTTCATACAAAACCAAATATTGAATACTTATACATACATTGAATCAGTTGAGTCAATATATATCAATTGATTCATATTTCATCAGTTGTTGTCGAATAACATCGTATGATAATATGTATATATTGTCTAAATTTATTTAATTTTGCTTAATATAGTTAAATTTAAAACACAATAATTTATAGGAGGATGATATTGTGGATAAGAAAAAAATTATATCTAATACAATAGTATTTTTCATTACAACTTCTATTGTTCTATTATTTTCAGGTATATTTGGAGGAGAAAACGTATTAGTTGGTGTTCAAGGTACTGCAGCGGTATTATTTCTTTTAAGTATTGACTTCAGTCTAAGTCCAGTTAAAAACACTATATATTTTGTACTTCTTGAATTGACTATTGGTTTAGCTGCATATATAGCTTCTTTAAATCCTTACTTAGCAATAATAAGTACATTTTTAATGATGTTTTATATATTTTATACTTTCACTTACAATACAAAAAAACCTGCTTTTCTACCATTTTCATTAGCATTCATTTATATGCTTTATGATCCTGTAACTGCTCAACAGTTACCAAAAAGATTCCTAGGTTTAATTGTTTGTGGACTTGCTATAATGTTATTACAAATATTAGCTAACAAAGATAGACTAAAAAAAGAATCTGTATCTAAATTAAACAATGCTTTAGAATCTATTAATAAACAAATAGAATTAGTAAACACTAATTCTACAGAAAGATTAAGCTTAAATAAAGATGCTGAAGTAAATTTAAATCAATTAATAGAATCTTTTACATTTGCTATTAACCAAAATAAATCTAAAGTATCTATAGATTTACTTAAATATTTATCTATTGCTCAATTTTTAGATAGTTTAAATATAGAGTTAAATAAAACTAATAAATTTACAAATACAGAAGATTTATCAGCTTTACTTAATAGCATAAAATTATATGTAAATAATGAATCAAATATAGATAGTATTTTAGATAATATATCTGTATACGAGTCTAAAAATCTAGAAAACTACAATAATAATTTAAATTTAGTAGTATATCCTTATGTTGCAAAATTAAAAAGAGACTTACAACAAACTAACGCTGATAAAATTATCAATGAATACTCTAGAAGTAAATTCTTTGAAAACTTTAACTCAAAAAATGATTTATCTTTTAAATCTGCTAAATTTACTTTTGCTTTTAGAGGTGCTTTACTTTTAAGTATTGGAGTATTCTTAGTAGCTTTATTTAATATAGAAAACGGTAAGTGGATAATCTTTACTTTAGCAGCTATAAATCAACCTTATTTAGATAAGGCTAATATAAAACTTCGTGATAGAATGGTTGGTACTCTTCTAGGAGGTGCACTATTCTTTGTTGTTTACTCTATAGTTAAAGATGATTCAGTTAGAATGGGACTTCTACTTCCAGTAGGATATGCTATGACTTATATTACTAATTATACGTATAGTGTAATATGTGTTACATTATTTGCATTAGGATCTATATCTGTTGGAGCTAATATACCTTTTATAGCTGTTCAAAGAGTAATCTTTGTATTAATAGGTTGTATTATTGCTATAATTGCAGATAGACTTATATTACCAACTTATGCTTATAAGTATACTCAATCAGCTATCAATAAATCAATTGCTACTAATAAAGAAATAGTTGATTTATTATCTAAGAAAGATATATCTATTGAAACATTTGCTAAAAATGTACAACCTTTAATAATTAAAAATAGATGGCTTAATAAATATATAGCTTACAACAATACTACTTTAAATTCTAAAGATGTAGATGAATTTATTTGTAATCAAAATATTTTTATAAATGATGTAATAGCTTTCGAAAGTTTACTTTATACTCATGATGAAAATTCAGTTGATAAAGCTAGTTTAGAAAAAGACTTTAATTATATTATAAATAATAATTTATCTAATGACGATGTTGTTAAACTTATAGATACAAAAGATTGTCATTTTAATAAACTTATTTTAAATAATTTTATCAATATTAAAAATAATTTATCTCATTCAAATAATTTAAGTAATAATGCTATTAAATCAATTTAATTAAAAATAAAGAGGTTATTATTATGATTAAATCATATATAATTCCTCTTTTCAGAGCGTAGGCAAATCCTACGCTCTTTTATTTTTATATTCTAATTATATTATTCCTTGGCTCATCATTGTTGCATCTGCTACTTTTTAGCAACGAATTTATCCGCAGCGGCAGCAAGGATATATCGTTGGCGATACTTATTAATGCATTAACTTAATTATAAAATTAAGCTACTATACTATCCCTTGACTTACCATAGCATCTGCTACTTTTAAGAATCCTGCTATATTTGCTCCAATTACATAATTTCCTGGAGCTCCATAGTTTTCAGCTGCATCTTTAGATACTTTAAATATATTTTTCATTATTATCTGTAATTTTTCATCTACTTCTTCAAACGTCCAAGATAACCTCATACTATTTTGAGACATTTCAAGTGCTGAAGTTGCAACTCCACCTGCATTTGCAGCCTTGGCTGGAGCTACTAATAATCCTTTTTCTAAGAAATATTTTACAGCTTCGTTTGTACAAGGCATGTTAGCACCTTCTCCTATTACTGTAGTTCCATTTTCAACTAATATTTTAGCATCATCTAAGTTTATATCATTTTGAGTAGCACATGGAAGAGCTATATCGCACTTAACTGTCCATATTCCCTTCTGACCTTCAAAATACTGAGCTCCCTCTTTTCTAGCTATATATTCTTTTATTCTATTTCTTTCTACTTCTTTTATTTGTTTAACTATACTTAAATCTATTCCATTTTCATCTACTATATATCCAGATGAGTCACACATTGCAACTACTTTAGCTCCATAGTCTATAGCTTTCTCAGCTGCATATATTGCAACATTACCAGAGCCTGAAATTACAACTCTCTTATTTTCAAAACTTTGGCCATGATAATTTAACATTTCATTTACAAAATATATAACGCCAAATCCTGTAGCTTCTTTTCTAGCTAAAGAGCCACCATAAGTTAATCCTTTGCCGGTTAAGACACCAGCATCATAAGAATTTCTTAATCTTTTATACTGTCCAAATAAATATCCTATTTCTCTTGCTCCAACACCTATGTCTCCAGCTGGAACATCTAAATTTGGACCTATATATCTATATAATTCAGTCATAAAACTTTGACAGAATCTCATTATTTCATTATCTGACTTTCCTTTAGGGTTAAAATCTGAACCACCTTTACCACCACCTATAGGTAAACCTGTCAAAGAATTTTTAAATATTTGCTCAAATCCTAGAAACTTTATTATGCTTAAGTTAACTGATGGATGAAATCTAAGTCCACCTTTGTATGGTCCTATAGCATTGTTAAATTGTACTCGAAACCCTCTGTTAACTTGAACATTTCCATTATCATCTACCCAAGGAACTCTAAACATTATTTGTCTATCAGGTTCAACTATTCTCCCTAATATATTTTGCTTTATATACTCTGGATGCTTAACTAATACAGGTTCTAATGAATGTAGTACTTCTTCTATTGTTTGGTGAAATTCACTCTCACCTATATTTCTAGCCTTTACTTGATTTATAATTTTCTCTATAGTTTCTTTAGCTTGTGCTTCAATAGTGTTTCCTAATACATCTTTATTTTCAAATCCCATTTTAACAGCCCCCTTTTATATAAAAGCACCTTTCAAGTAAATTCTATTATTTCTTAAAAACATTTTTAATATGTTTTTATTAAAATTTATTTAAATCTTCCTATTAAAGCTTTTCTATATTTAAATAAATTTTTTTGAAAAATACCTTATTTAAATAAGTATTATTTACTTTATTTTATAATTAGTTTATGCATTTACCTATATTACTTAATCATAATATAAAATATTTTTTTATTATTTAAATAGATTTTTTAAACATATCTATTTCAGTAATTCTTCTATTTATAGTTATTTCTATTGTAATTATTGTAAAATTATTCATATACTATATAATTTCTAAATATATAAAAATAGGATAAAGCTAACGCTTTATCCTATTTCTGTCATTTCTCCGTTAATTGCAAAGATTATCATTTCGCATATATTAGTTATATGATCTCCTATTCTTTCAAGATATCTTCCTATGAATAAAAGATTTACACCTTGATTTATAGTCTGAGGATTCGCATTCATTACTCTTAAACAATCCTCTTGTACTCTATTATATAAACTATCTATTTTATCATCCTGTAAAGCTATCTCTCTAGCTAAATCTTCATTTTCATTTTCTAAGGATTCTTTTACTTCTAAAATCATCTTTTTACATTCTTCATACATCTTAGGTATATCGATTAAATCTTTTATATATTCGTCTTGACATATCTTTATAGTTTCTTCTGCTATATTTACTGCATAATCACCTATACGCTCTAATTCTAGTGCTATAAATCCTAATGCATATATATATCTTAAATCTCTAGCCATTGGCTGCTTTAATACTAATAGTTCAATACTTCTATCTCTTATATATTCTCTTAATTCATCTATTTTATCATCTTGTTTTATTACTTTTTTACATCCTTCAATGTCTTGTTTTAACATACACTCAACTGATAAATCTAGTATACTAACACATTCTTCTATCATATTTATAGTATATTGTTTTAAAGTGTCTATACTCAGTCCTAAATTTGTATTCAGCATATTGCCCCCTTTAACTCATTTAATTTATAATTGTTATCATTCAAATTTTATCCAAATCTTCCTGTTATATAATCTTCCGTTCTCTTATCCTTAGGAGCAGTAAACATATCTTTTGTTTCACTATATTCTACTAATACTCCATTTAGGAAAAATGCAGTATCATCAGATATACGAGCAGCTTGTTGCATATTGTGAGTTACTATTACAATAGTATAATCTTTTTTTAGCTCTTCTATTAATTCCTCAACTTTAGATGTTGAAATTGGGTCTAGAGCAGATGTAGGTTCATCCATTAATATTACTTCTGGTTTCATAGCTATAGCTCTTGCTATACATATACGTTGCTGTTGTCCTCCAGATAATCCAAGTGCAGATGTTTTTAATCTATCCTTTACTTCATCCCATATAGCTGCACCTCTTAGACTTTCTTCAACTATTTTATCTAAAATTTTCTTATCTCTTATACCATGTATACGAGGGCCATAAGCTATATTATCATATATACTTATTGGAAATGGATTTGGCTTTTGAAATACCATCCCTACTTTAGTACGTAATTTTATAACATCTTCAGTTTGATATATATCTTCGCCATCAACCTCAATTTTCCCTTTTATTGTTACATTTTCTATTAAATCATTCATTCTATTTAATGTTCTTAAAAAAGTTGACTTTCCACATCCAGAAGGACCTATTAAAGCTGTAACTTTATTTTCTTTTATATCTATATTTATATCTTTTAATGCTTGATTATCTCCATAGAATAAATCTAAATTCTTTATACTTAATTTAACATTATCTAAACTCATATTTACACCTCGTAAAATCTTCTTTAATAATTTGCTTTATTTAATTTCTTTGCTACAAACTTAGCAACTGTATTTAAAAATAACACTATAAATATTAAAACAATACCTATACTAGCAGCTGATGCTATATCTCCTTTCTCTTTAGTTAAAAGATATGCATGTACAGTTAAGTTTCTAGCACTATCAAATATACCTCCTGGCATTTGTGCTACTGTACCAGCTGTTAATAATATTGCAGCTGACTCTCCAACTACACGCCCTACTGATAAAATTACACCCGATAATATTCCTGATATTGCACTTGGTAATACTACTTTGTATAATGTTTGGAATTTAGTTGAACCTAAGGCTAAAGATGCTTCTCTGTATCCATCTGGAACTGTTTTTAAAGCTTCTTCTGTTGTTCTTATTATTACTGGTAATATTATTATCGCTACGGTAAGAGCTCCTGATAATATTGAATATTTTAAATTTAAAACTACTACGAAGAATATTCCACCAAACAATCCGTATATTATAGATGGTATCCCTGCTAAACTTTCTGTAGCAAATCTTATTGCGTTTACTACTTTTCCTTTTTTAGCATATTCTTGTAAGTATATAGCAGATAAAATTCCTATAGGTGTAGCTATTGCTATAGAAAGTATAACTGTATATACGGTTGTAACTATCATTGGAAGTATTCCTCCACTTCCATCTGCTGAATAATCACTAGTTAAGAATGATAGATTTACTCCACCAATTCCTTTTATAAATATATACCCTACAATTACTACAAGCATTGATACAGTGAAAAATGCTGATAGATAAATTAATGACTTTAATAAATTTTCTTTTAACTTTCTCATATTAATTTCCCGCCTTGTTTGAAAGTTTATTTAATACTAAATTTAATATTAGTATGAACGTAAATAACACAACACCTGTTGCAAATAGCATTTCTTGATGAGTTCCAAATGCGTATCCCATCTCTAACGCTATATTAGTCGTAAGTGGTCTTACACTATCCATTAATGATGATGGCATAACTGGTGAATTTCCTGCTACAAGTATAACTGCCATTGTTTCACCTAAAGCCCTACCAATTCCTAATACTACAGCTGCTAAAATTCCTGACTTAGCTGCTGGTAATACAACTTTAAATATTGTTTCTATCTTAGATGCTCCAAGTGCTAAAGAACCTTCTTTATAAGCCTTTGGAACTGCTCTTATTGCTGTTTCTGATACTGATATTATTGTTGGTAACATCATTATCGATAAAACTATTATTACAGCAAGTAAACTTTGTCCCTTTGGTAAATTAAATATATTTTGTATATTAGGCACTATAACTGCTAATCCAAATATTCCGTATAATACTGATGGTATACCTGCTAATAATTCAACTGCTGGTGATATAATTTTCGCTACCTTCTTTGGAGCAACTTCAGCTATAAATACTGCTGTTAATATTCCAATTGGAACCCCTATTATAAGTGCTCCTACTGTAGCAACTATTGATGCTACAACCATCGGCGCTATACCAAATTTATCACTTCCTGGCAGCCAATCAGATCCAGTAAAGAAATCTATGAAAGAATATCCCTTGAATATAAATGGTGTTAATCCTTTATAAAATACAAATCCGATTATTAACAGTAAGCTTAAAACTGCTATTAATGAACTTATAAAGAATATATTCTTTGATACTTTCTCTAAAATGTATTTATTTTTATTCCTATTGTATATATTCTCAATTTCTGTTGATTGAGTTTTTTCCAACATAAATCAATCTCTCCTTTAAATTAATTCTATTAATTTTCTATAATTAAATAATAACTTTTAAAAGTTAAATCTATATTAGGTTTATGTTAGATTTATGTTATAAAGTTAAGTTTATGTTAAGTTTTTAATCCAATTGAATGAGTATATTACAAACGATAAAATGTAAATTACTTTAAATATAAAAAAGTACTATACAATATTAATTGCATAGTACTTTATGTATATTAGTTTACACTTATAAATCCATTTTCTTCTACTACATTTTGTCCTTCTTCACTTAATATGAAATCTATGAAATTTTTACCTTGTTCAGTTATTACATCTTCTTTATTAACAAATAAGAATGGTCTCGCTATAGCATAGCTATCATTTTTTACATTTTCAGCATTTAATTCAACACCATCTATAGTTAATGCATTTACATTTTCATCAACATATCCAAAAGAAATATATCCTATTGCATTTTCATTTCCTTCAACTATTGATTTTATATTTCCTGAACCATCACTTATTTGAGCATCCTTAGTTAATTCTTCTGATTCGAATCCAACATTTTCTTGGAATCCATCACGAGTTCCAGAACCATCTTCTCTGGATACAACTACTATAGGAGCATCATTTCCTCCAACTTCTTTCCAGTTAGTTATTTTTCCTGTATATATGTCTTTTAATTGCTCTAAAGTTAAATCTTTTACTGTATTATTTTTATTAGTTATAACAGCTATTCCATCTATAGCTATTTGAGTTTCTTTTAATCCTGCTGCTTTTTCTTCATCTTTTAAATCTCTTGATGCCATACCTATTTGTGAAGTTCCATCTATAGCATTTTTTATACCTGCCGAAGAACCTATTTGTTGAACTTCTATACTTACACCTTCATTTTTAGCTTCAAAATCTTCTCCTAATATTTCAACTACTGGTCCTACTGATGTTGATCCTGATATTGTAATCTTGTTTGAATTTGAACTATCTGATGAACCACATCCTACCGCTAATGATCCCATTAATATAGTCCCTATTAAAAGTGTTGCTACTCTCTTATTTAACATTTTAAATTCCTCCAATTAATTTTAAATTTATTTCAAGTTTTTTGATTTCTTATCTTACAACTTAATATTACAATTATTTTGTTAAATGAATATTATGAATTGGTTAAGTGAATGTAAATAATGTTAAGATTGTGTAAATAAAAAAGATGTCTCTAATTAAGACATCTTTTTTAATCTAATATTCTTTTTCTAATTTATCTACTAATTCTTTAAATACTTCTAGCGCTTTATCCACAGATTCTTTCTTTTCCATATCAACACCAGCTGCTTTTAATTGATTAAGTGGATAATCAGAACCTCCACTCTTTAAAAATACTATATATTTATCAACAGCTACTTTACCTTCTGTTAATATCTTTTGACTTAATGCACTTGCTGCAGAGAATCCTGTAGCATACTTATACACATAGAAATTTGAATAGAAATGAGGTATTCTAGCCCATTCTAGTGCAATTTGTTCATCAACTACAGTTGAATTTCCATAGTATTTTTTATTTAAATCATAGTATATATCGTTAAATTCTTTAGCTGTTAGAGGATTTCCGTCCTCTACACTAGCATGAGTTAATTTTTCAAACTCAGCAAACATTGTTTGTCTATATACAGTTGTTCTAAACTGCTCTAAGTAATAATTTAGAAGATATACTCTTTCTTCTTTTGAATCTGCTTTTTCTAATAAATAATTTATTAAAAGCAATTCATTTAATGTAGATGCAACTTCGGCTACAAATATTTTATAACCTGAATATAGATAAGGCTGAGTTTTCTTAGAATAATAACTGTGCATAGAATGTCCTAACTCATGTATTAATGTAAATAATGAATTAAGATCATCCTTATAGTTCATTAATATATACGGATGCGAATCATAACTTCCCCAAGAATAAGCTCCACCTTGTTTTCCTTCATTTTCATAAACATCTATCCAATTTTCTTCAAAAGCTCTTTTTATTAATCCTAAATATTCCTCACCTAAAGGTTTTAGTGCATTTAGTACTATTTCTTGTGCTTCTTCATAAGGTATTTTCATATCAAAGCTTTCAGTTAAAGGAACATACAAATCATACATATGTATTTCTTCTAATCCTAAAAACTTCTTTTTGATATCTACATATCTATTTAATGTATCTAAATTTTCATCAACTGCTTTTATAAGGTTGTTGTAAACATCAACGCTTATATCATCTTGGAATAAAGATGCGTATAAAGCAGATTCATATTTTCTAGTTTTAGAATAGAATATTTCTGACTTTATACCTCCATATAACATAGATGCAAAAGTATTTTTATATTTGTCATATGTTTTATACATTGCATCAAAAGCATTTTTTCTAACTTTATTATTTTTACTTTTTAAGAATGTTGAAAAATTAGAGTGAGTAAGTTTAACCATTTCTCCATCTTCATTTTCTATTTCTGGAAAATCCATATCAGCATAAGATAACATATCATAAGTATTTTCTGGAACTGATGTTAAATCTGAAACTGCGGCTAATATTTCCTCTTCCTTTTCTGATAATGTATGTGGTTTTTCTCTTAATATCTCATCTATATATTTTTTATAGAATGATAGCTTTTCATCTTCTAAATATTCTTTAAGTTTAGATTCATCTATGGCTATTATTTCTGGAACCATATATGATGATGCTGTAGATAACTCTGTAGACAACATATCTGTTTTAGTTGCCATCGCTTGGTTTTCATTTATTCTAGTATCTTCATGTTGTTTCATATGTGTATATACATATAAATTTTGTAATAGTTGTGAAGCTTTTTCATATATGTTAAGAGCTTCATACATATTTTCTTTACTTTGTGATAATTTACCCTTATACTCTTTTATTTCGTTTATATAAGATTTTGTCTTTGATATATCTTTATCAATAGATTCTTGGCTTGAATACATTAAATCTATTTTCCATTTATATTTATCATCTATATCTTTTCTATCTATTCCCATATTCTCACTCCTTATTGGCAATTTTATAATACAGCTACTAATATAGCTCCTTCTGCTGTAAATGTTCCCATTATAGGGCCTATACTAGCAATTAATACTTCCTTAAAGTTTGAATCTTCTTCTATTATAGATTTTATTTTATCCGCTTTTTCAGAACAATTTGCATGAGCTATTATAATAGTTTTTTCTTCCTCATCATTTACATGAGATTTTACATAGTCTAGAGCTTTCTTTATGCTATTTACTCCACCTCTTGCCTTATCTATAGGCTTAACTAAACCTTCATCTATTCTAATTATTACTTTTAAGTTTAGTGCATTCATTACTTTTCCTGCTAAAGGATTTACTCTACCACCTTTTATCGCATTCTCTAAAGTATCTAATGCACCAAAGAATATAATTTCCTTTTTATATTTTTCTATTTCAGTTAATATTTCATCCATAGTTTTGCCTTGTTCTATCAGCTCATTACATTTTAGCATCATTAATGCAACACCTATAGAGCCACTTTGTGTATCAATTACTTCAATTCTTTTTTCAGGATGTTCTTCTAAATACATAGTTTTAGCTAATACAGCATTACTATATGTTCCTGAAAGCTTAGATGTTAAAGTAAATACTAATATTTCATCTTCTTCACATTTATAAGCTTCTATAAATCTATCTGGTGAGGGACTTGATGTTTTAGGTAATTCTTTAGATACTTTCATTTTTTCATAAAAAGTTTTATCATCAATTTCTACTCCACCTATATAACTTTCTTCACCAAAGCAAACATTTATACCTATAATACCAGGATTTACCCTTTCAATAACTTCTTTAGGTAAATCACATGATCCGTCTGTTATAATTTTTATATGTCTTTTCATTTGTGCACCTCTACTTTAATTATGACTATATCTTATTTTATATTATTTTAATGTAAATAATCTACACTTATTATATTTTTTGAATTATTTAGTTCATTTACAAGTTCATCTAGTATTATTCTTCTATCATATACTATAAAAAAACTTAACTTCCAATATATATCTTCTACATTTTCTATATCTATATTTTTAACACTAATTTGAGATTTTTGAAATATATTATATAACATGGTTATAACATTTATATTATCTACCTTTACACTAAATATAGTTTGCTTTTTCTTAAAAATTATTTTATCAATTTTTTTTAAAATATAAAGGGTTATCATTACCAGTGACCATGCACAAATGCTTAGTACATAGTATCCATATCCTACTGCTATACCTATGCAAGCTGTAGCCCAAATCCCTGCTGCTGTAGTTAATCCTCTTATACCATTTGATGTTTTCAAAATTGCTCCAGCTCCTAAAAAACCAATACCTGATAATACCTGGGCTGTTAATCTAGCTGGATCAATACTAGCTTGTGAACTATACTGAACAAATAATGATAATGATGTTATAGCTGTTATACATGAGCCTACAGCTACTAATATATGAGTTCTAAATCCTGCAAATTGATGTGATTTTTCTCTTTCTAATCCAGTCAATCCTCCTATAATTAAAGCAATTATTAATCTTATTATTATAGCACCATTACTTATAATAATAATTACCTCCTATCTATTTATATAATCCTCTTTAGTAAAGAAGTATTTAATATAAAATTTATATGCTTGAATAAATAATATATGACTAGTCTCAGTTACTTTTTAAAAACCTGCAAATATATTTTAAAATTGTAATTTGAATAAAAAAAAGTCCACTAATGTGGACTATTTACTCGTTAAAGCCATGTATTTATTTATTAATATATCGATTTTACTACTTGATTCTAATAATTCATCTCTAAAAATTTCTGGATATTCCATATATGCATATATCTGTTCCCTCAATGCATCTATTTCTTGTTTTAACATCTCTAATTCACTATTCACCATATAATCACCACGGTCACCAATTTATCTCTTTCTTTGTTTATATAATAACAAATTTTTACATACTGTGTCAATAATCTTAACTATAAAATGAAGTCTTATAAAATATGATTTTATTTTATAAATCCAATACATTTATATACTTTGACTCATTTGTTAAGTACTTGTCCTTAATTGACAGTTAAATTTATTATTGCTATAATATTTTTGATAATGAATTTCATTAGGAGGTATCACTCATGACTGTTTGTGATTTAAAAGTAGGCCAAAAAGGAATCATTGATAATATATATGGAAATGAAAAATTAGTTAAGAGATTATTAGCTTTAGGATGTATAAGTAATACAGAAATAGAAGTTAAGAAAATTGCCCCATTAGGAGATCCAATTGTAGTTAGATTTAGAGGCTTTGATCTTGCTCTTAGAAAATCTGATGCTAAGAATATATCACTAAAGTAAGACAGGAGGCTATATAATGATTAATGTTGCTTTATTTGGTAACCCAAATGTCGGTAAAACTACAGTTTTTAACTTACTTACCGGTTCAAACCAATATGTAGGTAACTGGCCTGGTGTTACTATCGATAAAAAAGAAGGTTTTTTAGGTAAGGACATAAAGATAGTCGACTTACCTGGTATATATGCTATGGATACTTTCTCTAATGAGGAAAAAGTATCAAAAGAATTTTTGGAAACTGGAGATGTGGATGTTATAGTTAACATTGTAGATGCATCCAATTTATCTAGAAACCTTTATCTAACAACTCAGCTTATGGAATTTAATAAGCCCATTGTTATTTTGCTTAACATGTTAGATGTAGCAGAATCTAAAGGTATCTATATTGATTCTGATAATCTTTCAAAGGAACTTGGAGTTACTGTAGTTCCTATAATCGCTAAGAAAAAAAATGGAGTAGATAAAATATCTTTAGCTATAAAAAATTCAGTAAATAAAACTGTAAATTATGATATAAATTTTGGAAATGAAGTTCAAACATATAAAAAATTAGAAGATATATTATCTAGATGCACAAAGATTAATTCAGATAAAAAAATATCTATAAGTGATAAAATAGATAATATAGTTTTAAACCCAATTTTAGCGTATCCTATTTTTATAGGTGCACTATTACTATTATTTAAATTTACATTTGATTGGGTTGGAGGACCTTTACAAGAAGGTTTAGGTACTTTAATAGAGACATATATATCATCTCCAATTAATGATATGCTAGTAAATTCTAGTCCTTGGTTTAGATCACTTATTGTTGATGGTATATTAGGTGGTGTTTGCGGTACTTTACCATTTTTCCCATTAATATTCACATTATTTTTTGGTATATCATTATTTGAAGATAGCGGTTATATGTCTAGAGCTGCTTTCTTAATGGATAATATAATGAGAAAAGTAGGTCTATCTGGTAAAGCATTCATACCTATGGTTATGGGGCTTGGTTGTTCGTCTCCAGCTATAATGGCTACTAGAACTTTAGAAAGTGAAAAAGATAGAAAAATAACCGCACTTATTTCACCACTTATGACTTGTGGTGCTAAGTTACCTATATATGCAGTTTTTGTTGCTATATTTTTCCCAAAAAATGCTGCACTTGTTACTACATCTTTATATTTACTTGGAATCGTAGTAGCTATATTAGTTGCTCTAGTTTTAAATAGAACATCATTTAAAAATGATATAGAACCATTTATACTAGAATTGCCTGAATATAAATTACCTACATTAAGTGCATTACTAAAAAATACTTGGAATAAGTCTAAAGGATTTTTAATAAGAGTTGTAACTGTAATGTTTGCAATGTCAGTTGCTATATGGTTATTATCATCATTTAACTTTAACGGTTTTACAGAAAATATGAATGATAGTTTCTTAGCATACTTAGGTAAGCTTATAGCACCTTTATTTGCACCTTTAGGATTCGGTGACTGGAGAGCTTCAGTTTCTATATTAACTGGTCTTGGTGCCAAAGAAATAGTTATATCTACTATGGAAGTCCTTTACGGTAATTTAGATAAAGTTTTACCAACAGTATTTACTGGAGTTACAGCGTATGGTTTCTTAGTATTTAGTGCATTATATACTCCATGTATAGCAGCACTTGCTACTATGAGAAAAGAATACGGAAATAAAATGATGTTTACATCACTTATATATCAATTCGTTCTTGCTTGGATAGGAGCATTTATAGTCAGAATTATAGGTGGAGCTATATTCTCTCATAGTCCTGCTTCTTTAACTGAATTTGTTATAGCAGGTATAATATTATTAGCTTCTACAATTATACTTTTAAGAATGTTTAATAAAAAATCATCTGGTTGTAGTAGCTGCTCTAGCTGTAGTAGCAAAGGTAATTGTTCTATTCAAGTAGAAGATAAATCTAAGAATGCACAATAATAATTTTTACTATTATCTAACTTAAGCAATATATAACCTTGATATACAAAATAAAGAGCTCATCTATTGATTATTTTAATCTTATAGATGAGCTCTTATTTTATTTATTAAAATTTAATATCTACTGTTACTTCTTTTCCACTTCTATTTACAGTTACCTTAGTACTTTGACCAGATTTATATTTATATAAAACTTTATTAAGGTCTGTCATAGTTGGAGTTTCATCATTCCCCACCTTAACTATTACATCACCTGCTTGTATACCTGATTTTTGAGCTGGTGTATCTGATACAACTTCAACTATATATACACCTTCATCTGCTGCTAAATCAGTTCCTGTTGATGATTCAAATGTAGTTACATCTATACCTTTTATACCTAAAGTAACTTTTTCAAAGTTTCCTGATTTTATAACTTGTTCTATTATGGGTTTTGCTGTATTTATAGGTATAGAAAATCCTATACCTTCAGCTGAAGATACCTTAGCTGAGTTTATACCTATTACTTGACCTTTTTCATTTAATAGTGGTCCACCACTATTTCCTGGATTTATACTTGCATCAGTTTGCATAAGTCCTGTCATAGTTTCTTTTTCTGTTTGAATTGTTCTATCTAATCCACTTATTATACCTTGTGTAACAGATTTTTGGAATTCAAGACCAAGTGGATTTCCTATTGCTATTGCTATATCTCCTACTCTTACCTGATCACTATCACCTAATTCAGCAGCTGTTAGGCCTGTTTTATCCACCTTAACCATCGCTAAATCTAATTTTGCATCATTCCATAAAACTTTACCTTGTGTAGTACTACCATCATTGAATAATACTTTAACATCTACAGCTTGACCATCTGATACAACATGTGAATTTGTAAGTATATAACCTTTTGAATCAACTATAACACCTGTTCCTACACCTTCTGATTGAGTTGGTATAGCAAATATATTATTATTACTTATAGTTGTTGTCGTTATCCCTACAACAGAAGGCATTGCTTTATCACTAACCGCATGATATATATTTTGACTTTTTCCACTGTCATTTACTACAATTTCCTTTGAAACTGAATTTTGATTAGTATCGCCAATATTATTTTTCATAACTACTATTGTAAGTAAACTAGTAAGTACACTTGTTATTATACATACAAGCACTGTTAAACCAATTCCTCTTTTATTTGACATAAATACCCTCCTAATAAATTTAATTAACTTAAATATTATTACTTATTATTTACAATATCTATTGTTTGATAACAATAAATATTATAAATGATTTTTCTTTAACTAATAGATATTTAATTTAACTTTAGTTATATTGATATATATCTTAAGTACTGATTTCTCAATCTATTAGTAAACTCTTTTTCTACTTTTATCAAATTTCATCTTTCAGCATTATATTTATATTAATAATGCCATAATAAATATTACACAAATAAAAAATGAAACCACCAACTAGATATATTATCTTATTGATGATTTCATTATATTACGTTATTCTTAACTTAACCTTAACTACTAAAGTCTTTTTTCTAATTCTTCTTTTTCCTTTTCAAATCCTGGTTTACCTAATAAAGCAAACATGTTTTTCTTATATGCTTCAACACCTGGTTGATCAAATGGATTAACACCTAATATATATCCACTTAATGCACAAGCTTTTTCAAAGAAGTATACTAAGTATCCAAAGTTATATTCATCTAATTTTGGAATATTAACTATTAAGTTTGGAACATTACCATCTGTATGTGCTAATAAAGTTCCTTGGAATGCCTTCTTATTAACAAAATCTACAGTTTTTCCAGCTAAATAGTTTAATCCATCTAAATCCACATCAACTTCATCTATTGTTATTTCTCTCTTAGCATTTTCTACATTTAAAACTGTTTCAAATAATATTCTCTTACCTTCTTGTATATATTGACCCATAGAATGTAAATCTGTTGAGAAGTCTACAGCTGCTGGGAATATACCTTTATTATCTTTTCCTTCACTTTCACCATATAACTGCTTCCACCATTCTCCCACGTAATGTAATTGAGGTTCATAGTTTACTAATAATTCTATATCTTTTCCTTTTCTATGTAATACATTTCTAACTACTGCATACTGATAACTATCATTAGTCTTTAAATCTGATGATTTAAATTCTTCACAAGCATCAGCTGCACCTTGCATCATCGCATCTATATCTAAACCTGCGCAAGCTATAGGTAGTAATCCTACTGGTGTTAACACAGAAAAACGTCCACCTACATCATCAGGTATTATGAATGTTTCATATCCTTCTTCATCTGCTAATTTTCTAAGTGCACCTTTTGATGAATCTGTAGTTGCATATATTCTTTTACTTGCTTCTTCTTTTCCATATTTCTTTTCTAAAAATTCTTTAAATATTCTAAATGCAATTGCAGGCTCAGTTGTTGTTCCTGATTTTGATATAACATTTATAGATACATCTTTGTCTTTTATTACATCTAATAAATCCATCATATATGTAGAGCTTATATTCTGTCCTACAAAGTATATTTCTGGAGATTTTCTATCTTCTTTTGATAAGTTATTTCTAAATGAATGGCTTGCCATTTCTATAGCAGCTCTTGCACCTAAGTAAGATCCCCCTATACCTATAACTAAAAGTACATCTGAATCAGATTTTACTTTTTCTGCCGCTTTCTTTATTCTAGAAAACTCTTCTTTATTATAGTTCTTTGGTAGGTCTACCCATCCTAAAAAATCATTTCCTAACCCTGTTTTTTCATGAATCATTTTATGAGCTTGATCTACATAAGATTGCATACAATCTATTTCATGCTGGTTTACAAAACCTATTACTTTACTATAATCAAATTTAACACTTCCCATAATTCTACCTCTCTCCTTCTTTAAGTATAAGAAAATTATAACATAAATTTCCATTATAATTAATCCTAAAATTAAATCGATTTCTTTAATTAATTTATTTTTATAAAGTACATATTATTGTTTAATAATTACTTTTATAAAAAATTAATTATCTTAAAATCAAATACCCTTATTTATATTTGACTAATAAAGTATTTATCAAACATAAATAAAAAATTCGCTTCGCTCATGTCGCCAACGACTTCGTCCGTTGCTCAAAATCTTTTTTACGCTCAAAAACAATTTATTCATATTACTTACATTCAGAAGTTATCCACATTTTTTAAAGTATTATAATATCCTTAAGCGTAAAAAAGTTGTCCAAAATAAGACAACTTTTTTATTCTATAACTATTTATTTACTATTCTTCCTGCAATAACTTGCTGTGCTATATTAACAGCATGATCTGATACTCTTTCTAAGTTAGATATTATATCTAAATATATAACTCCACTTTCTATACTACATGAACTACTGTTTAATCTATTCATATGGTTTGCTCTGCATGATTTTTCCATCATATCTACTTGCTCTTCCATCTTTATAACCTTACAAGCTAACTCAACATTTGATGTTCTCATAGCTTCTAATGCATATGTGTAAGTAGATACAACTTTATTATACATATCTTTAAGCTCACCTATACCTACATCTGAGAAAGATATTTCTAAATCTACTATATCTTTTGCTAATTCAGCTATATTCTCAGCATGATCTCCTATTCTTTCTATATCATTAACTGTGTTGAATAGAGCATCTACTGTCTCTCTTGAGTCTTCATTTAACGAAGCCTTAGATAATTTAAGTAAGTAGTTTAATATTGATTTTTGTAATTCATTTATAAGTTTTTCTCTTTTAAATGATAATTCTATCTTTTCTTTAGATTTATCTACAATTCCATCCATTGCCGCATTTAAGCTTTCTTTAGATTTTTCACCCATTCTTAGAGTTTCTTTTACTATATTAGCTAGTGCTATTGATGGAGTTTCTATCATTCTATCATCTATATATTTAACAACTTTATCATCATCTTGCTCACTCTTAGTTTCAGGAACTAACTTTAATGCTAATTTAACTATTAACTTATTAAATGGTAATAATACTATAACATTTAGTATATTAAATAATGTATGTGCATTTGCTATTTGTCTAGCTGCATCTGTTGGATCTATAGCAGTAACTATAGCTACTATAGGTTTGCTTAATATAAACATAAATATCATAGATCCTAACACATTAAATGTTAAGTGCATTATAGCAGCTCTTCTTGCATTTCTACTTGCACCTATACTAGAAATTAATGAAGTTACACATGTACCTATATTCTCACCATATAGTATTGGTAAAGCTGCTGTTATAGGTATTAATCCTTGAGAAGCAAGGGCTATTAACATACCCATTGAAGCACTTGAACTTTGTACTATAGCTGTTATAGCAAATCCCATTAATACTCCTAATATCGGATGATGCCCAAAGCTTAATAACATATCTGTAAATCCTTGATATCCTGCTAATGGCTTAACAGCTTCTTTCATGAAATCCATACCAGTGAATAATATACCAAATCCTATAAGTATTTCTGCTATATTCTTATGTTTTGGTTTATTAGAGAACATATATATAACTATACCTATTCCTAATGCTACTGGCGCAAGGAAATCAACATCTAGTGATACTAATTGAGCTGTTATAGTTGTACCTATATTAGCACCCATTATTACACCTATTGCTTGAGTTAAACTCATTATTCCTGCGTTAACAAATCCAACTACCATTACTGTAGTAGCACTACTACTTTGTATTACCATAGTAACTACCATACCAACTAAAACACCCATTATTACGTTACTAGTAAGTAGTTCTATTATTCTTTTAAGTTTAGACCCTGCTGACTTTTGAAGTCCATCTCCCATAAGGTTCATACCATATAAGAATAGACCAAGGCCTCCCATAATTCCTATTGCTATATCCAACTTCCTTATCCTCCTTGATATGCGATGATTAACTTATTAATATTTATTCCTATTGTATTTTACCAAAATTTTTACAAATTTTGTGTTAAGATTATGTTAAATATTATAAACATATTAAAATCATGTAAAACACAAGTAAAATCTATATTTATAAGCTAGAATATTTCTCTATAATCTTCTCCGCACACTTTATCCCATCTACTGCTGCTGTAACAATTCCACCTGCATATCCAGCACCTTCTCCACAAGGATATAAATTTTTAGTATTTATAGACTGTAAAGTCTCTTCATCTCTAACTATTCTTATCGGCGCTGATGATCTTGTTTCAACTCCTGTTAATACTGCATCATGCATTGCAAAGCCATTTAATTTATTGTCTAGTTTTTGTAAAGCTTCCTTCATAGTTGAAGTAACAAATTCAGGTAAGCATTCTCTTAAATCAACAAATGTATATCCTGGTTTATATGATGGTTCTACATTTCCTAAAGATGTAGATACTTTGTCGTTTAGGAAATCTCCTACTAATTGAACTGGAGCATTGTAATTTTTACCACCTAATTCATAAGCAAGTCTTTCATATTTTTCTTGGAAATAAACTCCTGCAAGAGGATCTTCACTTCCAAAGTCAGAAGGTATAACATTTACTAGGAATGCACTATTTGCATTTACCTTATCCCTAGCATGCTCACTCATCCCATTTGTTACGACCTCAAATTCATTTGATGCAGATGCTATAACACTTCCTCCTGGGCACATACAGAAAGTATACGCTGTTCTAAGATTTGATGTGTGCTCTATTAATCTATAATCTGCAGCTCCAAGTCTTGGATGATTATAAAATTCTTTGTATTGAGATTTATTTATTAACTCTTGAGGATGTTCTATTCTAGCACCTATTGCAAATGGTTTTTGAATTATTGTAACTCCTCTATTGTAAAGCATTTTATAAGTATCTCTAGCACTATGACCTATAGCTAGTATAACAACCTCTGACTCTATAGTCTCATTGTTATTTACAACTACTCCCTTTATACTTCCATTTTCAGTTATTATATCTGTAACTAATGTATCGAATCTAACTTCTCCACCTAGTCTAATTATTTCATTTCTTATATTTTTAACTACATTTTTTAATATGTCTGTTCCAACATGAGGTTTATGAGAGTATAATATTTCTTCTGGCGAACCAAAATTAACTAACTCATCTAATACCTTTCTACATCTAATATCTTTTATTCTAGTTGTAAGCTTTCCATCAGAGAAAGTTCCAGCTCCACCTTCTCCAAATTGTACATTTGAATTATTTTTAAACTTTCTATTATTCCAAAAATCATTTATGTCATTTGTTCTATTATCTACATCTAGTCCTCTTTCAAGCATTATTGGATTAAATCCTCTTTGAGCTAGTACTAAAGCAGCAAATAAACCAGCTGGACCACTTCCTACTATTACAGGTCTATGTTTTAGCTTTTCACTTCCCATCTCAACACCTATATAGTTACGTTGCTTTATTTCTACAACATCCTTTATAGAATTTTTTAAAATTTTATTCTCATTTTTAACTTCTACATCAACTGTATATACAAAGTCTATTCTTCCTCTTTTTCTTGCATCTATAGATTCTTTATATATAAAGTACTTTATAAGTTCATTTTCTTTTATTTTAAGCTTTTTTAGTATAAGCTTTTTTAATAGAGAAATATCTTCATCTATACCTAATTTTAAGTTTGATACTCTTAACATTGTTTTCTCCTTTATATAAATATTTTTTATTTTTTAAGCAATATAAAAGCTAGGATATAAACCTAGCTTTCTATAAACATTAGCTCTATATTCTCTTTTTATATACCCATTCTAAGTCTAGTCTATAAATATTTTAAAATCAAAGAAAGTTACTATATATTTTTTTTATTTATACCTTTGACTAAAGCTAATAATTTCATATCTAGAATCAATTTTTTATAACGACTTTATAAATCACAAATTTATGTTTTACTTAAATCTATTTCTAATTATACTTATAGATTTTAAGTTCATATAAACCTTGATATACCACTGTTATTTAATGACTATAAAACTTGTAAATTAGTCTTTTTTAGTTATAAGACCTCTTATAACCTTCATATTATTAAATACCTTTTCTAAGAAGTTCTCAGCTTCTTCATTATCTAAAAGCGCTATTTCTAATTGTTCATCATTTGGTATGTTTTTAGATTCACAATATTGTTTAGCTATATCTATTAATTCATTCTTTTCATCTATATTTAAGTTGAACTCTTTATAATCTATTATTATGTATTGTTTAGTTTTTTGAGATGCTACTTCACTATAACCTATTTCTATATGATATATAACAGCATATAAGTTATTTGGATTTTCTTCTCCTTTGTATACAGGCACTGCTGGATTAGATTTTATAAAGTTTGTTGATACCGCTATTGCATTTCCTAAACTAAGACTCATAACTATACCTCTTTCTATTCTTTTTATATATCTACTATTTTATACATTATTCGCATATATTAAAACCTTTTTTTACGATTTTATAAAATTTAATTACAAAATAACGTTACTTTATTTAATATCTTTAAGGTTAATGTATTTCTAAACTATAATTTATTAAAATTTAAGGCTCTGTTAGATTAAATTGTTGATATGCTACATAAAATAAGGTTGTCCATTCGGCAACCTTATTTTGATAATGTAACCACTATAAGTTCTGGTCTATTAAGTATTCTCACTGGAATAATACTATTACCTAAACCCCTACTAATAATCATAGACGTATCGTTACTTGTGTGAATACCTTCTGTTAATTTTGGAAAAAAGCCTTGGTCTGGAGCAATTAAGCCTCCTATAAACGGAAGTCTAAACTGACCGCCATGAGCATGTCCAGAGAAAATTAAATTTACATTACTGTTTGAATAGATATCAAATAGTTCTGGTCTATGAGAAAGTAATATTTTAAAGTTAGTAGTTCCTTCAGTTAATGTATTTAATAAGTTCTTAGTTTCAGCATTGCCACCATATTCTAACCAATCAGATTCTATAAATGAGGTATCAGCCAATCCTATTATATCTATAGAATCACTGTCATTCATTACCTCAATTTTTTGATTATCTAAAACTACAACTCCACTATTTTCTAAATTAGATTTAAGTTCATCATATGAACCCGACCAAGCCTCATGATTTCCAGAGACATAATAGATAGGTGCAATCTTAATTGCTCCACTTATTAATTCCATTGCAATATCAATATTTGTATTATTTGAATCAATTAAATCCCCTGTAACAACTATTATATCTGGATTTATCTTTTCTATTTTTGCCAATATTTTATTTTGTTTACTTCCAAATTCTTTGTTATGAAGGTCTGATATTTGTAAAATTTTATATCCCTTGAATGCTTCTGGAATAGTATCATTTTTAAATACCATTTCACTTATAATTATAGAATTATTTTGCCAGTTAAAAAAAGCAAATAATATAATACTAATAGCAACTATAAATAATAAAACCTTTTTTTGTTTCGCTTTAAACCTCATATTTTCTCCCCCCTTTATTTATAGTAATTTCAATACTCTTTCCTTATATCCTTTAATCTTTGTGTCAACAAAAGGTATTACACTATGAATAAGCATATTCTTTGTCTTTATAACCTCTTTATCACTACTAAAACTTTGCAACCATTTATACCAACTCATATAATTGGGTAAGAACTTAGTAGATACCCCTCTAAATCTATACAGCCAAATCTTGAGGTTGCTATGCAACGAATTAACATGATTTATATGGTATATATCATTTTTATAATGTCCTCTCGCTATCTTCTTATGGTCCAATTCAAGTTCTTTAGCGAATTGTATATATGATTTATGACTATCTGTACAAATTATGGAGTTAGAATCTATACGTCCCTCGTAAAGCCTTTCAAGGGCGTTATAAGTAACCCTTCCTTTACATAAGGGTTCTAATATTATATTTCCATTCCTATCTATTGCTGTTGCTATACAAACCTGCTCATTACTTATACCACGTTTCTTAACTTGTTTACCTCTTTTTCGAGCAGGTCTTGGCATTTTAAAACCACTCTTTTTATGATTGCCTTTGAAAGACTCGGCAACGAAGGTTTCGTCCATTTCTACTATACCATCTACATCGCCAACTCCCATAAATGCTCTTATACAATCAAGAACTTTATGCCTCATATAAAATGATGTTTTAACACATACACCTACATTTTCAGCATTCTTTCTTATAGAAAGTCCTATAATCATTCCTTTAACATACTCAATCCATGTTTGTAAAGACAACTTAGTGCAAGATAAGGCAGATTTAGTTAAATCGTTAAATGACTTTTTACAGGAGCGACAAATATAACGTTGTTTTCCTTTAAGTTTACCATTCTTAACTACAGAAGTAGATTCGCAATGAGGACAACATTGCCCTTTGCTAAATCTTGATTCTCTAAACTCTTTATTAAGGCTTCCATCAGATGAACCAAGAGTAAGCATTTCCCCTATATAGTTAAATAATTCTCTTAACTGATACTCACTAAGCGATGTTATATCAGACTTTATATTTGAAATAGTTGCCATAAATCTTACCTCCAATAGTGCTATTATCTATATTATAACACTATTTATGAATTATATACACATATCAACATTATTATCTAACAGAGCCAAATTTAAAAATAAATTAAATAAAAAAATTTAGGAATCATATTAAAATACAACTCCTAAATTCCATATTAAATATTAAGATATTTTTAAGTCTTTATATCTCTTTCCTAAAGTACTTGGGCTTATTTCATATTTTTTAGATATTTGAGCTTGTGTTATAACTTGTCCCGCAACCTTTTTTATATGATATTCTACAGCTGCAGCCCATCCATTTTCAGAACCTTTTACTTCTCCATTAGCTTCCTTGAACTCATTCCAGAAATCTATACATGAATTTAAATATTCAGCTTCAACATTTTGTTTAAGTACTGTACACACTTTACAATCATCTTCAGTAACAGCCACTTCAGCTAATTTATCCATTTTCTCTTCTTTTTGCTTCTTTAAATAATCAGCTATACTTGGCTCTAATAATTGTTGCATGTATTTATATAGTATATGAGTATGATGTATTAAGAAAGTCTTCATATCTTTATATAAATCTTCATATTGACCAAATAAAGTTTTTATATCATTAACTATAACCTCTTTAACTGCGTCTGATATACTTATAGTTATGTCTATTAATATACTAGTGTCTTCAACATCTACTATTCTAGCTATCATAGAGCTTCCTACTTTGAAATCTGCTAATAGTTTTACATCTTCTGTATAAACTTCTCTTTCAGTTAAACAATCTTTTAATAATATTTTTCCGTCTAGTACTTCCTTAACTTCATAAACACTTACATATGATTCAAATAAGTTTCTTAATATTTTAACTTCATTTGTATTAACTTTATCTCTATTATCTTCATAGAAAGCAACTGTCATAACTTTTTTACTTTCCATTATATGATCTTGTATAAAGTAAGTATTGAAGAATCTATCAAACTTTGAGTTTAATGCTTCATCATCCACTATATAAAACATTTCTTTAGCTTTTTCATATTCTTCTTTAAACTTATCTTGTCTTGAATACTCATATATTCTAGTATATAATTCTGAATATTGTTTTTGAGCTGTACCAACTTTTCTACCCGCTCTGTCTACTACAACATCTTTATTTAAACAACATCTTTTATATTTTTTGCCACTTCCACAGGGGCATAACTCGTTTCTCCCTAGCAATGTGAGTTTCACTCCTTTGTTTTTAATTTAAAAGTACAATTTATTATTATACCATTTTTTATTAAATGATTCTATATTTATCATATTATTTTCTTATTTTTATGTATAGTGTTAAGTTTTGGCATAATGTTTCGTTCTACTTCAATTATAAACTTTCTATGCTAAGATATTATAATCCTCTTTGTTTTTTTCAGTAAATTAACATAAATTGTGATTAAATATATCATAATTTTTTAAATTACTTATGATTTTGTAATATATTACATCAACTGTCAATTTAATTTAGATATATTTACATATTTTTATTGAGTCTTTATATAAATTATTAAACTTATGGCTTTGCTTCTATATTATTCACTAAATGGAGAATTAATACCTTTTGGATAAAATACTTCACCTTTAGACAATACAAATAACTCCTCTATTACGTTATCAGTTTTTTCATCTTTATTTACTTTTATTTTTATTTCAAATTTATCACCTTTACTTTGAGACTTCGGCTCAAAATTTATATAACCTTTATTCTTTAACTCTAATATATCAATACTTTTTTCATCATTCTTTTCTCCTAAAGGCTTTGCGATTTCTGGATTTTCATTCAAACATAAATTAGCTGCTGTAGCTAGATTAGCTGCAGCTACATAATCAGCATTTTTTCTTGATGTTTCTTGTACATTTCCAAATTTCATAAATCCTATTCCTGATAAGATTCCTAGTATAGTGACTACTATAACCATCTCTACTAATGTAAATCCTGCTCTTTTTTTCTTTTGTAAACTTTTAAATTTCATATAACTTCTCCTTAAAATATTTAATTTTTATATTATTGGATTGAATTTATTGCATCAAACATGGGTATAACCATAGCAATTATAAACAATCCTATAATTAATCCTATTACTAACGTTATTATAGGCTCTACTGATTTCATAGCTTTTTCAATTTTTATATTTAATTCTTCACTATAAAAATCATTAGTTACACTTAAAGTCTCATCTAAGCTACCACTTTCTTCTCCTATTCGTAACATTGATATAAATGAATTTGAAAAAACTTCTGATTTACTTATGGAGTAACTTATCTCATTTCCTCTTCTTATATGCTCTCTTGATATTGAAAGTTTTTCATATACTATAATATTGTCTAAAGCTCTTGATGATATATCTATGGCATCTACAATTTGAACACCACTTTCAACTAATATGTTTAATGTTCTACAAAATCTAGTTGTAATTACTAATATCATCATTTGATTTATAAATGGAATTTTTAACTTTAATTTATCCTTAATATATTTTACTTTTGGGTTGTATTTGATTAGATAACAAACTAGTAGAATTGAAATCAAAGATATAAAAAATATATATAGATACTTTTCTCTAACAAAAACTGATATACCTATAAGTATCTTAGTTAATAATGGTGGATTTATACCATTAGCTTCAAATATCATTTCAAAATTAGGAATTATAAATACTAATATAAAAAATCCTGATACCATAGACATTATTATTAGAATTATTGGATATATAGATATACTAATAATCTTAGATTTAAGTCTTTCTTCACTATCGTAGTATTTGGCTAAATCATTCATAATCTTATCTAGATTTCCACTTAACTCTCCTGCTTGTAACATATTTACAAAAAAACTTGAAAATAAATTTGTTTTTTCAAATGATTCAGTTATATTATTACCATTTTGAATATTTATAGAAACTTCTTCTATCGCCCTTTTCAATTTTTTATTTGATTGTTCATAAAGTATATTTAGTATTCTTGTGATTTCACATCCTGATTTGAGTAATATGCTCATTTGTTTGCATAGTACCTTTAGTTCTTTAGATTTTATTTTTTGATTAGATTTTTTTAAATTAGATTTACTTTTGATATTATCTCTATTTATATAATTAGTTTTTTGCATATCATATACCCTCTAATAGGCCACACTCTTCTTGTGTAGTTATATGATTTTCTATTAAATATCTAGCACTATCTTCAAAGGTTATCATTTCATTTCCAATTGCAATACTTGCTATATTACAACTATTAGTCCAATTATTTATATAGTGTTTTAAATTTTCATTTATTTCTAAAATTTCATATATAGCAGTCCTTCCATAATATCCGGTATCTTCACATTTATCACATCCTAGTTCCGTATCTGTATTTATTTCTTCATCTACGTCATTTTTTATAACAATACCGTGATTACAATTGTTACATATCTTTCTTACTAATTTTTGTGATATTACTCCTATTAGAGTTGAGCTTATTAAGTATGGTGGTAATTTCATTTCCATAAGCCTATTAATTGATGATATAGCATTATTAGTATGCATCGTACTTATTACTAAATGTCCCGTTGAAGCAGCTCTTATTGCTATTTTAGCTGTTTCTACATCTCTTATTTCTCCAATCATTATAATATCAGGATCTTGTCTAAGTATGGATCTAAGACCTACATCAAATGTTAAACCTATTTTATCATTTACTTGTATTTGATTTATACCCTTTATTTTATACTCTACTGGATCTTCTATTGTCATTATATTTTTCTTGCTATTTAATAGATCATTTAGTATTGAATAAACCGTTGTCGTCTTTCCACTTCCTGTCGAGCCAGTTACTAATAATATTCCTGATTTCTTATTTATTATATTTTCTATTTTTTCTATTGCTGGTTTTGAAAATCCTAATTCAGACTTCTCTTTTATAAGGGATTGTCTATTTAATATTCTAAGAACCATCTTTTCTCCATATATTGTTGGTATAGTTGATGATCTAATATCTACTATAATATCATCTATTTTTTTCTCCATTCTACCATCTTGGGGTAATCTTTTCTCTGCAATATTCATACCCGAGTCCAATTTTATAACAGTTAATAAAAATGAATATGATTCTGTAGCTATAGTCAATATTTTACTTAATTGACCATCAACTCGAATTCTTATTACTATCTCGTCCTCAAATGGTTCTATGTGTATATCACTTGCACCTTTATGAATAGCTTCTGTTAAAATTTCTTTAAATTGAATTCTTGCATAATCTTCATGTAAGTTTGAAGTAATACTTTTATATTCTTTGCTATTTTCTAATTCAAAATCTTTATTAATATTTTGAATAGTTAATAATTTGTTCCGCTTTAATAACTTTTCACTTTTTAAAACAGGTAATGTATGTTTTTCTAATATAATATTATTCACCCTCTATATATTCTAATTTATTTATTATACTCATTTTTTCTATAGTTATATTTTTTTCAATTTTAGTTTCAACTTTTAATTGATAATTCTTTCCTATGCTATCTAGATATGTATTTTTTTTATTAATATAATCAGTTAATTCATCAATATCTCCTATTACATTAATATTATATGGTTGTGCTATTGGTGTAGAATTTATATTTATATGACTTCCCGCTAAAGAAATTTCTGAATATTGATTCAATCTCTGATTATTTATAGATATGTACTCTCCTCCATTTACTTTTATTTCATTGACTATGTTTAATAAAATTTTATTGTAATCTACAAAGTTTGCTATATTTCCTATTTCATCATTAATTGCATCTATCTTTATTAGTAAACCACTTCCTTTTACATCAACATATCCTAAAACTTCTTTTAGAGTATTTATTTGATTCGCCACTTTAGAATCTTGATTTTTTGATTTTAAATTTTCTATTTCTTTCTCCATTTTTTTCTTTTCTTTACTCATAACCTTGATGTTTTTTTGAGTACTTTTTATCTCTTTCTTAATAAGCTTGTCCTTATTTATATATAAATGCTCTTGTTTATAATAATCTTTAATTAAGATTCCACTTAATAATCCTATTATAAATACAATAAATATTATAGACATATAATTCCTTTTCATACTACTTACCTCTTACATTTTATTTTTATTATTCTATTTTTTAAGTATTAAATATTGCCTAGAATTAAAATAAATTCATCTGTTGAATTCTACTTAATTGTAACTATATTTATAAAAGGCTATGCAACTAATTTATTTAACATAGCCTTTTATAAATAGTATTATATTTTTAATTTACATTCTTATTATTAATTATTTTCATATTTTAATATTCTTTTTACTAGATCTTCTCTTAATTTTTCTATTTCAGCAAAATTCATATTTGGTACATAACATGCTTCTATTATATCATGTTTAGCTTTAGCCCTTTTTAAGTTTGATATTGCATAATTTATTAGTTCATTAAAAATCTTTTTATCAAAATCTATTTCTTCTTGATATTTAGATAACTTATCTTTATCTATAAATTGATTAAGATCTATCTTTTCCCTATCTTCAAATATGCGACTTACTGTTATAGCTATGTCTAAATCTTTTATTATTATAGTTTCTATTTTTTCTTTAATTAATGGATAGTGGTATACTTCTACACTCATACCTTTTTGGACTGCTTTCTCATATACCTTTGTTAGGAATGTAGTTTTCCCAGTTCCTATTTCCCCATCTAAATAATATACCTTTTTAACTTGACTCAGTATACTATCAGTATAGTCTATATGACCAATTGGTGTTATAGCTGTTCCAAATAAATGTCTTTCCTTTTTATATTGCCCAGAATTAGATGTTTTTTTAAATAACTTTTCTATAAATTCATCTACTAATAAATTAACCTTTCCAAAATTCATAGAATTACTATATTTTTCTTCTATATCAAAATATATTGGTTCCGCAGCTTTTAAAAATTTATATGCTCTTCTAAAGGATGCACTAATATCCTTTCCTACTTTTATTATTTCATCTTTATTTTTTTCTAAATTCTCTACATTCCAAAATTCACCCAAGTTAACTATTTCATCAACAGCACCTGGATTTTTAGGGTCTACAATATGAGGTGAAGTCCCATCTAACAAAACTACTCCTAATTTTTTTATTAGTAAAGCATCTAACGAACTTGGATCAGATGGACAATGGTGTAATTCAACATCATATCCCCTATCAATAAATTCTTGAGCAATCTTTTTCATTAATGATGATTTCCCTACCCCTGGTCCCCCTTTAAAGCAAAATATTCTATTTATATCACCTTGAATTATATTGTCAAAGAAATTAAATGATCCGTTAGCTGTATTTGCACCTGGAAATATCTTTCTTATTTTACCTTCCATATATAAACCTCCTAGATTTTATATCTATTCTAAAATATTAATTATAATCTCAATTTGTTACTCCTATTATATATTTATTAATCATTTTAAATTGTTTATCTATAATAAAAAAATAACTTATAAAATTTTTCTAATATTATTTACTATTATTTTTCTCTCATATACAATTATATAAATTTTGAATATGGGGTGAATTATATGTATTGTGGAGAAAAAGTTCGTTTAAGGGCTTATAAAGAAGAAGATATTCCTCTAGCAACTAAGTTTGTTAATGATAGAGAATTAAAAAAATTATTGGTTACAAATATCCCATTTCCTATGACAAATTGGGAGGAAGAATCTTGGATAAAATCTCAGAAATCAAATGATAATGGTCAATATAATTTTGCTATAGAAGATATAGAAACAGGTAAGTATATTGGTGGATGCGGGATACAAAATGTAAATTGGTTATCTAGAGTTGCTTTAGTAGGAATAATGATTGGAGATAAAGACTATTGGGGTAAAGGATATGGTACTGATGCTATGAAAACTTTAGTAACTTTTATATTTAATAATATGAATATAAATAAAATAAGACTAAGTACTTTTTCATTTAATGAAAGAGCTATAAAATCTTATAAGAAATGTGGATTTACAGTTGAAGGTGTATTAAAAAATGAAATTTTTAAAGATGGAAAATATTACGATGAAATAATAATGTCAATATTTAAAGACTAACTTTAAAAGAGTACCTCTAATATAAAAATATTATAAGGTACTCTTATTATTATGCTGATACTTTATTATTATTTTGATTTGAGTTCTTTTTCTTCATATATTCATAAACAGGTAATCCTATTAACGTTATTATTAAACCTACTATAGAATTCTTAGGTTGTGTTATTAATGTACTTACAACTACAAATACACCACCTACAATAGCAATTATAGGAATTATAGGATATAATGGAACCTTATAAGGTCTTTCCATTTGTGGTTTAGTTTTTCTAAGTTTCATAACACCGACAAATAACATCGTATAGAATATCCATATAACAAATATAGCTAAATCAGTTAATAAATTAAACTGACCTGATAATGAGTATAAAATTGATAAACCTACTATTAACCAAGTTCCATTTAATGGTACTCCATTATTATTTAATTTACTAAATGTATTAGAGAAAGGTATTCTATTTTCACTTGCCATTGTATATGGAATTCTTCCTCCTGTTAATATAAATCCATTTAATGTTCCAAATACAGAAATTAATATTCCGATACTTATTAATTTTGCTCCTACTGGACCAAATAATTTACTTGCAACTAATGTTGCTGGTGCACTTACTAATGCCATCTCAGATGCTGGTACTACTCTTAAGTACGCTACGTTTATTATAAGGTAAACTGCCATAACTAAAGATATACCACCTACAATAGCCATTGGTAAATGCTTAGATGGATTTTTCATTTCTCCAGCTAATGCTCCAACATATATCCATCCATCATATGCAAATAAAGTTGCTATAAGAATCTGAGATAATACTGATATAATATTAGCTCCTTCTCCTACTAAAGGAGTCATCATAGGTGCTGCTGAGTCACCTTTTATTAATCCAAATATAATTATAACCGCTAAAGGTAATAATTTACATATAGTAGACGCAGTTTGAATTGCCCCACCAAATTTTGCTCCTAATGAATTTAATGAAACAATAAAAACTATTACTCCTATAGCAATAGCTATAACATATAATTCATTATTTAAACCTAATAAGCTAACACATTCTTGGGCAAATATAATTCCTAGTGCTGCAACTATTGCTGGTACGAATAATATTAGTTGCATCCAACCTGTTAAAAATCCTATTCGTTCTCCATATATTTCTTCTAAATATACCATTAAACCACCTGGTTTTATTATACTTGCTGATACTTCTGCTGCAGTAAGTCCTGCTGCAATAGTTATAAGTCCACCTATTAACCATGCTAAAAGTCCTAAACCTGGCCCTCCATTAGTTGCACTATATATAGCTTGTGGTTTGAAAAACACACCTGAGCCTATTAATATACCAACTACTGTAGAAAGTGCCGCATTAAAACCTATAGTTTTTCTTAGTTGTTGATTTGAATTTCCACTCATTAAATACACCTCCTATAAATTTATATAAATTGCTTTAATTGACTTATTTTTTCATATTTTACTATTATATTAATAATTTTTCAATATAACGAATAGATTTTTTAATTTTTTTAATAAATTAAATTTAATTATATTTATTTATGATTATTCCATATTTTCTATTTACGACTAATTTATAAAAAATTTTATATATATTTTATAATTAAATAGCATAAATTAACAAAAGAGTAGCAAATTGCTACTCTTTTTATTAATCTACAGTTATTTCATAACCATGTTCTCTATATTGTCTTATTATTTCATCCCATACTTCTTCCACTCCAGTTTTCTTTAAAGAAGATATAGGTATTATTTTTTCATCTTTTTCTAATTGTAATTTTTTTCTTATGATGTTAAAGTGCTTTTGATACTGCCCTCTAGATATTTTATCTGCTTTAGTCGCTATTACAACACAGTTATATCCAAAGTGTTTAATCCATTCATACATCATAACATCATCATTAGTTGGCTCGTGTCTTATATCTACAAGTAAGAATATTGCACATAATTCTGGTCTATCTTGTAAATATCTTTCCATTATAACTCCCCATTTATCTTTTTCAGACTTGGCTATTTTTGCATATCCATAACCAGGAAGGTCTACAAAGAAAAATTCTTTATTTATAAGATAGAAGTTTATAGTTCTAGTCTTACCTGGAGTTTGACTTGTTCTTGCAAAGTTTCTTCTATTTAGTAGTGTATTTACTGTAGATGATTTTCCTACATTAGATCTTCCAACTAACGCTATTTCAGGTATTCCATCAGCTGGATATTGAGATCTATTTATTGCACTCATTGTTATTTCCGAGCTTCTTATTTTCATTATTGTTCACCATTCCTTAATAATGCATGTTCTAACACTTCATCCATATGTTCAACAAGCACAAATTCCATTTGTTCTTTTACATTTTGAGGTATTTCTTCTAAATCTGCTTCACATTCTTTAGGAAGTAATACTTTTGTTATTCCTGCTCTATGAGCAGCTAATAATTTTTCTTTTATACCACCAACTGCTAATACTCTTCCTCTTAAAGTTATTTCTCCAGTCATTGCAACATTATTTCTTACTGGTATGTTAGTTAATGCTGAAAGCACTGCTAAGGCCATAGTTATACCTGCTGATGGTCCATCTTTTGGTACTGCACCTTCTGGAAGATGTATATGTATATCATTTTTAGTATAGAAATCAGGGTCTATATCAAATCTATCTGCTATAGATCTTATGTATGATATACCAGTTTGAGCAGACTCCTTCATAACAGTTCCTAACTTACCTGTTAAAACAACTTGTCCTTTTCCTTTTAAAACATTAACCTCTGCAGTTAAAGTTTCTCCACCAACAGCTGTCCATGCAAGTCCTGTTACAATACCAACTTCTGGTTTAGTACCGGCTAATTGATGTCTATATCTATTTTTACCTAAATATTCATCTAAGTCCGCTTTAGTAATAACTACACCCTCTAAAGAAGGATTTTCTACATATTTTTTAGCTACTTTTCTGCATATTTTACCTATAGTTCTTTCTAAATTTCTTACACCAGCTTCTCTTGTATATGAGTCTATTATATCTCTTATAACTTCATCATCCATTTTTATAAAATCTGCTTCTAAAGCATGTTCTTTTAATTGCTTTGGAAGTAAATACTTTTTAACTATATTTAGTTTTTCCTCTTCTATATATCCAGATACCTCTATTATTTCCATTCTATCTAACAGTGGTCTCGGTATAGTACTTAAACTATTTGCAGTAGTAACAAATAATATTTTAGATAAATCGAAAGGCACTTCTACATAATGATCTACAAAGTCCTTATTTTGCCCTGGATCTAATACTTCTAGCATTGCAGAAGCTGGATCCCCTTTATAATCGGAAGACATTTTATCTATTTCATCTAATAAAAATACTGGATTTTTAGTTTGAGCTTCTTTTAATCCATTTATTATTCTACCTGGTATTGCTCCAACATAAGTTCTTCTATGTCCTCTTATTTCAGCTTCATCTCTAACTCCACCTAAAGAGATTCTTACAAATTTTCTTCCTAAAGAATCTGCTATTGATTTAGCTATCGATGTTTTACCAACACCTGGAGGTCCAACTAAACATATAATAGGACTTTTTAATGATTTAGATAATTTTCTTATAGCTAAATATTCTAATATTCTTTCTTTAACTTTTTCTAAACCATAATGTTCATCATCTAGTATTTCTTTAGCTTTTTCTAAATCAATCTTATCTCTAGTTTCTTTATTCCAAGGTAATGAGAATACTGTGTCTAAATATGTTCTACTAACAGAAACATCTGGCGACATAGGAGATATTTTAGAGAATTTATTTATTTCTTTTGCTATTTTTTCTTTTGTTTCCTTAGGAGCTTTTATTTTATTAAGCTTTTCTCTATATTCATCAGCCTCAGAGTTTATATCTTCGTCATCTCCTAACTCTTTTTGTATAGCCTTTAGTTGTTCTCTTAAATAATATTCCTTTTGAACTTTATTCATTTGCTTTTTAACTCTTAGAGTTATTTTCTTTTCTATTTTTAATATTTCTATTTCTTCTAATAATATAGTATATATTAACTCTAATCTTTTCTTAACATCAAACTCTTCTAGTATTGATTGCTTTTGATCTGGTTTTAAGTATATGTTTGCAGCTATAGTATCTATAAAACGATCTACATTATCTATATCTGCTAAAGATATTAATATTTCTGGAGAAACTCTATTTCCTATATTTATGTACTCTTCAAAAGCATCAAAAACATTTCTTACAAACGCTTCAACCTCAGCATCTTCATCTGCATTTTCCGCATCATATGCAACTTCTTCTATAATTGCTTTAAAGTAGCCTTCTTCTTCATCCATTCCTACTTCTTTTATTTTACCTCTTGAAATACCTTCTACTAATACACGCACTGTATTTCCTGGTAATTTAATCATTTGTTTTATTTTACATATTGTTCCTACATGATAGAAATCATCCGTAGTAGGTTCATCTGTCTCAGCTTCTTTTTGAGAAGTTAAAAATACTAAATCATCATTTAAAGCTCCAGCATCTAAAGCTTTTAACGAAATTTCTCTACCTACATCAAAGTTTAATATCATATATGGAAATATCGCTAATCCTCTAAGTGGAATTAACGGTAATTCATGTTCAATCTTAGTATAATTCTGTTCCACCAATATCACTCCTTATTAAAGTGCTAGATTTTATTGCTTTATATATTATATATTTACAATCCTTAATTTTCAACATTAATAATAATCTATAATATATTTTGCCCTTATTTCATAATGTATAAACTCTTTAATATTTATTATACACTATATTTTAATTTACACAAATTAATAAGCACTTAAGGGACTTATTTATAGTATATATATATCTATTTTGTCATTTATTTTAAATTATATTATAATAAAAAACAGCCTAATTTTTAGGCTGTTTTTAAATAATTATTATGCAGATTCTTCTTCATCCTTAGATACTAAAATAGGTTGTTCTGTTCCTTCTACTGCTTCTTTTGTTACTATAACTTTTTTAACATCATCTCTAGAAGGTACTTCATACATACACTCCATCATAGTATTTTCAACTATACTTCTAAGACCTCTTGCACCAGTATTTCTTTCTATAGCCTTTTTAGCAATTGCTCTAAGAGCATCATCTCTAAATTCTAATTCAACATCATCAAGTTCTAATAACTTTTGATATTGTTTTACTAAAGCATTTTTAGGCTCCTTAAGAATTTGCATTAATGCTTCTTCGTCTAGTAAGTCTAATGTTGCTACAACTGGTATCCTTCCTATAAATTCTGGTATTATACCAAACTTTAATAAATCTTCAGGAAGAACTTGTGCATATATTTTTCCTAAATCTATGTCTTTTTTGCTCTCTATTTTAGCTCCAAAACCAAGTGTTTTCTCACCACCACGTTTTTGGATTATTTTTTCTATTCCATCAAAAGCTCCACCTAATATAAATAATACATTAGTAGTATCTATTTTTAAGAATTCTTGATGTGGATGTTTTCTTCCACCTTGAGGTGGAACATTAGCAACAGTTCCTTCTAATATCTTTAGTAGAGCTTGCTGAACACCTTCTCCACTAACATCTCTTGTTATTGATGGATTTTCTGATTTTCTAGCAATTTTATCTATCTCATCTATATATATTATTCCTCTTTCAGCTTTTTCTATATCAAAATCAGCAGCTTGAATAAGTTTTAAAAGAATATTTTCAACATCTTCTCCCACGTATCCAGCTTCTGTTAATGATGTAGCGTCTGCCATAGCAAAAGGTACATTTAATGTTTTTGCTAGAGTTTGAGCTAATAAAGTTTTACCTGAACCAGTTGGACCTAATAATAATATATTACTCTTTTGTATCTCTATATCCTTAGTGCTAACTTTTTTGTTGTAGATTCTCTTATAATGATTATACACAGCTACTGACAATGCTTTTTTAGCTTTATCTTGCCCTATAACATAATCATTTAATATCTCCATCATTTCCTTTGGCTTAGGTAAAGATGCAGTATCCTCTTCAACTACTTCCTCTATTTCTTCTTGTATTATCTCATCGCAAAGTTCAACACACTCATCGCATATATAAACATTTGGACCCGCAATTAACCTTTTGACTTGTTCTTGGTTCTTGCCGCAGAATGAACATTTTAACTGTCTTTTGTCTTCATTTTTTGACATATTAAGCACCTCTTTCTATCTACGGTCTATTTGTAATTACTTCATCTATTAAACCATATTCTTTAGCTTCAATTGATGACATGAAGTTATCACGCTCAGTATCCATTTGAATTTTTTCTAATGGTTGACCTGTTCTTTCTGATAGTATTTGATTTAAAGTATCTTTCATCTTTAAGATTCTTTTAGCATGTATTTCTATATCAGTCGCCTGACCTCTTGTTCCACCTAAAGGTTGGTGTATCATTATTTCGCTGTTTGGTAAAGCAAGTCTTTTACCTTTTGCTCCTGCTGCTAATAAGAATGCTCCCATAGATGCTGCCATTCCTATACATATAGTACTTACATCAGGTTTAATGTATTGCATAGTATCATAAATAGCCATACCTGCTGTTATACTTCCTCCTGGTGAGTTTATATATAAATGTATATCTTTATCTGGGTCTTCTGATTCTAAAAATAATAACTGTGCTACTATAAGTCCAGCTGTAGCATCATTTACTTCATCACCTAAAAATATAATTCTATCCTTTAAAAGTTTTGAATATATATCGTAAGATCTTTCTCCTCTTCCTGTTTGCTCAACAACTACAGGTACTAATGCCATCTGCTATACCCCCTAAATCTCTTATTTATTCTATATATAATTTACAGTAGCCTAAAAGGCTACTGTAAGATTAAGCTATTGTTGCATTTTCAACTAATAAGTCTAGTGTTTTTCTTATTTTTATTTGACCTTTTATATCTTCTATATCAGTTTCTCTTAATGAAGATTTTATTTTTTCAACTTCCATGTTGTACATAGCAGCCATTTTTTCTAATTCAGCATCTACATCTGCATCATTCGCTTCTACATTTTCTTTTTCAGCTATAGCTTCTAATACTAAAGAAGATTTAACTAATCTTTCTGCATCAGCTCTTCTTTCTTCTCTTAACTCATCTAAACCTCTTCCAGTCATTTGTAATAACTGTTCTAAGTTTAATCCTTGGTATTGTAATTGGTAGTTAAGTTCCATTAACATATTGTCTATTTGATGTTGAACCATAGCTTCTGGTACTTCTACTTCTGTATTTGCAGAAACTTTTTCAACTAAAGCATTTCTCATTTCAGCATCTGCTGCATTTTTAGCTTGTTCTTCTAACTTAGCTTTTACGTCAGCTCTTAACTCTGCTAAAGTTTCGAATTCAGTAGTATCTTTAGCGAATTCATCATCTAAAGCTGGAACTTCTTTAACCTTTACATCATTTACTTTAACATTGAATACTACTGGCTTTCCAGCTAAGTTTTCTGCATGGTAAGCTTCTGGGAAAGTAACGTTAACTTCTACTTCTTCTCCAGCTTTTTTACCAACTAATTGATCTTCAAATCCTGGTATGAAAGTATTTGAACCTATAACTAAGTTGTAGTTTTCACCTTTTCCACCTTCGAAAGCTACTCCATTTTCAAATCCTTCGAAGTCTATAACAGCTGTATCTCCATTTTCTAAAGCTTTATCTTCAACAGATGTTAATCTAGCATTTCTGTTTACCATTTCGTTTAATCTTGCTTCTACATCTTCTTCACTTACAGTATTGTCTACTTTAGATATTTCTATACCTTTGTAAGCTCCTAATTCGAATTCTGGCTTAACTTCAACATTTACAACCATAACTAATCCGTTATCTTTGCTTATTTCTTCTATGTCTAAGTCTGGTCTATCTATTGGATCTATGTTTAATTCTTTTATAGCCTCTGGATATACTTCTGGGAATAACATATCTATAGCATCGTTGTAGAATACTCCCTTTCCATATTGAGTTTCTATAACTACTTTTGGAGCTTTACCTTTTCTGAATCCTGGTATATTATATTTACCTTTAGTTTTGTTATATGCTTTATTTACTGCTTCTTCAAATTTATTATTATCTACAGTTATTTTTAAAGTAACCTTGTTACCTTCCTTTTTTACTAATTCTGCTTTCATTAGTTTATTCCTCCTATATTGTTATGTAATGATTTATATAGCTTAACTCTTTAATTATAGCACATAAGTTTTTTTATTTACAAGTGTTGGGTTAATTTCATAAACATAGACAATTCAATAGTTTCTATAATCTTATTTGCTCTATTTTTATATTGTCATTTTCAAGGTTCATTATAGAAAAACTTTTATAATCTACTCCCCTTGGTAAAGATACACTTCCAGGATTTAGATATATAATATTATCTTTCTTAAAGTTTAGTGGAGTATGTGTATGACCAAATATAACAATGTCAGCATCTATACTTTTAGCCTTAGCTTCTATTTCATCAAGGCCATACTTTACATTATATTTATCACCATGACATAAAAATATTACTTTATCTTCTATATCAAATATAAGTTCATCTTCTACATTATCAAAATCACAATTACCCTTTACTGCCATAATTCCGACTTTAGTCATATTATGTATATACTTAGAGTCGGAGAAGTTATCACCTGCATGTATTATTAAATCACAATCTTTTAAGTAGGGTATCGTTTTGTCAATACACTCCTTAATCATATGTGTATCACTTAGTATACCTATTTTCATTACTTACCTACCCTTTTTTTAAACTCTACCTTCATTAGTTTTAAAGCATTAGCTCTATGGCTTATAGCATTTTTAACAGAAGATGGTATCTCTGCAAATGTCTTATTATATCCATCAACTATAAATAATGAATCATACCCAAATCCATTTTTGCCTTTTTCTTCAAATCCTATATTTCCTTCGCAAGTTCCTCTTACTACAAATTCTTTTCCATCAGGGAAAACAACCGCTATAGCAGATACAAATCTTGCACTTCTTTGGCTCATTGGTATATTTTTTAAAGACTTAATTAGCTTTTGTCTATTTTCTTCATCAGTAGCATTCTCTCCTGCAAATCTAGCAGAGTATATTCCTGGTTTTTTTCCTATAGCATCAACTTCTAAACCTGAATCATCTGATATTGCTATCATATTAGTTTTCTTAGCTATTGTTCTAGCCTTTATTAACGCATTATGTTCAAAAGTTTTTCCATCTTCAACAATTTCAATTCCATCTAAGTTTACGTCTTTTAGAGAGTATATTTTATAATCTAGGTCACTTAATATATCCCCTATTTCTTCCAACTTGTGAGCATTATTCGTAGCTATAACTACTTCATCTCCATATTCTACTCCAAGTATTTCATCTGCTATTTCACCTAATGCTTCTCTTTGAGCTTTTATTAATTCTTTATTCCCTTTTTCTCCAAGTTCTAATAATTTATTTAAATCTTCTCTAGAAAATGGTCTTTCCTCTCCTGTACCTTGAACTTCAACAAATTCACCTTTATCAGTCATTATTACGTTCATATCTACTTGTGCATTTGAATCTTCCTCGTAGCATAAGTCAAGTAAGTGTTCTTTTTCAACTATACCAACACTTATTGCCGATACAAAGTTTGTTATTGGCATATGTTTTATTGCTTTTGATTTATGTAACTTATTTATAGCATCTACTACAGCTACAAAAGCTCCTGTTATAGAGGCAGTTCTTGTTCCTCCATCCGCTTGTATTACATCGCAGTCTACCCATATAGTTCTTTCCCCTATTTTACTTAAATCTACTACGGATCTTATTGCTCTACCAATTAATCTTTGTATCTCTTGTGTTCTACCATCAACTTTCCCTCTTGATGATTCCCTTACTTTCCTTTGATGCGTTGATCTTGGAAGCATTGAATATTCAGCATTTATCCAACCTGTTCCCGTATTTCTTAAAAATGGAGGTACTTTATCTTCAATAGATGCTGTACATATAACCTTTGTTGATCCCATTTCTATAAGTACAGATCCTTCTGCGTACTTTGTATAATTTCTAGTAATTTTTATATCTCTAATTTGATCATTCTTTCTGTTATCAATTCTTGCCATTTATAATACCTCACTTAAATTCATCTAATACTTTTATATATTAACTTTATATATTTTTATATAACTACTTTATAAATTTAATTAACATTATAGTTATAATATTATCATAAGTAGTTAGGATTTTTCCATATTTAAGCATATATATCTATTTTTAATATCCTTAATATTTCGAGTTTAACCTATATATATTTTCTAAATACTATATAAGTCTACTTTCTACATCTTCTTTAGATGATAATTTACAAAGTTCTATAAATGTGTCTTCATCTATTACCTTTATCCCTAGTTCATTGGCCTTTGTTAATTTTGATCCTGCTTCTTCTCCAGCCACTACAAAAGTAGTTGACTTACTCACACTTGATGTTGACTTTCCACCTCTTGACTCTATCATCTCTTTTGCATCATTTCTTTTTAATGTAGGAAGTGTACCAGTTAAAACAATTTTCATACCTTCAAATACTTTATTTATATCATCATTTTCACTTTCTATAGCTTTAGTATTTAGTCCATATTCTTTTAATTTTTCTACTACTTTTATATTTTTGTCTTCTTTAAAGAATTCAACTACACTATTTGCCATAGTCTCACCGAACTCTTCTAAATTTACAAGTTCACTTGCTGTAGCATTCATTATTTTATCTAAATCTTTATAACTATTAGCAAGTATTTTTGCTCCCTTTGTTCCTATAAATTTTATACCTAATCCATTAATTAATCTCCATAAATCATTTTCTTTTGATTTATTAATTGCATTTAAAAGATTAGTAGCTGATTTTTCACCCATTCTTTCTAAACTTACTATATCTTCTTTCTTTATCTTATATAAGTCTGATATATCATTTATTATATTTTCATTTAATAATAAACTTATTATAGACTCTCCTAGCCCATCTATATTCATAGCATCTCTAGACGCAAAGTGTATTATTCCTCTTCTTATTTGAGCTGGACAAGATATATTTATACATTTTACAGCAGCTTCACCTTCTATCCTTACTGTTGGCTCTGAACAAACCGGACATTTATCTGGCATATTAAACTCTACTTCTTCACCTGTACGTTCTTCTTTTACAACTTCAAGTACTTGAGGTATTATATCTCCAGCCTTTTGAACTAACACTGTATCATTAATTCTTATATCTTTTTCCTTTATATAATCTTCATTGTGTAATGTAGCTCTGCTTACACTTGTTCCAGCTAATCTTACAGGCTCTAAAACAGCTGTAGGAGTTATTGTTCCCGTTCTTCCTACTTCTACTATAATATCTATTATTTTTGTTTTTTTCTTTTCTGCTGGGAATTTATATGCAATAGCCCATCTTGGACTTTTTGCTGTGTATCCCATCGCTTCTCTTTGCTTTAAGTTATTTACTTTTATTACCATTCCATCTATCTCAAACGCTAATTTATCTCTATTTTCTGTCCAATATTCAATATGTTCTATTACCTCGTCTATATTCTTACATACCTTATAATTTGGACTTACAGAAAATCCTAATCCATTTAAAAATTCTAGAGACTCACTATGGCTTTTAAATTGATTATTTTGTGAATACTCTAAGTTGAATATAAATATATCTAAAGGTCTTTTAGCTGTTAACTTTGGATCTAATTGTCTAAGAGATCCTGCTGCTAAATTTCTTGGATTTGCAAATACTTGAAGTTCTTGTTCTTCTTGTTGCTCATTTACCTTTTTAAAATCTTCCTTTGATATGTATACTTCTCCTCTTACAACTATCTCATCATTGTCATTTATTTTAAGAGGTATGCTTTTAATAGTCATTAAGTTTTTAGATATATCCTCTCCTATAACCCCATTACCTCTAGTTGCTCCATATTGAAATTCTCCATTATCGTATGTAATACCTACTGATAAGCCATCTATCTTAAATTCAACTACATATTCGACATCTTCATTTACCATATCTTTTACTCTTTTATCAAAGTCTTTCAAGTCTGAATCAGAATATGCATTAGATAAACTTAACATTGGTATTTTATGTGTTATTTGATTAAATTTTTCTAATGGCTTTCCTCCAACTCTATTGCTTGGAGAATCAATCCTCTTAAATTGTGGATTTTCTTCTTCTAACCTAATTAACTCTTTTACTAAATTATCATATTCCATATCTGATATTTCTGGACTATCTTCATTGTAGTATTTTTCGTTATGATAGTTTATTTTATCTATTAATTCATTTATTGTTTTTTCTATATTCATCCTATATCACCTCTTAGTTATAAATCTCTTTTAGTATTGCCATTTCATTGTTTTATTATATTTTTAGTATATCATTATAGATTTATATTTGTAGAAATTTTTTACATTTCATGGTTTTGAAAACTTTTAAAACCATAGTTTAAAAGCTACTTTAACTTATTGTTAACTTATTATTTTTAGCAAAATATTTTTTTGATGTGTTTTTTTGTCGTAAAATACAGAAAAAAGTATTGAAATTTATCTGGAAAGCGTTATAATAGTTAATGTACTTATTATAACTAAAATTTTAACAGAAGAAAGGAATCTAAAAATGGAGAACAAGCAACTTGAAAAAAGCTTAGGTGTTGCTGCTGCTTTATCAACTGTTGTTGGTATGGTTATCGGTGGTGGAGTATTCTTTAAACCTCAAGCTGTTTACACTTTAACTGGTGGTGCACCAGGACTTGGAATGTTAGTATGGGTTTTAGCAGGTATAGTAACAATAGCTGCTGGACTTACTGCAGCAGAAGTTTCAGCTGCAATACCTAAAACAGGTGGAATGATGGTATATATAGAAGAAATCTACGGTAAGAAACTTGGTTTCTTAACAGGATGGATGCAATCTGTATTATTCTTCCCAGCTACAATAGCTGCTTTAGCAGTTATGTTCGGACAACAATCTGCTGGATTATTAGGAAACGAATCTTTATCAATGCCTATAGCATTAGGAATCATATTATTAATATCTGTATTAAACAATATTAGTTCTAAAGCTGGTGGTATGATACAAACTGTATCAACTGTAGGTAAATTACTTCCTCTTATATTAATAATGATATTCGGATTTATAAAAGGTGAAGGAAATAACCCTATAGTACAACCTATGGTTGCTGAAGGTGTAAACCCAATGAGCATAATAGGACAATTATTAATAGCTGTATTATTCGCTTACGATGGATGGATAAACGTTGGTGCTATAGCTGGTGAAATGAAAGATCCAGGAAAAGATTTACCAAAAGCAATAATTGGTGGTTTATCTTTAGTTATGGCAGTATACGTAGTTATAAACTTAGCTTACCTTTGGGTATTACCAGCTGATCAATTAGCTAGCGTATCTTCTCCTGCTTCAGCAGTTGCTGAGCACTTATTCGGACCAATGGGTGGTAAATTTATAACTGTTGGTATATTAATATCTTTATTTGGTGCTCTTAATGGTTACTTATTAACTGGACCAAGAATAGTTTACACTTTAGGTGAACAAAAGAATTTACCTGCAGCATTAGGTAAATTAAGTAAAAATGGTGTTCCAGCTAATGCAACATTCGCAATGGCAATATTATCTTGCTTATATGCATTATCAGGACAATTCAACTTATTAACTGACTTAGCTATATTCGCTGTTTGGGCATTCTATACATTAACATTCATAGGTGTTATAAAACTTAGAAAAGATCAACCAAACTTACACAGACCATACAAGGTACCTCTATACCCTATAGTTCCAATAATAGCTATAGCATGTGGTATATTTGTTGTAGTAAACCAATTATTCTTATCTGGTATGACTAATACTATGATATCTTTAGGAGGATTAGCTATAACTCTTGTAGGTTTACCAGTTTACTCTTACATGAATAAGAATAAAGCTAATTCTGAATCAACAGAAAAAGCTGCTTAATATAAATAAAAAAACTACTCACCCGTGTGAGTAGTTTTTTTATTACTTAATATCCTTTGAGTATATCAACTGTATTTTTTAAAGGCTTATTTTCAATATATTTTTTTAAATTATCATAAATCATATTAAAAGTTCTCTCCTCATTCTTATCAGATGCCCATGAATTATGAGGTGTTATAATTATATTATCAAATTCCCATAGCTCACTATTTTTATCTAATGGCTCATTTTCAAATACATCTAAGGCAACTCCCCTAAACTTATTCATGTATTTTATTAAATCTTTTTCATTAATAATATTTCCTCTTCCAACATTTATAAATACAGAATCATCTTTCATAATTTCAAATTTATCTTTGTTTATAATTCCTAAAGTATCTTTTGTTGCCGGTATCGTAACTACAACTACATCACAATTTTTAAATACTTCATCCATTTTATCACTTGCAAAACACTTATCAAAATATTCTCTATTGTGACCAGTTGTATTAACTCCCCAAACTTCAACATCAAAACCTTGCAACCTTTTAGCTGCTTCTGTAGCTAATGTCCCTGTGCCTATAAATCCAATTTTCTTACCACTTAATTCAGTTATAGAAAAATTCATTTTCCACTTCTTATTTATTTGTTGTTCGTGGAACTTTTTACTATTTTTATATATTTCTAATATAGACATAACTATCCATTCGCCTATTGGTATACTATAACCACCCTTGTTATTAGCTATGACAATATCTCTATTTAAAATTTTATCTACAGGTATCTGATCTATACCTATGCTAGTTGTCTGTATATATTTTAAATTTTCCATTTTATTTATATCTAGAGTCCTAAATGGATTATACGTAACTAATATATCAGCACTATCTACATCCTCATTATTAGTCACAATATTTTCATTATAATACATAATTTCATATCCTAATTCCCTTATTTTATCAAACTTTTCTTTTCCATAATCCTTAGTAAATAAAACCTTCATAACTTCACCCCTATATAAGGATATATTTTTAATAATGCTATTATTACTATAAAAGTAAAAAGTCCTTCAAAATTGAAGGACTTAATCTATTTAAGATAAATGTATGCAAACTATGATGATATTAATCTGAGGTGTAAGATACATTTATTTAATAGTATTTTATCCAATTGTTTAGATTAAATACTATCTTTTTATATCTATTACATTTTGAACAAGAGCTTTACATCTTCCACAAGCTGAACCTGCTCCTGTTATTTCAGCAACTTTTTCTGTAGTTTCTGCACCATTTTTAACTGCATTTACTACATCTTCAAGAGAAACTCCCTTACATCCACATACTGATGCTAATATTTTTTCTATTTCTCCTACACATCTTCCACATCCAGTAGCTGCTCCAGTCATATCTTTTATTTCTTGTACTGTACGAGCACCTGCTATCATTGCCTTTCTTATATCTATGTAACTTACTTGTTTACAATGACAAATTATTTTATCTCCAGCCATTTTTATAACCTCCTTATTATTTAGTGTTTTATAATATATATAAATATACCATATTTTTCAACATTTGGGACTTTTAATTATAATTTAGTACAATAATATTTATTAAGATATTAAATTATTAAAAGTTTTATTATATTGAGTGTTTACTTATATAAAATATATCTAAAAACCAACTTTACTATTAAACTCAATAGTTAAGTTGGTTCTTATATTAATTATACTACTCTTCTTAGTTTAGCTACAGTCTCAACGTGCCTTGAGTGCTGAGCGTAGACATTATTTTAAAAATGTATGTAGTATTATTTACCTTTTAAAACTAATATTACATCAAATTTGTGTCTAAATCAGTACTTCTATTGATATAACGTAAAGATTATAGCTAATTTTTTATATTTCTTTTAAACGTATAGTATGTTCCTAAGAAGTAACTTACATATACTATAATCATAAGCACTATTCCTATAATCATATTTAATATAAACATTTTATCACCCACATATGAACTCATCTGAGTTTCAAATATATGGTAGTAGTTATATATAAATACTACAAACCCTATTACACCTATTGTCACAGGAATTGCAAAGTAGATTCCTATTTGCTTTAATACAATTTTATTGATTTCACCTTCTTCTATTCCAAGCTTTCGTAAAATATTAAATCTTTGTTTATGTTCAATGGAATCTGTGAGTTGTTGAAGCGCAAGCACTGTTAAACTTATCATAAGTAAAACTGTACCTAAATATAATCCCAATATCCTCATTCCTAAGCTGGCATTTAATATTTCACTAGTTTCCGCTGACTTAATCCTTCCAGCAATAAATTGATAAGATGAATCATATTTTTTCATCAAATCTTTGTTATTGTTTTCAAACCATGTAGGTATATATTCATACTCAAATTCAAGAGCATCTTCATACTTCATTTCATTATTTGTTGTAATAAATAAGTCTACTCCTGCTCCTACAAGACCTTTGCATATTTCATCAGGAAGTATAATGATATTTTTAGCAGGATAATTATAAATTCCTTCACCTAATGTTTCCTTATAATATCCATCTTTACTAATCTTCATATCACTTCCACTTACATTTAAAAATTTATTTTGATTTATATAGTTCTCTATTTCACTATCTTCAGTATTACCATCCCACTGAGTTGTGTATTCGTAATTTGCTAGATTTATTTGTTCATACCCTTGCATATTTCTTAATTTATTGAAGTCACTTAAACTTATAGCTAATGGTGGTATGCTCATATCATCCCTTTTATAAAAATCTTCTTCATTTAAGAAATACTTTTCAACTTCTTCATACTCATCTATATCCACACCATAATCTTTTATATAATTTATTATATCTGAATATTGGAATTTAGGAATTTCTTCTATTTTATTTATACTATATTTTTCATCGTTATTTTTATCCAAGTACCCACTTCTTAACTCTATATCAAATGGAACTCTATAATCTAAATATCCTAAAGACCATTGAGACATTAATAATGTAACTATAAAACTTATTGAAGCTCCTAAAAATGTCAATGATATAGTCGCCATCAGAGTAGGAGTTGTATTTATTTTAGATAATATACCTCCTAACAAAAATAAATTCGTCCCTTTATATTTGAAATTCACGTATTTCTCTTTTATCCTTATAGCAATATAGGATATAGAATAAAATAAAGCATACGTAGCCAATATAAATGAAACCAGCGAAACTACTTCTGCTAATACCATTTGTTGAGTACTCACTACATAATTGCTAATACTCATATTCTTTTTAGTGTCTAATATGAATTTAGCTGAATATGCAAATATACTATATAATATTAATGATGCTAAAAATATTACCGTATAAACGTTCTTACTTTTCTTAAATTTAAACTCACTTATCTTGCTATTATTCATCATATCTATAAGTTTTGATTTATTTAAAACTTTTATATTATGTATACCTACTATACAAAACATACTAATGAAGAATGCAAATGTTATAAAAATAGTATCAAAGTAAAGCTTGAACGAAAATACAACTTCCTGTTTAGCACTTATATAAACTAATGCTGTAACAAGTTGTGAAAAAAGTGTTCCAACAAATATTCCACAAACTACAGATAGTATACCTACTATTAACATCTCTACAAAAAACATAAGTGCTATACTTTTTTGCTCAGCCCCTAATAAGATATATGTTGCAAACTCTTTTTGTCTCCTTCTAATCATATACTTACTTACATAAGCAACAAGTATTGCAAGTAAAGCTGTGATTACATAAGTCGAATACTTTAACATCTTCTTTAATTGTTCAAAATTATAAGAATCCTCTGTTATCAGTTCATAACTAGAACTTGATAAAGATGTAAAAGCATAAAATAAACTTACACACATTGTTATAGTTATAAAATATATCAAATAATCTTTAATAGATTTCTTTGCATTATTTATGGCTAGTTTAACGTACATCCCTTACATCACCACCTAACAATGCAACTACATCTAGTATCTGATTAAAAAATTGTTTTCGTGTATTATTACCTCTTACTAATTCTGTAAATATCTTTCCATCTTTAATAAATAAAATCCTATCACAATAACTCGCCGTAAAAGAATCATGAGTTACCATTAGTATTGTAGCTTTAAAGTCTTTATTTAAACTTGATATCATCTCTATCAACATTTGAGCTGACCTTGAGTCTAATGCTCCTGTTGGCTCATCTGCAAGTATCAACTTTGGATTTGTTATTAACGCTCTTGCACAAGCTGTTCTTTGTTTTTGTCCTCCTGATACTTCATATGGGTATTTTGTAAGTATTTCTTCTATACCGAGTTCTTTTGCTACTGAATTTACCTTACCATCTATTTCATTTTTATTAGTTTTATTTATGGTTAGTGCTAAAGCTATATTTTCATGTATTGTCAAAGTATCTATCAAGTTAAAATCCTGAAATATAAATCCTAAATTTTCTCTTCTAAATCTACCTATTTCCTTTTTATTTATTTCCGTTAAATCTTTTCCATTTAAATAAATGTGACCAGAACTTACCTCATCAATCGTTGCTATAACATTTAGCAAAGTTGTTTTTCCTGAACCAGATGGTCCCATAACCCCTACGAATTCACCTTTTTGTACCTCGAAGCTTACATCATCAATTGCTTTTAATATATTACCCTTATTTCCATAGTATTTTTCTATACTATCAATCTTTAATATTTCACCCATATTTATCACCTCAAGGTTATTTTATATGATTTATCTCTACTTTGATTCGATTTAACCTTTCATTAATGTTACGATATTGTAACATAGAGATGTATTTTCCTAAACCTTAGAAAAGTTCCCCTTTGGAAAAATAATATTAATCTTTGTATACTCATTTTCTTCTGATTCAATTTTTATTAATAAACCTAACTTATCACACAGTTTTTTGCACAAGTACAATCCTATGCCTGTTGATTTATAATTTACACGACCTTTATTTCCTGTAAACCCTTTATTAAATACCCTACTTATCTCATCACTAGGTATCCCTATTCCATTATCATAAATAGTTAAATCAACTGCATTTTTTATTTCTTTAGTATATATTTTTATAGTACTTTCATTCTCTTTTCTATATTTTATACAATTGACTATAATTTGATTTAATATGAACTCTAGCCATTTACTATCACTATATACACTTTCGCAAATATCATATATCTCTATATCAATACTATTAAGTATAAGTACTTGCTTATTTCGAGTGATGACACTATTTATACATTTTTCTAAAGAGATTTCTTTTACTAAATAGTCTTTTTCAACATCTTCACTTCGAGCATAGAATAATGCTTGCTCTACATATCTATCAATTTCTTCTAATTCTTGTAATACTAACCTTGATGTAGATGTTTTGTTGTTCTCTTCTATTAACTTAATAGCTGAAATAGGTGTTTTTACCTCATGTATCCATTTTTCTATGTACTCTTTATAATCCTTTTTTTGATTTTTTATTGTATTTATTTCTTCTCTCATAGACTTACTAGCTTTTTTCAAAATATAGTAATATGGTATTGCTTCTATGTATTTAGGTTGCTCTATTATTTCACTTAATAGATACTTTTTATCTGTATTTTCAATATACTTATTTAGTTTATAGAAATGCTTCTCTATGGTCTTATATTCATGTAAGAGATACATCGATAATACCATTCCCCATGTAATCCATATAATCTTTATGACTTCAAATGTATTTCCTGAACTAAATAGAAATACAGACAATACTATTAAAGATATAATATTTAAACTAATTACTCCAATCCTTTTATTTAGATACTCTTGTATACTCATATCATATAACCTTGTCCTCTTTTAGTTTTTATATAATCCTTTATCCCTAATTCTTCCATCTTATTCCTTATTCTTGTAATATTAACTGTAAGTGTATTATCATTTACAAATAATGCACTATCCCATAAGTAGTCTAATATATCTACCCTCGAAACTATCTTTCCTCTATTTATCAGTAAGTAATGTAGTATTTTAAATTCATTTTTAGTAAGTTCTACTGATTTATCATTGTACTGTATTGTGTTTGTTAATATATTTAAAGTTATACCATTATGTTCGATATTATCTGTAATTTTTTCATTAGGATATGCTCTTTTCAAAACTGAAGCTACTCTTGCTAAAAGTATCTGTGTATTATATGGCTTTGTTATAAAATCATCTGCTCCTAAAGTTATTCCCATAAGTTCATCAATATTTGTACTTCTACTTGTTACAAATATTATAGGTGTTTTTGAAAAACTCCTTATTTCTGTACATATTTTAAATCCATCATCATTTGGTAAATTTATGTCCAACAGTATTAAATCTGGATTATACTCTTTTACTTGATTTGTAATGTTATTGAAATCATGTATTTTTATTGTTTTATATTTATTTAAATCTAATAAATTATGAATCTCATTTCTTATTAGTTCATTATCTTCTATTATCATTATAGTAAACATTCTTTTTCTCCATCTCCTCACATATTTTATTCTATTATGTTAGGTTTATTTCAATTATAAATTAACCAATAATTATGCCTTATGGTTATTATAGCATTTCTCATTATCTAAGCACTATATTTATAGTTTTGTGTAATTAAAAAGAAAGTCATAAAAGACTTCCTATTAAATATTGTTATACTTGTTCAATTTAGTTTTTTAAGCTCATGATACATTATCTTGCTTTATTATAGTTATATGTTAAATCATTTTATGCACTAAATGCCTTATATGCATTTAAAACTATATCTGTATTTTCCTCATCTAATATATAATTTAAAATCCTTGCCATATTAAAATCTTCATCTATACAACCTCTATATAGATTCATAGCTATCCTTATTAGAGTTTTTTCAGATTTAGATGACTTTTCAAATCTTTTTAATATCATATCTCTATTTAAATTATTGTTTAATAGTAAATCTGTATTATAAAACATCTCCATCGACGAAAGAATATAGTATGCAGAACAAATATATTTATCATCTTCATTTATTTTACCAAGTCTATATTTATAATACTTTTCATGTAGTTCATTCTTAAAGCTTATTACTGTGAGAATGGGAAATTATTTGTAAAAGATGATTTCACACCTAGTATTGTACGAAGAATATTTAGAGAATATCTAAGTGGTATAGGTTTTGATGCTATAGCTAGAAATCTTTACAATGATGATATACCTACTCCTAGTCAAGTTGCTTGTATTAAAAGTGCCTCATCTAAATGGAATGGCTCATCTGTAAGATGTATTCTAGAAAATCCTCATTTTATAGGTAATTTAGTTCAAGGAAGGACTACAACTAAAAGTGTTACTTCTACTAAAAGAAATACTGCTTCTAATGAAGATTTAATTATTATTGAAAATACCCATGAAGCTATAATCTCTAAGGATGAGTTTAATGCAGTTCAACAACTAATATCTTCTCGTAGAAGAAAAAGACCTGCTCAAAGTACTCATATATTTAGTAATATTCTTATATGTGCAGATTGTAGTCATGGTATGCATTTTAAAAAGAATAGAAAAGGATATATCTGTGGTAGCTTCAATAAGCATGGTATTAAAGCTTGTAGCTCTCATATAATACGTGAACAAAATCTGAAAGATATAATTCTATCTGATATAGATTTTATCTTAACCACTATATCTAATAAATCATTTTTAGATAATATTAGTTCAAATTTAAATAAAGAATCTAAATCTAGTAAAAATAAATTAGATAGCATAGAAACTAAAATTTCAAAGCTAACTACAAGGAAAAATAATGCTCTTAATAAATTCATCGATGATTGTATCAGTAAAGATGATTACGATAATCTTGTAGAAAGTATTAACTCAGAACTAAATGAATTAAAAAGTGAAAAACTGTTGCTTGAAAGTACTATGAGTACTAATTTAAATTCTAACCTAAGTAGTGGTATGTGCTATTTTAAAAGTATAGCTTCTAATATAAATGATTTAACACCCGATGTAGTAAATCGATTAATAGATAAAATTGAAGTGTCTGAAGATGGTACTCCGAGAATCTATTACCGATTCTCGGAATCATCTATATGTTTATCTGATTTTATAAATCAGACTTCTTAACTATCTTCGCACAGCATTCAACGTGCATTGTGTGAGGGAACATATCTACAGGTTGTATTTCTACACACTTATACCCTCTTTCATCTAAGTATGCTAAATCTCTAGCTAAAGTAGATGGATTACATGAAACATACACTACTCTATCTGGTTTCATTGATACTATCGTATCTAATACCTTTTCATCGCATCCTTTTCTAGGAGGATCTACTACAACTACATTTGCAGTTTTTCCTTCACTGTACATTTTAGGAACTACTTCTTCAGCTTTTCCAACATAGAATTCCACATTATTTAAGTTGTTTAATTTAGCATTAATTTTAGCGTCTTTTATAGCATCTTCAACTATTTCAATACCATATACCTTAGTAGCTTTTTGTGCTAAAAATAGAGATATTGATCCTATTCCACAGTATATATCAAATACAGTATCATTTTCCTTTAACTCTGCATATTCTAATGCTTTATTATATAAAACTTCAGTTTGAACAGGATTAACTTGGAAGAATGATAATGGAGATATTTCAAATACTAAATCTCCGATGTAGTCATTTATCTTTCCATTTCCATATATAACTTTATTTTCTTTTCCTAATATTACATTAGTTTTAGCTTTATTAACATTAAGAACTAAAGTCTTAAATCCTAGTATATTTTCTTTTAATACAGAAGCTAACTCATTTAGATGTGGTAAATTAGTTCCATTAGCAACTAAAACTACCATTACCTCATTAGTTGTAAAACCAACCTTTGTCACTAAGTGTCTTAAAACTCCTGTATGAGTAGTTTCATTATAAATACTTACATTATAAGCTTGAATATAAGTTTTTATTATCTTTATTATTTTATCATTTATATCATGTTGTATTACGCACATATCAGTAGGTATAACATCATGACTCTTCTTTTTGTAAAAACCTATAGCAGTTGAACCATTTATATTTTGTATTGGAAATTGAGCCTTATTTCTATATCTACAAGGACTTTGCATACCTATCGTTTCATGTATTTCAACATTTTCTAATTTTCCTATTCTAGATATAACTTGCTTAACCTCATTTGTTTTTAACTCAAGTTGCTTATTGTAATCTAACTCTTGTATTTGACATCCACCGCAGTCTTTTAAATCATCACTACAGATTCTATCAACTCTAAATGGTGATTTTTCAATTATTTCAACTATATCTCCTACTGCATAGTTCTTTTTAGACTTGTTTATTCTTACTTTTACTTTATCTTGTATTAATCCGCCCTCTACAAAAACAGTAAAACCTTCATATTTTCCTATTCCAACTCCACCTTGACCTATATCAACTATATCTACAACATACTCTTTATTTTTTGATAACATAGGTTAGTCCTCCGTACATTTATTTTTTTAAATCCAATATTTTATTTTACCAAAAAAATAAGAGCTTTTAAAGCCCTTATATAAATAAATCTTTAGTTTTAATCCCTTGATATAATTGTATTGATGCAAATATAAATAGCACACACCCAAGTACTGGACCTGTCACTATAAGAATTTCTGCTAAATTTTGAGATATTCCACTATCAACTATCATTTTTAATGAAGCTACATAATCTTGCTTTACATTTATACCATATCTTATCCATGTTACAGCAGTCATAAATGCAACTGGTATTACACTCATGGTCATGTAAAACCCTGTCATCGTTCTTTGTTTAACTCCCTTTAATCCTATATATATCGGTATAAAAAATAATATAGGTAAAAAGAATCCAAAGAATTGAGGAGTTAAAGCTAAAAATAGCATTGCACAAAATAAAAAGCTAGTTATATACTTTCTAAGGTTTATAGTTTTTCCTTGAAAGTCACATAATGATGCTGTTAAATATCTTGTGTAAACTTCTATTACTGATTCTATTTTATTTTTTTCCTTAGTCGATTTTAATTCTTTTATAACTTCTTTCCCTTTTGCATTCATTCGATTATATTGTATTTTAAATTTTTCATCGATTTCTATATTAATATATGACTTATATAATTCTTCTAGCTTACTTATATATTTATCTTTCTTTTTTTTATTTAAACTACTTATTTTTTTTAACTCATTTATTATCTGAGTTATATTAGCTGCAGCTAATTTTCCTTTCATTCCTATTGTCCCCTTATCAGTTTATATTCATGGTAGTTTATTATTATATAAAACTCTTCATTAATGTATATTTATATTCTATTGATTTTTCACTATCTTTCTCATAGAAATACCTATAGTCACAAATATAATAGTCCATATACAACCCAAGAACATCCATGCTAGGCTAGTCATTACATCTCCTCCTTTTATGAAAATTCAACAATACCATCTATTTCATATTTATATTTATTTTTAATTGCCTTATATGATTGAATGTATCCTACTATTAAAACACCTATAACGGCTATTCTACCTAGATTAACCCATATAACTAGATTTGGCATATTAGCAACGTAAGATGGTACCAAATTAAAGTTTCCAGCTTTAGCATAATCTAATGTAAAGAATATTAAAAATGTTATTATTGTTATAGGAGTCAAGAATTGATGGAATAGTCTAAAGTACCACTTCGGAACTTTCCATAAACCACCTTTATTCATTTCTTCAAGTGCTCTATCTTTCACACACCATCCAATTATAACTATTTCTATTAATCCTAATACTATTAATAAATAGTTACCTATCCAGTTATCAACTTCCATAAAGTATATTAACTCTGCTGTTTTTGTTAGTATTGGCTCTAACGCAACAGGAAGACCTACTATTATATATCCAAAGAATACTATCCAAGCACCTTTTTTTCTATTTATACCTGCATCTTCTTCTAATAATGCAACTAAATAGTTATACATCGCTATTGCAGATGTTATACCCGCAAAGAATAATAATAAGAACCAAACTGCTCCAAATATTCCTCCGCCTGTCATAGTTCTAAATACGTTAGGCAATGCCATATAAGCAAGGCCTATACTTCCTTTTATACCTTCTTCACCTAAAAATGCATATGCTATAGGTATAACTGCTGTACCACCTAATATAACTTCTGCAAATTCATTTAATGATATTGTTGCTACTGAAGCAGTTATTATATCTTCATCTGGTTTAAGATAAGATGCATAATTTTGAATTATCCCCATACCTAAAGACAATGTAAAGAATATTTGACCAGACGCTGCTATTGCTGATCCCCAAGATAATTGGCTAAAATCTGGATTCCATATAAAGTTTAACCCTTTTAATGAACTCCAATCTGGATTTACTGGTGCTCCTAAAGTTAATGATCTAACACATAATATGATTCCAAATGCATATAAAACAGGCATCATAATCTTTGCCCAAGACTCTATTCCCTTCTCTATTCCCTTCATTACTGCAAAAGCTAATACTAATAATGATATTATCCAAAATATTAAATTTGCTGGATTTTGTATGTAAGATGCAAAAAATTCTCCTGTTGATATACTTGAATCCATATAACCACCAGTTAAAGAATTAAATCCATATCCCAATGACCATCCTATAAGTTGATTATAATAAGAGTTAACTAATATAGTAACACCAAATGCTATCATACCAGATAAAGAACCTACTATAATTGCTTTTTTAGGCGTCATAGCCTGTTTTGCTTGCAAATACATTATTGGACCCATAGTTCCATGTCCATATTTTCCTCCATATCTCCCTATACTCCATTCAACCATCATTAACGGCATACCTATCACTATTAATGCAAAGAAATATGGTATCATAAATGCTCCTCCACCATTTGAAGCAGCTACATATGGAAATCTCCAGAAGTTCCCAAGACCAACAGCATTGCCTGCCATTGCTAGTATAAGACCTACTTTAGATCCCCAATTCCCTCTACTTTCATCCATTTTGTATTCCCCCTTTATTTTATATGTATACTATTTTTAACATATTTATTACTTCAATTTTCAATCTAGATAGAATTTTCTGAAAATTATATTTTATAAAATAGCCACTATGTTTATTTGATAAACTTAGTGGCTAACTTAATATTCTTAAAAGAATAGTATCACAATACTATATTGTTTTTCAATATTTTTTAACATAAATTAAAATTTTCTAAAATTTTAATTCATATTTGTATTTCTTATAAAACTCTTGTAGATCCTCTGTATATTACTCCTCTAGATGCATCTACAGTTACTATTTCTCCATCTTTAACAGATTCTAATATATTTGTTGCAGATACTATAACTGGTTTATTTAAGCTTATACCTACTATAGCTGCATGAGATGTCATTCCACCTTCTTCAGTTATTATAGCAGCACATTTTTCTATATGAGAGTTCATTTCTATATCAGTCATAGTTGTAACTAATATATCACCTTCATTAAATTCTACACAATCTTCGTTACCTTTTATAATACGAACTTTACCTTCTACAGTTTTAGATCCTACACCTATACCTTTTACTATTTCTTCACTTATAACATGAACTTTTATTAGGTTTGTAGTTCCGCTTATTCCAACTGGAACTCCAGCAGTTATAACTACTAATTCACCATTATTTATGTATCCTGCATTTTTAGATGTTTCTATAGAGTTTTCTATAACCTCATCTGTATTTCCTGCTACTTCAGCTTTAACTGGATAAACACCCCAAGTAAGAGCAAGTCTTCTCATTACCTTCTCATCATTTGTAGTAGCTATTATTGGACACTTAGGTCTGCATTTAGATACCATTCTAGCAGTATGTCCTGATGAAGTTGAAGTTATTATAGCTGAAGCATTTAAATTAACTGCTGTTGTACAAGTAGCATGACTTATAGCATCTGTAACAGTTTCGTTATTTCTAGAATTCTTTTCTAATAAGTTATCATAATTTAAAGTTTCTTCAGTTCTCTTTGCTATAGTAGCCATAATTTTTACTGCTTCTACTGGATATTTACCAGCAGCAGTTTCTCCTGATAGCATTATTGCATCTGTTCCATCGTATATAGCATTTGCAACGTCTGTAACTTCTGCTCTTGTTGGTCTAGGATTTCTCATCATAGAATCTAACATTTGAGTAGCTGTTATTACTGGCTTTCCTGCTTTATTACATTTTGCTATCATCATTTTTTGAACTACAGGTATTTCTTCTGTTGGTATTTCAACTCCAAGGTCCCCTCTAGCAACCATTATACCATCAGATACAGCTATTATATCATCTAAGTTATCTACACCTTCTTGGTTTTCTATCTTAGATATTATTTGTATATCTGTTGCATTGTTTCTTTCTAAAACTTCTCTTATAGCTAATACGTCAGAAACTTTTCTAACGAAAGATGCAGCTATAAAGTCTATTCCTTGAGATATACCAAATTCTATATCACTTATATCCTTATCAGTTAATGCTGGTAAGTTTATTTTTACTCCTGGTACGTTTACACCTTTGTGGTTTTTAACTATTCCTGAGTTTTCAACTATACAAAGTATGTCATCACCATTTACTTCTTCAACTCTAAGACCAACTAATCCGTCATCTATTAATATAGTATCCCCAGCAACTACATCATTTGCAAGTCCTTTATAACTTACTGTACATATTTCTTTTGTTCCTATAACATCTTTCATTGTTATAGTGAATTTTTGACCTTCTTCTAATAGTACTTCTGGTTGATCAAAATTCCCAGTTCTTATTTCTGGTCCTTTTGTGTCTAGTAATAGAGCCACTGGCTTATTTAACTTTTCTCTAACCTTCTTTACTAAATCCATTCTTCCTTTATGTTCTTCATGTGAACCATGAGAGAAATTCATTCTAGTTACATTTAATCCATTTTCAATTAATGCAGTTAGTACTTCTTCCTTCTCTGATGCAGGTCCTAATGTACAAACTATTTTAGTCCTCTTAGTGTTTTTTAACATATATATATTCCTCCTAAATTATATAGATAGTATTTTTACCATTTCATAAGTATCCTTATCAAATTCTTTAGTCATTGATAAAGCTTCATGTATGTCCATGTCTATGATTTTATTGTCTCTTATACCTACTACTCTAGCAGCTTTACCATCTAATAATAGCTCTACTGCTCTTACTCCCATTCTACTTGCTAATATTCTATCAAATGCTGTTGGGCTACCACCTCTTTGGACATGTCCAAGTACAGTTACCCTTAAGTCTGCTCCTGTCTCTTTTATTATTTCTTTTCCTAAGTCTTGAGCATTTCCAACACCTTCAGCTAAAACTATTATACTGTGTCTTTTTCCTCTTTTTTGAGTAGTCTTTAATTTATTACATACATCTTCTACTTTAAAGTCTACTTCTGGAACTATTACAGTTTCTGCCCCACCTGCAAGACCTGCATATAAAGCTAAGTCTCCACAGTGTCTTCCCATTACTTCTATTATGTTAACCCTTTCATGAGAAGAAGATGTGTCTCTTATTTTACCTATAGCATCTATTATTGTATTTTGAGTTGTATCAAATCCTATAGTATAATCAGTATAAGCTAAATCATTATCAATAGTTCCTGGAATACCTATAGCTGGAAATCCTAGATCACTAAGTTTCTGAGCACCATTAAATGATCCATCTCCACCTATAACAACTAGACAATCAATACCATACTTTTTAAGAACTTTTACTCCTATTGCTCTTCCTTCTTCAGTTTTGAATTCTTCACATCTAGAAGATTTTAATATTGTTCCACCTCTATGTATAATATCTCCAACAGAAGATAGATTCATTTCTTGTATATCTTCTTCTATTAATCCTTTATATCCTCTGTTGATACCATAAACCTTACATCCATAGTATATTGCTGACCTAACAACAGCTCTTATAGCTGCATTCATTCCTGGAGCATCTCCTCCACTTGTCAATATTCCTATAGTTTTCATGGCTTTACCTCCTATATTCTCTATATTAACACCCTTAGGGACATTTTTAGTCCCTATTATATTTTTTTATCCCATTATGAGTAAAAAAATTAGGTCTACTAAAATGTCCATTTTATGATATTATAACATAATTTTTCCAATTTTTTTATATTAATATTATATAATAAAATTTTTATTTTAATATCCTAATTTTTTTATATTTATTAACTATCTTATCTTTATATTTTCTTTTGGAAGTATATTATTTAATTCAGTAATTAATCTATCAGAAATAGTTACACTAAATCCATTATATTTATATAATTTTTTAGTATCCTCTGCATATAAAAATATATTTTCTTCTCCTGGATATCTCTTTAATATATTAGATATATTCTCCATCATATTTAAATTATTATATGAATCTACTTTTAAATATAAACCATTTTTCGAGTTTTTTCTATGGTTTTCTGTATTATTAATATGTTTTTTTGAATCATATATTCCTCTATTTAGTTGATATACATTATCTATATCTACAATATCTCTTGCTACAATCTTAGGTTCTTCCCCTTCTTTTATATTTAATACTCCTCTTATAAAGATTATACTATCTTCATTTAGAATTTGGTTATATTTTTTTAAGGTTTGAGGGAATACTATAACTTCTATATTTCCATACAAGTCTTCTAAGTCTAAAAATGCCATTATATCATTACGTTTCGTAGTTTTTATAGTTTTATTTGCTATCATACCGCCCATTATTACATCTCTTTCATCTAGACTTAAGTATGATTCTTCATCTTCTTTTAAGGAATTTAATTTTCCATTATCTATCGATGTATTCTTAGTTAAAATTTCCTTGAACTCTGATAGTGGATGTCCACTTACATACATTCCTAAAACTTCTTTTTCTAAACTAAGTTTTTCTCTTTCTTGATATTCAGGTAATTTAGGTATTGTATTAGTCTCTTGTAAGTTATTTTCTTCACTAGCTCCAAAAACATCAAATAATGATATTTGACCTTGTACATTTTTCTTTCTATCCATAGATATACTATCTAAGACATTTTCATATCCAGCCATTAGACTTGCTCTATTTTCACTTATTTCATCAAAAGCACCACATTTAATTAAACTTTCTATAACTCTCTTATTAGTATCTTTTGAATCTAATCTTTTAGCTAAATCTGAGAAATCTACAAATTCACCATTAAGATTTCTTTCATTAATTATATTTTCTATAATATTTACACCAACATTTTTAACTGCTGCTAGTCCAAATCTTATATTATTTCCTTCAACCGAGAATTTAGAAAAACTTTTATTTATATCTGGCTTTAATACTTCTATACCTAATGCATTACATTCTCTTATATATTCTACAACCTTATCTGTATTTCCCATTACACTAGTTATTAAAGCAGCCATAAATTCAACTGGATAATATGCTTTTAAATATGCTGTTTGATACGATAAAACACCGTATGCCGCAGCATGCGATTTATTAAATGCATACTTTGCAAAGTCTATCATATCATCAAATATCTTATTAGCTATATCTTCTGGTACACCATTTCTTATACACCCAGCTATCTCTATATTTCCATTCTCATCTTCTTTTCCGTAAACGAAGTATCTTCTTTCCTCTTCCATTACGTCCATTTTTTTCTTACCCATAGCTCTTCTAACTAAGTCACTACGTCCATACGTATATCCACCTAATTCTCTAACAACTTGCATAACTTGTTCTTGATAAACTAAACATCCATAGGTAACTTCCATGATAGGTTTTAGCTTTTCATGTAAGTATGTTACATTTTGTGGATTAGTTTTATTTTCAATGTAAGTTGGTATGGAATCCATAGGACCTGGTCTATATAAAGATATTCCCGCTACTATATCTTCAAAATTATCTGGCTTTAATTGTTTCATGAATACCCTCATACCAGCACTTTCTAACTGGAATACACCTAATGTATTTCCTGAAGATAAAAGTTCAAATACCTTGGGGTCATCATAATCCATCTTTGAAAAATCTATTTTTCTATTATGATTCTTTTCTATTAAGTTAAGTGCATCTCTTATTACTGTAAGAGTTCTAAGTCCTAAGAAATCCATCTTTAGCAGACCAAGTTCTTCTAGTGTAGTCATTGTAAATTGAGTTGTTATAGCATCTTGATGTTTATAAAGTGGAACATATTCATCTACTGGATTTTTAGATATAACTACACCTGCTGCATGAGTAGATGCATGTCTTAACATACCTTCTATTCTCTTTGATATATCTATAACTTCTCTAGTTTCTCTATCTTGTTGATATAAATCTCTTAGTGTTGGATTAGTTTCTAGTGCCTTATCAATAGTCATACCAAGTGCAAAAGGTATTTCCTTTGCTATTTTATCAACTTTATTATATGGTATGTCTAAAACTCTTCCTACATCTCTTATAGCCGCTTTTGCTCCCATTGTTCCAAATGTTATTATCTGAGCAACATGGTCTTCTCCATATTTTCTTTTAACATAATCTATAACTTCTTCTCTTCTTTCATAACAGAAGTCTATATCTATATCTGGCATAGATACACGCTCAGGATTAAGGAAACGCTCAAATAGAAGAGAATATTTTATAGGGTCTATATCCGTTATCTTTAATGTGTATGCAACTATAGAACCTGCAGCACTACCTCTTCCAGGACCAACCATTATATTATTTTCTTTTGAGAAGTTTATAAAATCCCAAGTTATTAAGAAATATTCTACATAACCCATCTTCTCAATTACACCTAACTCGTAGTTAAGTCTATCTATAATTTCTTGGCTTGGATTATCATATCTCTCTTCAAGACCTTTAAAACATAATTCTCTTAGATAAGTATCTGGAGTATATCCTTCTGGTACATCATATTTAGGAAGATGTATTGTATTAAAATCAAATTCTATATTACACATTTCAGCTATCTTAACTGTGTTATCTATAGCCTCTGGTGCATATGGAAATAATTCTTCCATTTCTTCTCTTGATTTTAAATAAAACTCATCACTACCAAATCGCATTCTATTTGGGTCATTCACTGTTTTTCCCATTTGTATACACATTAGTACATCATGTATTTTAGAGTCTTCTTTATTTACATAATGTATATCATTAGTTGCAACTAATGGTATATTAATTTCCTTAGATAATTTTACTAAAGCTGCATTGACTTCCTTTTGTTCTGGTAAACCGTGATCCTGTATTTCTAAATAAAAATTTCCCTCTCCAAATATATCTCTATATTGTAAGGCTATATTTTTAGCCTTTTCATAATTCCTATCCATTAAAGCCTGAGAAATATCTCCTGCTAAACAAGCAGATAGTGCTATTATTCCATCACTATATTTTTTTAACTCATCTATATCTACTCTAGGCTTATAATAAAATCCTTCTACATATGAAGTAGATACCATTTTAATTAAGTTTTTATATCCATCCATATTTTTAGCTAAAAGAATTAAGTGTCCTTGTCTTTTATCATAGTTAGGATCTTTATCTCTCAAGCTACGTGGAGCTGTATATACTTCACAACCTATAATTGGTTTTATTCCTTGTTTTTTCGCTTCTTTATAGAAATCTATTACACCAAACATACATCCATGGTCTGTTATGGCAACAGAACTCATATTTAATTCTTTTGCTCTACTTATAAGGTTCTTTACTCTAGAAAAACCGTCTAGTAAGCTATATTCAGTATGAACATGAAGATGTGCAAAATCTTTACTCATCCTATCACCTCCTAGATTATTCTTTAATTTTACCATAAAATTTATTTATCTTGAGCGATGTATCAATAAAATACATCATATTACTATCGATATGATATTAATATACCAATCAAATATGATTAATATATTTTGTTGATTATATGATTAAATAATCTTAATCTAATTAGTTAGTTAAAGTGTAATTACCCAAAATAAAAGGAGATATATCAAAATATATCCCCTTTTTATTTATTCTCGCTTACTTCTTAAGTCATTCGCTATTTCTTCTATTTTCCTTAGTCTATGGTTAACTCCAGATTTTCCTATTGGAGGTTCTAACATTTCTCCTAATTCCTTTAGGGTCATGTCTTCACACTCTAACCTAATTCTAGCTATCTCTTGTAAATTTTCTGGTAGACTACTTATACCTATCGTATCTTGGATAAGCTTTATATTTTCTATCTGTCTAACAGATGCATTTACAGTTTTTGAAAGATTTGCAGTTTCACAATTAACTATACGATTTACATTATTTCTCATAGCCTTCACTATTTTCGTATTTTGTAGGCTTAAAAGGGCATTGTGTGCTCCTATTATACTAAGTAAATCTGATATTTGTTCACTTTCTTTTAAGTATACTACAAAGTTATTTTTTCTTGAAACAACCTTACAGTTGAATCCTAATTTATTTATTAAATCTTTTAAAGATTTAGCAAAATCCTCATTATTAGTTACAAATTCCATATGATAGTTTTTTCCAGGATCACTTATAGACCCGCCTCCTATGAATGCGCCCCTTATAAATGACCTTATACACTCTTCATTTTGTAATAAGTTTTCAGGAACTTTATTTACAGTATAAAATCCATCCCCTGGTTCTAATATTCCAAGCTCTCTTAATAAATTTTCTGATCCCATTTCACTTGTTACTATAAGAACATAACTATTATTTCTTTTTAACATTTGATTCTTATTTACAGATATAGTCGTATTTATACCAAAATTTTGTTTAAGTAATTTAAATACTTTTCTTGCTACAGAATTTAATTCTGTAGTAATCTTTAAATTCAATTTTCTATAACCTGCAATCTGTATACTTCCTGCTAATCTAACTATTGCAGCTAATTCAGTCATATTACAATAATCATCATTAGATATAACCCTTGCTAATTCATTTTTAGTTTCAGCTGAAAAAGACATATCTATCACCTATTTTACTAGTTCTTTTTTAGCCTTTTTTTTATTTCTTGCAAGGCTACTTTTATTATTTCTTTTTCGTCATCATATCTAGCCAAATCAACAACTCTATCTAAGTGTATAAATTTAGCATCAATGAATCCTTCTTCTTTTTGTGGAACTGTATTCATATTTCTTGCTTGCATTAAGTACCAAAAAACCGTTTTATGAACAGCTCTATTTTCATCCCAGTTTTCTTTAAATGTGTAATGAATTTCTCCTAAGTACTTTAATATATCTGCTTTTACTCCTGTTTCCTCTAGTACTTCTCTAAGTGCTGCTTCTTGTCTATTCTCTCCTTCTTCTACCTTTCCCTTTGGTAAAACCCAATCTCCATTGAATTTTCTAAGTAAAAGTATAGCATTGCCAAAAAGCACTACACCACCGGCACTAACCTCTTCTCTCATAGATGTTCACTCCTTAAAACTAACATAATAATAAGAATTTCTACATAAATCTTTAAAATCCTTTTTTACTTATCTTTGTCATTATCATGACGTAGTGCCAAATTAATTACTATATCTGAAATATGACCTGCATCGTGTCTAATATAATTATTTTTTATTTCAATTAGATTTTCTTCTATAGTTTTTGCTCCCATAGTTTTTAATATTTTTCTTTGTTTATCATCTAATATAACTTGTTTTGCACCATCTTTTTGATATCTATCAATCATTTCTTTAGGCAAAACTTCATTATTAGATATTACATAATCTATTATATTTTTATTGGTATGCTTTACTATAGCATTGACATGATCTAAAACATTATGGTCATCTGTTTCTCCTGGTTGAGTCATTATATTACATATATACACTTTAGGAGCTTTAGATTTTTCAATTGCATCAACCACTCCATTTACTAATAAATTCGGTATTATGCTCGTATATAAACTTCCTGGACCCATAATAATTATATCAGCATTTTCTATAGAGTTAATTACTTCATCTAAAGGTACTGCATCTTGTTCATCTAAATATACTCTTTCTATATAGGTTTTGTCATCTTTAACCTCTTTTGGTATTCTAGATTCACCTTTTACTATTTTCCCATTTTTTAGCTTTGCTATCAAGTTTATATCATTTAAAGTTACTGGTAGAACTTTTCCTGTTATGGCAAATATTTGACTCATTTTATATAACGCAACTTCAAAGTTTCCGTATAATCCATTCATAGCAGCTAAAAATAAATTCCCAAAACTCTGACCTTTTAAAGCGCCTTCTGTAAATCTATATTGCATAACTTCTTTCATAGTTGGTTCTATATTAGCTAAAGCTAGTAAGCAGTTTCTTATATCTCCAGGAGGTAACATACCCAAGTCTTCCCTAAGTACACCAGATCCTCCACCATCATCTGCAACAGTAACAATTGCAGTTATATTACGAGTTCTCTTTTTCAATCCTCTTAAAAAAACAGATTGACCCGTTCCTCCTCCGATAACTACTACATTAGGATCCGTACTTTCTTTATCATCTATCGTAATCGATTTTAATCTTTCATCTTTCGCCTTCTTATATACATATATAGATGTTAATAAAGCAATCCATCCTACAATTCCTATGACCATAAATATACTTGTCATTTTTGCCTCCATACTATCTTAACATAGAGTCTCTATGCTTTTTAACCACTCTATAACCTCTATTAACTAAATCATCGTATATAAGATTTGATATAGTAACTGATCTGTGTCTTCCTCCTGTACATCCAATTCCTATTACTAGATGTTGTTTTCCTTCCTCAATATATTGAGGAACTAAAAACTGTATCATATCAGTAAGTTTTGCATAAAACTCTTCACTAATCTTAGAGTTCATAACATAATCTCTAACTTCTTTATCATCACCAGTCTTAGGTCTTAAATCTTCAATATAATATGGATTAGGTAAGAATCTAACATCAAATACAAGATCACAGTCAGATGGTATTCCATGCTTAAATCCAAAAGATACTACTGATATTGTTAGCTTAGGATTATTCTCACCTATAGAGTATATTTTTCCAATTTCCTCTTTTAAATCTTTAGGCTTCATATTTGTTGTATCTATTATACAACTTGCCTTTTCCCTTAAAGGCTCTAATATCTTTCTTTCCATTTTTATACCTTCTGGTATTTGTATATTCTTAGATAATGGATGATTTCTTCTTGTCATCTTATATCTTTTTAATAAAACATCGTCTGAACAATCTAGATAAAGTATTTCATATTGATAATTTTCTTTTTCCAAATATGCTAAACTTTCGTAAAGCGTTTCAAAGAACTTTCTTCCTCTTATATCTATACCTAAAGCAACCTTATCTATACTAGAATTAGGTTGATAGCATAACTCTGCAAATTTAGTTATTAAGGCAGGAGGTAAGTTATCTACACAGTAAAAACCCATGTCTTCTAAAGCTCTCATAGCTTCACTTTTTCCTGAACCTGATAGTCCTGTTACAATTACAAATTTCATAATATTCCCCCTTTTCACCTATATTTTTATATTTTCTATTAATGATAAATCTACACTTGCTTCTTTTACAATTTTCATAGCTAAATCGAAGTTACCTACATTCTGAGGTATATGAGCATCTGACCCTATGATAAATTTATTTCCTATGCCTTTTATTTTAACTAATTGACTACTATTTAAAAATCCATGACTACTATTTATTTCTAATCTTGTATCTGTATTTTTTGCTACCTTCGCTATTTCTTCTATATACACATCACCCTTATCTCCAGGATGAGTTATTATGAATATGTCATTATTTTTCATAGCATTTATTATAGCCTTAGTATTGTAATCTTTAGATTTTTCATTTTTTATCATGTAGTTATTACAATGATTAAACATACTTTTTAAAGATGTCGGCGTAGATGCAAAATGATATCCAGCCATAATATAGTCACAGTTTTCAATAATTTTATCATTTATGTCTATATTTCCGTAACTATCTAAAATATTACATTCCATACCAAGAAGAATTTCTATATTTGAATATTTTTCATTTAATTTATCTATTTCTTCTCTCATCTTATAAATATCATTTAATTTTATTCCATATGCTAAATGTTTATATCCATGGTCTGATATTCCTATTGTTTTAATACCTTTAGAAATAGCTTCTAATACATTCTCTTCTATAGTTCCTTTCCCATGGCTATATTTAGTATGAGTATGATAATCTGCTAGTATTTGCATTTATTAATCCTCTCCAAGTATTTTGACTTCTTCCTCTAAAGTTATTCCATATTTTGCTTTTACTGTACTTTTAACTATATACATTAAATCTAAAATATCCTTAGCTTTAGCATTCCCTAAATTTACAACAAATCCACAGTGCTTTTCAGAAACTTGTGCACCTCTTAGTGTAAGTCCTCTTAATCCACTATCATCTATTAATTTAGCTGCGAAATGACCTTCTGGTCTTTTAAATGTACTTCCTGCACTTGGTAAGCTTAAAGGTTGCTTTGTAACTCTTCTTTGAGTAAAATCAGCCATTGTTGCTTTTATTTCATCATAACTTCCATTTTCTAACTCTATCTGAGCAGATAATACTATATAATCTGTTCTTGAAAGTATACTTCTTCTATAAGAAAACTCCATTTGTTCATTTGTAAAGTCAAGTATATTTCCATCTGTATCCATAAGTCTGACAGACTTAACTATATCCTTCATTTCTCCGCCATAAGCACCTGCATTCATAGCTAATGCTCCTCCTAGAGTTCCTGGTATACCAGCCGCGAATTCAAATCCTTTTAGTTCAGCTCTTAATACAGATTTTCCTACAAACGAAAGTAATGCACCAGATTGTATATTTACTATATTTCCATCGATATTAAAATCATTGAAGTTATCTGATATTTCTATTACTACTCCTCTAACTCCACCATCTTTCACTAAAAGGTTAGATCCATTACCTATTACAATATAAGGTACATTTTCTTCTTTTAAAAGCTTTACAACTTTCGCTATTTGTTCTTCTGTTCTAGGTTTAACTAATATATCTGCCGGTCCACCTACTCTAAAAGAAATATGCTTTTTCATAGGCTCATCTAATTTTATATTTTCTTTATCTATTATATTTAACAAACATTCATATATATATTTCTTATTCATTAAATTTCCTCCATAATTAAAATATTTATTAATTTATCGCTTACATTTACACTATATTATTTTTATATAATTAATATAATAATGTATTAAAAAAAAAATAACAATATAAAAAGGTCTTAAAAGTATTAAAAAAGCGTTGATATTACTATATCAACGCACTATTTTCTATAATATATAATTTTACTTATTATGTGCCGCTTTCTCACTACTTTGGTTTCGTATAAATATTTTATTATACATATATGGAATTAAAATAGCACCACCTATCATATTACCTATTGTTACAACTATTAAATTAGTTATTAATTGTCCTATAGTTACATTAGCACCTAATAGCATACCCATTGGTATAAAAAACATATTTGCAACACTATGCTCAAATCCACATAGTACAAATAGCATTATCGGAAACCAACAAGCAAAAATTTTAGATATTATATCTTGTGCTGCTGTTGCCATCCATACGGCTAAAACAACTATCATGTTACACAATATACCCCTTATAAGAGCCTCTAAAATGGTAAGCGTTGATTTTGACTGTGCAATTGATATTACTTTATTTGATGCATCACCATTAAATGTACCTGCGTAGAAAATTGCTACTGCTAAAAGCGTTGAACCTATAAAGTTTGCAATATACACTAGTGACCAATTCCTAAAAAGTTCTCTTAATGTTATCTTTTTATTCATAACAGCTAATGTCATTAAGTTATTACCAGTAAATAGCTCAGCACCACATATAACTACTAACATAAGTCCTACAGGAAACACAGTAGCTCCAACTAATCTAGCTAAACCAGCATCTATATTAGATAGTGTTTGAGATGCTAATATATTTCCTGCTCCTCCTAAGCCTATAAAAATTCCTGCAAGTATACCCAACCATATACAACTAGCTGTATCTAGGCTAGCTTTTTTAATACTTGCATTTATAGTAGCATTTGCTACTTCTTCGGGTGTTAAGAATCTTTTGTCCATAAGTCTACCCCCTAATATTAATAAGCTTTCAAGAAAATTAATGCCTTTCATTTCAAATGTTTATACTCTATAGAATAATATTTTTATGTACACTTCATACATAAAAATATTATTCTATATAAGTTTTTGTCTTTTTTTGTTTAATGTATACAAAGTATATATTTTAGTGTATAATTGTTAATGCTGCTAAATTACTAGCTGCTATTATTTTTAAAATTATATGTCAATATTTTATATTTAATTAACAATTTTTTAAGGAGGAATTATAAATGGCAGATAAAAAAATGCTTATGCCTGCTGAAATAGCTGAGTATACTATTGAAGCTGGTGTAAAAAAGGCTACTACACCAAATAAAAAAGTTCTAGCATCTGCATTCTTAGCTGGTGCATATATAGCATTCGGTGCATTAGGATCAGTTGGTGCAGCTTACAACTTATTAGCAAATCCTGATACTTACGGTTTAGGTAAAATGGTTGCAGGTCTTATGTTCCCTGCAGGTCTTATGTTTGTACTAATAGCTGGTGCAGACTTATTTACAGGTAACATATTAATAACTCTTGCTGCTCTAAAGAAAAGAGTAACTTGGGGACAAGCTTTCAAAAACTGGGCTTTAGTTTGGATTGGTAACTTACTAGGAGGAGCTTTAGTAGCGTATCTTGTAAGTTTATCTGGCGTATTTGATTGGAGTAATGGTTTATATGGTGGAGTTATCGTTAAAACTTCTATGGGTAAACTTGGATTTACTTGGGTTGCTGCAATAGCTTCTGGTATATTATGTAACTGGATAGTTTGTGCTACTGTTTGGATGACTTACGGAGCTAAAGATGTAACTGGAAAAGTTTTAACTGGATTCTTTGGTATATTCTTATTCGTATGTACTGGATTTGAACACTGTGTTGCAAACATGGCATACTTATTCGCTGGATTATTTAGTAAAGCAAACCCTGCATATTTAGAAGCGGCTCACAAAACAGCTGCTGATGCTGCTGCTATAAACATACCTAATATATTTATGAATAACTTAATACCTGTTACTATAGGTAATATATTAGGTGGTGCAATATTTGTTGCAGGAATTTACTACTTCCTATTTGTTAATAAAAAAGAAAATTCTATCGCTGAAAAGAAAACAGCATAGTCTTTAGTAATATATTTTTTAAAAGAGGTTGTTCTATAAGTTTAGTTCAATCTCTTTATTTATATCGCATTAATATTTATACTATTATATACAAAATATATTTATATATTAAATAAAAGGAGGTTTTAATTATGCACAGCCTTATTAAAGAGTCTTGGTATGAAATATTAGTTACTACCATATATATAATCAACTTCTTAGCAATTATAAACTTAATTTTTAGAGAAAAAAGAAGTATTGAAGCTACTGTGGCATGGGTTCTTGTATTAACTACTGCTCCAGCTATAGGTTGTATTTTATATATAGCAGTCGGTAGAGGCATTTCTAAAAATAACATGTTCAAAATTAAAGAAGCTGAAGATAAGATTTTAAAGGAAAATATAATAGATACTCAAATTAAATTAGATCGTAATGATAATTTTGAACCAAATTTAATTGGGTATAAAGATATGATATATGCTTTAGCTAATTCAAATAATTCTCATTTTACAACTAATAATGATGTAGAAATTTTTCCTGAACCAAATGATTTCTTTGAGTCTTTATTAGAAGAATTAAAAAAAGCTAAACATCATATAAATATACAATTTTATATTTTTAAAGATGATGAAATAGGAAATAAAATAATAGATATTTTAATAGATAAAGCTCAAAATGGTGTTGAAGTAAGACTATTATATGATGCTGTAGGTAGCAGATTATTCAGTGATAAATCTATCCACAAACTAAAAAAATCTGGAGTAAAAGTTGGTGCGTTTTTCCCTTCTTTTATGAAAGTTATAAACTTTAATCTTAACTATAGAAATCATAGAAAAATAGTTGTAATAGATGGTAATGTTGGATTTATAGGTGGAAATAATATTGGAGATGAGTATCTAGGTAAAGATCCTAAATTCGGATATTGGAGAGATACTCACTTAAAAATTACTGGTGATTCTGTTAAAGATCTTAATATAAGATTTATACTGGATTGGAGATATACGACTAAAGAGGACTTAGTTTTAGATAAATACTTTGGAAATGAAACTCTAAGGCTATCTAATTCTAAAGCATGTAAAGATATCGGTATTCAAATAGTTTCTAGTGGCCCTGATAGTACTGAATTAGATGAGATTAAGTACGGTTATATAAAAATGATACAAAAAGCAAAAAAATATATTTATATACAAACACCTTACTTTATCTTAGATAAAACCCTTACAGACACATTGAAAATAGCTTGTTTCTCAGGAGTGGATGTAAGAATAATGATTCCATCTAAACCTGACCATCCTTTTGTTTATTGGGCATCTTCTTCATATGCAGGTGAGCTACTTAAGTATGGTGCTAAACTTTACAATTATGACCACAATGCTTTTCTACATGCTAAGACTATAGTAGTTGATGACTGTGTATGCTCTATAGGAACTGCAAATATGGATATTAGAAGTTTTGAACTTAACTTTGAAATAAATGCTTTTATGTATTCTTCAGAAGTTGCAAAAAAACAAAGAGCTATATTTGAAAATGATATTTTAAAATCTAAAGAAATAACATTAGATATGTATAATTCTAGATCTCGTTATATGAGACTCAAAGAGTCTATATCTAGATTACTTTCTCCTATATTGTAAAATCAATAATAAAGGGTTTACTTTTAAAGCATTATTATTTTTAAGTTCTCCCTTTATTACTACTTATTTTTATATTAGTTTTTTGAATTTCCATATTCAACTTTTTATATACTATAATATATTTAATCAAAAATGGTTCCTCGAACACAACAATAAACATCCCCACTTTATCATAGAACATTTCTTATTTTTTTCATATTTTTAGTCTTAAATTTTTATGCATTCATAAAATTTTAATATGCTTTTATTTTACTAAATAGTTATTAAAATTAATTCTAAAATTAAAAGGAGAATTTGTATGTGCGATTTCTACTTACGTAACAAAAAATTATTCGAACAACTAGATACTTTTATTGATTCGCTGGAAACTAAAGATGGTTCTTTAATTCAAGTACTACATCATGCACAAGGTATATTTGGATATCTTCCTAAAGAAGTTCAACTATATATATCTGAAAAATTAAATATTGCTCCTGCTAAAGTTTATGGTGTTGTGAGCTTTTATTCTTATTTTACTACTGAACCCAGAGGAAAATATAAAATAAGCGTATGCTTAGGTACAGTTTGCTTCGTTAAAGGATCAGATAAAATATTATCTGAGTTCGAAAAACAACTTGGAATAAAAGCTGGGCAGACTTCTAAGGACCTTTTATTCTCATTAGATGGATTAAGGTGTGTTGGAGCATGTGGCCTTGCACCTGTTGTCGTTGTAAATGGTAAAGTATATGGTCAGTTTAAGCTAGATCAAGTTGGTGAACTTTTAGATTATTATAAATCCTTAGAAAATACTACTGTATAAGTTTAAATCTTTATTAAATATTTAGGTTACTAAGGGGGATAAATCATGAGTAAAATAAAGTCATTTAATGAATTAAAAGATTTTGCTGATAAGTTAAAACCTATTCTTTATATGAGAGAAAATCATACTAAAGAAAATCCTGAAAAAAGAGAAATTTTAGTTTGTGGTGGTACTGGATGCACTTCTTCAGATAGTATACAAATTATTGAAAATTTAAGAAATGAAATAAAAAAAGCAGACCTTGAAGGTAGTGTTGAGGTTCTTTTAACAGGATGCTTTGGATTTTGTGCAAAAGGACCAATAGTTAAAGTTTATCCAGATGATATATTTTATACACAGGTAAAACCTGAAGATGCTAGTGAAATTGTGCAAAGCCACTTAATAAATCATAAAGTTGTAGAAAGATTACTATTCAAAGAACCTTCTCTAGATCATAAAAAGGTAGAAAAACATAATGATATGTCATTCTATAAAAAGCAATCTCGTGTTGCCCTTAGATATTGCGGTCATATAAATCCAGAAAATATTTTTGAATATATAGGATGTAACGGATATATAGCTTTAGGCAAATGTATATCTGAGTTATCTCCTATTGAAGTTGTAGAAGAAATAAAAGCATCTGGACTTAGAGGAAGAGGTGGTGCTGGTTTTCCTACAGGTATAAAGTGGGAGTCTGCATCTCAAACTCCTCCAGGTCAAAAATATGTTGTATGTAACGCTGACGAAGGTGACCCTGGTGCATTTATGGATAGATCTATACTTGAAGGTAATCCTCATAGTGTGCTAGAAGCAATGGCTATATGTGGTTATGCCATAGGGTCTGACACTGGGTATATATATATAAGAGCTGAATATCCCCTTGCTATAAAAAGATTAAAAATTGCAATTTCTCAAGCTGAAGATGCTGGATTATTAGGTAACAATATACTTGGGTCTAACTTTAATTTTAAAATAGAGCTAAAATATGGTGCTGGAGCTTTTGTATGTGGAGAAGAGACTGCTCTTATAAATTCTATAGAAGGTAAACGCGGTGAACCTAGAATGAAAACATATATTCCTTCAAAGCGTGGTCTATGGAATTCTCCAACTTGCTTGAACAATGTTGAAACATTTGCTAATATACCTGCAATAATAAATAACGGCGCTAGTTGGTTTAGAAAATACGGTACTGAGGACTCACCTGGAACTAAAGTATTTGCTCTTGGTGGAAAAATAAATAATACTGGTCTTGTAGAGGTTCCAATGGGAACTACTTTAAGAGAAATAATTTATGAAATAGGTGGAGGTATACCTAATGGACGTAAGTTTAAAGCAGTTCAAACTGGCGGCCCATCCGGTGGGTGTATCACATCTAATAATTTAGATACTCCTATAGATTTTAAATCATTAAGTTCAATAGGGTCTATGATGGGCTCAGGTGGTATGCTTGTTCTTGATGATTCTGATTGTATGGTTGATATCTGTAAGTTCTTTCTTGAATTCACTGTAGATGAATCTTGTGGTAAATGTACCCCTTGCCGTATAGGAAATAAGCGTTTACTTGAACTACTTACTAAGATAACTGATGGAAAAGCTACTTTAAAAGATTTAGATAATTTAAAAGAACTTGCTACAACTATAAAAAACACTTCTCTATGCGGTCTTGGAAAATGCGCTCCTAATCCAATTTTAAGCACACTTAATAACTTCTATGATGAATATCTTTCTCATGTTGTAGATAAGAAATGTCCAGCAGGTAAATGCCAATCTTTATTAAACTATATTATAACAGATGCTTGTAAGGGTTGTACAAAATGTGCTAGAGTATGCCCTACTAAATGTATAACAGGAAAACCTAAGGAAAAACATGAAATAGATACTAAAAAATGCTTAAAATGTGGTACTTGTATGAGTAATTGTAAATTTAATGCAATTATCAAGGTATAATTCATTTTAGGAGGTATATTAATGAATTTAGTTAATTTAACTATAAATAATAAATCTGTATCTGTACCTAAAGGATCTACTATACTAGATGCAGCCAAAAAATTAAATATAAAAATTCCTACCCTTTGTCATCTTAATATGAGTGAAGTAAATATTGTTAACCAATGTTCATCTTGTCGTGTATGTATGGTTAGCGTTGGTAAAGGATTAGTTCCAGCTTGTGGAACTCTGGCAAAAGAAGGTATGAATGTTCAAACTAATACTAAGGATGCTATAAATGCACGTAAACGTGTTGTTGAATTATTGTTATCAGACCATCCTCAGGATTGTTTAATTTGCGATAAAAACGGTAATTGTGAATTACAATCTATTGCTGCTAATTTAGGAATTAGAGAAATTAGATTTAAAGGAGAGCAATCATTTGCTAAAACAGACACTTCTACTAAATCAATCATAAAAAATTATGATAAATGTATACTTTGTAGAAGATGTGAAACAATGTGCAATGATATCCAAACTGTAGGTGCTTTATCTGGAGTTAATAGAGGTTTTAACACTAAAGTTGGTACTTTCTTTAATACTAATTTATGTGATACAGAGTGCACATTCTGTGGTCAATGTATTTCAGTATGCCCTACTGGTGCCTTAACCGAAGTAAATAATATACCACTTGTATGGGATGCCCTACATCAAAATGAGAAAACTGTAGTTGTTCAAGTTGCTCCTTCTGTTAGGGTTGCAATAGGCGAAGAATTTGGATTAGAAGCAGGTACTATATCTACAGGCAAGATGGTCGCTGCATTAAAGTCTTTAGGATTTAAATATGTGTTTGATACAAACTTTGGTGCAGACCTTACAATAATGGAAGAGGCTGCTGAATTTATAAACAGATTCAAGGAAAATAAAAACCTACCTATATTAACAAGCTGTTGTCCTGCATGGATTAACTTCATTGAAAAGAACTATCCTGAACATCTAAACCTTACTTCTACATGTAAATCACCTCAAGGAATGTTCGGTGCCATAGCTAAAAATTATCTCGCTCCAAAAGTTTTAAATATAGAACCTAAAAATATGTATGTTGTTTCAGTAATGCCTTGCGTTGCTAAAAAATATGAATGTTCAAGAAATGAATTAGGTCAAGATAATATTCCAGATGTAGATATATCTATAACTACTAGAGAATTAGCTAAGATGATTAAAGAAGCTGGCATAGATTTAGCTAATTTAGATGAAGAACCTTTTGATATCCCTCTTGGAGAATCCACAGGTGCAGCTGATATATTCGGTACTACTGGTGGTGTTTTAGAAGCAGCTCTTCGTACTGCATATGAATGGATAACTAATAAAGAATTAAAAGATGTAAATTTTTCTTCCGTAAGAGGATTTGAAGGAATAAAAGAAGCTAGTATTGATGTTGATGGTACTATAGTTAACGTTTGTGTAGTTAGTACATTAGGAAATGCTAGAAAGATTATGGATGAAGTAATTTCAGGTAAATCTAAATATCATATTATAGAGGTAATGGCTTGTCCTGGTGGATGCGTAGCTGGTGGAGGGCAACCATATCATCATGGCGACTATGATATTATTAAAAAACGTGCTCAAGGTCTTTATAATATAGATGAAAGCAAAAAACTTCGTAAATCTCATGAAAATCCATCTATAATTACTTTATATAATGAGTTCTTAGATAAACCATGTAGCAACATTGCTCACAAATACCTTCATACTCATTATTTTAATAAGGGTAAAATTTATAAAAACGAAGAAAGTTTAACTACTAATGAATAATTAATATCTGTATATATTATATTATAACTATAATATATAAATTAATATATAAGCCTCTAAATTGATAATTCAATTTTAGAGGCTTTATTTATTCCATATGTAATTCAGTATTTAACTGATAATTGTCTCAAGTAGAGCGAGTTTTAAGCAAGGATATATCCTTGGCGATATGCGCAAAACAACTTTTATTTATTATCTATTAACTGAGATAACTTTTTAGTAAATTCATGTGCAGAATCATAGCCCATTCCTCTTTGTCTATAATTCATAGCTGCAACCTCTAAAACCATTGCTGTATTTCTACCTGGCTTTACAGGTACCACAAGCTTTTCTGTACTTACTCCTAATATTTGCTCATATTCTTTGTCTAATCCTAGTCTATCATAATATTTATTTTCATCCCAACCTTCTAGATGGATTACCAAATCTATCATTTTAGATGTTTTAGTAGCTCCTACTCCATATAAGCTTTTAACATCTATTATACCCAGACCTCTTATCTCCATAAAGTGTCTTAATACTTCTGGAGCTTGTCCTACTAAAAGACTATCATCTAATTTTTTAATTTCTACAGCGTCGTCAGCTACAAGTCTATGACCTCTTTGGATTAACTCTAAAGCAGTCTCAGATTTACCTATACTACTCTCACCTTTTATAAGAACTCCTATCCCATATATATCAACTAATACTCCATGTATCGTTGTACGTGGAGCTAACTTATCATCTAAGTAATTTGATAATCTATTTATAAGTCTTGTTGTATTTCTCTTTGTACTTACGACGATTCTATCATATTTCTTTGCAAATTCTATAACATCAGGTTTTACTTCTAAGTCTCTCGATACAATAAGAACAGGAATTTCATGAGAAAAGAATTTATCTAAAACATCTCTTCTAGTTGCATCGTCTATATATCCAAAATAATTGTACTCTGTCTTACCTACTATTTGTATTCTCTCATATGCAAAATCTTCAAAATACCCAGCAAATTGTAGCCCTGGTCTATTTATATCTTGTGAATATACATAGTAATCTTTATTTTTTGGCATATGTACTATTTTTAAATCTAGATCTTTTACTATATCCCTTATTGATACTTTTTCAACTGATTCCATAATTTACTTTAACATCCCTTTCTAAAATAATTATATACACTTTCACTAGATGTCTTATTCATACCTTCTACTTCTAATAACTCTTCAAAGGTTGCTTTTTTTATAGCTTCTATATCCTTAAAATGATTTAATAGTGCCTTTTTTCTTTTTTCCCCTATACCTTGTATATCATCTAATTCAGATTTTGTCAAAGATTTGTTCCTAAGGCTTCTATGATAAGATATAGCATAGTTATGTACTTCTTCTTGAATACTTGCGACAAATCTATACAAATTAGAAGTTCTATCTAGCTCTATCTCCTTTTCCTGGGAAATAAGTCCCTTTGTTCTATGTTTATCGTCTTTATACATTCCCCATAGAGGTATTTCTACATTATACTTATTTAAAACCTTTTTTACAGCACTAACCTGACCTTTTCCTCCATCTAATAACATTAAATCTGGGAAATCACCATATTTTAATCTTCTTTCAACTATCTCAGCCATAGAATCATAATCATTAGGACCTATGACAGTTTTGATTTTATACCTTCTATACTCCTTTTTATCTTTTTTACCATTTGTAAATACAACCATAGATCCAATAGAGTCTACCCCTTGAATATTTGATATATCAAATGATTCTATCCTTTTTGGTATATTATCTAGATTTAATATTTGCTTTAACTCTTCTAATGCACCTATACTCTTTTCATATTTTCTTTTATTCATATCAGAAAATTTCTCCAGGTATTCTATTGCATTTTTTCTTACCATTTCAATTAAACTTTTCTTTTCTCCTTTTTGAGGTACTCTTATAGTTACCTTTTGACCTTTTTTAGATGATAACCATTCTGATAATATAAAGCTATCTTCTATTTCATCCTCTATTATTATTTCCTTAGGTACATATTCTTGTTCCATATAAAATTGCTTAACAAATGACCCTAATATTGATTCTCTTGTGCTATCCATAACTCCTTCTAGTATAAAATGTTCTCTTCCTACTATTTTTCCATTTCTTACAAAGAAAACTTGAACACAAGCTTCATCATGTGCCCTTGCCATTGCAATAACATCTTGATTTAAGTCTGATGTAGATGTATCTATTTTTTGTTTTTCCATCATATCTTCTAAACTCTTTATCTTATCCCTATATATTGCAGCTTCTTCAAAATTAAAGTCCATTGCACATTTATTCATTTTTTCTTTTAATATATCAATTAACTTTTCTTCTTTTCCAGATAGAAATAGGATTATTTCTTCTATCATTTTATTGTACTCTTCTTTAGTAACATTACCTGTACATGGCCCTACACATCTTTTTATATGTAAATTTAAACAAGGCCTCATATTAGTTTTTATAGCTCTTTCTATGTCTATGTTACAAGTTCTTATTGGATATATATTTTTTATTATATCTAATGTATCATTAACTGCCGTGGTATTAGTATATGGACCAAAATATTTAGCTTTATCTTTTATAACTTTTCTAACTTTTAATACTCTTGGGAAATCTTCGTTAGTAGTAACTTTTATATATGGGTAAGTTTTATCATCTCGTAGTAAAACATTATATTTAGGCTTATATTTTTTTATTAAGTTACATTCTAATATCAATGCTTCTAATTCTGAGTCTGTAATTATATATTCAAATTTATCAATATTTTTTACCATAGATTTTACTTTAGATGAATGATTTTTTGAAGATTGAAAGTATTGTCTAACTCTATTTTTTAGTATTTTTGCTTTCCCTACATATATTATATTATCAAATTTATCTTTCATTAGATAAACACCAGGCTCTGCTGGTAGTTGTTTTAAGTGTTCCTGTATGTCAAACAATTATTTTACCTCCAATATTATAGTTATATCTTAATTATACCCATAATTATCTATAATTTATAAAATATAATTTTAGAAAATCTAAAAAAGAGATACATCAAATCTAAATATTATATTTGACGTATCTCCTCTATTTATTTATTATTTATGATTTCCACCATTTATTTGTAACATAAATATACTTGCTACTTCTCTAGTTTTTAATTCTTTACTATCTTTATATTTATCAACATAATCAGAACTTAATATAGCTCTATCTATTTGACCAGCTTCATATAAGCTAACTTCTGCACCTGTATCTTTAACAACTTTAGTATTTATTTTATTTAATTTAACATTAGCTGCATCCCAATAGTTAGGGTTCTTTTCCATTGTAAATTGATCTTCCATCTTCCAACTAGTTAAAGTGAATGGTCCATTATATAATTGCTTATCTGCAGCTGAACCATATGCATCTCCACAAGATTCAACAAACGCTTGGTTTTGTGGGAAGAATACTTGGAATGACACTAATTCTGCGAAATATGCAACTGGTCTATTTAATTTAACTTCTAAAGTATAATCGTCTAAAGCTTTAACACCTACCCCATCAACTCCATTTTCTTGTATTTCTTTTGTGCTAGAGCCAACTATATCAGCCATTATATATGAATATTCAGCAGCTGTTTCAGGAGTTAAAGTTCTCTTCCAAGAATACTCAAAGTCATGTGCTGTTACAGGTGTTCCATTTGACCAAGTTGAATTCTTTCTTAATTTGAAAGTCCAAGTTAATCCATCTTCTGAAGTTTCCCAACTTTCAGCTACTCCAGGCTGAACTTTTCCATCTTCATCAATCCTAGTTAAACCTTCCATAGTTGTGTTAGCTGTTTGAAAAGATTGTTGATCTGTTGCTTTACTTAAATCTAAAGTTGGTATATCTGATGATGTTGCCAAGTTTAGTACTTTATCATCCTTATCTACATCCGCATAAGTGTATGTATAATCAGCACCCCAAGAGTTATTTACTATTCCTGATACATAATCTTTTTCTAAGTATGCAGATGCCTTTTGATATATAGGTGCTAAATATCCATCTTCAAGCATTAACTTTTCTGCTTCTGCATATTTAGCATAACCTTCTGTTATTGGAAGCTTCATAGCTTCTTCTATTAATTTATTATATTCTTCACTGTTATATCCAACTTGGTTAGAAAATTGATTTCCAGTTTGCATTGTTGATAGATATGTTAATGGATCTGGATAATCTGCTCCCCATCCAGAGAATGCCAAATCAAATTCCCCATTAGTTTCCCTTTCTAATTTTTGTTTAAATGGTAAATTAGAAACTTTTACAGTTAAGCCTTCTAAGTCACTTAATTCTGACTGTATATATTCTCCTGTCCTCTTACCTGTATCATGATCAAATGTTAATAATTCCATTTCAACAGTATCAAACCCTACTTCTTCTTTAGCCTTTTCCCAAAGTTCTTTAGCTTGTTCTTCATTATACTCATAACCCATACCTTCAGTTAAATCTGTATAATCTTTTCCGTTGTCAAATGCTAACCCCTTTGGTGTAAATGTAGATGTTGGTATTGAACCATTATTTAATATAACATCACAATAAGCTTGCTTATCTATTATCATAGATATAGCCGCTCTTGCATTTTTATTGGCAAGTACTTCTGCTGCAGTTGCAGTTCCTCCACCATTACTTCCTCCATTTGAGTTCTCCCCTGAACTACTACATCCAGCAAGTAAACTTGTGCTTAATAATGCAACTGTTGCCATTACTGTTAATTTTCTTCTTAAAAACATAACAAAACTCCCCCCTCTTAATCGATTTTATATTTCTAAAATATTTATTTAAAATTAATTATATAACACTACTTCAAAAAAATCATTTGTTTTTTTAAATTTTCTGAATTTTTTTCACATATAAAAAATTTTTATTAAATTATTTATTTTTTATTGAAAATACTAATATATACTATTACAATAATTTAATAAACTCGTTTTAAAGGGGGAAAGAAAATTGAATAATTTTTCACTGCTACTTGCAATTGATTTACTAATTAGTTTTTTTTATGATATAATATCAAAAAATTCTAATAATTTCGCATTCATAAATTGTGCTTTTATTATAGGAATGTTCTATTTTCTAGCAGGTTCCTTATGTTATGTGTGGGAAAAAGGGTTTTTTAATATAACTTTGTTTTCATTTAAGAAAATAAATAATGAAATACAAAAAAGAAAGGGTTTATTAACAGACGACGACAATGTTACTTTGGAGGATTACGTATATAGAAAAAATAAATTTTTCTTAACTAGTAACTTGTTAAGCTGTGGTGGGTTTATATCAAGTTTGTGTATTATGATAAGTTTTTTATACATATAAATAAATTAAAAAAGGGGGGGATAGCGTGTTTCGCTATATAATGAAACGTATTGGTTATATGTTTATAACTTTATTTATTGTCATCTCAGTAGTATTCTTTTTAGTTAGACTTCTTCCAGGTACGCCATTTAATGAAGAAAAATTAAATGCAGAGCAAATCGCTCAACTTCAAGCTCAATATGGATTAGATGATCCAGTTCCTGTTCAATATGTAAGATATTTAACTGGAGTATTTCAAGGTAAATTAGGTATTTCATTTAAACAAGCAGGTCAAACTGTCGAAGGTATTATAAAACTTCGTATAGGACCATCTGCTATGCTTGGAGCTCAAGCTTTAGTATTAGGTTCTGTAGTTGGGCTTATATTGGGTATAGTCGCCGCACTTAATAGAAATTCAATTTGGGACTATTTATGTACTATATTATGTGTACTAGGTGTATCGGTTCCATCCTTCGTAGTTGCTGCAACATTACAGCTATACTTAGGAGCTAAATTTAGTCTTTTCCCTATAACATGGGGTGTTCCATTAGGTTCTGATTTCAGATATATATGGACAATCTTACCATCAATAGCATTATCATTCTTTACAATTGCAAATGTTGCTCGTTTCACTAGAACTGAGTTAGTTGAAGTTTTAAATTCAGAATATATAATTACAGCTAAGGCAAAAGGTTTATCTAAAGCTACAGTAATATTAAAACATGCTCTTAGAAATGCTTTAATACCTGTTATAACAGTTTTAGGTCCATTAGCTGCAGGTCTTCTTACAGGTTCGCTAGTTGTAGAAAAAGTTTTTGCCGTTCCTGGTATAGGTGATTTATTGGTTAATGCAATAAATACTAATGACTTATTTATAATTTCAGGTGTAGCTATAATCTATAGTGCATTCTATATAACAGTTATATTGATTGTAGATGTACTTTATGGAGTTATAGACCCTAGAATACGTTTAGCAGGAGGTAATTAAGATGATTGATAAAGTTATGATTGATGGTCAGCAAGTTGAATTAACTAAAGATATGTTTGAAATGGCTCCTGCAAATTTTGGAGATAATGAAGCTATATCTAGACCAAGTTTAACTTTCTGGCAAGATGCAAGAAAAAGATTATTTAAAAATCCTGGTGCTGTTACTGGATTAGTAATATTATGTTGTATTATTTTAATGGCAATATTTGCACCTATGTTTTCTAAATTTGATTATAAAACTCAAAATATAAGACATACAAAAGTTCCACCAAAAATGCCTATAGTCTCTTCTCTAGGTATTATGGATGGTAAAAACTCAGATGGTGTTGATGTATATGAAGAAAAAGGAATTGAAGAAACTTATTTATTTGGTACTGATGCTCTAGGTCGTGATATATGGACTCGTACTTGGACTGGTGCAAGAGTTTCTTTATTTATAGCTTTACTTGCTGCTGTATTTGATCTTCTAATAGGGGTTACATATGGTGGTGTATCTGCTTACTATGGCGGTAGAGTCGATATTATCATGCAGCGTATTATAGAAATAATTTCAGGTGTACCAAGCCTTGTTGTTGTTACACTGTTTATAATGGTGTTTGAGCCTGGTATCATGTCTATATCTATGGCTATGGCAGTATCTGGCTGGACTGGAATGGCTAGAATTGTACGTTCTCATGTATTAAGACTTAAAAATCAAGAATTCGTTTTAGCTTCAAAAACTTTAGGTTCTTCTGATGTTAGACTTATACTAAAGCATCTTTTCCCTAATATTATTGGAAACATAGTTGTTGCAATAATGTTCTCATTACCTAGCGCAATATTCTATGAAGCATTCTTAAGTTTTATAGGTTTAGGTCTTCAACCACCTTATGCATCTCTTGGTGTTCTTATAAATGAAGGATTCCAGGCATTACAAAACTATCCATATATGATGTTTATACCATCTATTGTAGTTTGTTTATTAATATTCAGCTTAAACTTACTAGCAGATGGTCTAAGAGATGCTGTTGACCCTAAAATGCGTAATCAATAATAAGTAAGGGGGAGAGTTTATTGGAAAAATTACTAGAAGTAAAAAATTTATGTGTTAATTTTGGTACTTACGGTGGAGAAGTTAAAGCTGTAAGAGGAGTTACATTCGATTTACATAAAGGAGAAACATTAGCTATAGTTGGTGAATCAGGTTCTGGTAAATCTGTTGCTTGTAAAACTATAATGAGAATCCTTTCATCAAACGGCTATATAAAAGACGGTCAAATTTTATTTGACGGTAAAGATTTAACTAAAATAAGCGAAAAAGATATGGAAAAAGTTAGGGGTAAAGATATTGCAATGATATTCCAAGATCCTATGACTTCTCTAAATCCTACTATGACTATAGGTAAACAAATAATGGAACCTATTATAAAGCATCAAGGATTTAGTAAAGAAGATGCTAGAAAAAGAGCAATAGAGCTTATTGAATTAGTTGGAATATCTGATGCAGAAAAAAGATTTAAGCAATATCCTCATCAATTTTCTGGTGGTATGAGACAACGTATTGTAATAGCTATATCTTTAGCTTGTAATCCTAAAGTTCTAATTGCTGATGAGCCGACTACTGCTCTTGATGTTACAATACAAGCTCAAATATTAGAGCTTATAAAAGATTTGCAAGAAAAAACTGGTGTAGCAGTTATATTCATAACTCATGACCTTGGAGTCGTTGCTAATATGGCAGATAGAGTTGCAGTTATGTATGCTGGAAAAATCATAGAATACGGAACTTCTGATGATATATTCTATGACCCTAAACATCCTTATACTTGGGGACTTTTAGGGTCAATGCCTACATTAGATATCGGAGATAATGATTTATATAATATACCTGGAACACCTCCAGACTTAATGGATCCTCCTAAAGGAGATGCATTTGCACCTCGTAGTGCATATGCAATGAAAATAGACCATTTAGCCGAACCTCCTATGTTTAAAGTTAGTGATACTCACTATGCTGCTACATGGCTTTTACATCCATTAGCTCCAAAGATTGAAAGACCTGTAAATGTAGGAAGAAAGAAGGTGAATATAAATGAGTAGAAAAATTTTATTAGAAGTTAAAAATTTAAAACAATACTTCCCTTTAGGAAGAAAAAGTGTTGTAAAAGCAGTAGATGATGTATCTTTTCATATATATGAAGGTGAAACATTTGGTTTAGTTGGTGAATCAGGTTCAGGTAAATCCACTACTGGAAGAACTATAATCCGTTTATATGACCCAACTGGTGGAGAAGTTATATTTGATGATAAAGTAATATCTAACAAAAAACTTCCTAAAGACGATAAAGTATATGTTAATAAACATATGCAAATGATATTCCAAGACCCAATGGCATGTTTAAATCCACGTATGACTGTTATGGATATAATAGCTGAGGGCTTAGATATACATGGTCTATGTAAAAGTAAAGAAGAAAGAACTCAAAGAGTCTATGAGTTATTAAGAACTGTTGGGCTTAATGAACAACATGCTAATAGATATCCACATGAATTCTCTGGAGGTCAAAGACAACGTATTGGTATTGCACGTGCATTAGCTGTTGAGCCAAAGTTTATAATTGCCGATGAGCCGATTTCAGCGCTTGATGTTTCTATACAAGCTCAAGTTGTTAATCTTCTTAGAAAACTACAAAAAGAAAATGGTCTTACATACTTATTTATAGCACATGACCTTTCAATGGTTAAATATATAAGCGATAGAATAGGTGTTATGCATAAAGGTAAATTAGTTGAATTAGCATCTTCAGATGATTTATATGAAAATCCACTTCATCCTTATACTAAATCACTTTTATCAGCTATACCTCTTCCTGACCCTGATTATGAGAAAACTAGAGAACGTATAAAGTATGACCCTAGCATTCACGACTATTCTACTGAAAGTCCTGAATGGGTTGAAATAAGACCTGGTCACTTTATATATGGCTCTAAATCAGAATTAGCTAATTATGAAAAAGAGTTAAGTGCTAAAGAATCAAATGCTTAATGTATATAAATAAAAAGCCATATCTAATTAGTAGATATGGCTTTTTGAATTTATTCAAAATATTTCTTTAAGAACTTTCCTGTATAAGAACCTTCAACCTTAGAAACTTCTTCTGGAGTTCCAGTAGCAACAATCTTACCACCTTTATCTCCACCCTCTGGACCTAAATCAATTATATAGTCACAAGTCTTTATTACATCTAAGTTATGTTCTATAACTACTATACTATTTCCTGTATCAGCTAATTTTTGAAGAACTTGAATTAACTTATCTACATCAGCCATATGAAGACCTGTAGTTGGTTCATCTAGTATATATAAAGTCTTTCCTGTTGGTCTTTTACTGAGCTCTGTAGCTAGCTTTATTCTTTGAGCTTCTCCTCCTGATAATTGAGTTGATGGTTGTCCTAACTTAATATATGAAAGTCCAACATCCATTAATGTTTCTAATTTTCTCTTTATATTAGGTATGTTTTCAAAGAACTTAAGAGCTTCTTCTACATTCATATCTAATACATCAGCTATAGTCTTATCTTTATATTTAACTTGTAAAGTTTCTCTATTATATCTTTCTCCTTTACATACCTCGCAAGGTACATAAACATCTGGCAAGAAGTGCATTTCTATTTTTATTATACCATCACCTTTACAAGCTTCACATCTACCACCTTTTATATTAAAGCTAAATCTACCTTTTTGATATCCTCTAGCTTTTGCTTCATTAGTTGATGCAAATAAATCCCTTATCATATCAAATACACCAGTATAAGTCGCTGGATTTGAACGAGGAGTTCTTCCTATTGGACTTTGGTCAATATTAATTATTTTATCTATATTCTCGATTCCTTTTATTTCTTTATGCTTTCCTGGTCTATCTCTAAGCTTATTTATTTTACTTGCTATCCCTTTATATAATATATCATTTATTAATGTACTTTTTCCTGAACCTGATACTCCAGTTATACAAGTAAATTTACCTAGAGGGAATTTTACATTTATATTTTTTAGGTTATTTTCATTAGCTTTAACTATTTCTATAAAGTTTCCATTTCCTTCTCTAGTTATCTCTGGTATTTGTATTTCTTTTTTACCACTTAAATACTGACCTGTTATAGAATTTGGATTATCTAGTATTTCATCTAAAGTTCCTTGAGCAACTATTTGTCCTCCATGAACTCCCGCACCTGGCCCAATATCAACTATATAATCACATTCTCTCATTGTATCTTCATCATGTTCTACAACTATAAGAGTATTCCCAATATCAGTTAAATGTCTTAATGTCTTTATAAGTCTATCATTATCTCTTTGATGAAGACCTATACTTGGTTCATCAAGTACATATAAAACTCCAACAAGAGCTGAACCAATTTGAGTGGCAAGTCTTATACGTTGAGCTTCTCCTCCTGATAATGTTCCTGCCTTTCTTGATAAGTTTAAGTAATCTAAACCAACATCTCTTAGGAAAATTGCTCTTCCTCTTATTTCTTTTAATATTTCATGTGCTATAAACTTTTGTTTTTCACTTAAGTTTATATTTTCTATATATTCTACAAGCTCGTTAACAGAAAAATCTGTAACCTCCATTATATTTTTTCCATCAACTAAGACTGATAATACTTCTTTTTTAAGCCTTGCTCCCTTACACTTTGGACATGGAGTTTCAGCCATATATTCTTCAATTTTATCTCTAGAGTATTCTGAGTTTGTCTCTCTATATCTTCTTTCTAGATTTGGTATAACACCTTCAAAATAAGCTTGATATTCTCTTCTACCACCATATTTTGATTCATATATAAATTGCACCATAACATTATTAGTTCCATAAAGTAACTCATGTACAAATTCTTCAGGTAAATCCTTTACTGGAGTTTCTATTGATACACCAAAATGATTTGCTAAACTTTGAACCATTTTACTATAATATGTATCATCATTTACTCCTACTGAACCCCATGCTGCTATTGCACCTTGTTTTATAGATAGGTCTTTGTTTGGTATTACTAAATCAGGATCAACCTCTTTACTTTCACCAAGTCCATTACAAGTTTCACAAGCTCCAAATGGGGCATTGAACGAGAACATTCTTGGAGATAATTCTTCTATTCCTACTCCATGCTCTGGACATGCAAATTTAGTTGAATAAAGTATTTCTTCTCCATCTATTATTTGAGCTATAACAAGCCCATCAGATAATTTTACTGCAGTTTCTATAGAATCTGTAAGTCTAGACTCTATACCATCTTTTATTACTATTCTATCTACAACAACTTCTATATTATGCTTTTTGTTTTTACTTAAATCTATCTCATCAGTAACTTCGTAATTTTCTCCATTTACTCTTATTCTGACGAATCCCTCTTTTTTAATATTTTCAATTAGTTTTTTGTGAGTACCTTTTTGTCCTCTAACTACTGGCGATAATATTTGTAACTTCGTTCTTTCAGGAAACTCCATCATCTTGTCTACGATTTCTTGTATAGTCATTTGACTTATTTTAGCTCCACATACAGAACAGTGTACTTCTCCTACTCTAGCAAATAGTAGCCTTAAGTAATCATAAATCTCTGTAACAGTCCCCACCGTTGAACGTGGATTTTTAGATGTAGTTTTTTGGTCTATAGATATAGCTGGAGATAATCCTTCTATATATTCCACATTAGGTTTCTCCATTTGTCCTAAAAATTGTCTAGCATATGCAGATAGACTTTCTACATATCTTCTTTGTCCTTCTGCATATATAGTATCAAATGCTAATGATGACTTACCAGAACCTGATAATCCGGTAAATACTATAAATTTATTTCTTGGAAGTTCTAAGTCTACGTTTTTTAGGTTATGCTCTTTTGCACCTTTTATTATGATTTTATCTTCCATCTAACCATTTATCCTTTCCTCTAGTTGTTTTATTTTATCTCTAAGTTCTGCTGCTCTCTCAAATTGTAGATTTTGTGCAGCTTCCATCATTTCAGCCTGAAGTGCAGCTATATTTTCTTTGATTTCTTCTATATTATCTGTCTCTTTAATTCCATAAATAGTTTCTTCATCCGCTACTACAGTAGCTTCTATAGCATCTCTTACTTTTTTCTTAATAGTTGTAGGTGTTATATCATGCTCTTCATTATATAACATTTGTATTTCTCTTCTTCTCTTTGTCTCGGCTATAGCACTTTCCATCGATCTAGTTATCTTATCTGCATACATTATAACCTTACCTTCTGAGTTTCTTGCTGCTCTACCTATTGTTTGTATTAAAGATGTCTCAGAACGTAAAAATCCTTCTTTATCTGCATCAAGTATTGCAACTAATGAAACCTCTGGTATGTCTAGACCTTCTCTAAGTAAGTTTATACCAACTAGTACATCAAACTTTCCAAGTCTTAAATCTCTTATTATTTCTACTCTTTCTAAAGTATCTATATCTGAATGTAAATACTTAACCTTAATTCCTATTTCTTTTAAATAGTTAGTTAAGTCTTCACTCATCTTTTTAGTAAGAGTAGTTATTAAAACTCTTTCATCTTTTTCTATTACCTTATTTATCTCAACTACTAAATCATCTATTTGATTGTTTATAGGTCTAACCTCAACAATAGGGTCAAGTAGCCCTGTTGGTCTTATTATTTGCTCTGCTATAGTCGTTGAATGCTCTAATTCATAAGATCCTGGTGTAGCTGTTACAAATAGTATTTGATTAATATTCTCTTCAAATTCATCAAAGTTTAATGGTCTATTATCATAAGCAGAAGGCAATCTAAAGCCATTATCTATAAGTGATGTTTTTCTTGATCTATCTCCTGCATACATACCTCTAACTTGAGGAACCGTTACATGTGATTCATCTACTATTATTAAATAATCATCTGGGAAAAAATCCATTAATGTATATGGCTTTTCTCCTGGTTTTCTTCCTGTTATATGTCTTGAGTAGTTTTCTATACCTTGACAGAAGCCTATTTCTTTAAGCATTTCTATATCATATTTAGTTCTTTGCTCTATTCTCTGAGCTTCTAATAGTTTATCATCATCTTTAAATGATTTTACTCTCTCCTCTAGCTCTTTTTCTATTTCAATAACAGCTTTTTCAACTCTCTCTGGCGTTGTTACATAGTGAGATGCAGGGAAAATAACAACATGATTTCTAGTCCCTACAATCTTTCCTGTTACATAATCTATCTCAGTTATTCTATCTATTTCATCACCAAAAAATTCAATTCTTATAGCTCTTTCATCATTACTAGCTGGAAATATCTCTAATATATCTCCTCTTACTCTGAAAGTACCACGTGTAAAGTTTATATCATTTCTTTCATATTGTATTTCTATTAATTTCTTTATAATATCATCTCTATCTCTTTCCATTCCTGGTCTTAATGATAACATAAGCTTTCTATAATCCTCTGGATCCCCTAAGCCGTATATACAAGACACAGATGATATTATTATTACATCATCTCTTTCTAGTATTGCTGCAGTTGCTGAATGACGTAGTTTATCAATTTCATCATTTATGCTTGCATCTTTTTCTATATATGTATCACTATGAGCAACATATGCTTCTGGTTGATAATAATCATAGTAACTTACAAAATATTCAACTGCATTATTTGGAAAGAATTCCTTAAACTCACTATAAAGTTGAGCTGCTAAGGTTTTGTTATGAGCAAGTATTAAAGTTGGCATTTTTACCTCTTGTATTATATTTGCCATTGTAAATGTTTTTCCTGATCCTGTAACACCTAATAATGTTGAATATTTTTCATTATTATTTATAGCACTTACTATAGATTTTATAGCTTGTGGCTGATCTCCCGTAGGTTTAAAGTCTGACTTTAATTCAAAATCCAAATATATCACTCCTTCATCCGAACACTATTCCAATAAATGTAATTATATCATAAAATATATTCTACTTATATTATCCTCAATATTTTTTAATTCTTTATCTATATAAATGTTTTTACATATTTTACCCAATATAAGTTACTTTGAACCTTATTATATTTTTTTATTAATAATATAAATTTGAACATAAAATTAAAGACCTCTATTTTATAGAGGTCTTTTAAATGGGGGAGATTGAGTAATTTATTATTAAGTTTTACAATATAATTATTTCCAATCCCCTGAATTATATACATTAATTTTAAAAAAATTCTCTTCACTTAAAGCTGGTATAAATGAATTATTTTGTTTTGTTAATTATATATCCTTATTACCACTACGGGTACATGGATTGCTCAAAACAATTATAAGATTACAAGTTATACACATACAATATTATAGGATAAAATAAAAAAAGATTACGTGGCTACGTGCTACTCTCCCAGGCGGTCGCCCACCAAGTACCATTGCCGCTAAAGAGCTTAACTTCTGTGTTCGGTATGGGAACAGGTGTATCCTCTTTGCTATAATAACCACATTATATGTTTGCCCTTCTCTCAAGGACAAGTATAATATTAACATTTTCGATTAATAATGTCAATACTTTTTATAAAGTTTTTTCAAAGTTAATACTCTGAAAACTGCATATCATTTAATTCCATCATTTATCTTGGTCAAGTCCTCGACCTATTAGTATCGATAAGCTAAATACATTACTGCACTTACACCTTCGACCTATCAACCAGGTAGTCTTCCTGGGGTCTTACCCTTACGGTGGGAAATCTTATCTTGAAGTTGGCTTCGCGCTTAGATGCTTTCAGCGCTTATCCATTCCGTACATAGCTACCCAGCCATGCCCTTGGCAGAACAACTGGTACACCAGAGGTACGTCCATCCCGGTCCTCTCGTACTAAGGACAGGTCTTCTCAAATTTCCTACGCCTGCGACGGATAGGGACCGAACTGTCTCACGACGTTCTGAACCCAGCTCGCGTACCACTTTAATGGGCGAACAGCCCAACCCTTGGGACCTACTACAGCCCCAGGATGTGATGAGCCGACATCGAGGTGCCAAACCTCCCCGTCGATG